>Ga0207686_10001786_pt1 | contig 11975 bp, 9 predicted proteins | sample KBSM24metaG_FD_184396 | JGI IMG/M metagenome (GOLD analysis project Ga0207686, IMG submission 184396) | Miscanthus rhizosphere microbial communities from Kellogg Biological Station, Michigan, USA - KBS M2-4 metaG (SPAdes) (version 2) | ecosystem: Host-associated > Plants > Roots > Rhizosphere >...
CATTACATGGCCCAGATGGACACGCGCTGGCAAACTGCAGAAAAGCGCCTCGTACCGATCAACCTTTTAGAAAATTATCTTGTCGATTTGGCCTCACCACCTGAAAAATCTCGATAATGTGAATCATTTTCCAACGTGTTACCTTAGCAAGAAGCTCACAATATGCTAGAAGCGACCAGACGGCCGCGCACGGGGTTGTGGTGGTCCTTGGCATCTACATTCGCGGTAGGTGTTATCTTGCTCGCCGTCCACCGGCTGACCCCGGCCCCATCAGGTTGGCCCCTCCTCAGCGAGTCCATTCAAGAGGTGACGAGGGACCTAGGAATCGCATTCGTTGTCTCAAGTGTCGTAGCCATCCTTTTCGAACTATACCGAAGTCTCCATCACCAGATCGAGGCAATGAAAGATGTGATAGATGCGGTGATGGCGGACAAGTTGACCAAGGCGGTCTGGTTCGAACTTGAAGATCTAATCGAGAAAAAGGCCGTTCTTAGGAAGGAGCTCCGCGTTCGGCTAGAGCTGTACCGCGATGCTGGGCTGCAGCCGTATGAGGCGCGACTGCAAGTCGAGTTGGAGTATCTCGTTGAGGGAATCGGGAAACGGCGGCCTTTGAAAATTTCGCACGACCTCGATTATCAGCTTGCAAATCGCCATTTAAGACTGCCGCGGTTCGAGCGGATTACGATTCTTCGGATTGCAGATGGATCGGCCACGGCGCACGCTTCGGAAGAAACTGTGCTTGAAAGCGATCAGCTGGTTGAAGCGAACAAGAGTGGTCGATTTGAGCTAGAATCCGCTGCGTTGAAACCGGAAGAGACAATGCGCATTCGCGTAGTACGTGAAGAACTTGTGCATATTCCTGGCTCTTATAACTTATACACTCCTGAATTTACGAAAGGACTCCGCGTGCTCATTGCGGAGTGCCCGGCAGAGTTCATCACAGAAGTTTGGGTCAGCCCCCAAGGTGAAGGTAAGCACTTGGTACGGATTGGTAACGAATGGTGGACGGAGGAGCTTATTCTTCCAGGCCAGGGTGTAGAGGTCAAGTTCTTACCAAAATCGGTGCCGGTCGTTTAGTGCCGATAAGCAACATTATCGGCAGCTTCGCCCTTCTTCTGTTAGCCCATCCGCAGTTTATGCGCGTATTGTCTCCACGTCCTGTTTTGCCCGAATTACCGGCGACAAGGCGACTCCCGCCGAGTCTGTCGCGGTCGACCGCAAGGGCCTTTTGCTTTTTGGAACCCATTCCCAGTACTCTGAAATCGGGAACTGTAGTGTACAGCGCTTTTTCCAATTCGTGCTGGTCGCTTCTCCTGGTGGTCAGCTACCTGTGGGGCGGGTGCATATCCTGCCAACAGTTCTTTATGTTGCCAGGGAGCAAAGGGCACTGCTGCGAACAGCGTTGCAAGAACCCGGCGAAGAAAACTTCGGATAGTGCGGGATCTCACACGACACCGCGAGACTGCCAGACGATGCCACTGGAGCGCTCCTCAGCAGCGTACTCTCATTCCGATCTCGCGGCGCCGTTGGCGGACATTTCGCTCCCGGCCACGGATTTGATCGAACTCGCACGCAGCCACGCGAGTGCGGCCATTGAGTTTGATCCCTCGGCGGGATCGCCTCCTGACATACCGGTCATGGGCGCGGCTCTGCTACTGTAGCTCCTTCCTTTTCTCCACAAACAATTTCTAAGCGTAGTGTTTGGTGCGGGAGGAGAGTTTGTGATCGATCGTCTGATCGAGTTTTCACTTCGAAATCGTTTCTTGGTTGTCGCGTTCTATTTGGGCATCGCGGGGTGGGGATATTGGGCGTTGACGCAGAGCCCGGTGGACGCGATTCCAGATCTGAGCGATAACCAGGTCATTGTCTTTACGGACTGGACGGGGCGGAGTCCGCAGGAAGTCGAAGACCAAGTCACATATCCTCTGACCACTAGTTTGCAGGGACTGCCGGGCGTGCGGGTGGTGCGGTCCAGCTCGGCGTTTGGGTTCTCGATGATCTTCGTAATCTTCGAGGACAACGTCGATCTGTATTTTGCGCGCACTCGGGTGCTGGAGCGGTTGAATCTGGTGAGTAAACAGATGCCTCCGGGGGTGGTGCCTACGTTGGGGCCGGACGCGACGGGTGTGGGGCACGTTTTTTGGTACACGGTGGAGGGCGGGGGACGCGATTTGCGTGAGCTGCGCACACTGCAGGATTGGTTCATTCGCTATCAGCTCAATTCCGTGCCAGGGGTGGCGGAAGTGGCGAGCGTCGGCGGAGAGGTGCAGCAATACCAGATTGACGTGGATCCGAACAGGCTGCGCACGTACGCGTTGCCGCTAAGCCGGCTGGTAGATGCGGTGATGCGCAGCAACCAGAATGTTGGCGGGAATGTTTTGGAGTCGAACGGGTCGTGGTCGATTGTGCGGGGGCTGGGGCTGATTCAGTCGGTTACGGATATTCAAAATATCGTGGTGGGAGCTAAGGGGGGCGTGCCGGTTTATGTTCGCGACCTGGCGAATGTGAGTATCGGCAATGCGTTTCGTGTGGCGTCGCTGGTAAAAGGCGGGCGCGAGGCGGTGGGGGGCGTGGTGGTGGCGCGGTCGGGGGTCAATCCTAGAGAACTTATTGATCGCGTGAAGGCCAAGATTCAAGACTTGCAGGCGGGGCTTCCCGCTGGTGTCAAAATCGTGCCGTTCTATGACCGGTCGGAACTGATTGATAACACTGTCGACACACTGCGGCGGGCGCTGATCGAGGAGATTCTGCTGGTTACCCTCGCGCACATCATTTTTCTGGCGCACTTTCGCAGCATCCTGATCGTAACGCTGCCACTGCCGCTGGCGGTGCTCAGTTCATTTCTGATTCTGTACTACCTGAATGTCACGTCGAACATCATGTCGCTGGCGGGGATCGCCATCGCCATCGGCGTGTTGGTGGACGCGGGCATTGTGGTTACTGAGAACGCTTTCCGGCATATAGAGCAAACGGGCATTGATCCGAGCGACCGGCGTGCAGTGTGGCAAACGGTGCTGGCGTCGACCAAGCTAGTGGGGCGACCCATCTTCTTTTCGATGGCGATTATTCTGCTGGCGTTTATACCGGTGTTCGCGTTGACGGGCCAGGAGGGCAAACTATTTCGGCCGTTGGCCTTTGCCAAGACCGCGGCGATGGCGTGTGCCACGGTGATCTCGGTATCGTTGGTCCCGGTGCTGTGCACGCTCTTGCTGCGGGGCAAAGTCCATCGCGAGCAGGATAATCCGGTGATGCGGGCTCTGCAGTTTGTCTACCGGCCAGTGTTGCGATGGGCGCTGGGGCACCGGGCGATCACGCTGGGGATTGCGTTGGTCCTGTTTAGTGGAGCGGTGTTTCTCAGCACACGAATCGGTAGTGAGTTCATGCCGCCTTTGAATGAAGGCGATTTGATGTTTATGCCGATTGCTGATCCCAGCATCTCGCTGGCTGAAAATACGCAAATCGCCTTGCGGCAGGATCAAATCATCGAGAAGTTCCCAGAGGTCGCGTCGGTAGTGGCCAAAGTGGCGCGAGCCGATAGCGCGACCGATCCGGCGGCGTTGAACATGACAGAAACCATCGTGCACCTTAAGCCGCGCGAGCAGTGGCGGCCGGGGATGACGATCGAGAAGCTGAAATCCGAAATGGACCGCGCGGTAGTGATTCCGGGAGTGGCGAATATATGGACCATGCCCATCATCAACCGGATCGATATGTTGAGCACGGGGATACGCTCTGAACTGGGAGTCAAGATTTTCGGAGCGGATCTCAAGACACTAGAGCAAAAAGCCCGTGAGATTGCGGAGGTGCTGCGGAGTGTTCCGGGAGCGCGTGATGTATATGCAGAACAGGTGACTGGCGCGCTTTACACCGACATTCAAATCGATCGGCAGGCGGCGGCTCGTTACGGCATCAGCATAGGTGACATTCAAGACGTGGTTGAAACGGCCATTGGCGAAAGGAATCTGACGACGACAATCGAAGGAAGGAAGCGCTTTCCAGTGCGAGTGCGGTATGCGCCGCAGTATCGAAAGGATGTGAATGGGCTGAAGGATATTCTGGTGGCCGCTCCGGATGGAGGCCAAGTCCCGCTCGGGCGCTTGGCATCGATCAAACCCGCGAGCGGGCCCGCCATGATCAACAGCGAAAACGGGCTGCTGGTAGTGTCGGTTCTGCTCAACGTGCGCGACCGCGACATCGGAGGCTTCGTGGATGAAGCTAAGCCGGCCATTCTGCAACGGGTGAGCCTGCCAGCAGGTTACTACCTGGGGTGGAGCGGCCAGTATGAAAACAAAGAGCACGCCCGCAAACGGCTGCTGGTCGTGTTCCCGATAGTTCTGGGCGTGATCTATATCCTGTTGTTTCTGACTTACCGCTCCTTCCTGGAAGCTGCCCATGTGCTGATGGCTGTTCCTTTTGCGCTCACCGGAGGGGTCTATCTGCTGTATCTTCTGGGCTACAACTTCAGCGTGGCGGTGTGGATCGGATTCATTGCGCTGTTCGGTACGGCGGTGCAGACGGGAATGGTGATGGTGATTTACCTCGAAGAGTCGGTCGCAAGGAGGCAAAACGAACGAGGCTCTGAATTCAATCTGAGCGATCTTCGTGGAGCGGTGATGGATGGAGCGCTGTTGCGGCTTCGGCCCAAAGTGATGACTGTTTCGACGATCGTCGCAGGGTTGCTGCCCATCATGTGGAGCCAGAGGGTTGGCGCGGAAGTGATCAAACCACTGGCGACGCCGGTATTGGGCGGAATGGTTAGCTCGCTCATTCATGTGTTGATTGTGACTCCAGTTATTTTTTTATGGTTGCGAGAAAGTGAACTTCGGAAAACTTTAAGACAAGGAGACGGAAGATGAATATCGGCATTGGCGGACTTATTTTAGCGGCAGTGGTTCTGAGCGCCTGCAATAGCGGCGGCGCTCCGGCGACCAAGGAGATTGAATCGCACACAGCGGGAGACACGGTGATCACGCTCTCGAACGAAAAAGGAGAGCTCGCACAGGGGCAAAATACTTTTGTGATCGCATTCCACTCAGCGAGCACGAAGCAACCTGTGGATGCGGGAACGATCATGCTGAGTGCATCGATGGCAATGCCAGGGATGGCTCCGATGGTGGCTCCTATCGAGATCTCACCGGCGGGGAAACCTGGGCAATACGTGATCAAGGCCGATTTCGGGATGAGTGGGTCGTTTGCGGTCGATGTGCGATGGGATGGCCCGGGCGGCCGGGGAAGCACTTCATTTCATAGCAGTGTGCGGTGACGGCGATGAAGAGAATTGCGTTGATGCTAGCCGTGGTGATTCCGCTTTGGGGGCAACAAGCCGCCCGAGGCATCGTTGATCCGGTACATGGGCGTACGGTGGAAGAATTGGTTGCGATCGCTTTGCAGCGGAATGGCGATATTCTGGCGGCGCAGCAACAGGTAGAAGCGGCGCGTGGCGGCCTGACGCAGGCGCGGTTGCGGGCCAATCCTTCGGCTGAAATCAGCGGATCGAAAGAAGTGGGAGGTCCGCAGAACACTTTGGTATTAGGCGGGTCACTTCCTTTGGAGATGTACCATCGGCGGGAGCGACGCATGGAGGTGGCGGCGGGTGGAATCCGCATTGCCGATTTCGAGCGGATGGAGCGCGAACGACAGGTTCGCGGGGAAGTGGAAGCCAAATTTGGCGAGGTGTTGGCCGCATTGCGGAATGTGCAGGTGGTTGAAGACCTGCTCAAACTGAACCAGGACGCGCAGGGGCTGACTCAGGCGCGGGCGGATCAGGGCGCCGTGCCGCCGCTGGACGCGAACCTGTTACGGGTGGAGGTAAACCGGATCGACTCGCGGCGCCTGGATTTCGAGGCAACTTTGGGAGTGAGTGTGCTTGAGTTGAAGAGTCTGATCGGAATGAAAGCAGACGAGCAGTTGCAGTTACGCGGGACGCTGGGGGCACAGCCGCTCGAAGTAACTCAGGATGCGGCCATTCAAAGGGCTTTGGCTACGCGGCCGGATCTACTTGCGGCGCGAGCGGCGGAGGAAGTTGCGAGCGCCAAATTGAAGCAAGTCCAAACGGAGGGCAAAGCGGACGCGAGTGTTTCGGCGAACTACCAGCGCATGGACTCCAGCTTTGACTTGAACGGCTTGAATGACGCGGGACAAGTGCGGCCGATCCAGGGAGTGTTTCATTCGGTCGGTGCGGGTGTGTCGATCACGCTGCCTGTGAGAAATCGCAATGAGGGTTTGATTCAAACAGCGGTGGCACAGATGGAGGAAGCGCGGAGACGTCGCGAGTATATGGAACTGATTGTGAGTCGTGAAGTACTCGCGGCATTTCTGGTGCAGGCAAAAGCCAAAGAGAGTCTGGATATTTATAGCCGCGGCGTGAGGGATCAGGCGAGCCAGAACCTGGAGGTGATTCGAAAAACCTATGAATTGGGTCGCACGCAATTGCTGGATGTCATCGCTGAGCAACGGCGCTTCATCGAAGTGGAGACCGGCTATACGGAAGCTTTGAACCGTTCCTACCAGGCTTCCGTACGTGTGAGGACGGCGGCAGTGTTGAACATTGAGGGGAAATGATGCAGCCCATAGACAACTCTGGACGGACCGCGCGGCGCTGGCTTTGGCTGGCGGGTTTAGTGATATTGGTCGCGGGCGTTGGGGCAGGTGGATGGCTGGCGCAACGCGGCGTGCTATTTTGGAAGCCACAATCGCAACCGATTAGCGCGAGTCCAGTGTCTGCTGCGACATCATTGCCGGTGGCGCCCACGGAACCACAAGAGCTTGAGATCACTGTTCCCGTGGAATCTATGGATCGCATGCATCTTCGGTTTGCAAAGGTAACCACCGGCACGATGAGTACCGAGATTCGAGTTCCGGGGACGGTTCAACCCAACGCCTACCGTGAGGTACATGTGACGCCCATTGCAGGAGGCGTAGTGACGCAGGTTTCCGTTGAACTCGGTCAACCTGTCAAGCGCGGTCAGCCGATTGCGCAGGTGTTGAGCAGGGATCTGTCGGAAGCCCAAACCGCATTCGTGGAATTCGAAGCAGAACTCGACGTAGAACACAGAAAGTTGGAACGTACGCAGGAACTTGTCCGAATTGGTGCGGCCAGCCGCGAGGAACTGGAAAGAGTAGAAGCCGACCATCGGGTTCACGCGGCACACGTGCAGGAAGCGCGGCAGAAATTGATTCTGTTAGGAATGGATGTCGGGCAGATTGAGTTGTTGAATACGGGACAAACCCCGAGTGCGTACATCTCCGTGCCATCGCCTATTGATGGAATCGTGACCGCGCGCAGCGTAAATTTGGGACAAGTGGTAGGGGTGGGTCAGGATTTGTTGACTGTGACAGACCTCTCCTACGTGTGGATTGAGGGTAATGTGCTGGAGGATGACTTCGGTGTGGTTCACGCGGGGAGCGGCGCAAGCATTACGACGCCAGCTTATCCAGGGCGGATCTACCGCGGAGTGGTGGATTACATCGAGCCTCGTGTCGATCCACAGACACGAACAGCAAAAGTGAGAGTGACCATTCAGAATCCGGGACTGGCGTTGCGGATGGGTATGTATGTGGATCTCACATTCTCAAATGCACAGGCTGGGAGGGTTCCTATCGTCGCAAAGGAGGCCATTCAGGCGATGGCGTCTGGCAGTGTGGTTTATCTTCCGGTGGAGTTGAAAGACGGAAGGTTTCTGCAACGAGCCGTAAGAATCGGCGGGGAAAACGGAGGGGGTGTTGGTGTACTGGAGGGACTGATGCAGGGAGACACCGTAGTTACTGAAGGTAGTGTCTTGCTGCGCGCGGAATCGCTCCGGCAACATCCGCAATGAGATCGCCGACCGTTGACGGCGCATTTTACAGCCCGATAACGAACATTATCGGTAGCGAACTTCGGGCTATGCGTTCCGTCTACTTTGACGTAATTTTTCGCTGTAAGCTGTCCGGAACGCGCTGGGTGTCAAGTTGTCCAACCGTGAACGTCCAATTCAATGGGATCGTCTTTGGTAGGTAGCATTCCTTGTCATCACAAGCCTGATAGTGAAATGAGCCTTCAACCGAAAGCGTACGATCCGCGGCAAGCGCCGGTGTTATTTCGGGGTCGAGGCCAACGGCCAAGTCGCGCACAATCCGAATGTGGTTCGTGTAGACCGGCACCGTCTCTTTGATTGCCGGCAGGTTAAGCATTTTGGAAGGAGGATAAGTGGCTGGGAACGCTAACCAGGCCTTCGATTCCGCCATCTGCCAATCGATCGGGATGTAGTGTTCGACACCGGGAGCATACAAGTGCATCTTAGGCTTTAGTTCAATTTCGATCACCAACGCGGCGCGGTGTCCGGGGGCCAGCGTGGTGTCGCTTGCGTAATAGTTGAGTTTGAGCTGGCTGTTCTCGATCGTATTCTGCATAACACCAGCAGTTCCAAACTCGCGTGTCAAGATGCTGGCCGCCGAGGAACGCTCACGGTAATCGTCGTCGAAATCTTTAGCAGTGATGATTCCTTTTTCGTTTATGACATAAGTGCCTGGGAAGGGGATCCCGTAGCGCGGAGTGTTTTTGTCAACATTGGTGTTCAGAATATCGAAAGCCCTTATTACTGCGGATTCGGGGTCCGAGAGCATGAAATAACGAATGCCGATGCGAGTGGCAAATGTTTTTAAAATCTCGGTGCTGTCATAGGTAACGGAGGCAACGTTGACGCCTTTCGTACGAAAACCCTCGACTTGGCGATTGAGGTCGGCGAGTTGCGTCTTGCAGTATGGGCACCAATCGGCCGAGCGCGCAAAGACCAGCACAAGGCCTTTGGAGCCCTTCAGAGTATCGAAGGTCTGACGCTTGCCGTTCAAATCCACAGCGGCAAACTCGGGGATGTGCGAACCCACGGCAGGTCCGGTCTTAGCGTTCGCGGACTGCTCATTGAGGGGGCGAAGGCGTGGACGGGCGTCCTGCCCCCATACCAGCGCACCAAGCAAGACGAGCAGTGCGCAGGGCGAGGTCTTCATAGGTTGAGTCTCATGCTGACGAATCCATTATCCCGCAGCCGGATTCGCACAAGGCCTCGCAGCGGGCTGTTACAGAAGTCTCAAAAGTTCGCTAGGCTCGGATTCATGGAGTCGCAACGACAATGTCCTTTGCTCCACCACCCGCTTGACTCACCGTCGAAGTTCACTCCAGACGAACTCGTGAGCGCTGTCCGCGCGGCCAGGGACCTGCCGGATGTTGCTGTTCCCGACATCTGCATACTCGACTTTGATGGCGATTTGACAGATTGGCTCCTCCGCCAGGGCAGCGCTACGGATTTTGAGCCCTGGGCTTGTTTCCACACGAAGATGTATTGGTTGGAAACGGACGAGGCCTGCTGTGGCATCATTCCTCGGACAATCGGAGGACCCTACGCGGTCTTGATCGCCGAGCAACTCCGCATATCTGGCGCCCGCTTGATCCTGGGGCTTACATCGGGTGGGCGCATCTCGCCGTCCTTGCCTCTTCCGAGCTTCGTTATAGTGTCCAGCGCCGTTCGAGATGAAGGCACGTCGTTCCACTATCTTCCACCTGCCAAGAAGGTCGATTGCCCAACGCCGGTTGTCGATCTGTTATTAGACGAGATGAGTCGGCTAGCTTCCCCGGCCGTCAAGGGATCTGTGTGGACAACCGACGCCCCTTATCGGGAAACGGCAGAGCAACTTCAGGAGTATGCTGCGGCCGGAGTGCTTGCGGTCGAAATGCAAGCAGCGTCACTGTTCGCTTTTGCGATTGCGCGCAAGGCGAACGTCGGGATCGTTGCCCACGTAACCAACGCCGTCGATCACCAGGAAGAGCAGTTCGACAAAGGTACTGCGGAAGATAGTCTCTTGCTCTTGCGGGCCATGCTTCGCGCGGGTCGCCGGTACCTTGAAGCCGTGACTTGAATATGAGAGCCCAAGAATACTGGGAATCGGTGTATGCATCCAAGGGCGACTGGGACCTGAGTTGGACCCAGACTGAACCCCTCATGTCCTTGTCGCTTATTGGCGAGGTGTGCCCCACCGGTCGCGTGATCGACGTGGGAGGCGGGTCCTCGCTCCTGGCCGAGAGACTGTTAGAGCGCGGTTATTCGGTTACGGTGCTCGACATCTCGAAGACAGCAATTGATCGCGCCAGAAACCGCCTCGGAGCCACGGCGAACCAGATTCACTGGGTCGTGGCCGACGTGACAGACAATCCCCAGTTGGGCTCCTTCGATGTGTGGCACGACCGCGCCGTATTCCACTTTCTTACGGCCTCAGCCGACCGGGCTGCCTACACAGCCCTGTTGGCTCGGACGGTTCCAGTGGGCGGACACCTGATCATCGCGACGTTTGCGCTCGATGGGCCGGAAAAATGCAGCGGACTGGAAGTCCGTCGTTATGACGGGCAAGCGCTCGCCGCCGAGTTGGGTCCACAATTCAGTTTGTTAAAGAGCTTACCGGAAATGCACATTACGCCATGGGGAGGCGAGCAGCCGTTTCAGTACAGCCTTTTAAAACGTGTTTAGCCGGTGCGTCGGCCCTCTTTTTGTAACGACGCTTCGTTCGCCTAATGCTGAATACCCGGCCTGATAACACGTATTATCGGAAGCCAAAGCCCGTTGGCGCGGGTCCGGCACTCGCACGCTTTGCGCGTTTTTCGTCCATTTGAAGTGGTCGTACTGCGATCATTGCCATTCGTAGACCATCCCGACTCTGCGGGCGCTGTCGTTGAAGAGCGTTTAGCCGTTCTCTCGCGTAATATTGCATTTAGTGCCCCAGCGAGTCGATTTTTCCTACAATGCGAAAATTTACGATTACTTTCATGGTGCTGTCATGTCGGATCAATTGGCTCAAGCCATAACAAATCGCTAGCGGCGAGATGCAACGACGCGCAACCAGTAGAAGTGGTGAAGTTCCCGCCGCTAAGGGGAACTTGCATGTTCCGTTAATCATCATTATCGGAAGCTTACACGCTTCGCCTGACCGGCACATTTCCGGTTTGCGCGTTATACGGCCAAACGATACTCGCGGGGTTGGTTCGCGGGCTACGTCGGGCACTATTGAATACTCGTTCGCTCGCATCTCCACTTGTGGGATAGTGCACAGAGCATTGGGTCCGGTAACCCAGGTATTTGATTCGATGATAGGGCGCCGAACGTAGAGGCTTCCCAAAGCCAACACTTGAATGCATTTTTGCTTCAGCGTTTCAGGAATTTGCTGGGGCTGCTTCGCCCGCTTGGCCTCGAAATTGCTGGTTCGGCGAAAGGATTAGGAACATGCGCCACAAGCGAGTTGTCATCACTCACTACGGCGGCCCGGAAGTGATCACCGCCATCGAAGAAGACGCTCCCACACCGAAGACAGGCGAAGTACGGGTGAAGGTGTTGGCGGCGGGGGTCAGTCTGCCGGATGTCCTGGCGCGAGAGGGCGTCCATCCCGAAACACCGCGCGTGCCTTACACGCCGGGTTGGGATCTCGTTGGAACCGTCGATCAACTCGGCGAAGACGTGACCGGCTTCGACCTGGGTCAGCCGGTCGCCGCCATGCCCATCCACGGGTGCTACGCGCAGTACGTCTGCGTGCCCAAACGCAAGCTCGTCCCAGTGCCTGCGGGATTGGACGCAGCGGAGGCGGTCGCCCTGGTGTTGAACTACACTACCGCGTATCAGATGCTGCATCGATCAGCGAAGGCCCGGCCCGGACAGAGAATGTTGATCCACGGCGCCTCGGGTGGCGTCGGTACGGCGATGTTGCAGTTGGCGAAGCTGGCCGGCGTCGAGATGTATGGAACGTGTTCGGCCCAAGGGGCCGCAGTGGTCCGGGACCTGGGCGGCATCCCCATCGACTACAAGAATGCGGACTTTGTGAAGGAGGTTGGTCGCCTTACCGGCGACGGGCTCGATGCCGTGTTCGACGGCATCGGCGGAGACAATCTGCGGCGCTCCCGCGACACCCTGCGCGACGGTGGGCGCGTGGTGACTTACGGCTTCCAATCGAAAATGCAT
>Ga0207686_10001789_pt1 | contig 11955 bp, 6 predicted proteins | sample KBSM24metaG_FD_184396 | JGI IMG/M metagenome (GOLD analysis project Ga0207686, IMG submission 184396) | Miscanthus rhizosphere microbial communities from Kellogg Biological Station, Michigan, USA - KBS M2-4 metaG (SPAdes) (version 2) | ecosystem: Host-associated > Plants > Roots > Rhizosphere >...
CCCTTCGATGTTCTCGTTCAACTCCGCCGTGGGCGCCTGCGACACCTGCCGCGGGTTCGGGCGCGTGATCGGCGTCGATTACGGCCTGGTCATCCCCAACGAAAAGCTCACGCTGCGCGCCGGCGCGATCAAGCCCATCCAGACGCCGGCCTGGAAGGAGGCGCAGGACGATCTCATGCGCCATGCCGAGGCGGCGGGCATTCCGCGCGACACGCCCTGGTACAAGCTCACCGAAGAGCAGAAGCAGTGGGTGATCGGCGGCACGCCCGGCTACAAGGAAGGCAACTGGAACAAGCAGTGGTACGGCGTGCGGCGCTTCTTCGAATACTTGGAGAGCAAGGCCTACAAGATGCACATCCGGGTGCTGCTGTCCAAGTACCGCAGCTACACGCCGTGCCCCACCTGCGGCGGCGCGCGCCTGAAGACCGAGAGCCTGCTCTGGCGCATCGGCAGCAAGGCCGCGGCCGATGCGGTGGTCGAGCCTTCTCAGCGCTTCATGCCCCACGGCGTGGAGTGGAGCCGCACCCAGCTCGAAGCGCTGCCCGGCCTCACCCTGCACGACCTGATGCTGCTGCCCATCGACCGGCTGCGGCGCTTCTTCGCGCTGCTGGGCGAGGAGGCGATTGCTCCTCTTTCGATAGCTGAAGGCGCAGGCGAATCAAGCGCTGCAGGCCCACAGGCCTCCGAGAATGCGGGCGATGCCCAGGCGCTGAAGCTGCTGCACGAGGAGATCACCACGCGCCTCAAGTACCTGTGCGACGTGGGCATCGGCTACCTCACGCTGGACCGGCAGAGCCGTACCCTCTCCGGCGGCGAGGTGCAGCGCATCAACCTGACCACGGCGCTCGGCACCTCGCTGGTCAACACCCTGTTCGTGCTCGACGAGCCCAGCATCGGCCTGCACCCGCGCGACATGTACCGCATCACCGAGGCCATGCTGCGCCTGCGCGATGCGGGCAACACCCTGGTGGTGGTGGAGCACGACCCGGCCGTGATGCTGGCCGCCGATCGCGTGATCGACATGGGCCCCGGCCCCGGCGAGCGCGGCGGGCAGATCGTGTTCGACGGCACCACCGCCGAGCTGCGCCGCGCCGACACGCTGACCGGCGTCTACCTGGGCGGTCGCCGCCAGATCACCTCGGGCATCAAGCGCATGGTGACGGATTCCACGCCGCGCCTTGTGCTCGAAGGCGCGCGCCAGCACAACCTGCAGAACGTGTCGGTGGACTTCCCGCTGCAGCGGCTCGTCACCGTGACGGGCGTGAGCGGCTCGGGCAAGTCCACGCTGATCCAGGACGTGCTCGCGCCCGCGCTGCTGCGCCACTTCGGCAAGGCCACCGAAACGCCGGGCGCGCACGACCGCCTGCTCGGCGCCGACCACCTGGGCGACGTGGTGTTCGTCGATCAGTCGCCCATCGGCAAGACGGCGCGCTCCAACCCCGTGAGCTACGTGGGCGCTTGGGACGCGCTCCGCGAGCTGTTCGCCGTGGCGCCGCTCTCGCGCCAGCGCAGCTACACGGCCGCCAAGTTCAGCTTCAACTCGGGCGACGGGCGCTGCCCGACCTGCGGTGGCTCGGGCTTCGAGCATGTGGAGATGCAGTTCCTCTCCGACGTCTATCTGCGCTGCCCCGACTGCGACGGCAAGCGCTACCGACCCGAGGTCCTGGAAGTGACCATCGAGCGCGGCGGCCGCCTGCTCAATGTGGCCGACGTGCTGGAGCTCACCGTGAGCGAGGCCGCGGCCGCCTTCGCGCAGGACCGCGACGTGATCCGCGCGCTGCAGCCCATCGTCGATGTGGGGCTGGAATACGTGAAGCTCGGCCAGCCCGTGCCCACGCTCTCGGGCGGCGAGGCGCAGCGCCTCAAGCTCGCGGGCTTCCTGGCGGAAGCCGCCAAGAGCGCCAGCAGCAGCCGCCAGCCGCTCGCCAAGAAGGGCACGCTGTTCCTCTTCGACGAGCCCACCACCGGCCTGCACTTCGACGACATCGCCAAGCTCATGCGCGCGCTGCGCAAGCTGCTCGATGCCGGCCATTCGCTGATCGTCATCGAGCACAACCTGGACGTGATCCGCGCCAGCGACTGGCTGATCGACCTGGGCCCCGAAGGCGGCGACGGCGGCGGCCTGGTGGTCGCCGAAGGCACGCCCGAGGACGTGCGCCAGCACCCCGCATCGCACACCGGCGCCGCGCTGCGCGACTACGAGCTGGCCCTGGGCGAGGGCGGCCACTCGGTGCACGAGAAAGCCGCCGTGCTCCGCAAGGAGAAGCGCCGTGCCCAGGCGGATACGGGGCATGTGCCGAAGAACGCCATCGAGATCGTGAACGCCAAGGAGCACAACCTCAAGAACCTGTCGGTGGACATTCCACGCGGCAAGTTCAACGTGGTGACCGGCGTCTCGGGCTCGGGCAAGTCCACGCTGGCCTTCGACATCCTGTTCAACGAAGGCCAGCGCCGCTACCTCGAATCGCTCAACGCCTATGCCCGCAGCATCGTGCAGCCGGCCGGCCGGCCCGAGGTGGATGCGGTCTATGGGATTCCGCCCACGGTGGCCATCGAGCAGCGCCTCTCGCGCGGCGGCCGCAAGAGCACGGTGGGCACGACCACCGAGGTCTGGCACTTCCTGCGCCTCCTGTACGTGAAGCTGGGCGTGCAGCACTGCATCCACGACGGCGCCGCCGTGCAGCCGCAGACGCCCGACAGCATCGCCGCGCAGTTGCTCACGCAGTTCAAGGGCCGGCACATCGGCCTGCTGGCGCCGCTGGTGGTCAACCGCAAGGGCGTCTATACCGAGCTGGCCGACTGGGCCCGCCCGCGTGGCTACACGCATCTGCGGGTGGACGGCAACTTCCTGCCGACCACCGGCTTTCCGCGCATCGACCGCTTCAAGGAACACACCATCGAGCTGCCCGTGGCCAGCCTGGACGTGGCTCCCGCGCAGGAGGCCGGGCTGCGCGCCGCGCTGGCCCGCGCGCTGGAGCTGGGCAAGGGCGTGGTCCATGTGCTGAGCGGGCTCGAAGGCCTGAAGGAGGCCATGGCCGCCGGCCAGCCCACCGCGGGCATCGGCACGCTGCAGGCCTTTTCCACCAAGCGCGCCTGCCCGGTCTGCGCCACCAGCTATGCCGAGCTGGACCCGCGCCTCTTCTCCTACAACAGCAAGCACGGCTGGTGCCCCGACTGCGTGGGCACGGGCGTGAAGCTCACCAAGGAGCAGCGCAAGGTCTTCGACGACTCGGTGCAGGACGACAAGGACCGGGGCCGCGAGCAGACCTTCGCCGAACCCGAGGCCGAGGACGTGGAGGGCATCGTCTGCCCGACCTGCCAGGGCACGCGCCTCAACCCCGTCGCGCGCGCCGTGCTGTTCGCGGGCGTGCCGGTGACCGAGGTGGCGCGCCTCTCGGTGACCGAGGTGCGGCAGTGGATCGACGGGCTGAAGCTCTCGGGCCGCGAGGCCGAGATCGCCCGCGACCTGGTGCCCGAGATCAGGAGCCGGCTCGAATTCCTGGAGGAAGTCGGCCTCTCCTACCTCACGCTGGACCGGGGCGCGCCCACGCTCTCGGGCGGCGAGGCGCAGCGCATCCGCCTGGCCGCGCAGCTGGGCAGCAACCTGCAGGGCGTGTGCTACGTGCTCGACGAGCCCACCATCGGCCTGCATGCTCGCGACAACCAGATCCTGCTCAACGCCCTGCACAAGCTGGGCGACAAGGGCAACACCCTGGTGGTGGTGGAGCACGACGAGGACACCATCCGCCGCGCCGACCACATCATCGACATCGGCCCCAGCGCGGGCAAGCGCGGCGGGCGGCTGGTGGCGCAGGGCACGGTGGCCGACATCGAGGCGGCCGAGGATTCGCAGACCGGCCGCTACCTGCTGCACGCCATGCGCCACCCGCTGCAGGCGCGGCGCAGCATGCAGCCCTCCGAGGTGGACGCCGAAACCGTTGCGCACGCCCAGCCCGCCGATGCACCCACGGGCCGCCAGAGCGCCGCAGTCAAGAAGCGGGCAGCGCAGGCCGCGGCCCTGCAGGCCGCTGCGCTGGAGGATGCCAAGGAGCGCGCCGCCATGCGCTGGTTGACGGTGCACGGCGCGAGCCTGCACAACCTGCAGGACGTGACGGCCACCGTGCCGCTGCACCGCCTCGTGGCCGTCACCGGCGTCAGCGGCTCGGGCAAATCCACGCTGGCGCGCGACGTGCTGCTGGCCAACGTGCAGGCCTGGGTGCAGCAGCGCTCCACCAAGGCCGGGCGCGACGCCATGGATGCCGGCAAGGCCCCGGCGCTGGTCGGCTGCACGGGCCTGGCGGGCTTCGAGACCATCGACCGCGTGCTGGAAGTGGACCAGACCCCCATCGGCAAGACGCCGCGCAGCTGCCCGGCCACCTACATCGGCTTCTGGGACACCATCCGCAAGCTCTTCGCCGAGACGCTGGAGGCCAAGGCCCGCGGCTACGCGGCCGGGCGCTTCAGCTTCAACACGGGCGAGGGCCGCTGCCCGGTCTGCGAAGGCCAGGGCATCCGCACCATCGCCATGAGCTTCCTGCCCGACGTGAAGGTGCCTTGCGAGGCCTGCCACGGCGCGCGCTTCAACCCGGAGACGCTGGCCGTCACCTGGCGGGGCAAGAGCATCGGCGACGTGCTGCAGATGGAAGTGGACGAGGCGGTGGAGTTCTTCGCCAGCATGCCCAGCATCGCCCACCCGCTGCAGCTGCTCAAGGACGTGGGCCTGGGCTACCTCACGCTGGGCCAGCCCAGCCCCACGCTCTCGGGCGGCGAGGCGCAGCGCATCAAGCTCGTGACCGAACTCACCAAGGTGCGCGACGAGGTGGGCCGGCGCGGGCAGAAGGCGCCGCACACCCTCTACGTGCTGGACGAGCCCACCGTGGGCCTGCACATGGCCGACGTGCACAAGCTCATCCGCGTGCTGCACCGCCTGGTCGATGGCGGCCACAGCGTGGTGGTGATCGAGCACGATCTCGACGTGATCGCAGAGGCCGACTGGATCATCGACCTGGGGCCCGAAGGCGGCAAGGAAGGCGGCCGCATCGTGGCCGCCGCCACCCCCGAAGCGGTGGTGCGCCTGGGCACCCACACCGGCCGGGCGATCGCGCCGGTGCTGGCGCGGTGACGGTTCAGCCGAGCGTCTGCAGGCTGCTGCGCACGGCGGGAGGCGCCAGCTCGGTGAATTGGCCGTTCCAGTACGGGTAGTACGGATAGGGCGGCATCACGGCGCTGGCTTCGTCCAGCCTGCGCTGCTGCGGTTCCGTCAGCGCCCAGCCGATGGCGCCCAGGTTCTGCTGCAGCTGCGCCTCGTCGCGCGCGCCGATGAGCACGCTGGCCACGGTGGGGCGCTGCAGCAGCCAGTGGATGGCCACCTGCGGCACGGTGCGGCGGGTTTCCTCGGCGACTTCGAGCAGGGCGTCGATCACGCCGAACAGCCGCTCCTCGGGCACGGGCGGGGCGAACCGGGCCGTCTCGTGCAGGCGGCTGCCCTCGGGCATGGGCTGGCCGCAGCGGATCCTGCCGGTCAGCCGGCCCCAGGCCAGCGGGCTCCAGACGAGGGTGCCCACGCCTTGGTCCAGGCCCAGCGGCATCAGCTTCCATTCGAAGTCCCGCCCCGCCAGCGAGTAGTACGCCTGGTTGGCGACGTAGCGCTCCAGGCCGAGCCGGCCGGCGGCTGCCAGCGACTTCATGAGTTGCCAGCCCGAAAAGTTGGACGCGCCGATGTAGCGCACCTTGCCTGCGCGCACCAGGTCGTCCAGCACCTTCAGCACCTCCTCCACCGGCGTGTGCGCGTCGAATGCGCGCAGTTGCAGCAGGTCGATGTGATCGGTCCGGAGGCGGCGCAGGGAGTCTTCCACGGCGGTCGTCAGGTGCTGGCGCGAGCTGCCGGCCGCCCAGGGCCCGGCGCCGGTACGCAGCCCCACCTTGGTGGAGATCAGCGCCTGCGCACGCCGGCCCGCCAGCGCCTCGCCGAGCACGCTTTCCGACGCGCCGTCGGAATAGACGTCCGCTGTGTCGAACAGGTTCACGCCGGCGTCGAGGCAGATGTCGATCATGCGGCGCGCGTGTCCCACGCCGCTGGTGCCCCAGGCGCCGAACAGCGGCCCCTGGCCGCCGAAGGTGCCGCGGCCGAAGCTCAGCACGGGGACTTCAAGAACGTGTTCACGATCTCCCAGGGGTCGCGCAGCGGTGTGGGCGGGATGGGATGCAAGGCGCGGTGCGCAGTGGATAGCACGGCTATCCACAAGCGCTGCAACGCCGCAGACGGCCCGCCCACACCGCTGCCCTTCGGGTGGGAGCGAAATCGGGCCATGGCAACGAGTTGTGACGCCCCGGCTGCTTGCATGGGCTGAGAGCCCATGCGGCGCACCCGAAGCATCCACTCATCCCGATTGCGCTCCAACGCGATCCCCTGCGAGATCGTGAACACGTTCTCAGCCGCTGCGGCCGAGAAAACGGTGTTCCATGAAACGGACTCGTTGGTGTGGATGGAGATGGATGAATGAAGGGAGAAACGCGGCGGCCTTGCGCCGACCGCATGGGGGGCGCGTCAGCAGGTTTCCGGCTGTGCGGCGGCGGGCGCGCGTGCGGTTGCGTCGCCGAGGCGCGCGCTCCAGCCCACCAGCGCCAGGCCCACGGCGGCCAGTGCCGCCGCGGCCCAGGCCACGCTCGGCAGGCCCAGGCCCTGGGCGATCACCAGCCCGCCCAGCCAGGCGCCGATGGCATTGCCCAGATTGAAAGCCGAGATGTTGAGGCTGGAGGCCAGCGTGGCGCCGGCCGGCCCGGCCTGCTGCAGCACGCGCATCTGCATGGGCGCCACCGTGGCGAAGGCCGCCGTGCCCAGCACCACCACATAGGCCATGGCCAGGGCCGCATGGCCGAAGGCCCAGCGGCCGGCCACCAGCACCAGCAGCAGCGCGGCGATGGACAGCGCCAGCGCGCGCATCACGCCCCGGTCGGCTAGCTTGCCGCCCAGCAGGTTGCCGGCGGCGAGGCCGGCGCCGAACAGCAGCAGCGTGAGGGCCACCGCGCCGCCCGCCATGTGGGTGACCTGGGTCAGCAGCGGCTCCACATAGGTGTAGAGCGCGAACACGCCGGCGAAGCCGAACACGGTGATGCCCAGGCCCAGCCAGACCTGGGGCAGCGCCAGCACGGCCAGCTCCTGCTGGAGCGGCGTGGCGGCGGGCCGGCCCGTGTCGCGCGGCACGAAGGCGGCCAGGATGGCGAGCGCCGCAACGCCCACCACGGCCACGGCGGCGAACGCCATGCGCCAGCCGAAGTGCTGGCCGATCCAGGCGCCCGCCGGCACGCCCAGCAGGGTGGCCAGGGTCAGCCCCGAGAACATCAGCGCGATGGCCGAGGCCTTCTTCTCGGCCGGCACCAGCCCGGTGGCGACCACCGCGCCCACGCCGAAGAAGGTGCCGTGCGTGAGCGCGGTCAGCACCCTCGCCGCCAGCAGCCAGCCATAGGTGGGGGCCACCACGGCAGCGGCGTTGCCGGCGATGAAGATCAGCATCAGCGCCAGCAGCAGGCGCTTGCGCGACCACTGCCGCGTGAGCAGCGTGAGCACGGGCGCGCCCACGGCCACGCCGATGGCGTAGCCCGAAATCAGCGTGCCGGCCGTGGGAATGGAGATGCCCAGGTCCTGGCTGACCTGGGTGAGCAGGCCCATGATGATGAATTCGGTGGTGCCGATGCCGAAGGCGCCGGCGGCGAGGGCGAGGAGGGATACAGGCATGGAAAGCAGGGCGTGCCGCGTCTGGGAGAAGCGGCATGCGCGGGAGTGGATGACGATGGGCTGAACTGTGGCGCCCGGCACCAGCTTTGTGTAGATGGAATAATGGAAATGGCTTTGTGCCTGCTGGGCACAGATCGACCAACCTTCTCGCGACCTTTCTCTTTCTGCCCGACGGTTCCATGCCTGCCCCTGCCCGGCCCCCTTTGCCTGATCCCGCCCTCGTCCCCGTGCCGGGCGGCGGCCTGGCCGATGCCCATCGCTCGGCCGACCTGGAAACGCTGGTGCTGGTGGCCGAGCGCGGCAGCCTGTCGGCCGCGGCGCGGCACCTGGGCGTCTCGCCCTCGGCCGTCAGCAAGGCCATGTCGCGGCTGGAGGCGCGGCTGGGCGTGCAGCTCCTGCAGCGCAGTACCCGGCGCGTGCTGCTCACGCCCGAAGGCACCCAGCTGAGCCAGGGCGCCAAGCGGCTGCTGGCCGATCTTGCGGAGCTGGAGGCCGAGGTGGCCGCGCGCAGCGAGCCGCGAGGCACGGTGCGCATCAGTGCCAGCACATCGACCGGCGCGATACTGCTGCTGCCCCTGGTGCCGCGGCTGCTGGAGGCGCTGCCCGGCCTGGGCCTGGACCTGCATTTCTCCGACCAGGTGGTGGATCTGGCGGAAGCCGGCATCGACATCGCCATCCGCTGGGGGGCGCTGCCGGCATCCGACGTGATCGCCCGGCTGCTGGGCCGCACGCGGCAGGTGGTCGTGGCCTCGCCCGCGTACCTCGCGCGCTGCGGCGTGCCCGCGCATCCGCAGGAACTGCAACGCCATATGCGGCTGGGCTGGAACTACCCGCGCGCCATCGCGCACTGGCCCTTCCTCGTCGAGGGCCGGCGGGTGGCGGTGGACGTGGGCCAGGTCATCCGCGTCAACGATGGCGACGTCATGCGCCAGCTGGCGCTGCAGGGCACGGGGCTGGCCCGGCTGTCGCTCTACCACGCCTGGGACGATCTGGTGCAGGGCCGCCTCGTGCCCGTGCTCGACGCCTTCGACTGCGGCGACCTGGAGCCCATCCACGCCGTCTACGTGGGCCGGCCGGACCGGCTGCCGCCGCGCACCCGTGCCGTGCTGGACTTTCTGCAGGCGCATGTGGATCTGCGCTATGCCGAGGCGCGCTGGGCGCCTGCCGCGCAAGGCGTGCCGGCGGGGTAGGGCGCGGGCCCCCGGCGGCCTCGCGCACCACGCTTGCGCCGAGTCCTACAGGCGCTGCTGCGGCGGGACGACAGTCCGCCCGCGGCCTGGATTTCTAGGATCGCTCCACGCTGCGCCGCTCTGTCTTTGGTAGCAGGCGGCGCGTACCGAACCGATTCCAGACCTCCAGGAGCCCCTATGAAATCCCTGCTCACCGCCTGCGCCGCCATCGCCGCCTCCAGCCTGCTGCTGACCGCCTGCGGCGGCGGCAACGACGATGATCCCACCCCCAGCGAACGGACCGGCGTGCTCACCGTGACGGCCGCCAGCGATTCCAGCCTGAACGGCATCTACGGCGATGGCAACGTCAACCTGACCGATGTCGACAAGAAGAACCCCATCGGCTCCTACCCCGAGGTCTGCACCTTCCGCTTCGACGGCATCAACAAGGTCGGCACCACCGGCTCGGCTTCCGGCGACATCCGCTACCGCCCCGACAGCGTCAACGTCTACGAGGCATGGCTGACCTTCCAGGGCAAGGAGTTCGGCGCCAGCGACTGGTCCGACGTGGCCGTGGTGCGCGGCTCGGACCGCATCCGCCTGTCCGGCAAGCGGCTGACGGCGTCCGATGGCGCCGCCGTCGTGGTGACGGGCGTGGTGCCGATGCGGCCCAACCGTCCCTCGGGCTGCTGATCCCCTCGGGGCCTGCACCGTCATTCCGGGCGGCCCCGCGCAAAACTCTCTCGTCGATTTCCTTGACCCCTCCCCTCCAGCGGGGCTTGCGCCCTGGGTTCCTCCCTCCGAGGCGCCCAGGGTTTTTTTCATGCGCTCGCCAGCGTCTGCACACATTGCGCACAAAAGCTCGATAGTCGATCAAGGTTCGCCGCCCACACTCCGCTGAATATCTTTTCCGGAGTCCCTGTTCCATGACCCTCGACGCTGCCCAGCTCCTCGCGGACGAAGCCAAGTACTGCTCGTTCGGCGACACCGTCCACTACGTGAACCCGCCCAAGATCTTCACGGGTTGCAACGGCAGCTACATGCTGGACGACAACGGCACGCAGTACCTCGACCTGCAGATGTGGTATTCGGCCGTGAACTTCGGCTACAAGAACGAGCGTCTGGAAAACGTGCTCAAGCAGCAGCTCGACACCCTGCCGCAGATCGCCAGCCAGTACCTGCACCCCACCAAGATCGAGCTGGCCAAGACCATCGCCCAGGACGCCGAGAAGAAGTGGGGCCGCCCCGGCCGCGTGCACTTCAACGTGGGCGGCGCCCAGGCCATCGAAGACTCGCTCAAGGTCGTGCGCAACGCCAGCAACGGCAAGAGCCTGATGTTCGCCTTCGAGGGCGGCTACCACGGCCGCACGCTGGGCGCTTCCAGCATCACCTCCAGCTACCGCTACCGCCGCCGCTTCGGCCACTTCGGCGACCGCGCGCAGTTCCTGCCCTTCCCGTACCCCTTCCGCCGCCCCAAGGGCATGACGGCCGAGGAATACGGCGATTCGCTGGTGGCCGAGTTCGCCCGCAAGTTCGAGAACGAATACCACGCCGTCTGGGACCCCAAGACCCGTCAGTGCGAATACGCGGCCTTCTACATCGAGCCCATCCAGGGCACGGGCGGCTACGTGATCCCGCCGGCCAACTACTTCAAGGGCATCAAGAAGGTGCTCGACGAGCACGGCGTGCTGCTGGTGGTCGATGAGATCCAGATGGGCTTCTGGCGCACCGGCAAGCTGTGGTCGATCGAGAACTTCGGCGTGCAGCCCGACGTGCTGGTCTTCGCCAAGGCGCTGACCAACGGCCTGAACGCCCTCTCGGGCCTGTGGGCGCGCGAAGAGCTGATCAACCCGACGATCTTCCCGCCGGGCTCCACCCACTCCACCTTCGCCTCCAACCCGCTGGGCACGGCCCTGGGCCTGGAAGTGATGAAGATGACGCACGAGGTGGACTTCGGCAAGCAGGTCTGCGACAGCGGCGCCTACTTCCTCGAAGGCCTGAAGGACCTGCAGAAGCGCCACAAGGAAATCGGCGACGTCGACGGCCTGGGCCTGGCGCTGCGCGCCGAGATCTGCACCGAAGACGGCTTCACGCCCAACCGCGCCCTGCTCGACAAGATGGTCGACATGGGCCTGGAAGGCACGCTCGAATACAAGGGCCAGAAGCGCGGCCTGGTGCTGGACGTGGGCGGCTACTACAAGAACGTCATCACCTTCGCGCCTTCGCTGATGATCTCGCGCTCCGAGATCGACGAGGCCATGGTGCTGCTGGACCAACTGCTGACCCGCGCGAAGAAGTGATCCAACCCCCTGAGCCGCTTCGCCGCTTCCTCCTTCTCTCGCTTCGCGGGAAGGAGGGCGACGCCAGCGCGGCGGGGCGGCCCTTGCGCGGTGTCCGCGCCTCCTGGCGGGGGTCGCGTTCGGGCGCTGAGGTTTCCTGATGCGCTGGCGCAACCGGCTGGAGCCCGAGTCGCTCGTGCAGCATGCGCTCGCCCATCCGCCCGAAGGCTTCGGCTGGCTGGGCGGCGTGCCTGCGCCCGTCTTCGAGGCGCCGTTCGATCTGCTGACCACGGCGGATGACGAACTCAAGGCGCGCCTGGCCCGCCTGCCGCTCTACGCGCGCTGGTCGCGCTGGCTGCGCGTGCGCACCGCCTTCGTGGGCACCACGGTGACGGAATACGCCCCGCTGCCGCAGGACGCCACGCCCCAGGCGCTGGCCGAAGCCGTGCGCACGGGCCCCGGGCGGCGCTACGCGCTCGCCATCGTCAAGGACATCCCGCAGGATTCGCCGCTGCTGAGCGAGGCCGACAACGCCTACGCCCGGCAACTGGCGGAGGTCTGCGCGGCCCAGGGCTACGTGCTGGTCGAAGGCCAGGCGCTGGCCTATGTGCCCATCGACTTCGCCAGCGTGGATGAGTATCTCGCGCGCCTGTCGTCCAGCCGCCGCAGCAACCTGCGGCGCAAGCTGCGCAGCCGGGCGGAGCTGCGCATCGAGCGCGTGCCGACCGGCGAGGCCTTCGCCCAGGACGCGCGCGTGGACACCTACTACGCG
>Ga0207686_10001793_pt1 | contig 11932 bp, 8 predicted proteins | sample KBSM24metaG_FD_184396 | JGI IMG/M metagenome (GOLD analysis project Ga0207686, IMG submission 184396) | Miscanthus rhizosphere microbial communities from Kellogg Biological Station, Michigan, USA - KBS M2-4 metaG (SPAdes) (version 2) | ecosystem: Host-associated > Plants > Roots > Rhizosphere >...
AGGTCTGGGACAAGGCCGTCGACTACTCTCCGCTCGGGCTGGGCATGAAGGGTCTCGGTGCTGTGGGCTCGACCGTGATCGGAGACAATGCTGTGGGCAATACCGTCAGCAACTTCGCGGGCGACGTGAGTACCCTCGTCAAGGACCTACCTGCTGGCCTCGTCAAGACGGGCGAAACTGTTGCCGGCGACGCGAAGGCTGCATTCTCGCACCCGCTGCGCGAGTCCTCGATCTATCAAAGCATGGTCGGGGGCGAGCAGCCCAAGAGTGCTACGCAGCAGGAGATCATCAATCCCACGATCAAGCAGTACGCCTACACCTACGGTCCCCTCTTCCACGGCGACCCCGCTACGACCGGCGCGCGTATCCAGCAGCACCCGCTCGGCCCGGTGCTGGACGCGCTCGCTGTGGCATCCATGGGTATCGGCACGATTGGCCGCGTGTCGCAGGCTGCACGCGCTGTCAAGGCGTCAGAGGTCACCGACGAGTCGGCCACGCTCAGCCGCATGGGTCAGTACGACCGCACGAACGAGACCTACCAGCCGCTCGGGTACAACATGGAGAACTACGTACGTCCCACCACACAGCAGATGAAGAACGAGCCGTACTACAACCACTTCTCCGTGCTGATCGACCCCGAGAGCGGCGACTCGATCTTCAGCCCTGTGGGAAGCAGCCATGACGAGATCTACGACCCACTCATCGACAAGCGGGACAATCTCGGTGACTCGAAGCCATACAATCGCTGGACTCAGCCCAACGTCATCCAGGCCACAGGCATCTTCGACCCCGCTACGGGCCGGGTGGCGCGGATCAACATCAACCCCGACGACGTACTCGGTCCGTACGTAGGCAAGATTCCCGAGCTGCTCGGCAAGGTGAAGGCGCAGGCCGATGAGACCTACATCACGAAGGGTGAGCTGAAGGCTCGCAGCAAGGAGAACGTCGCCGGCACCATCCAGATCAAGCAGGACACGGGCCCGACGCGCTACGATCCGGTTACCCACGAGGCGATTCCTCCTCGCTGGCATGTGGTGGCACAGGGCAAGCGCATCGGCGGCAACTTCCCGGACAAGCAGTCGGCCATCGCGCACGCCCAGTCACACGCCACAGGTGGGATTCTGCGTGACGAGCTCGTGCAGGAGTTCCGCCCTTACTACGAGGAGACACCGGGCATGGTCTTGAACGACCAGCCCTTCGCAGGCCCTGGCGGTGAACTCGGCTACGCGCCCGCAGAGGTCCCAGGTTTCGCGCCCGGCCCCGTCAAGAACATGAAGGTGACCATCGGCAAGGCCACGACCACGAACAAGATCCTGCGCCCCAGCCAGAGCCGCACTCGCGTCGATCCGCTCAAGCCGAAGAGCAAGCTCGAGATCGGTATGGAGGCTTTCTCTCAGCGCCCGCGCGGTAGCCTGCTCGATGCTTACGAGCGCGCCCGCGGGAAGAGCCACATCAGAGAGCAGGAGAATCTCATCGACGAGGTAATCGGCACAGTCCTCAACGACCCTGCGATGACCACCAAGGCTGCCGTCCTGGATCGTCTCAAGCAGACGTTCCGTGAGATGGGCGAGGACGTCGTGCAGACCGCGAGCAAGGACGTCGGCAAGTTCCGCTCGCGCACGGCGGAGCAGCCGGAGTTCATGTCACCGGGCGTCAGCGCGGCTATGAGCGCGCTTGGTATCTCGGCTCGCGAGGTCAGTGACATTGTCCGAGCAGGCGCAGTGTTTCTCAGGCCGGCATACATCCCCAACAACTGGGCGGGCAACGGTTTCCTCAACACCATCCATCAGGGTGTCTACGCCCCGATCAATCTCGCCAAGGCCCTCTTCATGGACAAGAGCATGGGCACTCTTTACACGCGCGGGATTGACAAGACCATGGGGTTCAACGCCGCGAACCTCATGGTGAGCGAGCGCGGGTCAGGCTTCGCTGCAGCACTCACCGACCCTGTGGCAAAGCTATTCGGCTCCATCGGTGACATGCCCTTCCGTCGGGCCGCTTGGCTGCACGAGGCACGACGCTCAGGCTACAAGTCGATCAACGATGTGAAGCGCCTGTGGGATCAGGCGTACAAGGAGAGGACCGCGTTCGAAGAGCGCTACGGCATCGGCAAGGCTGACTTGCCCGAGGGCGAGATGCCCGTCTGGGACCCCAAGACGACGCCGGCGCTTGCGGAGATCGGCAAGATCAGCCGCGCAGCGCAGGAGGAGATCATCAAGTTCGGCAAGTACAACGACATTGAACGTGGTGTCCTCCGCAATCTCATCTTCGTCTACTCCTGGATGCGCGGGGCGGGTCGTTACTTCGGCCGCTTCCCAATGCAGCATCCGATCCAGTCTGCGGCCTTCATGAACGCAGCCAACATCGGGCAGAACTGGCTGAATCAGGAGCTGGGCGGCGTTCCCGCATTCCTCGTTGGGGCCATCCCTGTGGGCAAGGACGATCAGGGTAACACCACCGTCATCAACCCCTTCTCCGTCAACCCGCTCGGCACAGGGCAGGAGCTCTTCTCTGCGGCCGCGTCCGTGAAGGAGTTGCTGACCAACCCCGACGAGTTCAACAAGTACTCCCAGACCGACCCCATCGGCCTGCTCAACCCGCTCATCCAGAACGCTATCGAGGCGTACACTGGTGGCCGTCCCATCCAGGAGTCGATCCCGGACACAATCGCCGCCGTCCGGCTCGCGCAGAACCTCGAGCATCCAGGCCGTGGCCAGGTGTATCCGACGACGCAGAAGGAGGCCCTCGGGCAGTACGTCATCGGCAGCATGTTCCCGCGCAAGACGAGCCAAGCAGCGATCACACGCAGCCTCCAGCGCGAGCACGCGGACGATCCGACGCAGCGCATCGACGACGAGGTGGCCAGCTTCAAGGAGACCACCGGCCAGGACCTGCCGCAGGAGTTCATCGACGCCTACCGCACCGACCTCACACAGCTCGAGAAGCAGAAGGACTTCCAGCACAAGTACGCTCACGACCACGGATCGCAGGGCTTCTCCAACATGCCGGCGAAGAACCGTGCCGAAGCAGCGATGGACTACCTCGTCAAGAACCACCTGATGGGCCCGTCGGATATTGGGCAGATCAGGGATAGCCTCGATCAGATCACTAACGACGAGCAGATGAACGAGCTCGCCAACACCCTGTGGCGTTTGACCGGCGCCGGCCGCATCAAGGACAAGTGGGATGAGATTGTCCACGGCGCTGCAAACCGTAGCCAACTCACACCTCTGAGGCCCTAAATGGCGATACCGCAGATTCCCGACTGGCGTGAACGAATCCTCCTCGGCGTCGGCGCTAGGCCGACCACCGAGAATCTCCGCTTCTTCGATGCGTGGGCGCACTCGGAGGGCGGGTCAGCAGAGAACAACCCCTTCAACACCACACAGGTGAGCGGTCAGAAGCGGAACTACAACGACCTCGGCAGCGGCATCGGCGTGCAGCGCTACCTCACACCACAGCAGGGTATCGACGCCACGATCAATACGCTGACCAACGGCCGATACGGCAACATCATCGGTGCCCTAAGAGCTGGAGACGACGCGATGAAGGCCGCAGCTGCATTGCGCGACTCGCCCTGGGGCACCGGTGCCCTCACCATGAAGGTGCTCGGCGGCAACGCCGGGGATTACACACCTGTGGGTGAGACGGCACCGACAACCGGTAGTCCTCTCAGCTCGCTCGGCAGCGGTTCCTCGATGCTTGGCGGCTTGCCCAAGCTGGGTGAGGGTGCATCGACAGCAGCGCCAGAGGTGCCGGAGGGTCTGCGCCCGCTCGGAGGCGCGGCCATCATGGATATCGCCAACCCGTCCCCGTTCGCGGTGAGGATGATGGCGAATCTAGGCGAGGCCTCAAAGCGCATCACGGAGGCTAGGTCTGACCCCGACGCCTCGACGTACGGCTTCGACCGTGACAACATGCCTGTGGCGAAGACGCTGGCGCCGCTCCAAACCGGCAGCTCGGACAGCAAGTTCAAGACGCTGGACCTCGCGCAGGACTTCGACGGCGAACTGCACCCGAACGCCAATCCCATCGTCAACATGGCCCAGCAATACCTCGGCACGCCGTACCTGTTCGGCGGCGCTGACCCCCGCAAGGGCTTCGATTGCTCGGGCTTCGTGCAGTATCTCTATTCACAGGCGGGCATCGCGCTCGGCCGCACGACCTACGACCAGGTGAAGCAGGGCCAACCTATCCCGGACGCTCAGAATCTGCAGGCCGGAGACGTGGTCTTCTTCTCACAGGGCGGCGACGTGCATCACGAGGGCCTCTACATCGGTGGCGGGCAGTTCATTCATGCACCGCACACGGGCGACGTGGTGAAGATCAGCAGCTTGAGTGAGAAGTACTATGCCAGCCAGTTCATTGGCGGCCGACGGTTCATCGCCCCCACGGGCGACGTGCCGGCGAAGTAAGCTTAGCTGGGGCTCCGGACCCTGCTAAGGCGCGGGCTCGTCTTCTCCTCGCGCGCGCGGCGCACCGGTAGTGCCTCCTGCCGGTGCGTCGCACACCTCTCGACGTGACGTTCGACACGCGGATACAGTGGAGACGTGTTGTCAGCACTGTACGGTCGAAGGACACTAGTCGCGCGTGTCGAACGTCACGTCGTAGAGCGGTGTTAATACAGACGCTGTCGCAGCTACAACCTGCACATGCGCCGCGTGTTCGGCCACGGGCCGAATCCTCGCGACGACCAGGCCTTGATCGCTACTGCTATCTGTAGAGATGGAGGCCACTTGTCGGCAGTACCGAAGATCCTCAGGTATTCACTGCCGTAGGCCTTCATGAAACTGTAGTCCATCTGCAGGCCACCATAGTAACCGTTGCCTGTGTTGGCGTTCCAGGCACCCTCGTACTTGTGGATGCAGGTGAATGCCGTGTAGAGCCAGTGTGTGTCGGATGCCTTAGCGGAGCTGCTCGCTAGGCCACACAGAGTAAGGCTCACCGCGATAGAACAGAAGACCACCTTCATCAGCACTCCTTCCCTTGAGATAAGAGAGAAGTAACTCAGCCTGTTCCACCGTTTCCACGACAGCAGCTACGCCGCCAGCCATGAAGATTTCGTGGAGCACCACTCTTTGTAGAGGACGGAGCTTACCTCCGGGCTGCTTCACTTCCATCCCAACGAACTGACCCCACAGGCAGAAGAGTGTGTCGGGGATACCGACCTCTTGATGCGACTCCTCGCTTGCCTGAATCTTGAACACCCGCGCACCGACTCGCTCGAATACTACGCGGATCTTCTTGGTCAGTTTGGCTTCTTGCTGCATCGTGGGATTATACACTAGCGAGAGGGCGCCCGCGAGGATACGGACGCCCTCTCTACTGCCGAGCTCGAGGCAGTCCTTGAAGGTCTAGAGGTCCTCTACCTCTACATCTTCGAGATCCTCGTCGTCTTCGTCGTCGTCATCCGCGGGCCGCTTCTTTCGTGCGGGCTTCTTCGCCGCGGGCTTCTTGCGACGGGGAGCAGGCTCCTCCTCTTCCTCGTCGTCATCCTCCTCTTCGTCTTCCTCTTCGTCCTCGTCGTCTTCGTACTCCTCGTCCTCCTCGAGGTCATCGTCTTCCTCGTCGTCATCGTCGGACTCCTCGAACTCGCTCTTCGGGAACCAGGTCGAGACGCGCGAGCGCAACTTCTTCTCGTACTCCTCCTGCTCGACGACGCCGCCGACGACCTTGTCGCGGAACAGGTCGAGGTCGACGTCCACCGTCTTGCCGGCGACGTTCTTGCCGAGCGCGGCGTTGATGAGGTTGCGGAAGTTCCACAGAGCCTCCTTCTTCAGCGAGCAGTACCCGTACTGCACCTTGCCCTTGTACTTCGTGGGCTTGACGATCTGGGCCCGCACGTTGATGCCGCGGCTGCCCGTGTCCTCGTTCTCACGGTACGCAGCGTCGAGGATCTTGAACAGGTAGTCCCCGTCGGGCACCAGCGCCGCGCGCTGAGTGTGCTTCCGGATCTCCTGCTCCACCCCCCCGAAGTTAACACGGACCTTCTTCGGAGCGTTACGCGGTCTTGCCACTGCTGCCTCCTTGTTTGATTACCTCCAGCATGGAGCTGAAGTCTGGGTTGTCGATGAAGGGCAGGTCCTTCAGTGCGGAGTACCTGACCCCTGTCTCGAACCGATCACTCGGTCCGATTAGCATGCGGACACGGCGCACCTTCACCCGCTTGCCGTTGCGGCGCACCGTCACCTCCCGCTTAAGCATGTATCCGATCAGCCCCACAGCACCGAGCAGATGCCCCTGAATCGAGGGTGAGAGATTGGGGCCGGTGATGAAGGTAATGTCCTCGTCCCCCTCGCCCTGCTCCTTCGTGCGCGTGTGCGCGGTGAAGATGACGTTCATGGGCAGGTTGCGGTAGTTGGTGATCTGGACCTTCATCAGCTGCGTCACCTTCTGGTAGATGCGCTGGCTGGGCTGATCGGGGTCGCGGCTGGCATCGCGCGCAGCCTCGTCGCCGAGCACGAAGTTCATAGCCAGCGTCTGCAGCCCGCTCACCGTGTCGATGGCTACGCTCTTGAAGTCGTGAGCACCTGACTGCAGGTACCAGTAGATGTCGTTGATCTCCGACCATGTGGTGACACGGATGGTGTTCGGGTCGGTGTCATCGCGGGTGCTGTCGGTGCCCTTCTCATCGCAGTCGATGATGAGCACGTCCGGCGCCGTCGCACAGAACCTCGTCTTGCCGACCTTCGGCCTCGCGTACACGCACACGGAGAGGTTGAGCGGGTGCTCGCTAGCTCGCTTGATCTTCTTCTCCACTCGGGCCTTGATCTTCTCGAGGTCAGCTTCGGGCGGTTGACCGGCAGGCCGGCGCGATCTTCTAGGTGGAGCCATGAGCCTCCTTAGTCCTTGAGCAGGTCCTCTTCGGTGTAGCGCTCGCCCACGAACTGCATGGACGACTTGATCAGAGGCTCTATCTCATGCCCCTGAAACTCTGCGGTGCAAAGGTTGTGGTACTCGCACCACCACTTACAGCTGTAGAGGTAGGTGCGCGGGACGTAGTCGCGTCGGGTCTCGCGGCGCTTAATGTCGGCGACGCTGGCGAGGTACTCCTTCACGCCGCGGAGAATGCGATCGTCCTCCACAGGGATACGTTCTCGCGCGAACCACATACCCTCCCGTCCCTTCAGCTCCTCGAGCTTGGGCCGGTAGTACGGCAGGTACTTGCGCCAGTTCTTGCCGTGCGTCTCCTTGATCGTGGACAGGTAGGTGAAGTAGTCGGTGTCCATCTTGCTCGCGAGGGACAGCATGCCGGCGGGACGCTTCAGCACGCGAGGGATTGTCGGCGGCTTGGTGCGTGCGCGGTTGTAGACGAAGCCCCGCACGTCGATACCGTACTGCTCGCGCAGACCCCAGACGTAGAGCAAGGCCTGTGGTGACATCATGCTCTCGTCGGGCGGGGGGATGTTCTTCACCCACTTACCATCCCAGATCCAGTAGCCGTCGTACTCATCGTCCTCGACGACCAAGTCGATCTTGCCCTTGAAGTTGCCCTTGACGCCGAACTTCTCGAGGGATGCCTCGATGATCAGCTCGATGGCGGGCTTGCCGTCGATCATCGCCACAGAGTACTTGTCCCGGTCGTCCTTCCAGAACCGCAGGTACGACTTGAACAGCCGCTCGCACTCGTCGGGCAGCTCGCCGAGGTCCTCCTTCTCCTCGTCGAACAACTGATCGAAGGCCTCTGTCAGCAGCTCCTGCGTGTCTTGCCATGTGCTGACCGTCGAGGTCAGTGCTTGCCGGCCCTCGCCAAGGGTAATCTCGAAGGGCGTGACGCCCGCCCACTGGTGATGCAGCGTCTCCTGTAGCGCGTGCATCCACGTACCGCGGTAGAGCGGGAGCTTGTGCTGCTTCGGCACCATCTCCAGCTTGATGCCCTTGCCCGCTAGCTCAGGGTAGTAGCGAGCGTAGTCGTAGCGGAACGAGTACTGCTTCTGACACCGACGGAACTGCTTAATGCGGGACTGGTTGAAGTTAGTCAGCGACACTGAAGTCCTCCTCGATTCGCCACACCCGACCGAGCTTCCGGCACGGTGCGATGCGGCCTTCTCTGCACCATCGAGTGACGGTGCGCGGTGTGACCTGCAGCAAGTCAGCGACCTGCCTCGGAGTCATGAGTCTTTTTCTGTTCGTTTTGCTCATTGTATCACACCGCCCTAGTAGTCCACGAAGCCGAGACCGGAGGCGTCGGGTGTGCCAGTCCAGTGTGTGCCCCACTCAACGTCGGCCACGATGGGCACGGTGAGGTCAGTGCCGAACGTGCGGCGCAGCGGGAGAGTCTCCATGACCTGCTTGACTGCGTGTGCGTACTCATGCACCATCTCCTCTCGCACCTCGAAGCGGATGCTGTCGTGTACCGTCATGACCATCCGAATCTCGCGCGGGTTGAGTACCTCCCTATGGAGTTGGACCATTGCGAACAGCGTGAGGTCCGACGCGCACGACTGCACGGGTGAGTTAATCGCCTGACGCTCAGCCTCCATGCGGACCCCATTGTTGTCAGAGTTGATGTTCGGCAGGTGCCTCACCCTGCCAAGCGGCGACGTCACCTCACCTCTGTGGGCAACGATCGACTTCTGCCTATTGTGCCAGCGCACGAGGTCTGGGTACAGAGAGAAGAATCGCTGCCGCGAAATCTCTGCCTCAGCGAGGCTAACCTCGAGGCCGTAGCTAACCTTCGCATACTGCATGAACTTCTTCGGGTACATGCCGTAGAGGAACCCGAAGTTAACGGCCTTCGCCCGCTTCCTCTCCTCCTTACCTACGTCCTGCCGGCCGAGGATCGAGCGCGCGGTGACGGTGTGAATGTCCTCGCCGAGGGCGAAGGCTCGCTTCATACGTCTCTCATCAGCAACGTGCGCGGCAATGCGCAGTTCCGCTTGCGACAGGTCCGCTTCAAGAGAAAGCCACCCTGGGGGAGCTCCGAACACACTGCGTATAAACCCATCTCGTGGCACTTGCTGCAGGTCACCACTGAGTCTTCCGGTGACGGTTCCGTAGAGCTTGTATTCGGTGTGGAGTCTTGATCGCTCATCCAGCTTTGTGCTCCATGGTAGGAGGTACGTGTTCATCCACTTGCCCTCGAGCGTGCGTAGCTGGAAGAGGTAGGTAATGAACGGATGCTCGAGGTACTCCTGCAGTGCTTCCTCGTTGGTAGAGGGATTGCCGGTCTTCGTCCACAGGAGGGGCTCAAGACCAAGTCCTCCTCGCTTCTCGGACGAGTAGAGAACCTTCGCCGTCTGCTGCGTAGAGCGGTAGTTGTAGGTGTTGTCTGGGAACTGACGCAGCAGGCGCTTGCTAACATGCTCGCTCAGTCCCTCCTTGCGAGTCTGGATCTCACCCTGCAGAGTACCCATCCGTTCGTACAGGCGCTCCTGGTCGACGTAAGCACCATTCATCTCGACCTGCTGCAGCATGTGCGAGGCGGGCATCATGAGCTTACTGAAGAGGCGGAGCTGACGTGGTCTGTCGATCAGCTCCGGCTTGATCTTGGCGCGCAGTTGCCAGGTGTAGCCAACGTCGTTGCCGTTGTACTCACACAGCTTGCGGAGGTCCTGATTGAGAATCACCTCAGGCTTCAGCTCGACCATGCCTTTATACACGTCGGCTCCGAGGTACGTCTGCGCGAGGAAGCCGAGGTTCTTAGGGCGGTTCTCGTCGATCAGGTGCGCGGCCAGCATCACATCGAACTCATGCTCCACGAAGACCTTCGCCCCGGCCAGCTGGACGTTGTCGTGCTTGCCGCTCTGCGCCACAAGGATGTCGCCCTCGCGCGTGAGGTACGGCTTCATTGCCTGCAGCACCTTGTACCACACTCTACGGAACGGCGAGTCTGGGTGGTAGAGCGGGATGACAAAGGAGTTGACACCGTCCCACGTGATGCCGAGACAGGTAACCGACCAGTCCTTGTGCCACGGGCGGTACCGATCCTCGGTGTCGTAGGAGATGACGCTCTTAGGTGGCAGCGCATCCATCATCCTCATCAGCGTGCGCAGGCCCTTGAACCCGGTGACCATGCGCGTCTTGACGGGGACTACTTGGAACGATCCATGGATAGCCCGAGCGAAGCGACGTATGTCCTCCTGAAGAACGGGATACACACCTGGGTTTCTGAGCGCATACGCCGGATGAAAGGCTGCCATGATCGTTCGGGATGACGGTTGGCCTTTGACGTCCAGGCGGACACCGCGATGCTTAGTGATGCCTGACTTCTTTGCCACGGCTGTGAGGGCAGCGTTCCCGAGAAGGAGTACGTGAGTAGGATTGATCGCCTCCATCTCCTTGGTGATGTACTCGTCGGCACAGGTCTTGGCCTCCCATCTCTCCGGCGTTCGGTTCTCAGGCGGCCGGCACTTGACTGCGTTGGTGACATAGAGCTCGCTGCGTGATAGACCCGCGCGGAAGAGCATCTTGTCCAACTCCTGACCCGCCGCGCCTGTGAACACACGCCCCGTCTGCTCCTCGTTGTAGCCGGGCGCCTCGCCGATTAGCATGATGCGGGCCTTGGCCGGACCGTCGCCCATGACGCACACGCGGGAGGTGTACTCATGCAGAGGACAGAGCTCACAACTGTGGTCAGCGAGATGGTCTAGCTCACTCTTGAAGCGGGGCATCTGTGTCCTCCGGCAGGGGCAGCAGGGTCAGTGTGTTGTGGAAGACCCGCTCGTTGATCTGGTGGGCTCGCTTCTCACTGTCTATGATCCACAGGGCAACGAACCTCTCGACGTCCTCCTGCTTGCCCATGACGCCGATGGCGATGATCGCCTTATAGAGCCCGGCACTCGATGCCGGCGTCGGCGAGGAGTCTGAATCCTGAGCCATCCCGGTACTCCTCTCGATAGAACACGGCGCGCACGCCAGCGGCGATTAGCAAGCGACTACAGTCAAGACAGGGGGAAACTGTCACGAACAGCGTCGTACCGTCCGTCGCGATTCCGTGACGCGCCGCAAACGCTAGTGCATTCGCCTCTGCATGAGTCGCGTTGCGACACCCTTGAATATCAGCCTGCAGATCCTGCCACCTACCGAGCGCCTCGTGCTCTTCCGGCGTGGGCGGGCGCTTGTCGTAGATAGCCATGAACTCAGGAGTTCCTTGGCCGAACCATCCGTGCTTGTTCTCCGCGCAGTGCGGCATGCCGGGCGGGGCGCCGTTGTATCCCCAGGTGACACATCGCCCATCCTTCGTGAAGATGGCGCCGACCTGCTTACGGTCGCACGTGCCGAGCGCGGACAGCGACACCGCCATCTCCATGAAGACGCTCTCTCGTCGGCGGCGGATCATGACGCCTCCGCTCGCAGCAGGTGGGCCAGGTCGCCCATGTGTACGTGGAAGCTGTACGCCGTGAAGCACAGGACCCCTGGCTTGACGTGCTCCCACATGGGGTGGGATAGGACGGGATCACCGTCGACCGTGTCTGAGCGCAGCTCGTCGAGCACCCACTGATTCAGCCGCATTGCCATGTAGACGTCGTCACGGAAGTGGCGGTAGGCGTCGCATGAGCGGATGGGATACCACATGTGGAGACGGTTCTGACGCAGCAGGAAGTGGTAGTGCAGGGTGCATGGGATACGACCACCGTGCCTCGCGCCCGTGTCCTCTGGGAAGAAGATGGGGAACGTGGCCTGCCTCGTGTATGGATGCTCGCGCACCAGGTCCAGCACGTCGTCGAGGTCGCCCCAGCGGTAGCGCATGCCGAGCGGCGGCTCCTTCGTGTACGTGCCGTCGGCGTACGTACCGCGCGGCCAGAAGCGCTCGCTGTACGTGTGGCTGAACATGCCCTGGTGCATGGTGCTATCCGATTGCTCACGCCAGTGCGGCCACTGTGCGAGAGACGCATGGGGATTCCGGGGGACTCTACCCACGCGCTCGAGGAACTCGACCTCGGCCCACGGCAGGTTCGGTTTCGTCTCCGACTGCAGTTGGTCGATGGTC
>Ga0207686_10001795_pt1 | contig 11925 bp, 20 predicted proteins | sample KBSM24metaG_FD_184396 | JGI IMG/M metagenome (GOLD analysis project Ga0207686, IMG submission 184396) | Miscanthus rhizosphere microbial communities from Kellogg Biological Station, Michigan, USA - KBS M2-4 metaG (SPAdes) (version 2) | ecosystem: Host-associated > Plants > Roots > Rhizosphere >...
CCTCGACAGTGGACGGGTCGACGCGCCGGAATGTTTTCTTGCCGGTGACACAGGTGGGGCAAACGCACGCTTTGGGTTTGAACGCGTCGTAGTGCCAGCCCAGCCCGCGCATCTTCTTGTCGACAAAACGCGGGTCGGCCCCGCCGGTGTTCCAGTGCACGCGGGTTTCCTCGCCGCACTCGATGCAATGTGTCACTACGTAGGTTTGATAACCTCCATTCTCGAACACGCTGACGGTGTCATACGCAGAAGGTGTACCGCGTATGTTGCTGATGGCTTGTTTGGGTTTATGGATAGCGCCCGAGCCAGAGGTCTTCATTGAGGTTCCTTTCGATTGTTTGGCACATACGCGACACCGAAGACTTGACGGTACGCAGCGCGCCTCGCGGCGTCTTCGCGCAGCACATGGTCGCGGTTGTTGTGTTTCCATAAGCGCACCCGCGCGCGCTCGCACTCGCGACACTGGCCGCCTTTGTAGCGACCGACGTGCTCAATATTATGGCCTCGCAGGCAAGTATCTTGTCCAGTCATTTGTGTGTCATCCATTAGGGGTTAGTGGAAGCGAGGTCGCTGACGATGGTGATGGCGGCGTCGAGCAGGTCGTGCGCTTGCTGCACGGCTAACTCCGTATCGCCGCCGGTGTCACGGGTCAGTATGGCGGCGTAATAAGCGTAGACCACGGCCATCACGATGCCGGCTTCGCGCGGGGTAGTGTTGCCGACCAGCCAGGGGTTGATCAGTTCTATAACAGCGACAACTTTGGCCGGTATCTGCTCGACGGGTGCGTGGATTGTCCGGCTCATCTCCATGTGGCGGCCCAAGCGGTGGATAATGTCGTCATCACTCATGGTGTCACTCCTTGGTTGGCTTATGCTCGATGGCACCGCCCATCAGGGGCGAGTGGGAGCGCACTCCATGAACCACGCGGTGGGTCTGGCGCGTCGCTGCGGTGCCAGTGGTGCGTTTGCCCTTGCCACCCTGTAATGGGCCACCCGACCGGGCCTTGGGGGTCAGCGGCGTAACGCGGTAGGTGCCTTCCGAGAACCCGCCGCCGCGATCAAAAGTCGACAACTCCTGGCGCACCACTTCCGGCAGTTGGTAGCGCAGCCAGTGGTCATCGTGTTTGATGTACAGGCGTGACAGATAGGCCCGCGCCTCGACGTGGAGGGAGCGGGTGCAGGCGGCGGCCAACGCGCAGCGCTCGGGGTCCTTGCGACGGTTGGGCTTGACGTCTTCCTTGATTACTTCGATCCATAATGGCTCGGTGGCGTCATACACCGGTAAGCCGTCGAGGGTCTGGATGCGTCTGGTCTTGTTCATATTATAGGTTCCTTCCGACGGTTAGTTACGGTTAGTTAGTGTCATTGTAGTCGCGCAGGTACGCGATCAGGTCGACCACTGCCGGGCGGTCTGGGCGGGACTGCGCCCGCTTCGATGCCTCGACTTCTGCCAGATGCGACAGGCGACGGCGGCCATAGGCGACGATGAAACGATCCGGCTGGAAATTCGGATTGTCCGTCGCCAGGGCGGTTGCCAGGCTTTTTGCCGCTTTCGGCTCGATGTTGTCGCCGGCCCAAGAGGCCAGCCAGTCGTAGTGACGACGCTCGAACATGAGTTCATTCCTTCCGAGTTGATGTATTACTCCGGGAGTACACCACTCGCCGGAGGTCGGGGTCATAAGCGAGCCTCGACTCGTGCTCTGTAGTCAGTGGGTACACGAGGTCGTGCACGCTGGTGCAAGCGAGGTGGAAGGGGCAGCGCAGGAACCATGCCCCGATCCGGGTAGTGGGCGGTACGACGCGCTGGATGACCACCCAAACGCCATCTCCGTCGGGAGATGGCGTCAGGGATGCCGCGTGGGAGCCGTCGGACGAGGTGATGATCATTCTGCACCGCAGTTTGAGGAATCCCAGCGCTGGGATTCCTGGTATTTTCATCTAGCCAAACTTTGCTTTATTTGCCTCATAGATAAGTCGTATTGATAACGACTCAGTTGTTTCTAGGCACTTACGTAACACGTCGGGTTTGCGCCCCATTGTGATTTGGTCGCCAACTCTTCAAGCCACGCAATCACTTCCGGGCTTAAGCCCGCCATCAGTTCTTTGTACTCACGTAGTACCTTTACCAGATCAGTCATCTTTAGGTTCCTTTCCGAGGAAGCAGCCGCACTCTAGGTGCGGCTGCCGATTGAATGTGCGTTAGGACGGACCCATCGCGACCATCAGGGAGATCGCGATCACGTAGAGGGCGCAGCTGATGATGAAGAGCCTTAACATGTCAGCTCCAATCATGGGTTACGACGGCGGCGCCTAGGCTGAACAGCGCGGCGCCGAAGGCGACATTGCCTATGGTGCCGGGCAGGAGCGCCGCCACGATGAACACGACGGTGAGCACCCACCAACCCCGCAGACCGTGGTCTGCCATCCACAGCTCGAACGGGGTCATGTCTTCAAACGGCTTTTGCTTCATTGGTGTTACTCCGGAAGTAATGGTGTCATTAGCCCAAGTAAAGGAGCAGCTCCGCTGCCCCGTACACCGCGTGCTCACCGCAGTACGAGCACTCGTAGAGGGAGGCATCCGGCTCGCAGCCGTCGGCCTCTTCGCCGCAGGCGATGCAGAAGCCGGGGTTATCGAGGGTCTCCATTTCCCGATGGACAGCGTCGATCACGCGCTCGATGGTGACACTTGGGTGTATCACCACGCCGCCCACGATGATGGGCTTGGGCTCATGCTTGGGTGTGGGTGTCATTGTCCGTTCTCCATGATGGCAGTGATCAACTCGGACACGAAGTCGTGCAGCGTGTTGAAGCGGTCGGTGGTGAGGTGAATGCCGTACTGCATAAGCAGGCGTTCGACCGCCTGCGCCAGTTGGGTGATCTCGGTGTCGGTCAGCATGTGTCACTAAACTCCAGTTGCAGTTGACGTACCGTCATTGGCACATCGTGACGCGCCCAGGTATATAACCTGGGCGCGCTGCGATGTGTCAGTAACCGCCTATGTCACGCACTCCAGTTGCCGAGTGACGGGTCGCTCAATTCCAGCCAGCGGGCGCGACCACGGGGGTGGTCGCGAAAGGCGCACGTCCTGATTGTGCAGAACGGATCGTCGCAGCGGACGTATTTGCCGACAGCCACGCGGATCATCGGGCATATCGGCATGTCCGGGTACTCGACATATCCCGGTATGTCGATCACCCGCGCCGCTCGCAGGGTAGCCAGTGTCGGTTGTTTCAGCGTTGTCATGTGTCACCACCTCTCATTGCACGATGGCTTGATTGCCACCGGCGGGTAGATATCGAACTCGTCGTCAGTGTCACTCCCGTCATCTTCCTCCCATATCTCGGCTTCGATCCATAACACACCCGCGATACGCGCCGCGACCGCACGATGGTGGCCATCCATGATGAGCCAGCCACCGTTGGAGTGCGCGCCCACGCCGATGCGCGAGTGCTCCCACTCACGGCACTCGACGTAATCCGCGACGTTGTCGCTGTCGATCCAGTTCTGCGTACCGATGAGGTCCGCGACCCGCACTGACGCTTTCGCCATGACACGCGGCGGCCAAAAGGGGCCGTCATTGGTGTCGTTGTCACGTTCTACCGGAAGGTAGCTGTCTACTTGCATAACTGTGTCACCTACAATTTAATCAGTTGCCCACGCCAACTATTTGGCGAGGGTTCGTAAATTACTCCCGGAGTAACCCTTACCCCGGTGGTGTAAACCAAGTCCGTCTAGCAACTATGTTCCTGATGTGAATGGGGGTTACCCCAAATTGGTTAGCTAAGTAATCATATGTAGCTCCTTTCAAGTATAACGCTCGAATTTCTTCGGCTATTTCATAAGTTAACTTGACATCTTTACGGCGCCGCCGGTTTTTGTTCTGCACAGCTTGGGTGGCCCACACACAATTGTCTGGCCAATAACCTTTATCGTTATCAACCCGTTCGAGAGTAAGCCCCGCAGGTTTCTCACCCATATCAGCGAGGAAGGTTTCGAAATTAAGCCATCGCGGATCGGCGTCGATACCGCGACCACCGTAATATTTATAACTTGGATTTTTTGGGTTATGAACACGCGAAAGCATGCCATTCCAGCAAACGTAGGCGAGGTACGTGCCTCGCGCCATCTTCGCTATCCCTTGTGCCATCCTCAAACAACCTTACCTCAATTATTTGAGTAGTATACCACATTTTACAACCTATTGCAAGTAAATAATTATGGATTACAGAACAAATCTTATGAAATTGGCCAGACGCCAACTCGACGACTGGCCAATAGTTCGGATAGACGTTTATTTATTGGGATTTACTGCGATGCAGATTACGGGTCGCGGTCGCCCTTGGCGATCATGTCCGCGATGCCGCGACGCAGCAGCTTATTCACGGCATCCTCGAATTTGTCGCCGCCGTAGTCGTGGCCGTGTCTGTGGTTATAGTCTACGATGATCTTATTTATGGCACGAGTCAGGTCGCCGTCGATTTCGAGTTGGCATAGAAAGGATTCCCGATTGATGACGTTGCTCGGGTACGCGAAACGATGAATCCAGTCGCGGATAACCTTACTCATGGAGGTTTTCCGCACGAACATGGCGTAGCTTTCGAGCGTCTTGTGGTCGTCGTCATCCAGTTTGACCGCGAGCATAACCATTTTTGGCTCCATCCGATTATAAAGGTTTAGTTTTCTTCGTCGTCACCCAATTCAGCGACAGCGGCCGCCAACTGCGCCTCGATATGCTGCTGATTTGGGGGTTCCCAACGCCCCGGAGAGAGCGTTGTGTCGCTAAAAGCAGCAGATAGGTACTTTGTGAGTATAGAAGATGCTGCTATAGCAACTGGCAGCCCTTCTTTTTTTGCGTGGTGCAGCAGTAAGCTGTAGTAAGGCTCTCTTAGCGTCAAAGTGATGCGCGACGATTGGATGGTCATAGCACCTCTTAGTAGGTAGTTAGCAGCTTATAACGGGCTGCAATCCGATGAGCATAGCAGCTAAGAGATGCAGATGCAACAGGCTTGTGACGGTGCGGATTGAGGGTCGCGGGCGCATTAAATGAATTTTTGAGTGGGATAGTTGGAATGAATATGAACTAGAGTAGTTTGGATAATAAAAGCTCTAATTAATTCAACGAGTTACGATTGCGGCCAATTAAACCATTCCAACCGGCGAAAACTAGCATACGCCCCTAGAGTTCGCGTCACTCCCAGGTCGCAATCCAACGAAGGGTCGCGCGCGCACGAGGTATACCGTTTCAAAACGACTGGGATAATTGGGATAATTAGGATCATTATATTATATATATATATATCAACTACTTACTATTGTACTAATTATGAATTAACGGGAATTATTCCAGAATAAATGGTAATCATCCCACAAAAAAACCCGTCGAGCATCAGCCCAACGAGCAAAACCCTAGGAAAACCGCCATTCGCGGCTCAGTCCAACGAGCCGCGCGCGCAAAATAAGGGAATTACTCCCGGAGTAATAATGGTGAGAATAATAGTCATTCTCATATGGTTTCTCAGATATCATACCGCAGCAACCATGCTGAGATAGCTCATTGCAGCATGGTTGCTGCAATGACTCATTCCAGCATGCCGTATGAAATGCCGCTAAGATCGCATACCGTGCGCAACAGCAAGGCATAATGGTTTCTCAGGTACTGGGATAGCTGACAAATTTGCATGCCCTAGAAAACGCTCCTATGGCATTTATGAGGACATGCGAAAACCGCGTGCCATTGGCACGCGGGCAAAAAAATACCCCTCGCGGTTTCCCGCGAGGGGTAAAGGGTAGGTGTCGCGGTTTACTTGTTCGCGAGCTTCATGAACGCAGCGAACTGGGCGAACAGCGCGGGATCAATCGCACCGTCAACCGGATCAGCAGCGGGCGCCGGATCAGCAGCGGGCGCGGGCGCGGGCGCAGGCGCAGGCGCAGGCGCAGGCGCAGGCGGCGCCGCCGCTTCGATAGCGTTCAGCCTCCCGACAAGCGCCGCCGCCGTCGCGGTATCGACAAACAACTTGCGCGCGGGCGCAAGAAGCTCCGTCGATTTGTACTCGTCCGCTAGCATGTCAATCGCGTCGAGAACGCGTTTGACGGCATCTGTCGCGGCATCTAGCGGCGCAACCGCAGCGGGCGTGATAGCCGCGACCATCGCGGCACGATCCGTTAGGACCGCGCCTTTCTTGTCCGGTTCGGTCTTCTTTTCCGCGCCCCGGCCGCGCGTCTCGCCCTTGACGGTTTTCGCGGCCCGCAGGTTCGCGAGTTGAAGTTCTGCTGGCCGGTTCCAGTATTTCGCGTGTAGCACGCGCTCTTTGACCGGAAGGGCTTCTTCCTCGCGCCACGCGACTGCGGCGCTTTCAATGATCTTCGTGGCGTTAACGCGAACCTCCGGCAGCATGGCAAGGTTGAACTCGGAGCGCAGCTTGCGTGCGACGGGCGACTTCAGACGCTGCTCGGGCGTCGTCTCGACGCCTTCAGCGTTCAGCTTGGTCCCGTTGCCGGCCCATACCAGCATCGCGGCATCAAGCCCGATTTTGATCTGCTCGGCCGTGTACTTGCCCCGGTTCGCCGCATCGGCGAGCTTCAGCATGATGGCAATCTTGACGTTGCCTACCGCAATGCCCGCTTCGCGTGCCAGCCGCGCGGCTTCGGTCGCGTTGTCCTGCGCAACCGTAAACTCGCGCATGTTCGTGATGATGACGCTGTTGACCGCGTCTTGCGCGTCGATTGCCTGCTGCACGGCTGTATCGGTCGCGGTTTGCGCGGCAAGGTTTGGCCGGCGAGTTGATGTCTTGGTCTTCATGATGTGTCATTCCTAGTGAAGCGAAGGAAAAGCCCTTCATTAAATGGCGTTTGTCAGAATAGCCGCATGAATTGGCGCGTTGATGTTACTTCGGGAGTAAATAAACGCGGGCCGGGCGGGTGCCACGGGGTCTTGTCCAAGGCCGGCCGGGGGCCACGCCGCCTCCCCTATACTCCCCACACGGCAACGGTGTTTTGGCCCCTCAACCTATAGGCGAATGCGGTAGCAGATGATTGCGTGGGTAGGTGGGTAGAGGGGGGTGGGCCGCCATTCCTGGTATTAACCCAGGCTACATCGTCATAATCTTGTAATTGGAACCGTTCTATAGTATGATTCGTTCTGCCACCGGCTACCTGGAGGATCAGGATGATCCTGGCACGGCAACATCCCGATGAAACACGGCGCACCGCTCGTGGTTGTGCCTACGAAATCTCTTGCGAAGTCGACGGCGTCGAGTATTCGGCGCGGTCGCGTAGCGGTGCGCCGTATGCGCTGGCGCGCGCCCTGGTAGCCGCCGGTGTGCCGGACCAGCCGATGACCGTTGTCTCCGCCGGTCTCGCTGGTGAAACCCGGTACCGGTCGCTTTATCGGATGGCGGGGTACACTGTCGGTGAGAATGCCTCACAGCCCTTGCACCTCCGCCGCTACGTAGCCCATCCGGGTGCGGCGGCTCTAGGAGGCTCAGAAAGTGAATAGCCTCTCTGGCGACGAAGAAGGGCTGCCTAGAATCGATCCGGTCGCGGTTGACCGATTAACCGCCTACCTGCGCGGCAAGTCGTGGTCGCAGCGCCCGGCGAACGCCACGGCGCGGGTGTTGGCGTTAATGGTGCGCCTGTGGGAAGAGCGGCAGCCATTTCCCACCCGCCACGCCGTCGCCCAGCATGTCGGGGTGTCTATCCCCACCGTCGACCTCGTGTTGCGCCGCCAGCGCACCAGCGACCTGATGATCGTTTACGAAGGTGGCGCCCCGCAGGTGCGCGGCAAACGCTGGATTGTACCGAGCGATGAGATCAGGGCTGTCGGCAAAACCGACCATCTCGTCGTGCCGCAGTACGTGCGGGCGCCATACAAACGCAAACGTCAGGGCGGGGCAGCTTCCAGCATGGCTTTAATCTGATCGCAGGATTCTACCACCGCCAGAAATTTGCCGTCGGTTAGCCAAACCGCACAGTTCGCCGGTTTGGTGATCAGTTTTCCGGTTGCCGGCGGATGCAGTGCAGTAACCTGCGCCGGGTTGACGGTGACCGTGCCGCCGTCGATCCGGTGCAGGACGACTAGTTGGATCGCCGCCGCTAAAATTAAGTCCATCCCGCCGCCGAGACCGGCTCCATGACGGCGGGCCGCGCCGCGTATCTCCTGTCGCGCATCAGAACCCGCCCGGTCAGGTTCATTGAGGTACCCAGGCAAAAATACTGCAAGGCATCCACGATGTCCGACCACGGGTGTAGTTTTTCCGGTAGGTCCTCCATTTGCCCATCGCGTTTGCGCCGGTACCGGTACTTGTTGCCCAAAGCCGATATCAGGGTAGGGCACCCCTCTCGGGAAATCTGTAGCGCCGGCTCGCCGGCTACAGTTTGCCGTAGAAGGCGGTCTACAGCCAACAGTCGGGGCTCGACGGCATTGGTAGATGCCGGATAGGCTACAAAACCGGCCTCCTTCAAAACGTCAAAATTGGTTTCTTCGGTTAATTGTGATTTTTGGGCGCCTGCCGGATCGCCTACGATGAATATTCGCTTATTGGCGTATGGCATATTTGTCAGAATCGGTTTGAGGTATTCCTCGATCATCTGGATCAACCCCATCGACTCGGTAACCACTTCCTTCATGATTATCGCGCGTCCGTAGGCGTCATGTTGCCCAATCACCGCACAGGGCGTCCTACCAAAGTCCATGCCGACCATAACTGGCCGTTGCGGGTTAACCACTACTCCCATGTCCTTCACGTGGGTCGGGGCGTGAAAGGTCCGGCGGAACACCGCCTGCCCCGCGTTAGATACCCCCCACTGCGCCTCGACATGCACCGAGCACCAGTCGGGGTCCTTGTCGCTCATCAGCTCGTCGTAGTAGCCTTCGGGTAAGTTTTCTACGTTTTCCGCTGAAGCGGAGAGACCGGACGGTTGCAAAAACAGTTTCCAGGATGGGTGCGGGTCGAGCACCATTCGCTCGTGGTATGGTGAGTCTGTGTCCCAGCAGTTGGTATCGCAGATTATTCCCCGTTGTGTCGCTCCGCCAAGTGCTTTTGAAGGGTAACGTCCACACCGACCTAGTAATGGTCGAATAATGTCAAACGGCACTTCTCGGACTTCATTTATCCACGCGCCCGTCAATTGCAGCGACAATAACCGTCTAACGTCTTCTTTACTATCAAGCGGGATAAGCATCCAATCGCTATGTAGCCGAGTGCCATCTGGTAACGTAAGTCTAAATTGAATTGTGCTATCTGTAGTGTAGTAATGCGCCATGCCTTCCATATAGCTCATGGTGTCTGCAAGAACCGTTTGACGCAATTGCTGTAATGTGTTCCGTATTAGCGCAAACCTAGTATACCGTACTCCATCATGTGGCTCCTGGCTGCACGCCCATCGCATCAGTGTAACTATGCAGCCCATCGTCTTTCCGGAGCCTAAGGGACCAACGATACAACGAATACGAGAAGTATCGTGCATAAATTCTTCGACGGTAGGAGGCGGTATATAGTCCATGATTACTTCCAACCTCTGCCATATGCGACGGCAGCTACTGTGCTTACGGGTATACCGTACTTGGCAGCTATCGTTTTTGCCGCGCGGAATCGGACTTCCCCGGCAGATATTCGGGATTTGATCTCGTTTGCAATCTCCCAGGTAATTGTATTTCGGCTCGTGTGTCGTGCCTGATCGCCGAGCGGGATAAAGCAGCAGTTATCGGGCCAATACCCGCGCGCGTTGTCGCGGCGTTCGATGCTAAGACCAGGTTTCCACCCTTTTGCTATTGCCCACGCAATAAAAACCTGTACGTCGGTCCAGGCTGGGTCCATGTCGAGGCCAAAATGATCTTTGAAGCGTCTGTCGGTAATTCGGCGTTTCATATTTTTCCATGTATTATAGACCGGATGAAACCGGGCGCCGTGTGTCGTCATCTGCGCTTTTGACCGACGGCTGTTGCCGCAGTGCTTACACCACGGCCCCTTCTGTTTTTTAACTTCGAACGGCCAAAGAAACCGGGTTACGCCGCAATCTGGGCAGACGATTTCTATTGAACCTTTTTTCATACGTCGTCCTCATATTCAGCGTCTTCGGCGTCGGTTACTCCCGGAGTAATCATAGCCACCGGTTTTTCGGGGGTAAATGACAGCGTTTCTGCGGGGTTCTTGCGGAATAGGATATTCAGCGTGAAGGCGGGGCCACCGCTGCCGGCCTTCGCCGCTGCTGCGGCATCCAGCCCCGATACCCGCGACAATTGCTTAAACGCATCGATCCGCTGCTGCGGAGCAATCCTGGGATCGGCCGCTATTCCGGCCGTGGCTGGAATCAACTCCTCGGTGGCGTGCATCGCTTTGAGCCGCACCCGCGCTTCCGACCCCTCGTCGCTATCCACCAGCGCCTTGGTTTTCTGCGCATTCCTGATGATCTGCGGGTGCTTCAGCAAATACCGGCGCAATGCCGCCAGATCGGCAAAGCCATAGCGGGTAGCAAGCACCGCCCCCTCGTGGATGCCGGTCGCGATGTCATAGGTCAGGCGCATGATCAGCGCGTCGTCGATGACGGGGTTCGGGTCTAAGAAATTATCACTCACCAGATGTACCCTCGTGCCTTGCGCCCATTAGCCGATATGGTATATCTGCGAAGCCTGTATTTTTGTAGGTCTGTGTTTTGCCGCCAGCGCAGCCCGGAGGGATCGCCTCATCGCCGTCGGTCTACGGACGTAGGACGGCGCCAGGATTTCTGCGTGTTGTGTCCCCCGACGAACTGGCGGCACGGGACCGCGCCGAAAATGACAGGCGTAATCAGCCGGTACAGATTCCGCCGGACGACCTCGGCAACTATATCCGCCAGCGCTGGTACAGTTTTCGTGACCACCGCAATAGTAACCAAAACTCTATCAACGACCGGCTTCTACGCGCCCAACGCATGTTCGAGGGCCAGTACGACCCGCAGAAACTAATGGAAATCCAGCGTTTCGGCGGCTCCATGGTGTATAGCCGCCTGGTCGCGGTTAAGTGCCGAGGCGCCACATCCCTACTCCGCGACGTGTACCTCGGTGCCGAGCGCCCGTGGAGCGTCGAGCCGGAGCCGGACCCGAACATTCCGCCGGCGGTGGCTGCGACGATAGCCCAGATCGTTGCCTCCCAGGCGGCCCAGGCCGCAGGCCAGGGCCAGCAGCCCGACCCGGAGGTGGTACACGGCAAATATCTCGCGCTGATGCACGCGGCGCAGCAGACTGCCAAACGCCAAGCCGGCCTCTCTGCCGAGAATGCCGGCAACCGCATGGACGAAATCCTGCAGGAAGGCGGATTCTACTCGGCGCTCGCCCGGTTCCTCGTGGATATTGCGCTCTTCCCCTACGCCTGCATCAAAGGCCCGACGGTGCGCATGGTGTCCAAGCTGGTGTGGGAGAACAAACAACCCACCCTGCGGACCGTGCCGCAGATGTGTTGGGAGCGGATCGCGCCCAATGACCTCTATTGGGACCCCGGCGCGCAGGACATCCAGAATGCCGAAATTATCGAGCGCAAGAAACTTACTCGCAATGATCTGGTCCAGGTTATGGACCTCCCCGGCTACGACCAGGACGCTGTTAGAGGCGCCCTCAACGACTATGCGACAGGGCTGCGCGACTGGATGGATAGCCCCGACGTCGAGCAAGCCATGTTGGCGGCGCGCGAATCGCCTTCGCAGAATTTTAGTCATCTCATAGATGCCGCCGAGTACCACGGACTCGTCCAGGGGCATGTGTTATTGGACAACGGCGTTGACCCCAAGCAGATACCCGACCCCGACCGCGAGTATATGGTTCAGTCTTGGGTCGTCGGACGGTACACTATTAAAACCCAGATTAGTCCAAGCCCGCGCCAACGGCATCCTTATTATGTCAGTAGCTTCGAGAAGGTACCTGGTACCATTGCGGGGCACGGGCTACCTGACATTC
>Ga0207686_10001801_pt1 | contig 11912 bp, 11 predicted proteins | sample KBSM24metaG_FD_184396 | JGI IMG/M metagenome (GOLD analysis project Ga0207686, IMG submission 184396) | Miscanthus rhizosphere microbial communities from Kellogg Biological Station, Michigan, USA - KBS M2-4 metaG (SPAdes) (version 2) | ecosystem: Host-associated > Plants > Roots > Rhizosphere >...
GCCTACCCGCAGCCGGACGAGGGCGAGCAGCCCGAGAAGGTGAAGCTGGAGACCCGCGGCGACGTCGCGATCGCCTGGCTCGCCAACCTGCCGATGAACGCGGTTTCGCCGCAGGTGATCAAGGACCTGAAAACGATCTGGGAGACGGTCAACGCCAGCGGCGAGATCGGCGCCCTGGTGATCGCCTCCTCGGTCCCGGTTGTCTTCTCAGCCGGCGCCGACATCAAGGCGTTCACGCAGATGGACCCGGATACCGACGGCCGCGAGCTGATCGAGACCGCGCACAACCTGCTGCGCGAGTTCGGCACCTCGCGGGTCGCCACGATCGCCGCCGTCAACTCGATCGCCTTCGGCGGCGGCTGCGAGGTGGCGATGGCCTGCGACGTGCGGATCGGCGCCGAGGCGGCCGTCTTCGGCCAGCCCGAGGTGAAGCTGGGGATCATCCCCGGCTTCGGCGGCACCCAGCGGCTGCCCCGCCTGGTCGGCGAGAACAAGGCCCTGGAGATGAACCTGACCGGCGACGCGATCCTCTCTGAGGAGGCGCTGGAACGGGGCCTCGTCAACCGCGTCGTCCCCGACCACGAGCTGTTCGAGACGGCGCTGATGTGGGCCCGCAAGCTCGCTTCGCAGGCGCCGGTAGCGGTTGCGGAGATCAAGAAGGCCTCCGCCAAGGGTGACCTCGACGCGGGCATCGAGGCCGAGAAGGCGGGCTTCGCCGCTGCCTTCGGTAGTGAGGACGCCAAAGAGGGCATCGCCGCCTTCCTCGGCAAGCGCAGCCCGAAGTGGAGCGGCCAGTAGCGACTCAGGCAAGTGGGACGGCCCGGCTGGCAGAGCTGCTGGCCGCGTCGTCCCACACCGTCGTCCTCACCGGCGCCGGCGTCTCGGTGCCGTCGGGGATCCCTGACTTCCGCACCCCCGAGACGGGGCTCTGGGAGAACGTCGACCCGATGGAGGTCGCCCACATCGAAGTCTTCGAAAGCGACCCCGAGCGCTTCTGGTCTTATTACCGTCCCCGCTTCCACGCCCTCGGCGACAAGCAGCCGAACGGCGCCCACCGGGCGATTGCCGAGCTGGAGCGACGCGGCCTGATCGCCGGCGTGATCACCCAGAACATCGACCGCCTGCACCGCGCCGCTGGTTCCGAGAACGTGGTTGAGGTGCATGGCTCGATCGAGACCTCGTCCTGCACCGCCTGCAGTGCCGAGTACCTGATCGACGAAGTCGAGGAGCTGTTCGACGAGCAGGGAGTCGCCGTCTGCGGCGCCTGCGGCGGCGCCGTCAAGCCCGACGTTGTTCTCTTCGGTGAGATGCTTCCCGAAGAAGCGCTGGGCCGCGCCTGCGCGCTGGCCGAATCGGCCGAGCTGATGCTCTGCGTCGGCTCCTCGCTGGAGGTCCAGCCGGTTGCCGGCCTGCCGCAGCTGACGCTCGAGCACCGCGGTCGCCTGGCGATCGTCACCAAGGGCCTGACGCCCTATGACGGCGACGCCGAGCTGAAGCTCGAGGGCGAGGTCGACACCGAGCTGGAAGCGCTGCTGGCCGCGCTCGGCTAGCGGCGCCTCTTGGAACTCAGTACTCGATCCCCTGCTCTTCGCAGGCGGCGATCACCGTTTCGGCCCGGTCGCCTCCGAACCCGGCCGCCTTGCGGCAGGCGATCACGGCTTCCTCGCCGCAGGCGCTGATCGTTTCGGCGCCGACGATCCCGGCGACATCGGCGCGGATGCAGCCTGCCGCTGGCCCCGGCTGCTCGTCGCCGACGGTGAGCAGGACCACCGCCAGGATCGCGATCGCGGTCACCGCGAAGACGGCGATCACGGTCTTGATCTCGCGCGGACTCAGTTTGTAGAGCGGCGTCGTCTGCCGCTCGTAGTGGCCTTCCAGTGGCATGGCCGGGAGCATACGCGGCCACTCCCCATGCCTGGTACCGACACCGTGGCGAAGAATCGTCACCGATCTTTAGACACTCGTACGTACTGGGCCGGCCGGCGCGGCGGCAGGGTTTAGCCCAAGTCCAGATGGGCGAACTCTGGCCCAGATACGAAAGGAAGCATCGAAGAATGGAATGGTTGAGCGAAGGCGCCAATTCATGGCAGCTCACCGCCGCGACGCTGGTCGGATTGATGAGCATTCCCGGCCTGGTTGTCCTCTATGGCGGGGTCATGCAGAAACGCTGGTCGGTGAACTCGATGATGATGGCGTTTGTCGCCTTCGCGGTCGTGCTGATCCTCTGGGTGCTCGTCGGCTTCAAGATGGGCTTTGGCGAGCCGATCCATCTGTTCGGGCAGAAGACCGGGTTCTTCGGGAACTTCTGGGGGCAACCCGGCTCGATCCTCAGCAGTAATGACCTGCTGAAGCAAGCGCACATACCCGAGCTCGCGGAAGAAGAATTCCTCTTCCCGCAATCGACGCTCGCCTACTTCCAGATCGTCTTCGCGGCAATCACGCCGTTGCTGATGCTGGGCTCGGTCCTGGGCCGCTTCAACTTCAAAGCCTGGATCCCGTTCGTCGCCCTCTGGACGCTGTTCGTCTACACGATCAACGCATTCCTGATCTGGGGCGGCGGCTTCTTCGCCCAGGAAGGCGCGATCGACTACTCCGGCGGTTACGTCATCCACCTTGCCGCGGGGGTTTCCGGATTCGTCGCCGCAGCGGTGATTGGGCCGCGCCTGCAACGTGACCGTGAGGTCGACGCGCCAAACAACCTGGCGATGGTCGCCGTCGGCGCCGGCCTCCTCTGGATGGGCTGGAACGGCTTCAACGGTGGTGACTGGTACAGCGCCGGCGAAGTCGCCTCGGCCTCAATTCTCAACACCAACCTCTGTACCGCAGTGGCTTTCCTGGTCTGGGTCGCTCTGGACTACCTGACCGGGCGCAAGCCGAGCCTGATCGGCAGCGTCAACGGGATGATCGTCGGCCTTGTCGCCATCACCCCCGGCGCCGGTTTCGTCAACGGCTGGGGCGCGATCATCATCGGCGTAGTCGCCGCGGTGCTGGTCTACCTGGCGCTCAACTACCTGAGCCGGGTGGCCCCGTTCCGCAACGTAGACGACACCCTCGGCGTCGTCTACACGCACGGCTTCGCCGGCGTGGCGGGCGGCCTCCTAGTCGGGGTCTTCGCCAACAACCTGATGGCGGGCGAACACGCCGGCCTGATCTCCGGCGGCGGTCTGGAGTTGCTCAAGTGGCAGGCGTTGACGGCGCTCTGGGTGATCGTCTTCTCCGCAATCGGCACCTTCATCCTGCTGAAGCTGGTGGGACTGTTCGTGTCGCTGCGGATGACCGACGAAGAAATGGAGCTCGGCGACATCGCCGTCCACGGGCACGAGGTCTACCCCTCGGACGTGCCTTCCCTCGGCTACCCGGACGGGGTACCCGCGGCAAGCACGCCGCCGGCACCGGCGACCGGGGCGGCCTAGGACGCACGGCAGCGATGGTGGCGACGGCGGCCGGTCTGGCGCCGTCGTCACCATCACCTGACGACTTCGAATACGCCAAGGAGCGTTGCAATGCCGCTGAAGATCATCGTTTCCTATGACGACACCGACAACGACCGTGACGCGCTCGCGCTCGGTCGCCTGTTGGCTGTCCCGGGCGCGGAGCTCGCGCTCGCCTACGTGCGTCACTCATACGGTGAATCGCTCGAACAGAAACAGGCCGAGGAGTTGCTCGAGCGGGGGGCCGCCTCGATCGGGGCCCCGGACATCCCCAAGCACGTCGTCGTCAACCCCGCCACCAGCGTCGGCCTGATGGATCTGGCGGAACGGGAAGGGGCCGACGTGATCGTCTTCGGCTCCGAGTACCGGACGGCGCCCGGAACCCTGAAGCCCGGGATCTCCGCCCACAAACTCCTGCTTGGCGGGCCGGCGGCAATCGCGGTCGCGCCGGCGGGGCTGAACGCCAAGCCGGCGCTCAGCATCGGCACGATCGGGCTGATCGACGAGGGCGACCCGGCCGCTTCCGACACCGCCGCGAGCCTCGCCTCGGCACTCGGGTCGTCAGTGGTCAAGTATCCGGCCGGCGGCCTCGACTTCCTGGTCGTCGGCTCGCGGCCTGAGTCGCCACCCGGGAGGGTCACCCTGAGCGCATCGAGCGACTACGCGGTGGAGGCGGCGGCCTACCCCGTGCTGGTAGTCGCGCGGGGGACTCTGCTCAGCTTCGCGGGCCCCCAGGCTCAGGTTTCCTAACGACGAGGATCACGGCCGCGACCTCCGGGTCGCGGCCGTCGAGCCTGCGCTCGGCGTCGCTCCACTGCACGGTGCGGCCGCCGTTGTTCGCCGCCAGCTCGGCGGCCAGCGCCGCGGGTGAGTCGGCTTCAACCAGGTAGGCCTGCGGGCCAGCCGGCGGCGGCGGCGCCTGCGCGAGCAGGGCCTGCGTCACCTCCTCGGACCTGCGCTCCGCGTTGGCCCAGCCCTGGCCGAAGGAGAGGTCGGCATTCTCCATGCGCGGACCCTCGAGGATTTTCAGGACGCTGTTTCGTGGCTCCCATTTGCGGTCGCCCATCCCGATCGTCTGCTGGTCGAGCCAGGGCCGCACGACCTTGGTGACGACGTCGTCGCGATCAAGGTTGAAGACCCGGGCGCGGTGGACCCCGGCGCTGATTTCGACGTGGAACACGGGCGCGACGCTAGCGGTTTCCGTCGAGCGGGTCCGACTTGGGATGATCCCGGCAATGAGTCGCCCCCTGCCCGAGGCCGTCGTCTTCGATAACGACGGTCTTCTCCTCGACACCGAGTCTGTCTGGACCCGCGCCGAGCAGGATCTCTTCCAGGACCACGGGCGCGAGTTCACCCCAGCCGACAAGCAGGAGCTGGTCGGTACCTCGGCCGAGATCGCCGGCGGCATCCTCGAACGTCGCCTCGACGCCCCCGGCCGGGCGGCGGAGCTGATCGAGGAGCTGAACGTGCTAGTCGTCGCCGAGCTCGAGCACGGCGTCGAGGCGATGATCGGCGCCCGCGATCTGCTGGAAGCGCTGCGGGAACGGGGGACTCCGATCGGACTCGTCTCCAACTCGCCGCTGGTCTTCGTCGAGCGCTCGCTGGAGCTAGCCGGCTTCGAGGGCCACTTCGATGTCGTCCTCAGCGCCCACGAGGTCGCCGCCCCGAAGCCGGCGCCCGACCCCTACCTCGAGGCTTGCCGGCGTCTCGGCGTCGAGCCCGGCCCTGCCGTGGTTGCGCTGGAGGATTCGCCGACCGGTGTCGCCGCCGCTCGCGCCGCTGGCCTCACTGTGATCGGCGTCCCCTCCGTCGCCGGCGTCGCCCTGGAGGAAGCGCACCTGCTCGCCGAGTCGCTGCTCGACGCGACGATCACCCATCAATTGGTGCTCTGATCCCGCGCCGCTGTTCGCTTTGCGGATCAGGAACAGCGACGGCTAGCCCCGCAGCACGCGGCAGCGGCGCAGGACCCGCTCGCAGAGGTCGAGCAGCTCGCCGACCCTGGCGACCGTTCCCTCCGAGAGCTCGCCGCGCAGCGCCTCGTTGGCTGCCTCGCCGACCTCGCCGCGGCGCTCGCGCAGCGTCGCCATGTCTTCGTCGTGGCCGGGGTCATCGAGGGCGTCGTCAAGCTCGGCCAGCATTGCCTCGAAGCCGATCCGCAGCTGGAGGGCCGCTTCGCGGTAGCGACCGGCGTCGAGGTCAGCGCGAGCGCGCAGGAGCAGCGGCTCGCAGACATTGAGGCGCTCGCGCCCGCGCAGCACCGCCGCCATCCGCTCCTGGGGTCGCAGGTCCTGTTCGCGCTGCTGCCGCCGCGAAGTGCCGCTGGCCCGCGCGTCGATTTCCAGTGCCACCGTGAACTCACCGTGGGCCACCTGCTCGCCGCTGCCGTAGCCGATCCGCACCGCCGCTGCCCACTCGGCCGCGAGCTGGACTGGCAGTGGCTCGGCGGCAGCGACGGCCTGGGCGTGGAGGGCGCGATTGAGCAACGCGATCGCATCGGCGACCGCGGTATCGATTGACGTCTCCTCGGCGAGCGTCTCCTCTAGCCACCCCTGCGCTTCCGACTCGGCCTCGATCGGCGCGAAGGCGCGAATCGCGGTCACCCGGGCTAGCGGCAGTGCGGCCGGCTCGTCCCCCGCACCGACGTCGCGGCCCCGGCGCCGCCGCCGGCGCGGCGGTGGGGGAGCCCCCAGCGTTTTCATCACCAAGACGCTCTCGCCCTCCTCGACCGCCGCCAGGTAGCGGCCGTCGGCCAGCGGCATGGTGCCGGCGAAATCGAACTGGACGAATCCGAAGAGAGGAGCCAGCGGGCTCAGTCTTCGCCGCTGTGCTGAGCGGGCTTGTCGGGCACGATGTACTTCGAGGGCCCGGTCTTCACTTCAGGGTTTTCGATCTCGCCGAGGCGCTGGATCAGGCGCTGCCACTGCTCCGGTTTGAGCAGAGCCGAAACCTGTTCTTCGAGCGGGTTGCCAGCTTCGATCGGGTGGTAGCCGACGTGAACGTGGTCGTAGTGGTCGGCCATCGCGAAGCTCGTTTCGCCTGGCAGGTCCTCGAGCGAGATCACCTGGTGCGGTTGCATCGTGCCCTGCAGCTGCAGCACCGTGTGGATCAGTTCGTCGGTGATCGTCCCCGGGCCCTGGTGGCCGGTCACGGGGATGCCGTTGATGACGGCGATGTCAACCGCGTCGCCGCTGCTGTGCTCGGAGATGTTGCCCGAGGTGGTCATCAGGCTGTGTCCGCACTCGAGCGCGGTGATCGTCAGTTCGAAGCCGCGCGAGCGCAGGTACTCAAGCATCGCGAGGACGCGGCGGTCGATTCGCCCGGCGGCGATGTCTTCACGGCCGCAGGAATAAATCGAGAGACCTTTGTCGGCGAGGACGCGCTTCTGCAGGGCTTCCTTGGAGAGCAGCAGGACGCCGGCACCGCTCAGTTTGGCGGTGAAGGGATTCTTGCCCTTGGCCCGGTAGATCGCCGTCGCTTCGAGCAGCTTCCAGCCGTCGAGGATCGGCTTCGGGTCGATCCGCGGGGCGCCACGGCCGGCCGGGCGGATCGAGAAGTTGATGTGGGGAGAGGCGCCCGCGGCGCTGTCGCCGACTCGGGCGAGAATCGTGCCGGCGATCACCTTTGAGCCGACCCGCAGCTGGCCGTCGGTGGTGGCGGCCGTTTCGGTCGCGGTTTCGGCAGCGGGCTGCTTGCCAGGCGCGCGGCCCGGTAGGGCACGCAGCCGCGGCCGCAGGTCCTGGCTTTCGACCGGCAGACGCTGCTCCTTGCCGCTCGGGGTCGCCAGCAGGCGATGGTCGCGGACCAGCTCGCCGAGGCCAGCGTAGGTGTAGCGGTTTCCGTAGGTGTCTTCGAGAACGATGAACTTGCCGAGCTTCGGCGAGTCGCCGAGCTTGCGGATCACGCCGTCGTTGACGGCGACGACCGGGGCGCCACTGTGGGAGAAGATGTTGATCCCGCGCCGCGTCGGCGAAGAGGAGATCACTTCGGCTGCGTTGCCGCTGGTCCGGCTGTCGGTGGAGGAGCGCTTCAGCGCCGCGCGGGCGGCGATGTCGTCGGCGTAGCGGGCGTTGGCGGCGATCGGGAAGTGGGCGCCCTCGGTGAGGCCGGTCAGCGAGCCAACCAGGTCGGAGGGGAGCTTGCCGTAGGCGCGGGCGTAGAGGAGGACCTCCTGCACGTACCAGTCGGCGTGGTTGTAGGCGAAGATCGCCTTATAGAGGTCCTTGTCGCCGCCAGCGACCTTGAGGTAGTGAGCGGCCGCGCAGATCGCGTCGACCGGGTTGTAGGGGTCCTTGCGACCGTCGCCGTTGGCGTCGAGCCCGTACATTTCCCAACTCGAGGGGAGGAACTGCATCCAGCCGACAGCGCCGGCTGAGGAGACGTTGAGGTTGGTGCCGAAGCCGGACTCGATTTTGTTGATCGAGGCGAGCACCTCCCAGGGGATCCCGTATTCGGTTCCGCATGCCTGGTAGATCGGCAGCAGGAAGGGCGGGATTTCGAAGGAGTCGATGACGAAGTTGGGGACGCCGATCGGCGCCGGCCCGAAGGGGGCGATCGTCGTCGTTGGGTTGGCGGTGGTCGGAATGCCGCCGGCGTCGAACTGGGCCCCACCGTCGCCGGCCTCGGCCAGCGGCTGGTCGCCGCCACCGGTCGCACTCGGGGCGGTGACGGCGCCATCGCTGCCGTTGCCGCCGCTGACGTCGCCGAGGTCTTCGTTGCGGACCACCCTGTGATTGCCAGCGTCGCCGTTGAGGGGGGTGCCATGCTGGACACCGCCCTGGGGCTGAGCTTCACCTTCTTCCGACCCTGAGGCTGGAGTTGAGGGTGAGATCGGGGCGCCGGGAGTCACTTCGCCAGAGCTCGGCGCGCTCGGAGCGGTGCTGGGCGCTTCCGGCGCCTCGCTTTCGTCGCTCGGGTTGGTGCAGTCCGGGTCGGCAAGGTCGACAAGGCCGTCGCCGTCGTCGTCGACGCCGTTGGCGCATGCTGGCGCTTGCAGGGTCGGGACCGGCGTGGTGGTCGTCACGGTCGGTTCCGGAGTGGTGCTTTCAGCGACCGGATCGGCGCCGGCGGCGGCCGAGCCGAGCAGTGAAGCCGCCAGGAAGCTGGCGAGCACAACGATCAGTGCGAGCTTAGATCTCATCCCAGTGTGCGCCTCTAACCCCGTGCCTCGGGAGCCGTGTCAAGCACGTCCTTACCCTCCCGGAGCCACAGGCATCCGCAAGGTACTTGGTGCCGTGAAGGTACGCAACGGGGCTGACCGTCCCCCAACAAGGACTTAATCAACATCGATTCGTGCTTAATTAGCTTGGCAGAGAGGGCGGCCATCCGGCGGCCCGCAGCGTGTCATTCAACCCGGACACGCTAGTTAAGTTGATGTCAACGACTTGCGAATAGGCGATCAAGGATAGGAACAACACGTGACCATCGACCAGGACGAGCAGGACAGCCTGCGGGCTCGCAGCGAGCAGGCGCTGGGGGAGATCGCCCAGGCGTTGATTGAGAACCCGACCCTCCACAACGCGATCTCAGCCGCTTTCGGAGCCCGCGAGAAGGCGATCGAGGCCCAGCAGGCGGCGATCAGCGCCCTCAATCTCTCCTCTGCGACCGATGTCGAAAGGCTGGAGCGGCGGGTGCGCTCGCTCTCCCAGCGGCTCGAGGACGTTGAGGAGCAGCTCGACGAAGCTAACCGCGAGCTGGCGGCGCTGCGGCGCAAAGCAGCCAAGAAAAGCGCGAAAGCCACCGACGAGGAGTCAACCTCAGCCTCGACTTGACGTTGAGAGTACAGCTGCGGCGGCCGCTCCGGCTCGCTTCGCCGCCTCGGCTTCCGCGTTTTCGCTGAGACGCTCGCCTTTCACCCCTTCGGTGACGATCAGGACCGCGGCGATGGCGAGATCGAGCTCGCCGCCAAGCCCCAGCAGCGCCGCCGTCTGCATGTCAGCCACGTCGCCGGCAGCGACCGGGGCCGGTGCGCCGCCGGCGTGGGGGACGTCGAGGCTGGCGACCACCCCCGCCCGTCCCTCGGTGCCGAGTGTCTCGCCGAGGTGACGCGCGAGCTCAGGATCAGGCCGGACCGGCGCTCCTTCGCGGCCACCGGGACCGCCCCAGGCGTGTGCCTCCTCGACGTCGAGCAGCGTCCCTGGCACTAGCTCGGCGGCCAGCGCCGTGCAAGTCCCGATCCGTACCGCCCGCCGCACCCCTAGCTTCGCCAGGTCGGCCAGCACCACCGCCGCGCTCGGGCCCCCGATTCCGGTTGCCTGGATCGTCAGCTCCTCACCCGCGGGAGTGCGACCGCTGTAGCCCCAGAGCCCGCGCGCGTGGTTGCTCATCCTCGGCTGCTCGAGCAACTCCTGCGCCAACATCAAGGCCCGACCCGGGTCGCCGACCAGCACGGCTGCGGCGGCGATCGGGGCGGTGGGGCGGAGACGCACGGGCATCGGCGAGTCGAGCCTAGAGCGTCTTGGGGCCGGGACTCTCCGCCTCAATGGTTAGCCTCGCGGCGTGGCGGATCAGCGCATCTCTTTGAGTGAGGCTTCGCGGCGGTCGGGGGTTTCGGCGAGCACGCTGAAGCGCTGGGCCGAAGAGAAGGTGGTGCCAGTGCGGCGGGGGCGTTGGACCGCGGCGGCGGCAGCGCAGGCGCGGGTGGTGGCGCGGATGCGGGAGCGGGGGTACTCGCTGGAGGATCTGCGTGAGGCGGGGCGCGAGGGGCGGCTCGCCTTCGGCTTCACCGAGGATCTGCTTCCCGAGGTCGAGGAGGCGGTTTCGGTTGCCGAAGTGGCTGCGGAAACGGGGCTGGAGCCGGAGTTGATCGATCGCATCCTGGCGATTCTCGGCACCCCCACCGAACGTCGCGAGATGCTCAGCCCCGACGATGCGGAGGCGCTGCGGCACTGCGCCCGGGTGCTCGCAGCCGGCTTCCCACTCGTCGCTTTCCTGCAGCTGGTCCGCGTCTACGTGCAATCGATGCGGCGGATTGCCGACGCCGAGGTGCGGCTGTTCCATATCTACGTGCACGAACCGCTGATCCGGGACGCGGTGCCGGAGCTGCAGATGGCCGAGGAGATGGGGGACCTCGCCGCCGACATCCTGCCGCTAGCGGCGCCGCTCACCTCCTATCTACACACCCGCTACCTGCGCTACTTCAGCGAGCAGGATGTGGTCGGTCACATGGAGTCGGGTCTTGGCGCCGACACCGCCGAAATCGAACTCGGGCAGGTGACGGTGACCCTCTGCTTCATCGACCTCACCGGCTTCACCCGCTACACCGAGGAGGAAGGTGACCTCGGTGCCCTCGACGTCGTTGAGAACTTCATCGAGACGGTCGAAGAGACGCTGCCGCGCGAGGCGACGATCGTGAAGACGATCGGCGATGAGGTGATGGTCGTCTCCCCCGATGCCGCCGCCCTCACTGAGTGGGCAATCGAGCTGCTGCGGCGCCTGCCGGAGCGGCCCCAGCCGCGGGTTGGCATCCACTTCGGCGAAGCCGTCTACCGCGATGGCGACTACTTCGGCGGCCAGGTCAACCTCGCCCATCGTGTAGTCGGGCGGGCCCTCGCCGGCGAGGTGCTGGTCACCGACCGCGTCTGCGAGGCGATTGCCGGGCGCGAGAACCTCGCCCTCGAGCCGATCGGCCAGGTCAACCTCAAGGGCTTCCCGGTCCCGACCGATCTCTTCCTCGTCCGCGCCGCCGCCTGAGCCGCCGCTCCTACACTCATCCCGTGGACGCCGAGGCGATGCTCGCGCGAGTGCTGAACGAGGGGACGCTTGTCCCCGACGAGGCCGTCGTCGTGCTGGTCTCCGGCGGCCGCGACTCGGTCTGCCTGCTCGACCTGGCGGCGTCGGCGGCGGGCCCCGACTCGGTCACCGCGCTGCACGTCAATTACGGCCTCCGTGAGGGCGCTGATGGCGACGAGGCCCATGTCGCCGGGCTCTGTCGCGCCCTCGCGGTCGAGCTGGTCGTCGAGCGACCGGTGCGGCCGCATGGGCCTGGCAACCTGCAGGCCTGGGCGCGCGATGTCCGCTACGCGGCAGCCACGCGGCTGGCGCTGGCCTGCGAGGGGACGATCGTGACCGGCCACACCGCCGACGATCAAGTGGAGACGATCCTCTACCGGCTTGCCTCCTCGCCCAGCCGCCGCGCCCTGCTCGGGATGCGGCAGCGCGATGGCCGCCTGGTGCGGCCGCTGCTTGGCTTCGGTCGTGGCGAGGCGACCGCCTACTGCGAGGAGCGTGGCCTCGCCTGGCGCGAGGACCCCAGTAACCAAGAGCCGACTTTCGCTCGTAACCGCGTCCGCAACGGATTGCTGCCGCAGTTGGCGACGATTCACCCGGCTGCCGCGGCGAACGTTTTGCGTACCGCTGAGCTGCTGCGCGACGAGGCCGAGGTCCTCGACGCTCTCGTCGACGCCGAGGTCGCCGCCGCCCCGGGTTCGCCGCGCGGGACGATCACGCTCGAGCGCCTCACCGAGTTGCACCCGGCTTTGCGCC
>Ga0207686_10001802_pt1 | contig 11908 bp, 8 predicted proteins | sample KBSM24metaG_FD_184396 | JGI IMG/M metagenome (GOLD analysis project Ga0207686, IMG submission 184396) | Miscanthus rhizosphere microbial communities from Kellogg Biological Station, Michigan, USA - KBS M2-4 metaG (SPAdes) (version 2) | ecosystem: Host-associated > Plants > Roots > Rhizosphere >...
GTGTTTGCATGAAAAACTCCGGATGGGATCTGATGCAGCACTACTTTTTTATCTTCTACATATAATGTATGTCCCGCATTTGGCCCACCCTGGAATCTTGCGATCAGATCATATTTCGAAGCAAAAAAATCCACGATCTTTCCTTTCCCTTCATCACCCCACTGCAAACCAAGTATTACGTCAATCATATTGTGCCCCCAACCCCTAAAGGGGCTTTTTAATTCCCACTTTAGAAAAGTATTTTATTTGATAAATTATTTTTTAATCAACTCCATTAATTCTATTAAACTTTTCTTGCGTCGCACTCTTGTACGTTCAATAACCCTACTCAGCATTCAATGATTACTCAAACATTAAACTAACGATTTGATTTTTCAGATCTAAGTCTCCCCTTTAGGGGACAGGGGGTTATTAAGACGGGCAAAAATAAGGGGGAAAGTATAATGAGCAAGTAACAAAGAATCAAGAATTCTGAATGTTGAAAACCTTTTTTATCCGGGTTCTTTATGCAAGGATCACAGTTCAGTATCGTAACGGTCTACTTTTTCAATACCGGGAAGAGAGTATAGGCTTTGGACCAATTCATCCAATTCTTCCTTATCGTGAACATACAATTTTATATTTCCTTCAAACACACCTTCTTTGGCTTCGATTGTTAGCGCAGCAATATTGATACGCAGTTCTCCGGATATAAGATTGGTGATCTTATTTACTACCCCTACATCATCAAGGCCAACAATCTTTAAACCAGTAAGAAATGAGATCTCTTTATTCTTTGCCCACTTGGTTTTTACAATTCGATGCCCAAAATTGGCCATTAGCTTGGCTGCGTTTGGACAATTGGTGCGGTGAATAGTTAATCCTTTTCCTGTTGTAACAAATCCAAATACGTCATCGCCAGGAATTGGTTTGCAACAGTTAGCAAGATTATAAACTATCTTATCACTGCTCTCACCAAAAATTATAAGCTCGGCTTCTTTTTTAGGAAATGTGTGATGAAGACCATCCACTTTTACTTCGTGAATTTTTACCGGCTTTGGCGCTTCTATTTTATCTCCATAAACTTTAAATTCCTTTAGTTCCTTTAGGTCTATATTTTTTATGGCGACCTGGTAAAACAGATCAAGTGCAGAGCTGAGTTTATAATATGTCCAGAGCTCATCGATATTATGTTGATTGAATGCTGCACCCATTCCTTCGATCTTGCGCTGCACAGTATATTTTCCGTCTTCGGCAACTTTTCTTTTTTCTTCTTTCAACGCATCACGGATCCTACCTTTTGCTTTTGAGGTAACAACAAAATTCAACCAGTCTTCTGAAGGTTTTTGTTTGTTTGATGTAATGATCTCAACCTGGTCGCCACTACGCAGCTTATGACTTAATGGAACGAGTTTATGATTGACTTTAGCGCCGATGGTCTTTACACCAATCGCACTGTGAATGGAAAATGCAAAATCAAGTGATGTAGAACCAACAGGCAACATTTTTACATCACCTTTTGGAGTGTACACATAAATTTCTTCAGCAAGAAAACTTGTTTTAAAGTCTTGCAGGAAATCTACAGAGTCCGTATCCTGGTTGCCGATCACCTCACGTATTTGCTGAAACCACTTATCAAAACGATTTTCATCAGAGCTGCCTTCTTTATATTTCCAATGTGCCGCTAACCCTTTCTCGGCAATTTCATTCATACGTTTTGTTCTTATCTGCACTTCCACCCACTTTCCTTGCGGGCCCATTACTGTAGTATGTAATGCTTCATAGCCATTACTCTTAGGATTGCTTAACCAGTCTCTCAATCTTTCAGGGGCTGGAGTATACTCATCAGTGATGATCGAATAAACTTTCCAACAATCACTTTTTTCATTTTCAGGAGTTGACTCAAGAATGATCCGGATTGCAAACAGGTCATATACTTCTTCAAAACTCACTCCTTTCTTTTTCATTTTGTTTTGAATGGAATGTATATGTTTTGGTCGTCCATATATTTCAAATTTTAATTCGGCCTTATCTAGCTTATCTTTTAGCGGCTTAATAAATTCATTAATGTACCTGCTTCTTTCTTTTTTTGTTTCCGCCAGTTTCCTTGCGATCTCCTTATATGCATCCGGCTCTAAATATTTCATCGCAAGGTCTTCCATCTCTGTTTTAATATTATACAAACCCATGCGATGTGCAAGCGGCGCATATACATAAACAGTTTCAGAAGAAATTTTCAATTGCTTATCCGATTTCATGTGATCAAGTGTGCGCATATTATGAAGACGGTCGGCAAGCTTTATAAGAATGACCCGAGGATCATCAGTAAGTGTAAGCAGAATCTTTTTAAAATTCTCAGCTTGTTGTGATGCGTTCACATCAATGACATTGGAGATCTTTGTAAGTCCATCAACGATCCTGGCGATCTCATTTCCGAATTCCCTTTCAATATCTTCAAGACTAATATCAGTGTCTTCTACTGTATCGTGTAAAAGTGCGCAAATTGTAGAACGAACCCCAAGTCCAATTTCTTCCACGCAAATTCTTGCAACAGCGATCGGGTGAAGAATATATGGCTCACCACTTTTTCTACGCATTGTTTTGTGGGCCTCAACTGCCATTTCGAAGGCAAGGCGGATAAGTCGTTTGTCGCCCGGTTTCAATTTCTCTTTTAATCCCCGCAATAAGGCACGGTATTCCCTCAGGATCAGTTTCTTTTCCTGTTCTTCATTCAAATTATATTTGGGTAACTGCGCAAGGGTATCCATGAACAGCGAATTTACTTAAAAACAGCCGTTTTTTCTGAGTGAAATCTGCTACATTTGCAGCCCCAAAAGTTAATTGTTTGAGGTTTGAGGAAAAAAACATCAAACCTGAAACTTCAAACCTTCTCCCGGATGTGGTGAAATTGGTAGACACGTCAGACTTAGGATCTGATGCCGTAAGGTGTGGGGGTTCGAGTCCCTCCATCCGGACAGTTGAACTTCGAACAAGGATGATCATAATGGCAAAATTCTTGTTCGAAGTTTATTTTAAATCTTGAAATATGGCTACAGTTACAAAAGAGAATATCGGTTTACTGAACGAGAAGATCACATTAAAACTGGAGAAAACCGATTACCTCCCCACTTTTGAAAAATCACTAAAAGATCATAGCAAGAAAGCTAACATTCCTGGTTTCAGAAAAGGAATGGTGCCTGCTGGTTTGATCAAAAAAATGTATGGTCCCTCTTTGTTTACCGATGAAGTGCTTCGCACGGTTGACAGGGAGCTGATCAAATATCTTGAAGAAGAAAAACTTGACATATTTGCTCAGCCACTCCCGGTTGAAATGGATATTCGCCAACTTGATGTAAACAATCCGGCTGATTACACTTTCCATTTTGAAATAGGAATGAAACCTGATTTTGCATTAGCCGATCTTTCAAAAGCAAATACGATCCGTTATAAAGTGACGATCACTGATGAAATGATCAACAACGAGGTCACCCGTCTGCAGAATCGCTATGGCAATATGAAAGATGAGCACACAGTGAACACGGAAGAGAATGTATTGAATGTGATCTTTACCGAAGTGGATGATAATGCAAATGAAATTGAAGGTGGGATCAAAAAAGATAATTCTCTCCTGGTAAAATATTTTAAAGAAAGCTTTCGTGGTAACCTTATTGGGAAAACTATCAATGACTATATTGTTACACAGCTTGATAAAGCTTTCGATGAAAAAGAACTTGATTTTATTTTAAGTGATCTTGGCGTTGATAAAAATAACCCGGCTTCCTCACAAAAACATTTCAAGATTCAGATCACAAAGATCGGTTTGCTTGAGAAAAAAGAATTGAATGACGAATTCTATAAGCAGCTTTACTCAAATGATGAGGTAAAGACAGAAGCTGATTTCAGAAACAAGATCAAAGAAGAAGTTCAGGCATATTGGGATAACCAGGCAAAAGGTCAACTGCAGCATATGGCTTATCATGAGTTGTTGGATGGAACAACTATTGATTTTCCTGAATCTTTCTTGAAAAAATGGATGCAGACACAGGGAGAGGAAAAAAAGTCAGAAGAAGAAGCTGAAAAAGAATTTCCCACTTTTAAAAATCAGTTAAAGTGGACTTTGATCAGTGATAAAATTGCCAGGGAAAATAATATTGTCGTAAATCCTGAAGAACTTAAGGCTTTTGCGAAGCAACAATTATTCGGCTATATGAATATGCCGATGAGTGGCGATGACCAACCCTGGGTAGATAATTATGTTGACAAAATGATGCAGGACCGCAAGTATATTGAGGATGCTTATAACCGCATACAAGGACAGAAGATATTTGAGTGGGCCGAATCACAAGTAAAGCCGACTGAAAAAGAAATTGCGATGGAAGATTTTGTGAAAATGCAGGAGGAACATCAGCATCATCACCACTAAATTCAAAAGTCAAAATTTAAAAGTAAAAGGCTTCGGGTATCCGAGGCCTTTTTTATTTTGTGTCAATTCGTCTCAATTCTAGTAAATCGTGTCACTGATTTTGTGGTTTTGCCATTTGGACGGATATTTGATGAATCAGACCAATTGGCGATCATTGCCCTAATCTGCAAACAAAACGAAATGAGTTTTAATTCTGAATTTGAAAAGTATGCGGTAAAACACCGCGGTATTTCCAGCAATACCCTTCATGGCTATGCAAGCCAACTGGTAACAGGTCTTACTCCTAACATTATTGAAGAACGTCCCATGAATGTAGCAGTAATGGATGTGTACAGCCGGTTAATGATGGACCGCATCATTTTTCTTGGCTACCCTATAAATGATGAAGTGGCAAATATTGTTATTGCCCAACTTCTCTTTCTTGATTCCACCGATAGAACAAGAGATATTAATATGTATATAAACAGCCCAGGCGGAAGTGTGTACAGCGGATTGGGTGTATACGATACGATGCAATTTGTAACACCTGATGTGACTACCATTTGTATTGGTGTGGCAGCATCAATGGCTTCTGTATTGCTTGCCGCAGGAACAAAAGGTAAAAGAGCTGCGCTAAAACATGCAAGAATAATGATGCATCAGCCAAGCGGCGCCATTGGGGGACAAGCCAGCGATATAGAAATAACAGTAAATGAGATCAGGAAACTGAAAAGTGAATTGTACGAAGTAATAAATCATCATTCAGGAAAAGATGTGAAGCAGATCGAAGCAGATTTTGACCGTGATCGTTGGATGACGGCGCCTGAGGCAAAAGAATATGGATTGGTAGATGAAGTGTTGTTGATCAATCCGAGGAAGCAGAAGAAAGATTAAACCCCATGTCCCCCTAAAGGGGTGACTTAGGATGAATAGAATTACAGAACGCATAAGAGTGCGACGCAACAGAAGCTAAATAGAATTACCAATGTTGACTACATAAATAATAAACTATGAACAGACAGAATTTTCAATACAAAGGCTGGAAGATGGATGATGAACCGGGAGAAGATGAAAAGGAAAGAGAAGATAAGAGAGATGAGCTCCAGATGCTGAATAAAAAATTAGAACGCTATTTCTTTGACAGAAGAGAAGTGTATTTGTGGGGAGTTGTAGACGATAAGTCCGCGAAAGAGGTAGTGTCAAAGTTTCTTTTGCTGGAGGCTGATAAACCTGGTGAGGAAATTAAATTTTATATCAACAGTCCTGGTGGCGTGGTTACAAGTGGAATGGTAATGTACGATACGATGCGAATGATGAAATCGCCGGTAAGTACAATTTGTATGGGCCTTGCCGCATCAATGGGAAGTATTTTGTTGAGTGGTGGTGTTAAAGGAAGGCGTTTTATATATCCACATGGCGAAGTGATGATCCATCAACCCTCATTGGGAGGTTCTATGCGTGGCGTAAGTGCAGACCTGGAAATACAAGCAGTGCAGACAAAAAAAGTAAAAGATATTGGCGCCAGGATATTAGCTCAGAACTGTGGCAAAACGATCGAGCAGGTCATGAAAGATTTTGACCGCGACTATTGGATGGATGCAAAAGAGGCGATCGATTATGGCATCGTAGATGGGATAATGGAAAAGATCTAAGCAGTTCTATAGCAACTCCTTAACATTCGTTTACAAAATAAATCCGCCTCTCTCGGGGTGGATTTATAATTTTGCAATTCACATTGCGTTAAACCCCATATTGAAATAAAATGGCAAAAAACCCTTTACACTGTTCTTTCTGCGGCCGTAACCGTGATGAGGTGAAGATCCTGATCGCAGGCCAGGAAGGACATATTTGTGAAAACTGCGTGGAGCATGCCCGTGAGATAATCGAGCAGGAGCTTATGACCAAGGATGATCGGACTCCCTCCTCTTTTAAACTTACTGTAAAGAAACCCGTTGAGATAAAAAAGTTTCTTGATGAATATGTAATTGGACAAGACGAAGCAAAGAGAGTTTTAGCGGTTGCTGTTTATAATCATTATAAAAGATTACAGCAAAAACCAGCTGAATCAGCCGGTGATGTTGAGATCGAGAAAAGCAATATCATCATGGTGGGTGAAACAGGTACTGGCAAAACCTTACTTGCAAAAACAATTGCCCGCTTGTTGAATGTTCCTTTTGCGATTGTTGATGCGACTGTATTTACTGAAGCCGGTTATGTAGGCGAAGATGTTGAAAGTATTCTCACAAGATTATTACAGGTTTGTAATTATGATGTACCTGCTGCTGAACGTGGCATTGTGTACATTGATGAAATAGATAAGATTGCCCGTAAAGGAGATAATCCTTCTATTACCCGTGATGTAAGTGGTGAAGGTGTGCAACAGGGAATGTTGAAATTATTGGAAGGAACAGATGTTTTAGTTCCACCACAAGGCGGACGCAAACACCCTGAGCAAAAACTTATCAAGATCAACACACAAAATATTCTCTTTATATGTGGTGGTGCTTTTGATGGTATTGATAAAGTGATTGCCCGCAGAGTGCAAACAAATACGATAGGTTTTAATGTTGATAAGGAACTGCAGGATAACATGAAGAAAAATTTGCTGCGCTATGTAAATGCTCCTGACCTTAAAACTTTTGGATTGATTCCTGAATTGCTGGGTCGTTTGCCAGTCGTTACTCATCTTGATCCATTGGATGCACCTACTCTTCGTGCTATTCTTACAGAACCAAAGAATGCATTGATCAAACAGTATAAAAAATTGTTTGAGCTGGAAGGTATTAATCTTAGTATTGATAATCCTGTATTGGATTTCATGGTAGAAAAAGCGGTGGAATATAAATTAGGTGCCCGTGGTCTTCGCAGCATTTGTGAAAGTATTTTGACTGATGCTATGTTTGAACTGCCAAGTACCAATGAAAAGTCTTTTTTACTGGATATTGAATATGCAAGAAGGAAGTTTGAAACAAGTAAGATCAGTCTTCTTAAAGTGGCATAGAACCGCGATTAATTGGATTTTTAAGGATTATGATGATATTTGGGTCAGAGAGATCTGACCTTTTTTTATTTAAAAATAATTTATGAAAGAACTTATTGATCGTTTGATGGCGCAAGGGCTGACTGAACAACAGGCATTGAAAGCAATTGAAGTAGTAAAAGATTTTGCTAAAGAAAAATTTCCTGTTTTTTCCGGGGCTATTGAAAAGATGTTTGATAAATATAAGCCGAGGGATGAGGATGATTTTCTGGATGGATAATTTTATAAATAAAAAAACGCCGAATTATCGGGGATAGTAAAAGATTCTTATTAGCCGATCAATAAATCTATGACAATTCAGGAATTTAATGAGCAACAGGAATATCATCAATAACTATAATTAAACTTTACTTTTTTGTCTCCTATCATTACCTCAAATTCACCTGCCTCAGTTATTGTTTTCAATTGAGCATTTACAAATGCCAGGTCATTTTTATCGATGGTAAAAGTTACCGGTTTGCTTTCTCCGGCATTTAAACTGATCTTCTGAAATGCACGCAGTCGTTTCATACTTGGAGTTATACTAGCATATAGATCATGAGTGTACAATTCCACTGCATGTTTACCTGCACGACTACCTGTATTTTTCACTGTAACCGTTATGGTGAGCTTGGCATCACCCTTAAGAGAAGTGCTGCTTAATTGAAGATCGCTATATTCAAATGTTGTATAACTCAATCCGAATCCGAATGGGAATAAAGGATCATAACCTCCACCCGCATTATCATTAAATACTTCACGTACTTCTTCTGTTGGCTTTCTGTCATACATTACAAACTCACCCATACTTTTGGGATAGCTGAAAGGTAATATGCCATCTGGGTTATAATCGCCAAACAAAACATCTGCGATAGCTTCGGCAGATTTTTTTCCGCTCCAGTAAGCCATGAGTATGCCACTTGCAACAGGCTCTATGTTTGTTATAAATCTTGGTCTTCCTTCGGTCAACACCAGTATTACTGGTTTACCGGTCATAGCAGCAGCTTTTACTAACTCAGCTTGTTCCTCAGGTAAGGCCAGGTCTCTTATATTGCCGGGGCTTTCAGCATATGCATCTTCACCGATGCATAGTATTATTACATCTGCATTAGCGGATGCTCTTTTTAATGCAGATACATCATAATTGGCGGAGTTATTAAATCCTTTCACCGTAGTAGTGATCAAATTTTTCTCTCCCACTTCATCTTTAATTGTTTGCAAAATTGTTTTACTGTCGGCAGGATACCATTGTTCATTATTTCCCTGCCAGGTATAACTCCAACATCCATTAAGTGCGGTTAGGCTTTGTGCAGATGGACCCGCTACTAAAACCTTCATAGTTTTTGAAAGAGGCAAAATGTTGTTTTTATTTTTCAGCAATGTCATCGCTTCATGTGCAGCATCCAATGCAAGTTGTTGATATTCGGGCTTGCCAAAATTTGCTTTGGCAGCCGCTTCAGGATAGGGGTTATCAAACAAACCAAGTTTGTATTTTAATGTAAGAATTCTCCTGACTGCTTCATCAATCCGGCTGATGGGAACTTCTTTCAGTTTTACTGCTTCGAGTAACAGATCATAAAAAGAGAAATCTGTTGGTACCATGCTCATATCGATGCCTGCGTTTACAGCCATTACAACTGCTTCCCTTGGCGTAGCAGCTACGTTATGCCTGTCATGAAGTCTCTTTATATCTTCCCAGTCTGAAACGACAACACCTTGAAAACCCAATTCCTTTCTTAAAAGATCAGTTAACAAAAATTTACTGGCATGAACCGGTTCCCCGTTGATCTCACCCGAATTGATCATTACAGTAGAAGCCCCTGACTTTACTGCTTCACGAAATGACGGCAAATAATATTCTCTTAACTCAATTTCAGGAATGTAAGCAGGTGTCCTGTCCTTTCCATTTCGTGGTCCTGAATAACCTATATAATGTTTCAAACAACTTGCTACAGCCGTTGGATTTTTTAACCCGTCTTCTTCATAAGTTTTGACTGCCAATCCTCCCATCGTTTTTGCTATATAAACATCTTCACCATAAGTTTCAGGAAAACGACTCCACAACGGTTGGCGTCCGATATCAAGCACTGGTGCAAAATTCCATCTTATACCTGATGCTCTCAATTCATTGCCAGTAGCCTTTGCTGCTGCTTTTACATATTCAGGATTTCTTGTAGCTGCCATTCCGATATTTTGAGGAAACAAAGTTGAATTCAATGTATAAGTCTGTCCATGCATACCATCCAGGCCATAAACAATAGGAATTTTCAATCTTGTTTTTTTTGCTTCGTCCTGTATTTGGGTGATTATCTCATTCCATTTATTTACTGTAAAGCCATGTGCATTTACATTCAGGACAGAGCCTACATGATAATCCGCTATTGCTTTCTTTAACGCTGCAGGGTCAATATTGCCTTCGGTATCACCCCAACCTCCTTTAGCAATAACAGCAAAGGTTACCTGTGTCATTTGACCTACTTTTTCTTCAATGGTCATTTGTTTTAGCAGGTCATTCAATTTTTGTTCGTCGGCTTTTGTTAGTTGTGCATTGGTTGTAGTAAAGCAGATAATAGAAAGAATGGCAAGTATCGATTTTCTCATAAATGTTTTATTAAAGAGCTAACAAGATATTTAATTTATGAATACTAATTTTTCAAAATAAAAAACCCCGAATAATTCGGGGTTAGTAAAAGGGTACTTTTGGTTTTCCAGATCAGACTAAGTCCCATTAAAAGAACATAGCCCTCACCCATCCAAAATAATATTTAGCTGCAGCCAAGACTGTTACCGCAATTCAAACATTTGTAGCATGTGCCGCTGCGTACTGTAATATGTCCGCATGTATTGCAAGCCGGCGCATCGCTTTGCATGCTCTTGTTTGCAGAACTCATTGCCTCCATACTGTTTTCAGCTCTTGCAACTGACTTCTGTGCTTTCACCGGTTGAACTCCGTTACTAACTGTTCCTACCACTCTTACACTTGATAGCTCAGGTGCCTTTTCATATTCAAGGCCGCTTGGAATTTCGTCCCAATTATCAGTTCCTGTATTCAGTACTTCCGGTTTATCCAACACATGCACAAGATCGGTTCTTCCCAGATATTCATAACCCAAAGCACGGAAGATAAAGTCAACAATAGAAGTTGTTGATTTGATATTCGGATGCTCAACAAATCCTGCGGGATCAAATTTTGTGAAAACAAATTTCTCTACATATTCTTCTAATGGCACACCATATTGTAAACCGATAGATATCGCAATAGCAAAACAGTTTGACATACTACGCATAGTAGCACCTTCTTTTGCCATGTCTATAAAAATTTCTCCTAATGTTCCATCGCTATATTCGCCGGTGCGAAGGAAGATGGCTTGTCCATTGATCTTTGCTTTTTGTGTAAAGCCTCTTCTTTTTGCAGGCAGCGTACGACGTTCAACAATGCTGGCAAGCTTGCGTTTCAGTTTTGTATCAGGTGAAGCCTGTACTCTTTTTTGTACTTCTTCAAATAACTCTTCAACTGTAAGTTTGCTTAAATCAACAATATTTGATTCTTGCTGTTGACTGCTAACTGCTGACTCCTGACTACTAACTACCGACTCCTGACTTCCTTCTGACTTCTTCTTCTTATCAGACTTATTGCTGAGTGGTTGCGACAACTTAGAGCCATCACGATACAAAGCATTTGCTTTTAATCCTAATTGCCAGCTAAGCAAGTATGCAGCAGCGATCTCATCAACAGAGGCTTCATTAGGCAGGTTGATGGTTTTGGAAATAGCGCCACTGATAAAAGGTTGTGTGGCGCCCATCATGCGGATATGACCATTGGCATGTATATACCGCTGGCCCTTCTTTCCACATTTGTTGGCACAGTCAAAAACGGGCAAATGTTCTTTTTCCAGGTGAGGAGCTCCTTCCAGCATTCCGGTGCCGCATACATAATCGTTAGCAGCATCTATTTCTTCTTCGCTGAAACCAAGAGCTTCCAACAGGCTCCACTCAAAGTCATTGTATTGTTCAGGTGTAAAGCCTAAACGTTGCAGGCACTCTTCACCCAAAGAATATTTATTGAAAACAAATCCAATTTCAAATGCGGCAATAACGGCGGCATCCAATCTTTTTATCTCATCAGCAATAAATCCTTTCTCACTCAGCGATTGATGATTGATAAATGGCGCCCCGGCAAAGGAAGCTGTACCAACTGCGTATTTGATAATTGAATCGGTTTCTTTTTCACTGTATCCAAGATTTCTTAAAGCTGCAGGAACTGATTGATTGATTATTTTGAAATAACCACCACCGGAAAGTTTTTTAAACTTCACCAATGCAAAATCAGGTTCAACCCCCGTAGTATCGCAATCCATTACCAGGCCGATCGTTCCAGTTGGTGCAATAACTGTTGCTTGTGCATTACGGTAACCATATTTTTCACCCATCTCAACAGCATCATCCCATGCTTTACATGCAGCAGTTAATAAATAAGCAGGGCAATATTGTGCTTTGATACCTTGTGG
>Ga0207686_10001803_pt1 | contig 11906 bp, 12 predicted proteins | sample KBSM24metaG_FD_184396 | JGI IMG/M metagenome (GOLD analysis project Ga0207686, IMG submission 184396) | Miscanthus rhizosphere microbial communities from Kellogg Biological Station, Michigan, USA - KBS M2-4 metaG (SPAdes) (version 2) | ecosystem: Host-associated > Plants > Roots > Rhizosphere >...
GGCCCCTCTTTTGTGCCTTTGTCCTGTGCGGTATAGCTGCAATGAATGCCTTTCTTGTCCCGCATCCGGTCGCCTTGCTCCTCGCTGCAGGTGTCGGGCAGGTCTGGGCCGATAGAATCGAAGATGTCCTTTGCGGTCTTGCCGTCCACGAGGACTGTCAGCTTGCGGTCGTTCGCGGTTGGCGGCGTACGGTCTGACACGATGCCGGAATGGATTTTGTAGATTGCTCCTTGCAGCGGTTTCCAGAGCCCGTACGGATCGGACGATGGGTCGGCGGCATGAGCAAGCGAGAGCGCGATCGTCGTTGCGCTCAGGGCCAGCAAGGTTCTTGTCGTACGCATGTCAGCCTCGCAGCTTCACGTGAAAATGATGATCGTGATTCCTGGCCTTTTTGACGAACGGGATGTCGGGGCCGTTGAACAGGATGAAGGCGACTGGAGCAAATGATCTGAACATCTCGATCAGCCTTGCGGTGCCTTCCTCGGGAAATTAGCCCGAAGTCAGTGGTCCAGGCTCCGGCCTTGAACCTTCGCTCTCGTTTCTCGTAACTGACGGCGAAGCTTCACGTTGTCCGCCACTGCAGTGTTGAAGTGGCATAGCGTACTACCCCGTCAATAGTCCGGCCGAACGGGCACGCCTACGACGAGCCGTTGTATGAACAGGACTATGTTGACGAATACACGCCAACGAGAGATTAGCCCGGAGCCAGTAGTCCAGGCTGTAGCCTCAAACCTTCGTCTTCCTCTCCCGCAACTGGCGGCGAAGCCGGACGTTATCTACCGATATGTAGACAACAAAGAGGATATTCAGCACGCTAAAGCCGTCATTCCCGAGGTAGTGCCAGAACGCCCAAGCAACCAAGGAAACTCCGGCACCTGTAGCGAGCAACAGCAGCGAGTCTTTCATCTGAAGTTCTCGTAGAGCTTGTGGTACTTCCGGCCCGAGACGCTTGGGTCATAGATGCCCGGCCTTCGGTGCAAAAGTGACGTGAGCCACGGACGGCCGAATCCCCACCTCGACGCTTCGAAAAGCACATCGGTTAACGACGTGCCACCGGCCAGCGTCCGACCTGTCGCAACTGCAAGGCTGCCTATTGCTGCCCCGGCGTAATAGGAAGCTCCCAAAGTCCCCAATAGGGCCAGTTGCTCCAATCTAGTGCCCGCGCTTGCCATCTCTATCACGGTCACTTTCGTCCCGAACTTGTCAATAAAAGCAACGATGGCGCTTATTGTCGATATCGCGAGCTGCTGCGTTCCAAAAAGACTTTCCGGTGGTGCGGTAAGCCCGAGGCCTTCCATATTCTCTTTGAAGTACTTGTAGAAGTCCGACATTCGTAACCTCTAAGGTGGATGATGGCTACGCAGCTACCTTGTTGGCCGACAAGTCCCAACCTCCCGCAGTCGATCCCCCCGCACCGCCAGAGATTTTTTGTTGCGTATACTTCCATGTCACCTTGGCGAATTTCAGTTGGAAATGCTCTTCTTTGTGGGCGGAGTCTTGGGACTCGCCCTTGATGCCCTCGATCTGAAGATACGCGTCCACTGCCATGATGCCTCCGTTAGTGATTGAGCAAGTGAGCATTCTTGCTCGCCTTCTCATCAGAAACGTTAGTTGGCATCAGTACATCAAGCGAGAAGGATCAACAGACCTGACATATCTGATCCACGGGAATATCGAGCAGACGGGTTAGCCGGATTTGGTAGCTTGCAATACACGTAGAATCACGCCGACTTGAGTAGCATAGACCCCATAGACCTGCGCCAATCATATTCCGCGTTCTTTCTCATCTAAGACCGCATACAGGATCGGAGTACATCATGATCCGCGACAGCGTATCGAAGCAAATAGGCGCAATGAAATCAATGTTAGTGCTTACTTCACCCTGAAGGCTTTCGGTATCACAACGGCAATCCAGCCGCATGAGTTCGGGTTGCTTAATTAGCAAACAACAGTGCGGGGTAGGGAAGAAGCCGGAGACAGCTTGACCAGTGTTTCTCCAGCCGTGATTTTTCCCCAAAAATAGTCTTGAAAGACGCTACCTCGTCCGGGTAGCCCTTGCGTCGTACACGGGCTTGCCATGTACCTGATCGTTGCCTGATTGATGCCATACGCCTTCCTATTGGGACAAGCGTGGGACAAGAACCAGTTTTCTTCGCTTAGGCTGGGCTGGCGCTTCTGAGAAGCTGTAAGCGCTGCATGGTACTCATGACGGGATCAGCTAGAAGCGTTTGTCCTGTCGGATCAATCACTTATCAATCTCGGCCGTCCAATCCCCACTCTTGCCCCCGTGCTTCTCCAGCACGCGCACGTTGGTTATCACCATCCCCCGGTCCGCCGCCTTGCACATGTCATAAATGGTCAGCAAGCCGACTTGCACCGAAGTGAGCGCTTCCATCTCCACGCCAGTCTTGCCGTAGGTCTCCACCTGCGCCCGGCAATGCACACTGTTATTCGCCGCATCGATCTCGAAATCGACGGCGACCCTGGTGATGGCCAGCGGATGGCACAGGGGAATGAGGTCGCTCGTGCGCTTGGCGGCCATGATGGCGGCGATGCGGGCGACGCCCAGCACGTCGCCTTTCTTGGCCGAACCCGAGCGGACCAGTTCCAGCGTCGCGGGCTGCATGCGGATCGTGCCGGCGGCGACGGCGATGCGGTGGGTGGCGTCCTTGGCGCCGACGTCGACCATGTGGGCCTGGCCGGTGGCGTCGAAGTGGGTCAGGGGGCTGGCGTCGGCGGCGGAAGTTGTCATGTTGGCGTGAACAGGAGTAACAAAATAATGCCCAGCGGTTTCAACCGCCGGGAAGCGGGTATCATAGCATCGTGAAACCTAACCCGATTTCAGCAATGTTGCAGCTTTCACCAAGGTGGCCGTGGCGCCGTCTCGCCGCAGCCGTCAGCCTGGCCGTGGCGACCGCCGCCGCGCTGGCCGCGCCCACCGTTCCCGTCCTGCACGGCAGCGCCGACACGACCGGCTTGCCGACGCTTGGCGACACCGCACGTTCCGACCTCTCGCCCGTGATGGAGCGCAAGCTGGGCGAAGAGATCATGAACGACATCCGGCGCGATCCCGATTACCTGGACGACGACGCGCTCATCGAATTCCTGAACAACTTCGGCGAAAACCTCGTGTCGTTCGCGCCCGGCGCGCGTGGCGAGATGAATGCCGATTTCTTCTTCTTTGCCGTGCGCGATCCGATGATCAACGCGTTCGCGCTGCCCGGCGGCTTCATCGGCGTGCACTCGCAGCTGCTGTTGTCGGCGCAGAACGAGTCGGAACTGGCGTCCGTGCTGTCGCACGAGATCGGGCACGTGCAGCAGCGCCACATCGCGCGCATGATCGGGCAGCAGAAGCAGGATGCGCTGCTGCCGCTCGCCGCGCTGCTGCTGGCGGCGCTCGTCGGCAAGGCCGGCGGCGGGGCCGATGCGGCGATGGGCGTCATGATGGGCGGGCAGGGCCTCGCTATCCAGCGCCAGCTGAATTTCAGCCGCGATGCCGAGCGGGAAGCGGACCGCGTCGGGTTCCAGACGATGCGCGCGGCCGGCTACGACACGTCGGGCATGGTGGCGTTCTTCAAGCGCCTGCAGAGCACGACGCGCATCTATGGCGAGGCGCCGGCCTGGCTCAGCAGCCACCCGCTGACGGGCGAGCGTATCGCCGATATCCAGTCGCGCATCCGCGACAATCCCAAGCCGATCCGCATCCGGCCGGACAGCATCGAATTCCACCTCGTGCGCGCCCGCGTGCGCGTGCTGCAGGACGAGAGCCAGAAAGGCCGCGACGAAGCCAGGTCCACGTTCGAGAGCCAGCTGGCCCAGCCGAACACGCAGCAGCAGACGGCCGCCATGTACGGCCTCTCCTACCTCGCGCTGAAGCAGGGCGACCTCAAAACGGCGCAGAGCTGGCTCGACAAGGCGAAGGCGTCGACGAAGCCGCGGCCCGGCGTGTTTTCGAGCGAGCGCAGCGGCACGGATGGCAGCGCCATGTTCGCCGGCCTCGGCACCGAGATCAAGCTGGCGCCGGGACAGCCGCCGGAGGTCGTCCACCAGGCCGTGCAGGAAGCGGACGCCGCATACCAGAAATTCCCGCTGTCGCGCATGCTGGCGCGCCAGTACGCCGACGCGCTGGTCGCGGACGGCCAGCTGGACAAGGCGGCCCAGTTCCTGCGCGACCAGGTGCAGCAATACCGCGAAGAGCCCAAGCTCTACGATAAATTGGCCAAGACCTATGCCGCGCAGGGAAAAATCGCCCTGCAGCACATGGCGCTGGCCGAATCGTATGTGCTGACGGGTGCGCTGCCGGCGGCCGTCGACCAGCTGGATCTCGCGCGCAAGGCGAAGGATGTGTCGTTCTACGACCAGGCCGTCATCGATGCGCGCGAACGGGAGTTGAACGAGCGCCAGAAGGACGAAAAGAAAGAGAAGAAGGACAAGGACCGCTGAGTAGGGTGGGCACCCCTGTGCCCACGCGTAACGCCAACATACCGCGAACGTCACGCGTGGGCACGTGGTGCCCACCCTAAGCTTGCTTACCTTGGCGCCTGCTGCAGGTCCGGCCGGCGCACGAAGCCGAAGCGGCCGGGCACGTCGTCCGCCGCCAGCCGTCCGACGGCGATGCTGCGCTCTTGCCAGCGCATGGCCAGCGCGCCCGCGCCGCCGTCCAGCCACGCCATCACGTCCTCGATCGCAGCGGGACGCCCATCCAGTTCGAACGCCTGCAGCAGTTGCGCCGCGTCGCGGTCGTCCACCTGCGCCACCACCTGTCCGGCACGCAGCACGATGCCGCCGGCGTCCGTGAGAAACGCCTCGTCCGGCGCGCCCAGCGGCTGGCCCGTGTGCAGCACCAGGCCTTGCGCCGGATCGGTGCGGGCGATGAAGGGCGTCGTCTCGAGGTTCACGTAGACGCGCTGCGGACCGTTCTGGAAATACCAGCAGCCCCGTTCATCCGCTACATAATTGCGGGCGATGAAGCCGACCAGCGCGGCATTCGTCAGCCTGTCGCCCGGCGTGCCGGCACGCTGGGCCGCTTCGTCGCGCATGCGCCAGGCGCCGCGCGCGTCCAGTGCGAGCCAGCCGTAGCAGTACGGTACGTTCGGCCATTTGGCCATTGCCTGTTTTACGATGTCGTCCATGGTTGCAAGCTTGGCACAGCGGCGGGCGCGCCGGCGCGCGCGTGCGCTTGCGCGGGCTGGCCGGTTGATGGGTCGCGGCGGGCGGCCACGTCGTCATAGAAGCGCAGGATGCGTTGCGGCAGCCAGTCGAGTCTGCCAGAGAATGGAGGGAATGCGGGCCCCGTGGCGAAGCCGACGTGGCCGCCCGTGTCGGGATACTCCAACGTCACCGCGGGCGCGGCCGATTGCGGCAGGTGGCGGCCGGGCAGGAAGGGATCGTTGCGCGCGTTCAGCACGAGGGTCGGCACGGCGATGTCGTGCAGCACGTGGCGGGCGCTGGCGCGGTGCCAGTAGTCGTCCGTGTCGCGGTAGCCGTGCAGCGGCGCCGTGACGACATTGTCGAAACTGTATAAATCGTTTGCGGCGAGCAGCCGGTCGCGGTCGAACAGGCCGGGAAAGCGTTCCAGCTTGGCCAGCGCCTTCGGCTTGAGCGTCTGCAGGAACATGCGCGTGTACAGGCGGTTGAAGCCGGACGACAGCGCGGCGCCGCCGGCCGCCAGGTCGAGCGGGGCCGACACGGCCACGGCGGCGTCGACGATGCACGCTTGATGTCCCTGTTCACCGAGCCAGCGCAGCAGCGCGTTGCCGCCGAGCGATACGCCGGCCACGTAGAACGGACCGGGATAGCGCGGACGCAGCCGGCGGATGATCCAGTCGAGTTCTTCGGCGTCGCCGGAGTGGTAGAAGCGGGGCGCGAGGTTGGCCTCGCCGGAGCAGCCGCGGAAGTGCGGGATCGCGCCGTGCCAGCCGCGTGCCGCAACGAGCGCCATCAGGGCGCGCGCGTAATGGCTGTCGGACGACCCTTCCAGGCCGTGGAACAGCAGCACGCAGGGCGCGGCAGGGGAGGCGCCGGAGACGAGGTCGACGTCGATGAAGTCCTGGCCGCACGGGGTGTCCCAGCGTTCGCGCAGGTAGGCGACGGCCGGCTTGCGGATGCAGAGGGCGGGATAAATCGTCTGCAGGTGGCCGCCGGGCAGCCACCAGGGGGCGCGATAGCCGGCGGAGGCCCGGGAGTCTGCGGCGCTTGCGGGATTCACGGCAGGCCCACCGGGCAGGAGGGGATCAGTGGTGGGCCAGCACGGTGCCCGGCTTCAGGCGGTACTGGGTGCCGCAGTACGGGCACTTGGCAACGCCGTCGTGGTCGAAATCCAGGAAGACGCGCGGGTGGGACGACCACAGCGGCATGGCCGGGTTCGGGCAATAGGCCGGCAGATCCTTGGCTTCCAGTTCCACGACCGGGATGGTCTTGTCGTTCATTGATTTCTCCGTCAACTAGTTTGGCGAGGGGAAGCCGCACCGTGTCCGGTATCCCGGCATTCCCAAAACCACGATTTTAACGGATTCGGCCAACTTGCCGGAATGGCCCGGCCGAAATCGTCGCCGGTCCCGTCGCCATCCCGTATCGCCGTTTTGTTGCAGTCGCGCGACATCCGTACTGCCGGGTTGCCATGACGGCAGGATGGGTTGAAACCAACATTTTTGACACCCGGGTATGGACTCTCCTGCGCATTTCTCATGTTTTCGACAACCTCGCCTAAGGTAAAATAGCGTTTTTTTAAACGTGACCCCTCTGACAATGGCCGTTCTCAACTTCACTCGCTTGCAAGACCTGATCGACCAAGACGCGCTTAAGGCTAAGCGCGTGTTCATCCGCGCCGACCTGAACGTGCCGCAGGATGACGCCGGCAACATTACGGAAGACACGCGCGTGCGCGCTTCGGTTCCCGCGATCCGCGCTGCGCTTGACGCAGGTGCGGCCGTGATGGTCACGTCGCACCTGGGCCGTCCGACCGAAGGCGAGTTCAAGCCGGAAGACAGCCTGGCGCCGGTCGCCAAGCGCTTGTCCGAGCTGCTGGGCCAGCCGGTCGAGCTGAAGCAGAACTGGGTCGACGGCGTCGACGTCGCGCCGGGCCAGGTCGTGCTGCTGGAAAACTGCCGCGTCAACAAGGGCGAAAAGAAAAATTCGGACGAGCTGGCGCAGAAGATGGCCAAGCTGTGCGACGTCTACGTCAACGACGCGTTCGGCACCGCGCACCGCGCCGAAGCGACCACGCACGGCATCGCGAAATTCGCGCCGGTCGTGGCCGCCGGTCCGCTGCTGGCGGCCGAGCTGGACGCGCTGGGCAAGGCACTGGGCGCGCCGCAGCGTCCGCTGCTGGCCATCGTCGCCGGTTCCAAGGTGTCGACCAAGCTGTCGATCCTGCAGAGCCTGGCCGACAAGGTCGACAACCTGATCGTCGGCGGCGGCATCGCCAACACGTTCATGAAGGCCGTGGGCCTGAACATCGGCAAGTCGCTCGCGGAAGCGGACCTCGTCGGCGAAGCCAAGGCGATCATCGACAAGATGGCCGCCCGCGGCGCGACGGTCCCCATTCCCGTCGACGTCGTGTGCGCCAAGGAATTCTCGCCGACGGCCGCCGCGACGACCAAGGACGTCAAGGACGTTGCTGACGACGACATGATCCTGGACATCGGCCCGAAAACCGCGGCCCAGCTCGCCGAGCAGATCGCCAAGGCCGGCACGATCGTCTGGAACGGCCCGGTCGGCGTGTTCGAATTCGACCAGTTCGCCGAAGGCACGAAGACGCTGGCCCAGGCCATCGCGACCTCGAAGGGCTTCTCGATCGCCGGCGGTGGCGATACCCTGGCCGCAATCGCAAAATACAATATTGCCGACCAAATCGGCTATATCTCGACCGGTGGTGGCGCCTTCCTCGAGTTCCTCGAAGGCAAGACGCTGCCGGCGGTAGAGATCCTCCTGCAACGCAGCGCAGCAAAATAATTCCAACCGGTCATCGGCGCAGCCCTCGGGCTGCGCTTTTCACATCAAGGATAGTTCAATGTCTCGTGGTACCAAGATCGTCGCAACCATCGGCCCCGCTTCTTCCGATTTCGATACGCTCGTCCGCATGATTCGTGCGGGCGTGGACATCGTGCGCCTGAACTTTTCTCACGGCCGCGCCCAGGATCACATCGACCGGGCGAACCTGGTGCGTCGTGCCGCCGCCGAATGCGGCCGCGAAGTTGCGATCATGGCCGACATGCAGGGGCCGAAGATCCGCGTCGGTAAATTTGAAGATGGCAAGATCCTGCTGAACAATGGTGACCGCTTCATCCTCGACGCCCGCTGGGGCGAGAACGGTGAACTGGGCAACCAGGAACGCGTCGGCCTCGACTACAAGGCCCTGCCGAACGACGTGCGTCCGGGCGACACGCTGCTGCTGAACGACGGCCTGATCGTGCTGATCGTCGAGCGCGTGGCCGGCAGCGAGATCCACACCATCGTCAAGGTCGGCGGCGACCTGTCCAACAACAAGGGCATCAACCGCATGGGCGGCGGCCTGACGGCGCCGGCGCTGACCGCCAAGGACATGGAAGACATCAAGACCGCGATGACCTTCCAGGCCGATTACCTGGCCATTTCCTTCCCGAAAACCGCGACCGACATGGAAATGGCGCGCCAGCTGGCGAACATCGCCGGCGAGCCGTTCGGCCACAAGCCGATGATGATCGCCAAGATCGAGCGCGCGGAAGCGATCCCTGTTCTGCAGGAAATCCTGGACGCCTCCGACGGCATCATGGTCGCCCGCGGCGACCTCGCCGTCGAAGTGGGCAACGCGGCCGTGCCGGCGCTGCAGAAGCGCATGATCCGCATGGCGCGCGATTGCAACAAGCTGGCGATCACCGCCACGCAGATGATGGAATCGATGATCGTCAACGCCGTGCCGACCCGCGCCGAAGTGTCGGACGTGGCGAACGCCGTGCTGGACGGCACCGACGCCGTGATGGCATCGGCCGAGACCGCCGCCGGCAAATGGCCGGTCGAGACGGTCGAGATGATGTCGGCCATCTGCGTCGAAGCCGAACGTTCCGAATACAACAAACTCGAAGCCGACTTCCTGAACGTGCAGTTCACCCGGATCGACCAGTCGATCGCCTACGGCGCCCTGTTCACCGCGCACCACCTGCGCGTGAAGGCGATCGTGGCCCTGACCGAATCCGGCTCGACCGCACTGTGGATGAGCCGCCACAGGGTCGAGACCCCGATCTATGCCCTGACGCCAAGCGTCACCACCCAACGCAAGGTATCGCTGTATCGTAACGTACATGCGTACCACCTGATGCAGCGCGGCGACAGCGCCGCGGTCCTGAAACAGGCCGAAGACCTGATGGTAGCCAACGGCGTCGTCAAGAAGGGCGACATGATCGTGGTCACCTGGGGCGAGCCGATGGGCCAGGTCGGCGGCACGAACGCACTCAAGATCGTGCGCGTCGGGGAATTCAATTAAAGAGGGTGCTCAATACCATCGCGCGCGCCGGCAACCCCGGCCGCGCGATACAGTCGAACGGTGTGCCGGAACATGGCGGCGCACCCGCGCGGCCTGACGCCCTGAAAGGTTTCTTTATCCCTATGGAGCTTAACCATGGCACTCGTATCAATGCGTCAACTGCTGGACCACGCCGCCGAACACGGCTACGGCTTGCCGGCTTTTAACGTCAACAATCTGGAACAGGTCCAGGCCATCATGGCCGCGGCCGACCAGACCGGCAGCCCGGTGATCATGCAGGCGTCGGCTGGCGCCCGCAAGTACGCCGGCGAGGCGTTCCTGCGCCACCTGATCGACGCCGCCGTCGAAGCCTACCCGCACATCCCGGTCGTCATGCACCAGGACCACGGGCAGTCGCCGGCCGTCTGCATGGCCGCGATCCGCTCGGGCTTCACCTCCGTCATGATGGACGGCTCGCTGGAAGCGGACGGCAAGTCCGTCGCCTCGTACGAGTACAACGTCGACGTGTCGAAGGAAGTCGTGAAGTTCGCGCACTCGATCGGCGTCACCGTCGAAGCGGAACTGGGCGTGCTCGGTTCGCTGGAAACGATGAAGGGCGACAAGGAAGACGGCCACGGCGCGGACCGCACCATGACCCGCGAAGAACTGCTGACCGACGTCGCCCAGGCCGCGGACTTCGTCGCGCGCACCCAGTGCGATGCGCTGGCCATCGCGATCGGTACCTCGCACGGCGCCTATAAATTCACGCGCAAGCCGACCGGCGACATCCTCGCCATCGACCGCATCAAGGAAATCCACGCCCGCATCCCGAATACCCACCTCGTGATGCACGGTTCGTCGTCGGTGCCGCAAGACCTGCTGGCCATCATCCGCGAATTCGGCGGCGACATGAAGGAAACCTATGGCGTGCCGGTCGAGGAAATCCAGGAAGGCATCAAGCACGGCGTCCGCAAGATCAATATCGACACGGACATCCGCCTGGCGATGACGGCCGCGATCCGTAAATACCTGTTCGAAAACCCGTCCAAGTTCGACCCGCGCGACTACCTGAAGCCGGCCCGCGAAGCCGCTACGCAGATCTGCAAGGCACGCTACATCGCCTTCGGCTGCGAGGGCATGGCCGCGAAGATCAAGCCGATCCCGCTGGATAAGATGGCGGAGCGCTACAAGGCCGGTGAACTGGCCCAGATCGTGCAATAACAGTAGGGTGGACGGGTTCCCCGTCCACGCGTTCAACGCCAGTCGGCACGGATACGACATATCCCATGTCGCGTATCACCGCGTGGGCGGCACAGCCGCCCACCCTACGAACCGTGACGTCGCCCCCGCGCAAGCCGGGGCGACGTCTTTTTTTTGGCGTAAATGACGTTGGAATGACGTAAAATATCGTTTTGGCACCTCCATACCGGCCCCTATCTTCGCCGGTTTCGCTTTATCAAGATATCCCCCCTCTATGAAAAGCCTCTACCAATCCACTATTTCCTCCCTGCCATTGCTGGGTCGCGGCAAAGTCCGTGACAACTACGCCGTCGGTGACGACAAGATCCTGATCGTCACGTCCGACCGCCTGTCGGCCTTCGACGTCGTCATGAACGAACCGATCCCTGGCAAGGGCATGGTGCTGAACCAGATGAGCGATTTCTGGTTCGAGAAACTCGGCCACATCGTGCCGAACCACCTGACCGGCGTCGCGCCGGAATCCGTGGTTGCACCCGAGGAAGTGGAACAGGTAAAAGGCCGCGCCGTCGTCGCCAAGCGCCTGAAGCCGATCCTCGTCGAAGCCGTCGTGCGCGGCTACATCATCGGTTCGGGCTGGAAGGATTACCAGGCGACCGGCGCCGTCTGCGGCATCCAGCTCCCTAGAGGCCTGCGCCAGGCCGACAAGCTGGCCGAACCGCTGTTCACCCCGGCCGCCAAGGCCGACCTGGGCGAGCACGACGAGAATATCAGCTTCGCCGACATGGAACAGCGCATCGGTTCCGAACTGGCGAATAAAATCCGCGACGTCAGCATCCAGCTGTACAAGACGGCCGCCGACTATGCGGCCACGCGCGGCATCATCATCGCCGACACCAAGTTCGAATTCGGCCTGGACGAGAACGGCGTGCTGCACCTGATGGACGAAGTCCTGACCGCCGATTCCTCGCGCTTCTGGCCGGCCGATTCGTACGCTCCGGACATGTCGCCGCCGTCGTTCGACAAGCAGTTCGTGCGCGACTACCTGGAAACGCTGAAGGACTGGAACAAGACTCCGCCGGCACCGCCGCTGCCGCAGGACGTCATCGACAAAACCCAGGCCAAGTACTTCGAGGCCATCGAACGCCTGACGGGCGAGAAGCTGAAGGTCTGAGATGGCGGATCAGCAAAATAAAGCGCTGGTCGGCGTGATCATGGGTTCCAGCTCCGACTGGGACGTGATGCAGAACGCCTGCGCCATGCTGAAGCA
>Ga0207686_10001809_pt1 | contig 11881 bp, 10 predicted proteins | sample KBSM24metaG_FD_184396 | JGI IMG/M metagenome (GOLD analysis project Ga0207686, IMG submission 184396) | Miscanthus rhizosphere microbial communities from Kellogg Biological Station, Michigan, USA - KBS M2-4 metaG (SPAdes) (version 2) | ecosystem: Host-associated > Plants > Roots > Rhizosphere >...
ACGGGATCGGCGTCCAGGCGGCCGAGGGGCTGGCCGAGTGGCTCCACTCCGAGGTCCGCGACGGGCTCGGCGTTGCCGCCGACCGGGGCCGCCGCTACTCGTGGGGATACCCCGCCTGCCCCGACCAGTCTGAGCACGAGAAGGTCTGGCGCCTGCTCGACCTCGAAGAGATCGGCATGACTCTCTCCGGTGGCTACGCGGTGATGCCCGAGCAATCGACCGTGGCGATCATCGCCCACCACCCGCAGGCGGTCTACTTCGGGATGAAGTCCGGCTTCGTGCCCGAGGATAAGGTCGCCGACGAGCTGATCGCCGGCACGGCGCGCGGGGGCACTCTGCCACCCGAGTCAGAGCCGGACGCCGAGAGCGGCGAGCCCGAGCCCGCCGCCGAGCCGCTCGGCGGCTGAGCCGTTCTCAGTAGACGCGCGCCGCCGGGTGTAGGGCCGGCCGCTGCCAGTTGCGGCTGCTGTAGGCCTCGCGGAAGCCAGCCCGCAGCAGGTTGCGGCGGGCGCCCTCCATGTGGCTCCCCTTGAAGTCGCCGAGCTCGACGAACGCGGTGTGGCAGCCGGCTGCCCTCGCGTCGACCAGCCGTCGCCGCAGCAGCGCCCTATGGCAACCGCTACCCCAACTGGTGGGCCGAGTCGCGGCCAAGCCGAAACGGGCGATGCCATCGCTGATCATCATCGAGGCGGTAGCGACAATCCCCTCCTCGGCTCTCCGCGCGGCCGTGTAACAGCGCCAGTTCGGCCGTTGCGGCAGCGAGAAGAAGAGCGCTCCGGCGGTGAGCGGCAACTCGAAGGCTTCGGAGACGAGGTCGGAGAGCCCTTCGCCGTCGGCTTCATCCTCGCCGAGCTCGTAGATCTCCACCTCGTGGTCCTCGGGCCAGTCGGGCGGCGAAGTGTCACGCACCAACTTGATCCAGCCACCACCGAGCTCGTAGCCACGCCTGCCGAGCCAGTCTCGTGCCGCGGCGGTACCCGGCCTGTCCTCGGCGACGGGCACCCGGTAATCAACCTCGCGGGATCGGATCCATTCGATCGCTCTCGCTAGATGCCCTTCCTCGAGCGCCCCGGACTCGGCGGCGCCCTGGATCTGGTTGAGGGCCTCGGCTTCGGGAAGGTCGGCGAAGGCCGTCACCTGGACCGGGCCGAAGGCCGCCAGCTCCCCATCGAGCAGGGCGACGAAACAACGCCAGCGCTCGCGGTTGGGGAGGTCGAAGAAGAGCGTGCCGGCCCACTCGGGCAGGCCCAGGCCTTCGGCGGCAATCGCGCTCATCCCTTCTCCTTCGTCCTCGCGCAGCTCGAGAATCTCGATCCCAGGCATCTCCGGTAGGTCCGAGGGAGTGGTGTCCCGCACGAAGGTGAGCCAGCTGCCTTCCTGCTCGTAACGGCTGCGGTTGAGCCAGTCCTCGGCCTCGCTGCTGCCCGGGCGGCCCTCCGCGACCGCAACGCAGTAGGCGACATCGCGCGAGCCGATCCATTCGACCGCGTCGGCGAGATGACCGCCGGCGACGGCGCCCGGCTCAGCTGCGCCCATGATCAGGTTGGCGCTCTCGAGGTCGCCGAGCTCGGCGAAGACGGTCGCCTGCAGCGGCCCGAAAGCCTGCACCTCAATCCCGCACTCGACGATCGCGTCGGGCGGCGGCGTGCGCCAGATCTCGCGGCGGAACAGCTGCGCGACCGACTCGAGGGCGCCGGCGTCGAAGTGCACCCGACTCACGATCGCCATGCTAGTCGAACCAGAGCGGTTTATTTTAGTGGACGAGGACTCCTATCTGAAGTCGCCGCCAACCCAGGCGCGGATTCGCTAGCTCTTCTAGGCGCTGACGCTCTCGCGACCGGCTTCGCCGCGGTCACGGGGCTCGGGGTCGAGCCGCACTGGAGCGGTCTGCAGCGCCTGCATCCGCAGGTCGCTCCAGGTGAGGCCCTCGCGGACCAGGGCAGGTAGGCCCAGCGCCACGGCGGTGGCGATCTCAACGGCCTGCAGGATGACGCCGTAGGCAAGCGCGTCGGCGGTGCCGACGCCGAAGCCGGTGTGCAGGACGCTGATTACGGCCAGCTGAAAGACGCCGATGTTGGAGGGCGTCGCCGGCACTACCGCGGTGACGTTGACGGCGAAGAGCACCGCGGCGGCAGCGCCGATCCCCGCCTTATCGTCGAGGCCAAGCGCGTAGAGCAGTGCCCAGCAGGCCGAGAGCTGGATCGCCCAAGCGCCAAGCTGGGCCGCAGCCGCAGCGGTGCCGCGGCGCGGGTTTCGGAAGACTGCCAAGCCGGCCCGGACCTGGATCAGGGCACGGTGGAGCGTCGCCCCCATCCGCGCCATACGGCCATTGCCGTTGCGGCGCATCAACACCGGCGCGACCAGGACGATGACCAGCAGCAGCAGCGGCACGAGGCTGAAGGCGAAGAGCTTCTGGGTGCCGGAGTGAAAGAGCGGGGTGGTCGAGACGATGATCGCGCCGAGCAGGACCAGCGCCACCAGGTTAAGGAGCGTCTGGGAGACCAGGGTGCCAAGCAGGACCGGGAAGGTTTCCCGCATGCGGCCGGTCCGACGCGCCAGCGTCAGGGCGCGCGCCGGCTCGCCGAGACGGGCGGGCAGGGTCGCCGACATCAGCACCCCGATCATCGTCGCCGAGGTGACGTCGCGGCGGCGGATCGGCCGGTTAGGCAGGGCCGCGCGGGCGATCCAGTACCAGGAGGCGGCGCGGAAGAAGAGTGAGACCGCCATCAACGCACAGGCGACCAGGACCAGGGTCAGGTTAGAGCGAACGATGCTTTCGACGACGTTGTCGACACCGATCTTCTGGGCTGCCAGCAGGGTTAGGCCGATGCCAAGGGCGCCGGCGACGGCGAGCGCCAGGCGCCGGGCCACCCGCCGTCCTCGCGGGCCCGCCTGCGCTGGAGCTGGGTCGAGCGAGGGCAGCCGCTGGGCCGGCCGGTGCGGCTTGCCGTCGGCTGGCCGGAGACCAGCCCAGTGAGCAACCCGTTCGCCGGCAGACTCTGGCCGCGGCGCCTCGATCGCCCGTTCGTAAACCTCAGTCACCTGGTTGGCGACATGCGGCCAGGCATAACGCTGGGCGCTGCGGCGGGCCGCCTCCCCCATCGCCCGCAGCCGCTGCGGCTCGTGGTAGACCCGCTGCAGTTCCTCGGCCAGGCGTTGCGGATCGGCCGGCGGCACCAGCAGGCCGTCGACCCCGTCGGTGACGACGTCGCTGTAGCCGGCGATCGCCGATGCGATCACCGGGGTTCCGGCGGCGAAAGCCTCGGTCAGCACCATTCCGAAGCTCTCACCCGAAAGCGACGGGGCACAGAGCACATCGGCGCTGTGCAGCTCATCCCAGAGCCGCTGGCCGGAGACACGGCCGTGCAGGTCGATCGACTTCATCAGCTCGGGGTCGGAGAGGTAACGCAGCACGTCCTCGCGCTCGGCGCCGACGATGCTGAGTCGGCAAGGGACGTGCTCGACCAGGGCGCCGAAGGCGGTCAAGAGGACCGGCAGCCCCTTGCGCTCCTCGGGCCGACCGACGAACAGCAGCCGCAGCTCCTCGGACGGCGGCACCGGCCCGGTCGGGGCGGCATCGACGTCGACGCCGTTGGGGACAATCGTGTAGTCGCCTCCATACCAGCGGCGCCCGGTCCAGGCGGCGGCCTCGGAGACGGCGATGCGGGCGGAGAGCCGGTTGAAGAGGCGGCGGGCGCCAATGGCGTTGGCGATGTAGTTCGAGATCGGCTTGGTCGAGTAGGCGTGGAAGGTGCCAACCACCGGGGCTCGCGCCCCGAGGGTCGCGTTCCAGCCGACCAGTGGCACCAGCGGCTCGTGGATGTGGATCACGTCGAATTGCTCGGCGCGGACGGCGCGGCGAGGGGCGAGGACTCCCCCGGCTGGGAACGGAGCCAGGTTGGAGACGGACCCATTGGCGCCAAAGCCCATCGTCCGTCCCAGCGGCGTCAGGTAGTCGGGGATCTGCCGTGATTCCGGGGTGGCCCTGTGCAGGACCTGGCTGACCCGCCCAGGCGGGTCGAAGGGCGCGAAGACGCGAACGTCGTGGCCACGACCGATGAACTCCTCGGCGAGCGCCTCAACGTGCCGGTTCACGCCGCCCTGGTAGGACCAGGAATATGGCGAGACGAGAGCTATCCGCACGGACTACTAAGCGTAGTTGATCGCTCGGCTTCCTCAGGGGCCTCGGCCCAGGCGAAACCGACGAAGACGAGCAAATAGGCGGCGCCGATCTCCAGCAGCAGAGCGCCGGAATCGTTGGCGAGGGTGCCAGCCACGGTGGCAACCGCGGCACCGAGCAGCCCCGCCCGCATCGCTGGCACCCCAGCAAGCCAGGCGTGCAGGCGCTCCCGGCGGGCGATCGCAAGCGCCACCAGAGCAGCGATCAGCGGCATGAAGACGAAGACGACCGGCCGGACGAAGCTGTGTGCGGAGAGCTGCAGGCGCCGCTGGGCGACGTCGGCGAGATCGCCCAGCCCACCCGCGTCCAGTACCGAGCGGGTTAGGTGGGCATTGGCGCCGGAGACAAGGTCGATTAGCGCCAGCAGGGCGAGCACGGCTAGCGGCGCCGCGATGACCAGCAGGGCGGTGCGGCGCCGGCGTGCCGCCACCGCGGCCGCGGCAACCGCGGCGCCGATCGGGAACACAATCGCCGCGCCGACGTCGGCGCCGAAGCGACCAGCGGCGAAGACGAAGGCGGCGCCGATCCCGATCGTGAGGAAAGTGCCCGCGGCGGCGCGGTCCGAGGAGCGCGGCGCGAAGCCGGCGAGGGCGGCGCCGGTGCCGGCCACGATCAGCACCGCCAGTAGGGCCTCAAGCTCGTTGCCGATCCCGTAGAAGCGGACCCCGAGCCCGGGGTTGGGACCAAGCAGCGAGAGGCTGGTCAGCGGCGAGCCGACGATCACGTCGATCGCGTAGGCACCGACGGTCACCGCGGCGGCGGAGGCGAGCGCCCGATAGCCGCCGAGGAGGGCGAGGGCGAGGGCGGCGAGCAGCGGCGCGCCCAGCATCACCAGCAACGTTTCGGCGGTCTGCCCCGGCTTCACCGCGGCGCCGATCAAGAGCACCGCCGGCAGTAGCACCACGGCGATCCCAACCAGCCGCACCCCCGGGCGGGCTAGCCGGCCGCGACTGACGAGCGCGGCGAGGAGGAGCGCGGCGACCCAAACCAGCAGACTGAGACCGATCACCGGCCCCCGCCGTGAGGAGATCTCCCCCATCCGCGCCGTCAGCGATTCGATCGCGGCGGGGTCGACGCTGCCCTCGGAGCGAATCGGCTGCCCCGACATCGCCGACGGGATCTCGATTCCGAGGTGCGCCAGCACCGTCGGCGCCACGTCGGTCGAGAGCACGTAGCCATCGGTGCGGGTGCTGTCCGAGGTGAGGTTGCCGTCGAATCCTCGCCCCGCGATCCCGATCGGCAGCGGATCGTCATTGGCCCCGGTCGGCCGCGCGATCGCGATCAGCAGGTCGCGCGGGCCGAGCGAGCGGACCGCCTTCCGCGTCTGCGCGAGGTTCAGTTCTTCAAACCATAGGATCGTCGACCCGATTCCGCCTTCCCCGGATTCAATCGGCCCGCCGAAGACACAGGACGGGCGCGCTGAGTAGAAGACGGCGACCCCGTGCGCCAACGCTTCGTGCGCGAGCAGGAATGGTTCGATCTCGGCTGGCGCCGATTCGGCTCTGCGTTCGACCTCCCGGCCCCATGCCAGACAATTCGGATGCCGTCCCAGTGGCGGCAGCCCTTCGTCGTACAGCGAGTCGAAGACCCGATTCCCCTGGCCGATATCGAGATAGGTCTGGTTCGCTGGAACCTTCCCGAGCCCCCCACTCATGACCCCCGGGGAGAGCCCGGCGGAAGCAAGATCACGCACGCTCGCACCACTGGGGAGCCAAGCCAGCACAACACGAGCTGGGGTCTGTGGGTGGGGTGAAGCGTCTTGTACTTTTTCGGCGCGCGAAGCTGGGACGGCCGCTTGCGCGGCATCGAAAAAGTTAAGCGGAGCCCCGCCCACAGACCCCAGCCCAACCAGCGCTATCGTGGCTACCCCGATGGCCGACCGTACCTTCGCCAAATTCTCGTTTTTCAAGATCGATCCAGCCTGGCGCCGTCGGGACCCCGAGCTCCGCGCTGCCGACAAGCAAGAGTTCGTCGCCGCCTGCGAGGACTACGGCGTCGACCGCTCGCTGCGGGCGTACTCAACCATAGGCACGCGCGGCGACGTTGACCTGGTGCTGCTGAGCCAGAGCCCCAACCTGGAGGACATCCACACCTTCCACGTCGTGCTCGGCCAGAGCGGACTGGCCAAGTGGGCCAGCACCCCCTACTCGTTCCTCTCGATGACGAAACCCTCCCCCTACTCCGACGAGGGGGCCCGGCCGGAGATCTGCACCTCCGAGCGCAAGTACCTCTTCCTCTACCCGATGGTCAAGCAGCGCCGCTGGTACGGGCTGGCGCCGGAGGAGCGTGGGCGGATCATGAAAAGCCACATCGAGGTCGGGCGGCGCTACCCGGACATCTCGATCAACACGACCTACTCCTACGGGATCGACGACCAGGAGTTCGTCGTCTGCTTCGAGGGCGACGACCCTGGGATGTTCCTCGACCTCGTCAACGAGCTGCGGCCGACCGAGTCCAGCGAGTACACCGAGCTGGAGACGCCGATCTTCACCTGCGTGGCAATGTCGGTGCGCAAAGCGCTCGACGCCCTCGACGGCACTCCGAGCGCTGTTCCGGCCGACGCCTCGGCGCTCAGCTAGAGCGCAGACGAAAAGTTACACTTCTGTGCGCCACGCGTGCGTTCTTTCTCTCTAGCCTTGGAGCAATGAAGCTGATGCGATCGACTTGGACCGACTCCCGTCTCGACGACCTCAACGGCCGGGTCGTCGAGATCGGCACACGCGTCACCGAGCAATCGGCGCGGATCGACGCGCTCCAGCACACGATCATCCAGGTCGGCGGCGCGCTGACCGCCGCGATCCTGGGCTTGATCGCGGCCTTGATCGGCGTCATCGCCACCGTCATCGCAACGCAGCTCTAGCTGCGCCAACGCCCTCAGCGTGGTCTTCCCTATCCTTTCGCGCTCCCCTAATCCGGCACAGATAGAGAGACATGAGCAAGATCGGAAGCCCTGAGAACCCACTTCGAGTCGCCATCGTCGGCGCCGGCCCGTCCGGCTTCTACGCCGCCGAGCACATCCTCAAAGACGGCGACTCCCACGCCCAGGTCGACCTCTTCGACCGGCTGCCGACCCCTTTCGGCCTCGTCCGCGGCGGCGTTGCCCCGGACCACCCGAAGATCAAGTCGGTGACTCGCGTCTACGAAAAAACCGCGGCCCGCGACGGCTTCCGCTTCTTCGGCAACGTCAAGATCGGCCACGACATCGAAGTTGAGGACCTCGAAAGGCTCTACCACGCGATCGTCTTCACGGTCGGCTGCGAGACCGACCGCAACCTCGGCATCCCCGGCGAGGACCTGCCGGGCAGCGCCGCCGCCACCGCCTTCGTCGGCTGGTACAACGCCCACCCCGACTACGCCGACCACGACTTCGACCTCTCCTCGAAGCGCGCCGTAGTGATCGGCAACGGCAACGTTGCCATGGACGTGGCGCGGATGCTGGCGCTGACCGACCACGAGCTGCGCCAGACCGACACCGCCGACCACGCGATCGAACTGCTCGACCGCAGCGAGATCGAGGAGATCGTCGTGCTGGGGCGCCGTGGCCCGGTCCAGGCGGCCTTCACCAACCCGGAGATCAAGGAGCTGGGCGAGCTGGAGGATGCCGACGTGATCGTCGACCCCGCCGACGTCGAGCTCGACCCGGCCAGCGCCGCCTACCTTGAGTCCGATGAGGCCGACAAGACCACCCGCGTCAACGTCGAGACGCTGCAGGAGTTCGCGCAGCGCACGCCCGAGGGCAAGCGCAAGCGAGTAGTCCTCCGCTTCCTCGCCTCGCCGGTCGAGATCAAGGGCGACGGCAAGGTCGAGAGCATCGTGATCGGCCGCAACGAGCTGGTCGAGGAGAACGGCACCTTGCGCGCCAAGGACAGCGGCGAGCGCGAGGAGCTGGAATGCGGCCTGGTGCTGCGCTCGGTGGGCTACACCGGCATCCCGATCGAGGGAGTCCCCTTCGACCAGAAGCGTGGCCTGATCCTCAACGAGGGCGGCCGCATCCTCGACTCCCACGACGCCGGCCACAAGGTCGGCCACTACACCGCCGGCTGGATCAAGCGCGGCCCCTCGGGCGTGATCGGCACCAACAAGAAAGACGCCCTGGAGACGGTCCAGCACCTGCTCGCCGACGTCGAGGCCGGCACCCTGCTCGCGCCCGAGAAACCCGAGGCGGACGCCGTTGAGGACCTGCTGCGCGAGCGCGGCATCCGTTACGTCAGCTTCGAGGACTGGCAGGCGATCGACCAGGCCGAGATTGGCCGCGGCGAGCCGCATGGGCGGCCGCGCGTCAAGTTCGTCCGGGTCGAGGAGATGCTCGACACGATCGGCGAGAAAGTCTCCGGCTAGCCACGTGGCCGCCGACCTAGCTGAGCTGAGGGCGATGATCGAGGCGGCGCTGCCGGGCGCCGCGGTCGAGGTCAGCGACGAAACGGGCAACGGCGACCACCTGCGGGCGGTCGTCGCCGCTCCACAGTTCGCCGGCCTCTCGCGGATCGACCAGCACCGACTCGTCAAGGCAGCCGTCAAGACGCGCTTCGACGACGGCACGATCCACGCCCTCTCGGTCAAGACCGACGTCGCTGGCTGAGAGGGTCGCGGGGCCGACGGTCCCGCCTCCCTACAATGCGCCCCATGGCCGATCCCGAGCTGAAGTCCAAAGTCGAAGAGCTGATCGGGGCCAACCCGGTCCTCCTCTTCATGAAAGGCACGCCCGAAATGCCGCGCTGCGGCTTCTCGATGCGGGTCGTGCAGGTGCTCGACCAGATGGACGTCGAGTACGGCGCGATCGACGTACTGCCGGCCCTGCAACCGCTGCGCGAAGTGACCGCCGAGATCGCCGACTGGCAGACTTTCCCCCAGCTCTACGTCAACGGCCAGCTGGTCGGCGGCGCCGACATCGTCGAGGAGATGTTCGAGTCCGGCGAGCTGGCCGAGGCCCTCGGTGTCGAGCAGCCGGCGGCGGCCCCAGCCCCGGCGAGCGACCTGCCAGCGCAGTCGCCGCCGCTGCAAATCGAATAACTAGCTCGCGCTAGACGGCAGCCTGCTCAGCCGCGTCCTCTTTCACCTGGAAGGAGGAGCCGCAACCGCATGCCGCGACGACGTTCGGGTTGTTGACCTGGAAGCCAGCGCCCTGGAGGCCTTCGATGTAGTCGACCTCGGAGCCGAAGACGAACTGCATGCTGACCTTGTCGACGACGACGGCGACGCCGTCGACCTCGAAGACGTGGTCGTCGTCCTTCGGCTTGTCAAAAGCAAGCGCGTACTGGAAGCCCGAGCAGCCGCCGCCGCGGACGGCGACCCGCAGGGCCTGCTCGGCCCCGTCGGCCTGCCCCCCAAGCAGCTCGCCGATCTTCTCGACGGCTTTGTCGCTAAGGGTGATCGCTGCCGTGGACGTCTCGGTCTCAGTCACTTCACAAAGTGTAGCGACCAATGGAACTGGAACTGGCTACCTGACATGAAACGCCTTTTCGAGCTCGGGTGGCGCGGCAAGGTTGCGAAAGAGGGGCTCCGTCGTCGGTCGGCGGCGATCCAAGGCCGGGGCCCGGCGGAACGTGAGGCTGCCTGCCAGAGGCGGCATGTCTATGCGACGACCGTCGAGCAATTCCTCAACGGTCAACAGCTGAATCTTTGGATGCTTTCCCCAGCTGCCGACACCCTCCGAGCCGGAGCGGTAAAAGCCAGCGGCAGCCGCCTCCTGGCGCATCGCCTTCGTTGGAGCTTTCATGCTGATCAGAGCACCGATCTCCGCCTCGTCGCGCTCCAGGACCCCTCGGAGTTCGCGCACGTCGCGAACGCCAACTCGCCCAGCTTTGACGGACAGAAGCACTTGGCGCGTCCTTCCGCCTTGCTTCTCGTGGAAGATCAAGCGCCCATCAATTCCACGGTCGGCGCCTTTCTTCTTCGCGGTTCTCGCGCCCACCAACCCGAGTGCCCATGCCTCAAACTGAAAGGGGTCTTCCTTCGCAAGCTTCGTCGCGTCCGCAACAGTGGTCGGCTCGCCCGTAACACTGAATTCCACGGATTCGCCGAAGGCATCGAGCAGTCGGCTCTTGATCAGGTGCGTCGCGAGGTGGGTGACATCTATTCCAACCCACCGCCTGTTGAGACGCTCTGCAACCGCGACGGCAGTTCCGCAACCGCAAAAGGGATCTAGTAAGACACCACCTTCATCGCTCGACGATTCGATGATCCGCTCCAGCAATGACTCCGGCTTTTGAGTTGGGTAGCCGAGGCGCTCTGCAGCCGAAGCGTGAATCGGGTCCAAATCAGTCCATAGATCTTGCAATGGGACGCCAGGCATCTCGTCCAGGTAGCGCTTGTAGCTTGGGACTCCGTCTGGTTTCTTGGGGAAATAAATGCGTCCCTCTTCAAGCATCTTGTCCATCTTTTCCCTGGAATAGGCCCAGTAGCGGCCCTTGTATGGACGTCGCCCATGCCATTCGTAGCTGACATCCCCGCCGGGCTTGGCAGCAGTCAGATTGTCTAGCCGATATCGGCGCCCGGTCTCCGGGTCGACGTGCTTATAAAAGTTGTCGAGGTAGCTCTGGTCGTACGGGGTGTAGACCGGGTTCCAAGTCCACTGATCGCTCTTCGTGTAGAAGAGGATCACATCGTGGATGTGGCCATGAATGCGCCGGCCCTGCTTGGTATCGCTGTGTGCGCTGCTCCGCTTCCAGATGATCTCGGAGCGGAAGTTCCGAGGGTCGAAGATCGAATCCAGCAGGAGCTTCAGATAGTGACTGGCCGTGGGATCGCAGTGGAGATAGAGGGATCCCGTCGGTTTCATCGCCCTGTGCAGTTCCGAAAGGCGTGGGGCCATCATTGCCAGATAGGCGAGCATGTCGCTCTCACCCAGAATCGTGCGGAAAGCCCGCATGGTTCGAGATAGGTCATCGCCGATCTCGACTACCTCGTCTAGGGCCTCGGCGGCATTCTGGTCCCAGCGCCAGGTGTCCTCAAATGCTTTGACCTGCGCTGCCGACCTCGCCCCATCCTGCTCGGCAAATAAAACGTTGTAGTTGGCGTTACTGTTGAACGGCGGATCCAGATAGACGAGGTCAACGCTTTCGTCCTCGACATAGCGACGAAGGACATCCAGGTTGTCTCCGTAGAAAAGAGCTCCGTGATCCACGAACGGAGAATCGGTCCTTGGCGAGAATTTCTTTATCTATATAAAAGTTGGCTGTTTGTTTGGGACAATTCATGCAGCGCTGCGGTCGGTGCTCGCTGGGGCGCACCTAACGCTCCGTCTGCCAGAATCGACCGGCCTTGACGCCCCCCGCCGAGACCGCCGTCGTCTGCGACAGCACCGCGTACCTCCCCACGGAGCTGCTGGCGGAACGGGAGATACAGACGATCAGCCTCTACGTCTCGGTCGACGGGCAGCAGGAGCGCGAGGCTGATATCGCCGACTACGCCGCCTTTTACGAGCGGCTGCGCGCCTCGGAGAGCGGCGCCACCACCTCGCAGCCGTCGATCGGGGACTTCATCTCGGTCTACGAGCCGCTGCTCGACTCTGGGAGGGAAGTCGTCTCGATCCACATCTCCGCCGGCATCTCCGGCACCTTCGAGGCGGCCGGGCAGGCGCGTGAGCGGCTGGTCGAGGAAGGCAAGGGCGGGGAGAGGATCCACCTGTTGGACTCGCGCTCGGCCGCCGGCGGCATGGGCCTCTGCGCGCTCGGGGCCTCCGCGGCTGCCGCGGCGGGGGCT
>Ga0207686_10001817_pt1 | contig 11864 bp, 10 predicted proteins | sample KBSM24metaG_FD_184396 | JGI IMG/M metagenome (GOLD analysis project Ga0207686, IMG submission 184396) | Miscanthus rhizosphere microbial communities from Kellogg Biological Station, Michigan, USA - KBS M2-4 metaG (SPAdes) (version 2) | ecosystem: Host-associated > Plants > Roots > Rhizosphere >...
CAGCAGCTCGGGCCGCGGCCCGTTCGCCTGTGCTTCGTTGATGAGCAGACGCAGCAGCACCGGGGCCATGTCCGCACGGTGCTCGTCTCTTGCCTGTCTCTGCCGTTTCGCCGGCGTTGGACATGTGCTGTCTTTCAGTGTGTTCGCCATGTCCTGCGTATGCAGGCACTCGTGGGGAAGTGAATACTTAATCGACTCATATTGGCCGATGAAGTACCGTTTTTTTGTCGGAAAGGTCCGGTAGGAGGGCGGGAGGTAAGGTAACTTCGTGCATATATTTGTCACAACGTGTTTTATTCGATGGTGTCTTAGCCCTCGATAGATAGCACTCAAACGAGCCGTTTTCAGGGGCCTTGCGATGACCACAGACCGGCTGGACTTGGACCTTCTTGCCGCCCCCGCGCTTGCAGTGCTGGGCGGCGTTTTTGCTTTGGTGCTGTCTTCTTCCCGCGGCGTGGGCATGCTGTGCGCTGCGTTGCTGCTGGCCGGCGGCGGGCTGGCCTGGTGGCGCGGGCGTCTGCGTGAGCGCCGGGCTGCGCAGGAGCAGGCGCAGTGGATGGCTGGAGTGGGTGCTTTCAGTGCCCAGCTGGCGCCGGTGTGGTCCCGCCATATCGAGTCTTCGCGCGAGCAGACGGAAGTGGCGATCGCCGAACTGAGCGCGCGCTTCTCGGCCATCGTCCAGCGGCTGGACCGCACGGCCCAGCCTTCGGGCGGCTCCGGGGGGCTGTCGCAGGATGCGGCCGCCGACGCGGTCTATACCCAGAGCCAGCAGCAGCTGGAGCAACTGATCGGTTCCCTGCGCGAGGCGATGCGGGGCAAGGCCCAGATGCTGGGAAAGGTCGAAGAGCTGCAGCGCTTCGTCGAGGAACTGCAGGAGATGGCCGGCGCCGTATCGCGTATCGCGCAACAGACCAACCTGCTGGCGATCAACGCCACCATCGAGGCCGCGCACGCCGGCGAGCGGGGGCGGGGCTTCGCGCAGGTGGCGCAGGAGGTCCGGTCGCTGTCCAAGATGTCGGGCGAGACCGGCCAGCGCATCACCGACCGGGTGCGGGCGATCCACCTGGCCATCGGCGAGGCCCGCGCGGCGGCCGAAGCCTCCCGGCAGCAGGAGCAGCACGTCATCACCGATTCCGAAGGCCGCATCGAGCACGTGCTGGGCGCCTTCCTGCAGCTGACGTCGGGGCTGGCGCAATCCGCCCAGGTCATGCGCGAGGAGGGCCGCCAGATCCAGCAGGAGATCAATGACTCCCTGGTCCAGCTGCAGTTCCAGGACCGCGTCAGCCAGGTGCTGAGCCATGTCCGCGACAACATCCAGCGTTTTCCGTCCGTGGTGCAGGAGCACAGCGACCGCCAGGCCCAAGGTGGCCGGCTCGAGCCGCTGCAGGCGCAAGGCCTGCTCGACGAGCTTGCCGCCACCTACGCCATGGACAGCGAGCGTCATCTGCACAGCACGGCCACCTCCGGCCCGGCCCGCAGCGCGCCCGCGCCGCACGATGAAGTCACCTTCTTCTGAGCGCCATCCAGCAACACCACCCAAGGGACTTCCAAGCATGGCCAAGACCATCCTGATCGTTGACGACTCCTCCTCCGTGCGCTCCGTCGTCGGCATTGCGCTGCGCGGCGCCGGCTACCACGTCATAGAAGGCCGCGACGGGCGCGATGCCCTGGCGCAGCTCACGGGCCAGAAGGTGCATCTGATCATCAGCGACGTGAACATGCCCCACATGGACGGCATCACCTTCCTGAAGCATGTGAAGGCCTTGCCGGCCTACCGCTTCACGCCGGTCATCATGCTGACCACCGAAAGCCAGGAGGCCAAGAAGCGCGAAGGTCAGCTGGCAGGCGCCAAGGCCTGGGTGGTCAAGCCATTCCAGCCGCCCGTGCTGCTGTCCGCGGTGGAAAAGCTGGTGCTGCCATGAGCGACGACGTGACCCTGCTGCCGCTCGACGGCGAGCTCAACATCTACCGGGCGGCCGAGCTGCGCCTGGTCCTGCTGGCGGCCATCTCCGACAGCCCGGCCGGCCTGGACATCGATCTGAGCGGCGTGAGCGAGATCGACAGCGCCGGCGTGCAGCTGCTGCTGGCGGCAAGGCGTGACCTGCAGGCCCGCGGCGTGCCGCTGCGCCTGGTCGCGCCGAGCGCGGAGGTGCGGCAGCTGTTCGATCTCTTCGATCTGAGCGGCGAGCACCTCGCCGACGCATCGCAGCCTGCAGCCCTCGCGCTGGACGGAGCGACGCCATGAGCATGGACATGGAGCAGGCCCTGCAGGCCTTCATCACCGAAAGCCGTGAACTGCTGGAGGACATGGAGCTCGCCCTGCTGGGCGTGCGCCAGGAGCAGGACCCCAGCGACGCGATCAACGCCATCTTCCGCGCGGCCCACACCATCAAGGGCTCCGCAGGCCTCTTCGGGCTGGACTTCATCGTGGACTTCGCCCATGTGGCCGAGAGCGTGCTGGACCGGGTGCGCGAGGGCGACATCGCCATCGGCGACGACGTCATCACCCTGCTGCTGGCCTGCCGCGACCACATCGGGCACCTGGTGGACGTGGCCGCGGCCGGGCACACCCAGGCCGACGAGCCGCTGCAGGCCGAGGCCGCGCCCCTGCTGGAGGGCCTGAACCGGCTGCTGGACGGCCCTGCCGCCTCGGTGGCCGTGGCCGCCGAAACCGTGCCGCGCGAAGCATGGCCGGGCGACTCTTCGGCCGTCGCCGCGCCGACCGGGGTCCAGCGCAGCGCCGACCACTGGCACATCTCGCTGCGCTTCGGTTCGGACGTGCTGCGCAATGGCATGGACCCGATCTCGTTCCTGCGCTACCTGAACAAGCTGGGCTCCATCACCGGCATCGTCACGCTCACCGATCGCCTTCCGTCGCTGGAGGCCATGGATGCGGAGTCGTCCTACCTGGGGTTCGAGATCGCCCTGCGCAGCGACGCCAGCAAGGCCGAGATCGAGGGCGCGTTCGAATTCGTGCTCGACGACTGCGTGGTCCATATCCTGCCGCCGTACAGCCAGGTCGCGCAGTACATCGAGCTGGTCGGCAACCTGGGCGTGGCCGACGACGGCAGCGTGCTGCGCCTGGGCGAGATGCTGGTGCAGTGCGGCAGCCTGACGCGCCGCGAACTGCAGGACGCCCTGCAGCGGCAGCAGCAGCAACGCTGGCAGGGCCCGGAGGACGTGCCGCTCGGCGAGCTGCTGATCGAGCAGGGGCGGGTCGAGCCGCCGGTGGTGCAGGCCGCGCTGGAGCGCCAGCAGCAGGTCAAGACGCTCGCCGCGCCGCAGTCCCGCGAGGGGCGGCCGGCGGAAGGCCAGTCGGTGCGCGTGGACGCCGAAAAGCTCGACCGGCTGGTCGATCTGGTGGGCGAGCTCATCACGGCTACCGCCACGGCCACCCAGGCCGGGCAGCGCGTGCAGAGCGCGGCGCTGCAGGAGGCGCATTCCATGCTCAACGGCCTGGTGCAGGAAGTGCGCGACAGCGCGCTGCAGCTGCGCATGGTCCGCATCGGCGGCACCTTCAACCGCTTCCAGCGGCTGGTGCGCGATGTCTCGCGCGAGATCGGCAAGGACATCGTGCTGGTCGTGCAAGGCGAAGACACGGAGCTGGACAAGACCGTGGTCGAGAAGATCACCGACCCGCTCACGCACCTGGTGCGCAACAGCATGGACCACGGCATCGAGCCCGCCGCCCTGCGGCTGGAACGCGGCAAGCCGGCGGTGGGCACGCTCACGCTCAATGCCTATCACGACTCCGGCAGTATCGTGATCGAGGTGAGCGACGACGGCGGAGGCCTCTCGCGCGAACGCATCCTGGCCAAGGCCACGGAGCGAGGGCTGGTGGATCCGGGCAGGGTGCTGAGCGACGATGAGATCTACCAGCTGATCTTCGAGCCCGGCTTTTCCACGGCGGAGCAGATCACCAACCTGTCCGGTCGCGGCGTGGGCATGGACGTGGTCAAGCGCAATATCACGGCGCTGCGCGGCAGCGTGTCGCTGGCCAGCCAGCCCGGCGTGGGCACGACGGTCACCGTGCGGCTGCCGCTGACGCTGGCCATCATCAACGGCTTCCAGATCGCCGTGGGCGAATCGGTCTTCGTGCTGCCCCTGGAAAGCATCGAGGAATGCGTGGAATTCCGCGACGACACGGGCCACGACTACACCGAGCTGCGCGGGCAGGTGCTGCCCTTCGCACGGCTGCGCGTGCTGTTCTTGGTGCCCGGCACGGCAGGCAACCGCCAGAGCATCGTGGTGGTCCGCCATGGCACGCAGCGCTTCGGCCTGATCGTGGACCGTCTTTTGGGCGAGGCCCAGACCGTCATCAAGCCCCTGGCTCCGATGTTCTCGCACCTGCGGGGCATCAGCGGGTCGAGCATTCTGGGCAGCGGCCAGGTGGCCTTGATTCTCGACGTTCCCGCCTTGGCAGCCAGGGCCATGGAGCAGGCGGGCGCGGCTTTCGAAGCCCTGGGCGCTGCGCAACCCTGAAGCGCCCGCGTCCGAACCCATCGTCACCAAAGACCCCTCATGTTCAAGAATCTCAAAGTCGCTACCCGGCTGTACGTCGGCTTCGCCGCCGTCCTGCTCATCCTGCTCGTGCTCAGCACCGTGGCCTATGTCAACTTCGGGTCGCTGAATGAGGCGAACCGGAGGAATGTCCACACCTACGAGGTGATGTCCGAAGTGGACGGCATGCTCACCGCGCTGGTCAATGTGGAAACCGGCGAGCGCGGCTTCGCGCTGTCCGGTCAGGACGCCTTCCTGGAGCCGTACAAGGCCGGCCTCATCAGCTTCAACACCCATCTGGACAACGCGAAGAAGCTGACCGAGGACAACCCCAAGCAGCAGGAACGGCTGGCGCGCGTGCTGACCTCCCGTGACGAATGGGTGGCCCGCGTGCTGGAGCCGGAAATCGCGCTGCGCCGCTCCGTGAACGAGGGCAAGGCCTCCATGGACGCCGTGGTGGCCAGCGTGAGCGCGGCCAAGGGCAAGCAGCACATGGATCGCATGCGGGACCTGCTCGCCCAGGCCCACAGCGCGGAAAGCGACCTGCTGGCCGTGCGCTCCAAGGAAGCGGATGCCATGCAGTCCACGACCAAGCTCGTGCTCGTCGCGGGCAGCGCGCTGGCCATCGCCCTGGCGGCGATCATCGCCGTGCTGATCGTGCGCGGCCTGCAGAGCGTGCTCGGCGGCGAGCCGGCCTATGCCGCCGAGGTGCTGCAGCAGGTGGCGAAGGGCGATTTCACCGTGCAGGTCGCGACCTTGCCCGGTGACCGCAGCAGCATGCTGCACACCGTCAGGGAAATGGTGCGCATGTCCGGCGAGAGCGTCAACGACGTGGTGCGCGTGATGGGCGCCGTCGCCCAGGGCGATCTCACCCAGACCATCACCGCCGAGTACCAGGGCGCCTTCGGCCAGATGAAGGAATACGTCAACAAGACAGTGGCCAGCCTCTCGGACATCGTGGCGGAGGTGAACAGCGGGGCGGAAGCCCTGGCCGGTGCGTCCGAGGAAGTGAGTGCCACGGCGCAATCGCTGAGCCAGGCGGCCAGCGAGCAGGCGGCCGGCGTGGAGGAGACCAGCGCCTCGCTGGAGCAGATGACCGCCTCCATCTCGCAGAACACCGAGAACGCCAAGCTCACCGACAGCATGGCGACCAAGGCCGCCACCGAGGCCACCGAGGGCGGCGAGGCCGTCAAGGCGACCGTCGCTGCCATGAAGCAGATCGCGCAGAAGATCAACATCATCGACGACATCGCCTACCAGACCAACCTGCTGGCCCTGAACGCCGCCATCGAGGCCGCGCGCGCCGGCGAGCACGGCAAGGGCTTCGCCGTGGTGGCCGCCGAGGTGCGCAAGCTGGCCGAACGCAGCCAGGTCGCCGCCCAGGAGATCGGCGACGTGGCCAGCTCCAGCGTGGAGCTGGCCGAGCGCGCCGGCACCCTGCTCGGCGAAATGGTGCCCAGCATCCGCAAGACCTCCGACCTCGTGCAGGAAATCACCGCGGCGAGCGAGGAGCAATCCTCCGGCGTCGGCCAGATCAATGCGGCCGTGGGCCAACTGAGCCAGACCACGCAGCAGAACGCATCGAGTTCGGAAGAACTCGCCGCCACCGCCGAGGAAATGAGCGGCCAGGCCGAGCAGCTGCAGCAGACCATGGGCTTCTTCAAGCTGGAAGCCAGCGCGCCGGCCAGGACGGCGGCAGCCCACGCCGCGGGCATGAACCGGCTGACCCGGAAGCAGGCACCGCCCCGCAGGGCCATGCCCAGCCAGCCCCGTGTGGACGACATGGATGAATCCCAGTTCGCCCGCTACTGACATTTCCTGGCGACGAATGCGCGCCACGGGCCGGAGCTTGGCCTGCGACCGCGCGAGGCTGCCGCTTCTGGCACCCCCTTTCCATCCGCATCGACCTCGCACCCATTTTTCCACCGGAGGCCATCCATGTTCCGACAAATGAAACTAGCCACCAAGCTCTTCGGAGCCTTCTTCATCGTGCTGGCCCTGATGGTCGGGCTGGGCGCATATGCCATCTCCCAGCTGGCCACGGTGAACCGCTCCACCGAGGAACTGTCCACCAACTGGCTGCCCAGCGTGAGAATAGTCATGCTGTCCAAGTCGAACATCAACCGCCTGCGGGTGCTGGAGATGCGGGCCATCCTGAGCATCGGCACCGCGGAGTCCCGCGAAGCGATCAAGGAGGGCCTGGAGCGCATCGTGGGCACCCGCAAGCTCTGGGAAGACTACGGCAAGCTGGTGAGCTTCCCGGAAGAAAAGCGGCTCTACGACCAGACCAGAGATGCCATGGAGGCCATGTACGCACAGCATGACAAGCTGGTCGCACTCGTCCAGCAGAACAACCCGGAAGAAGCCCGGGTGATGCTCGATGGCGAATCGCGCACGGCCTACAACATCGTGCGCGGCCTGTCGGACAAACTGTCCGATCTGAACGTGGCTGGGGGCGACAAGGCCGCAGAGGACGCCGCACTCACCTACACCCATGCACGCACGCTCACGATTGCGACCCTGGGCGTTTGCGCGCTGCTGGCTCTCATCCTGGCGTTCCTGATCACCCGCTCGCTGGTCAAGCAACTGGGCGGCGAGCCCGGCTACGTGGCAGAGATCGCGGCCAGCGTCTCCAACGGCGACCTGACGCTGCAGATCGCCACCAAGCCTGGCGACGACAGCAGCGTTTTGGTGGCGATGAGGAACATGGTGGAAAAGCTCTCGCGCGTGGTGACCGACGTCAACAGCGGCGCGGAAGCGCTGGCGGGCGCGTCGGAAGAGGTGAGCGCCACCGCGCAATCGCTGAGCCAGGCGGCCAGCGAGCAGGCTGCCGGCGTGGAGGAGACCAGCGCCTCGCTGGAGCAGATGACGGCCTCCATCTCGCAGAACACCGAGAACGCCAAGCTCACCGACAGCATGGCGACCAAGGCCGCGTCCGAGGCCACCGAAGGCGGCGAGGCCGTCAAGGCGACCGTCGCTGCCATGAAGCAGATCGCCCAGAAGATCAACATCATCGACGACATCGCCTACCAGACCAACCTGCTGGCCCTGAACGCCGCCATCGAGGCGGCTCGTGCCGGCGAGCACGGCAAGGGCTTCGCCGTGGTGGCGGCCGAGGTGCGCAAGCTGGCCGAACGCAGCCAGGTCGCTGCCCAGGAGATCGGCGACGTGGCCAGCTCCAGCGTGCAGCTGGCCGAGCGCGCGGGCAACCTGCTGGACGAGATGGTGCCCAGCATCAAGAAGACCTCGGACCTGGTGCAGGAGATCACGGCGGCAAGCGAAGAGCAGTCGTCCGGCGTGGGCCAGATCAATTCCGCCGTGGGCCAGCTGAGCCAGACCACGCAGCAGAACGCATCGAGTTCGGAAGAACTCGCCGCCACCGCCGAGGAAATGAGCGGCCAGGCCGAGCAGCTGCAGCAGGCCATGAGCTTCTTCAAGCTGAGCGGCAACGTGCCCGGCAAGGCCTCCCGCGGTTTCGGCAAGGCGGCAGCGCACGCCAAGCCGAAGGCCGTGCGCAAGGCCACATCCACGCTGGCCGTCGCGAACTTGTCCGCGGACGAGATGGATGAGACCCAGTTCACCCGCTTCTGAACCCATGCCTGGAGCCGTCCCCATGACCGAAGCACCATCTCACTCCGCCGCTCCACGCGCAGCCGCAGGGGCCGCGGTGGCCGACGAACCGGCCCAGTACCTGACGTTCCAGCTCGGCGGCGAGATGTTCGCCATCGGCATCCTGGCCATCAAGGAAATCATCGAGTACGGCGATCTGACGACCGTGCCCATGATGCCGCGCTCGGTGCGCGGCGTGATCAACCTGCGCGGCGCCGTGGTGCCCGTGATCGACCTGCAGGCGCGCTTCGGCCGGCCGCCGGCCGTGATCGGGCGGCGCACCTGCATCGTGATCGTCGAGGTCCAGTCCCAGTCCGAGCAGCAGCAGGTGATCGGCGTGGTGGTGGACGCGGTGAACGAGGTGCTGGACATCGCTGCCTCCGATATCGAGCCGCCGCCGGCCTTCGGCGCCCAGATCCGGGCCGACTTCATCCGCGGCATGGGCAAGGTGCGGGGGCGTTTCGTGGTGCTGCTCGACCTCGACAACACCCTGTCCGCCGAAGAGCTGGCAACGTTGCCCGAGATCGCGGCCGATGCGTCTGCAGGAGCCTGAGTGACTGCCCGATTGCATGCCGCGTGCGGGTGCGGGGAGCGCGCGCATGACGAGTCCTGAGTCCGCCTGGTCCCGCCGCTCGGTGCTGGTGGTGGACGACAGCGCGCTGCAGCGGCAGCACGTGGCCCGCCTGTGCATGGCGCTGGGCGTCGGCCAGGTCGCCGAGGCCGCCCACGGCCTGGCGGCGCTGGAGCAGCTGAGCCTGCTGGACGCGCCGCCCGATCTGCTGATCATCGCCCTGGAGATGCCCGCGATGGATGGCATCGAGCTCGTCGAGGCCCTGCAGCTGCGCGGCGTGCGCAGCCCGGTCGTTCTGCTGTCGAGCCGGGACGATGCGCTTATCGATTCCGTGCAGTCGCTGGGCCACAGCGTGAAGCGCGGCCTGCGCAAGCCGCTGGCGCGCGACGAACTGCGGGACGTGCTGCGCGAATGCCTGGCCGACCCGTCGGCTGCTGTCGAGAGCGGCCGGGGCCGTCTGCCGTCCGGCATCTGCGCGCAGGTGCTGGAAAAGGCCCTCCTCACGCGGCAGATCGTGCCGCACTTCCAGCCCAAGATCGACACGAACACGGGCATCCTGCGCGGCGTCGAGGCGCTGGCCCGGTGGCACGACCCCGAGCGCGGCATGGTGCCCCCGGACGAGTTCATCGCCGTGGCCGAGCGCGAATCGCTCATCCATGCGCTGACGCTGTCGGTGGTGGACCAGAGCTTCGCGCAGGGCGCGCTGTGGCAGTCCCGCGGCATGCGGCTGACCATGGCCGTCAACATTTCGCCCGAGCTGCTCGCGCGGCCCGACATCGTGGCGGAGGTCTGCGCCCTGCAGCAGCAGCACGGCCTGGATCCGTCGCAGATCACGCTGGAGATCACCGAGAGCACGGCCGTGGCGTCGCAAGGCGCTGCGCACGCCGCGCTGGTGCGCTTCCGGCTGAAGGGTTTCGGGCTGTCGATCGACGACTACGGCACCGGTTTCTCGTCGATGCAGCAGCTGTCCCGCATTCCGTTCACCGAGCTGAAGATCGACCGTTCCTTCGTGCATGGCGCCCACCGGCGCAAGAGCCTGCGGGTGATCCTGGAATCGGCGCTGGACATGGCGCGCCGCCTGGACCTGGCCACGGTGGCCGAGGGCGTGGAGACGCTGGAGGACTGGCGGCTGCTGCAATCCTTCGGCTGCACCTCCGCGCAGGGCTGGTTCATCGCCAAGGCCATGCCGGGCAGTGCGCTGCCCGCCTGGAACAAGGGCCACGGCGCGCGGCTGCCGGAGCTCCGCCTGCCGCGCAAATGAGCGGCCCCGCCTCGCAGCCTTCCGTCTTCCCCACGCCTTCATGAACCCGACGCTCAAACCTCTTTCCGACCAGGAGTTCGGCCAGTTCCAGCGCTTCATCTTCGAAGCGGCGGGCATCACGCTGTCGCCCGCCAAGAAGGCCCTGGTCTGCGGCCGACTGGCCAAGCGCGTCCACGCACGGCAGTTGCCGAGCTATGGCGCCTACTTCGACCTGATCCAGGGTGAGCGCGATCCGCAGGAAATGCAGACCGCCATCGATCTGCTGACCACCAACGAAACCTATTTCTTCCGCGAATCCAAGCACTTCGAGCTGCTGCGCTCGGTCGCCCTGGAGGCACCGGTGGCCACGCCGCTGCGCGTATGGAGCGCCGCCAGCTCCAGCGGCGAGGAGGCCTACAGCATCGCCATGGTGCTGGCCGACTGCCGGGGCGAGCGGCCCTTCGAGGTGGTGGGCACGGACATCAGCACGCGCATGTTGGCCAAGGCGCGCACCGGGCACTATGCCGAGGCACGCACCCGGCACATTCCGGTGAACTACCTCAAGCGCTTTTGCCTGAAGGGCCAGGGCGAGCAGGCCGGCACCCTGCTGGTGATGCGGGAGCTGCGCCAGAAGGTGCGTTTTTCGCAGGCCAATCTCAACGACCGTCTGCCCGATCTGGGCCACTTCGACGTGATCTTCCTGCGCAACGTGATGATCTATTTCAGCGGCGACACCAAGCGCCAGGTCGTGGCGCGCGTGCTGTCGCTGCTCAAGCCCGGCGGCTATCTGTACATCGGCCATTCCGAGAGCCTGCACGAGATCTCCTCCGCCGTGCAGCAGGTCGTCCCCTCGGTCTATCGCAAGGCGTGACGTGATGGTGCCGGCCTGTCATCGCGCCCACGCCATCGGTGCCCTGCGGGTGCCGGGATGATGCCGTGCGCGGTACGGTCCAGCCCGCAGATCTGTTCCTGCAACCCGGGGAATATTTCGTGGCCGACGCCACCATGCGCGTGCGCACCATCCTCGGCTCCTGCGTGGCGATCACGCTGTGGCACCCCCGGCTCCTCATCGGCGCCATGTCGCACTTCCTGCTGGCCGACCGGCCGCGCCGCCCGGGCCAGCCGCTGGATGCGCGCTATGGCGACGAGGCGCTCGAGCTGATGGTGCGCGGCCTGCAGCGCGAACGCGTGCGCGCCAGCGAATGCGAAGCCAAGGTCTTCGGCGGAGGCGACATGTTCCCCGGCCACAGGCTGCGCTCCCTGCAGTCGGTGGGCACGCGCAATGGCGAGGCCGCGCGGCAGCTGCTGGCCGAGCGCGGCATTCCCGTGCGCGGCGAGCATCTGTTCGGAGAGGGCCATCGGCAGGTGGTGTTCGACGTCGCCAGCGGCGCCGTGTGGGTGCGGCAGATCCCGTCCGGTGCGCCCGGGCGGCCCCTGCGCGGCTGAGCGCCGGCCCGCCTTCCCTTCCTTTTTTTCTTTTTCTTTCTTGCCTGAGGTAACCGCTTCCCATGCCTTCCATCAAAGTGCTGATCGTTGACGACTCGGCCGTCGTTCGCCAGGTCCTGACGGGGCTGCTGAGCCCGGTGGCGGGCATCGAGGTGATGCACGCCGCGGCCGACCCCTTGCTCGCGATGCAGCGCATGAAGCAGGAGTGGCCCGACGTGATCCTGCTGGATGTGGAGATGCCGCGCATGGACGGCATCACTTTCCTGCGCAAGATCATGGCCGAGCGTCCCACCCCCGTGGTGATCTGCTCCACGCTCACGGAAAAGGGCGCCAGGACCACCATGGAAGCCATGGCGGCGGGTGCGGTGGCCATCGTGACCAAGCCGCGCATCGGCCTGAAGACCTTCCTTTCGGAGTCGGCCGAAGAGCTGATCGCCACGGTGAAGGCGGCCGCCCGCGCCAACGTCCGGCGCCTGGCCGTGCGGGCCGATGCGCCGC
>Ga0207686_10001819_pt1 | contig 11862 bp, 19 predicted proteins | sample KBSM24metaG_FD_184396 | JGI IMG/M metagenome (GOLD analysis project Ga0207686, IMG submission 184396) | Miscanthus rhizosphere microbial communities from Kellogg Biological Station, Michigan, USA - KBS M2-4 metaG (SPAdes) (version 2) | ecosystem: Host-associated > Plants > Roots > Rhizosphere >...
AGTTTTAAAGCGAACCGCCGCGCACTCGGTTGTTGGACTCGAGGAGGCGCGGCGGCCCGAACGTCTCACTAGGAGCGCGTTCTCGCAGGAATTCGAGCATGTGCGCCCGGTCCGGTCAAGAAACGCCAGCGCGTCGATTTCGACGATTTCGAGGTCGTCCGGGCGAAAACCGACGCTCTAAAATGCCCTCAGACGCGTTTTCGAGGAGGGGTTGGCACCTTCCCCACCCCCAGATCGTTCTAGGCCCGCTGCGCGTCGGCGTGCTTCCGCGCGAACCGCTTGTGCGCACGTTCGACCTGCTCGGCGCGCCGCTTCTTCGCTTTCACGAGCTCGCGAGCTCCGCGCGCGAGTGCCTCGGCCGCCTCGAGCTCGAGACGAGCGGGCGCGACCGGCGACGGTACGCCGAGCTCGCGCGCGACGAGCTCGAGCAGCACGGCCGCAGGTCCCGCCGGCGTGACGCCCTCGAGCGCCCACCGCACGAGGCAGCGCCGCGTCGACGCGACGCGCTTCGCGAGCTCGTCGACGCCGCCGGCGGCCGTCGCGAGTCGAGCCCAAGGTTTCGGCCACGTGAGAACGTTCCCCATGCCCTCAATAGGACACGTGGCCTAATGCGCGTCAAGCGAGCAGCGGCAGCGCCGTCGCGACAGAGGCAACCGAGATGGGCGTGATGAGTTGGTGCCCGAGGTTCGTGGGGTGCAGTCGGCCGACGTAGTAGCGCGGGTCGTTGATGTTGGCGACGTTGCCCATGATGGGCTGCGCAGCGATGTCCGAGCAGATGTCGTTCCCCGGCGTCTTGGCGCGAATCGCTGCGTTGATGGTCGCGAGGTCTGCGAGCCCGCCCGGCACGTCAGCGAAGACGTACGACGGAAGGACGGTGTAGATGCCGACCTTGTTCCATCCGGCCGCCTTGCGCGCTGCAACCCACGTCGCGAGGTGCGCGATGCATTGCGCCGCCGTCGAGCCTGAGTTGTAGTCGTTGGTCACCTCGAGAGCCATCACGACATTTTGCGGCCGCACCGCTGCATAAAATGGGTCCGTGTCGATGGGCGCGGCGATCGTCATTTGCGGCGTCGTCTGACCTGCGAGACCCGCGTTGTTGAATTGCGCGCTTGGGAAGCTTCGGCCTGTCGCGTCTGCAAACCCATCGGTGAGCGGCGACGCGGCGTAACCCGCAACGATGGAGTTGCCCTCCATTGCGAGCATGGACGGCGGGATGTACTGCGGCCGACCTTGCGCGACGTAAAAACAAAACTGCGAGATGAGCGACGGCGAGAGGACGCCATCGCAAATCACGACCTCGGAAATTTCGCCGATGAAGTGCGCCGTCGACTGCGTGCCGAGAAGAAAGCCGCCGGTCCCTGCGTGCGCGCCGGCGTCGCCGGCGAGCACCGGCGGTTGCGCGCTGTCGATGTAGAGAAACGACGTCGCTCCATCGAAGACGAAGACGAACGTGTGGAGGTCCTCGTCAGCGGCCGCGGCCGACGTCAGCGTCACGCCAGCGTCCATCGCCCAATTCGGGCCGGCCGCCGCGACGTAGCCGATTTGTCGAATCGTCGGGTTGTCGATGATCCCAAGGTTTCCCGCGAGCGAAGAATATTTCGCGACGACGATGATGGTGCAGGGTTGATTGTTCGTGAAGCCCGCGGCCGTCGCCATTTGCTCGATGCCGCTCCAGCGAAGCGAGGAGCCGCCTTGCATGTTCGGCGACGACGCGACGAAGAGCGGCGCTGCAGCGACGAGCGCATTGAGGTCATTGCCCGCGCCGCTTTGGTCGGCCCACTTCGTTACCTTCTGACTCGTGAGCGTGATGCCGAGGTCTGCGCGCGTCCACAGCTTCAAGCCCGGCAGCGTCGACGGGAACACCGCGGGGGTGACGTCGACGTCGGTTGTCACGACGCCGCGCGCCGTCACGTAGCCCTGCACGTTCCCAATTCGGTTCATTGGGACACCTGTCCTGCGAGGACTTTGCGACGCGACGCGAAGCCCTTCGCGGCTTCATCCCACGAGCTCGGCGGCTTCGCGGCCGTCGGGTCGAACCAGCCGCACTTTCCGAGCGTCACGAACCAATCGGGGTTCGCGGGGTCGTCGGCGAGCTTCTTCGCCGCCGGCGCGTAGCGCGGCGACGCGAGCAGCTGCACGTACGAGTTGATTCCATCGGTCAGCGAGTCGTAACCGCGCTCCGCGTGCACGGTGCCGTCGATGTCCTTCACGAGGAAATATTGTTGGTCGCCGAGCGCGTTAATGTTGCCGACGTTCCAATTGAACTCGCCGGCGCCGTTCGCCGTCTCGATCGCCCAATGCGTGAGAAGCGACAGCGCGACGTCCTTCGCCTGCTGCTCGTCGACGGCGCCGCCCCAATGCGCGTGCACGGCCTCGAGCGCTGCGCCGTAACGCGTCGTCGCCCAGTCCTTCACGCTTCCGACCCACGAGTGCACTCGCTCGACTTGCTTGCCCGTCAGATTCGCCACGGCCTTCCCTCCCTTCGCACTCGACTTGCGCGACGACAGCACCACGAGGCCGATCACGACCACGACGGCGGCCGCCGCACCGCTACTTCTTCCGCGCGCCATTGGCGCCCGCCTCGTGTGTGCCGTTCGCTCCGTTCGTCTTCTTCGCAGCGTCGACGACGGCATCGCGCGCAGCATCGGCGACGACGTCGCCGCTCTGCTTGCTCGTAATTTTGTCGGCGAGCTTCGACATGACGGTGTCCAGCATCGCGTCGGAGCCATCGGACGCGGCTTCTTCTTCGGCCGCCTGCAGCTCGGCTTCGCGCTGCGTGAGCTCTGACGCGCGCTGCTGGATGACCGAGTGCACGAACTGCTCGAGCGCGACGAGTCGTTGCGTCGCGACGTCGACGACCTTCGCGAGCTCCTTGAAAGCGACGTTGTACGTCTCGGATTGCGCGGCTGTCGCGTCGCGAGCGACGCGCGCGAACGAATCGGTGATGACGCCGATGAGACGCACGGTGTCGTCGACGCGGCCGCCGCTCGCCGCCTTGAGCGTTTCGCCGATGGGCTCGACGTCGGTGACGTTCTGCGTAAGCGCGCACGAGTCGATGAGCTCGCCGGATTTGTCGAAGAGCCGAACGCCCTCCGCGTTGAGCTCCGAAATCAATTTCGCGGCGCGCGACCAACGATGCGTGCCGCCGGCGATGCGAAGCGGCGTCTCGGCGCCGTCGACGATCGCGACGACGCGCGACGGCGCCGGGCGATGACCTGCGAGCCAGCGGGCGAGCTCTGCGACGTTCATACTTTCACCAAGCCTTCGTACGAAGTGAAGGGCGCGATTTGCGCCGAGAGCTCGAACGTGCGCGACACCGCGGGGTCAGCTTTGCAAACGAGAATCGCTTGCACGGTGAGGTGCTCGAGCGGCATCGTCAGAAGCAAATCGTGGTTCGTCGCGCCCGTCGCCGCGTCGGGGATGGATTGAAAAAACTTCTTCGCCGTCGCACTGCCGACGCCGATTAGGAGCTTCCAGGTCACGAGGTCCGCCGCGTTCACCGCGCCCTGCAGAACGAGACACGAGAGCCGCACCATGCACACGGCGGGGAGCCTGAGGGCAAATTCCGCGAACTGCGAAACGGGATTCGTCGTCGTCGGGCCCGCGGGCACCGCGGGCTGATTGAACGTGACGACGTCGCCCCATCGCACGTGGTCGGCGAGCCGCCGCGGATAGCGGCCGGGGTCTTGCTCCCATCCCGCCGGCGGAACGTTTTCGGCGGCCTCGTTGAAGGGCTCGTGCGACCACGGCACGTTTCGATGGAAGGGACCGCGGCCGTTCATGGGACAGGTGTCCTATTCAACCGTAGGGGTTGCCGTAAGCGTTGCCGCCGCCGAACGCGTATTGTTGCGGCGAGAAGCCGGGTTGCGCGCCGTATTGGGGTTGCCCGTACTGCGGTTGCCCGTACATCGGTTGCTGCTGCTGCTGAAACGCAGACGGACCGAGATAGGTGCCCGTGTCCGGGTCGAGGTCCCACTGCAAATCGGCCGAGAGGTACGCGCCCGAAAACGGGTCGATGTACATCCCGCGCTGCGGGTCGAAGAAGAGCCCAGTTTGCGGGTCGTACTGCGGCGCGTTCGGGTCGGGTTGCTGCGCGCCGGCGTCGCGGCCGCCTTGCTGCCCTCCTCGAGCTCCGCCGCCGCGAGCTCCGCCCTGTTGCCCTCCTCGAGCTCCGCCGCGAGCTCCGCCACCTCGAGCAGCGCCGCCGCGCCCTGCGCCCTCCATGAAGTCTTGGCCGTTGATGGTGCGGTCGATGCTGCGATCGGGAACGCAGACGTCGATGCCGCCGCGCGATTCCCAATGCCAGCCCGCAGGGCACGGGTCGCCGCTCGCCTTCGCTTCGGCCGCCGGCGCCGCCTTGCTGCTGCCCTTCTGTGCGAGCCCTTGCGCGTAGCTCGAAACGAATTGCTGCGCGAGCGGCGCAATCATGTTGTGAATTCCGAGCGGGTCGAGAAACGCCGTTGCGATGTCGGCGGCCTTCCCCGCGTCGATGTGCGCGGCGATGCCTTGGACGAAGCCGCCGTAATCGGCGTAGTCGCCGGGCTCGCCCTGCAGCGCGCTCGAGAGAGCGAAGAGACGCGCGAGCACGTCGTCAGGAGCTCCCCACAGCGCGAGCAGGCCCGCGGCGCGCGTCGCGTGGTGAAGCGCGTGCAGCGCATCGCCGCCGTAGCGCGTGACGCTCACTCCCTCGCCGAGTCCAACGACAGGAACGTCGAGCCGCGCAGAAACGCCGCCGCTACGCAATCGCGAGAAGCCCACGACGGTTTTTCCGCTTCCGAGCGGCTCGACAAATGGGACACGTGTCCCGCTGATGCGCCCGCCGCCCATGCCGGCCCAGCGCGACGGGTCGTCAATCTTGCCATCGCCGCGCTCGACGACGACGTGCCAGCGGCGCGGGCCCGACTGGTAGACGATCGGCTTTGCGTCGGGGTCGACGCCGCTCGCGCGGAGCTCGCCGGCCCAATACGGCCCGAGGTCATCGCAATCGCCCCATCCGCGCTTGATGACGGTCAGCGGCGGGTCGAACGACTCGTCACCCGCTGCAGCGCCTTCGGGCGCCCAGCGAACGCCAGCGTCGATTGCGACAGCGAGAGGGGGCACGGCCCCCTGCTCGACTTGTCGCTGTGCGATTTCGGTCGCGGCCTCGAGGGCGGCGCCGAGCGTGCGCTCGTCGACGTCCTTGGCCGGAACCGTCAGCTTGATTTTCATAGGAAACCCTCCGTTAGGACAGGTGTCCTATTCAGCCGACGTAGCGCCCGTAGATGGTGAGACGAACGACGATTTGGTCCGGGTTCGTGGGCGCGGTGAGCGCGAGCACGTTGCAGACGATGTCCATACCCGGCGTCGCGACGTTCATCGCCATACGAACGCCGAAGTTTTGCCCCGTCCACTCGTCGAGCGAAACGGCGCCGATTTGCGCTTGCTGCGGCGTCGTGCCGACGACGATGCCTTGCTCCGCGTCGACTTCGATGTCCTGCGCGGTCGTGCCTTGGCGCTTCACCGTCGCGACGACGCGCTCGCCGCGGAACGGCTTCTGCGTGCGCCCGAGGTACTTGATGGCCGTCGTCGTCGACGTGATGATGCCGACGTTGTCGACGGGCGCGAGCGGGAGCTGGATGAGCCCTTCGATCGGCGACGCGATGCCGAACGGGTTTGCCTGCGCGAACCAACCGGGGTGCGGAAGCTGCGCGGGGAGGTTCATGCCGCCCATGTTTCCGGGGTGCATGCCGGGGTTCATGTGACCTTGGAAGCCGCCGCGGCCGAGCCCGCGATTTCCGGGGTGCTGTCCGCCGCGAGCTCCGCCGGCGTTGCGACCGCCGCCACGCGCTGCGGGGTGCTGCCCGTAGCCGCGCGCGAGACCCACGAGGTTGTCTTCGTAACCGACGACGTCGAACTCCTCCTCGCCGTCGACGCCTTCCGGCACGTACTGCCAGCCGTTCGCGACGTGGCTGTTCACGTGCGAGGCGATGCGCTTCTCGCGCGAGCTCGCGACGTTCGCAGCGTCCGCGGCGCCGACGCAGCCGAGGGCGAGGATGGTGGAAAGACCCGAAACTTTCTGAATGCGACCGGACATGCGTGCCTCCATTAGGACAGGTGACCTATTGCCGGTCACTTCACTTGATTTCGTAATTGTGCTGAGGGCCAGCGCCGCTGACCTTCTTCTTCAGACCGGGGATGCTGCCCGTCTGACCGATTTCGTGCGCCGCGAGCACCGCGGCTGCGAGCGTCGCGTTCACGACGTGCTTTCGGAAGCCCGCCGGCACGACGTTGAACTTCAGCGCGGCGTAACCCGCGACTGCGATGGTGGCGTCCTCGCCGAGCTCGCCGATGACGGGGATTTCCCAGCCCTGCTTTTTCGCGAAGCCGAGCGCTGCGCCCATCAGGACGGGTCCCCAGAGATGCGACGTTCCGCCGCCACCTCCGCCGCGGCCGCGTCGACGCGGTGCCGCTTTCACATGCACCACGCGCGTCGACGTCGTGTGACGCGCGAGCGCCGTCGAGTGCGAGCGCGAGCGCTTGCGACCGCCGCCGCCTCCACCCTTGACGAACTGCCCTTTGCGATTGCGTTTGGCCATTCGCGCAGAACACACCGCGTCGCAGATTGCTACAAGCGTTGCCTTTGTGACACGCTAGCGGATCGCTAGCGCATGTCGCCGAGGGGAGCAGCAACACAGAAGTCCGGCGCGGTGCTCTTCGTGCGTTGCACGAAGGAGCAGTACGAGCGTTTCGAGCGCGAAGCGCAGCGGCGCGGCATGACGCTCGCCGCGTTCGCGCGCGCCGAGCTCCTCGAGGCGTGCGACTTCGCCGAGCAGCGCGCCGACGCTCGAGCGAAGCCGCTCTAGAGCGCCGCCATCGCTGCGCGCTTCGTCGTCTCGCGCCGCCCTTCGTCCTTGAACACGAAATAGAGCGCGCCGCCGATGACGACCCACGTTGCAACGCCCATCGCGAGATACCAAGGGACGACGTCGCTCGCCGTCTTCTTCAACTTCTCTTTGATTGCGACGGCGCGATCGTGCACGGCGCCGCCCGTCGTCTGCAGCCCTTTCTCGACGTCCTTCGCGAGGTCCTTCGCGGTGTCGAGCGCCGCGGCCGCCTTGTCGCGTACGCGCTTCTTCGCGGCGTCGTCGAGCTCTTGCGCCTTGTCCCAGGCGTTTCGCACTTTCTGCTCGGCCATCTCCAAATAGGACACGTGTCCTTCTGCGTCCGTCGTCGACGGCGTCGGCGATGCGTCCGTGTGTGCGGCGGCCGCGGCGACGTGGTGCGGCATGAGCGGCTGCAGCTTGTCCCAGACCTTCGAATTCGGAACGTAGAAATCAGCGTTCGTGATGGTGATGGTGGCGGTTTGCGAGCCTGCGTCGTAGCTCGCGGAGAGCTTCACGCCCGCGGTGTGCGTGTCGATGGAGTAGCTATTGTCTCCCGTCTTCGTGACGTCGAAGCCTTTGCTGCGAGCTCCGTCGAGGAGCTTTTGCACTTCGTCCGGCGTCAGCGAAAACGTTTTCGTCTTCGGCTCGCCGGCGACCATCGGCCCGCCGTCGCCGTTCGCGGTGTCGACGTACGAACCGACGACGCTTGCCGAGTCGAGCGCCGCGAGCTCGTTCGCGAGCGTGTCCCATCGCGTCGTCTCGGCGCCGCTCACCGATGCGTAATGCGAAAGCACCGTCTCGAGCGGTTTCCACGTGCCCGGCGTGTCGTCGCCGGCGAGGAGCTGCGCGCGCGTGCCGTCCTCGTCGGTGACGAGTTTGAATTTCGTCGCGCCGCTCGTCGACGTGACGCGCGCGCTGCGCGTCCCCGTGTTCTCGACGTTCCAGTTGGCGCCGCGGAGCTCGTCGAGCATGTCTTGGAATGCGCCGACCGAAATCGGCGGGTAGTGGCGGACGCCCATCGTGCGAGCACACCGCGTTCGGCTCGCCGCATCAACCTGTGTCGGTTCGCCACGCTAGCGAACCGCTAGCGCGCCGGCGTTTCACGGTTGAAAACCGCGAACGGCAAATCACTTCGCCGGTTGCTTCAACGCGCGGCCGATCGTCGCTCGAGGGATGCGAAGCGCCGCCGCGATTTCGCGCAGCGTGCTTCCCTTCCCTCGCATCCGTCGCGCGGTCGTGAGCTCGGCGGCCGTCATTCGCGGCGGCCGCCCCCAAGGCTCGCCGGCGGCCTCGAGGCGAGTGCGCGCCGCGGCGATGCGTTCGTTTCGCACGAGCCGCTCTTGCTTCGCCGCCCACGCGAGCACCGCGATGATGACGTCGGCCGCCGGCCCCGCGAGGTCGAAGCCGTCGGCGATCGTCACGAGCTCGCAGCCGTGCTCGCGGCACTCCTCGACGATTTCGAACGTGTCGCGGATGCCCGTGCGCGCGAGTCGGTCGAGACGAAATGCGTAGAGGCGCTGCACTCGCCGAGCTCGCACGAGCTCGCGCAGGCGCTCGAGCGCGGGACGCTTCATCGTCTTCGCGCTCACCTTCTCTTCGAACCACTCGAGCTCGGCGAGCTCCGCCGGCGACGCGCGCCGCATGATGGCATCGCGCTGCGTTGCGAGGTTCTGCGTCAGCGACGACACGCGAACGTAGGCAGCGATCACGCGTCGTCGCCCTCGAGCCAAATCGCGAGCTCGAGCGAGCTCGCGGCTCTCGAGGCGAGCCGGACGGACACCAACAAACCGGGCAGCACCAACGGCAACGGCAGCGACGAGTCGAGCACCTTGCGCAAAGGGACACGCCCGTCGACGAGCTGCTCGTCGACGCCAATTCGCAGACTGACGATGTCGATGTCGTCGATCGGTCCGTTGAAGTTGCCGCGCAGCATCCTCGGCTGAAATGCAGCGCGCGCCATCGCGTTCCACGTCTCTTCGCCGCCAGCTGAGAGCTTGAGATTTTCGCCGAAACCAAATTCCAACGTCGCCATGCGCGAAACTCTACTTTCGAGCCGCGCGGCGCGCGAAGGGTTTCGAGCGAAAGTACCAGCCGCACGCGTTGCATTTTGCGCTGAGCGGCTGAAAGCTCGGCGCGACGATGACGACGTCGTGCGAGCTGCAGCTCGGGCACTCGGTTGCCGCCCTGCCGTCGCGCATCTTGCGAAGCATCCGCTCGACTTCGACGTCGTGCTTCACAGGTGACAGTCGCATTTGCACGGGCGTGCGAGCTTCGCGAGCTCTTGCCCGCCGAAAGCGCAGCACGGCGGCTCGTGGAAGCACGCGAGCTCGCCTTTGTTCATGTGCGTGTTGAACGCGGCGCGGAAATCGTCGACGGCGTCCGCGTTGCGGTCGATCGCTTCGATGAGGCGTTGCAGCTTTCCAGCGATGAAGCCGCACCACCACGAGAAGAGCCCGAAGCCGAGCGCGATCGTCAGCGACAATTGCGCCGGCGTCATTCGTCACCCGGTGACGACGGCTCGGGCTCGCGACGCGGCGCGAGCTCGTCGAGGACGTTCGCTTGGCCGCGCAGCACTTCGGCCGCGTTGAGGTACAACGTCGCGCGATCAGCGTCCGTCGCGTCCGTGTTCCTTTCGGCTTCGGCGAGGCGGAGCGACACTTGCGCGAGCACCCAGCGAATCGATTGGAGTGCGGGACGGTCCATGTCTTTCATGGCTCGATAGTTCACTTACGAGACGCACCCGGCGCATGGACGTTTTTCCCTGCGTCGTCGTGGTCATTTTCGGGTGAGGATTTTGGGACGGCGCGAAGCGGCGGCCGCGGGGCGCCGGCGAACTTCGCGAGCGCTCGCGCCGCGACGTCCATTTGGTTTTCGAGGTCGTCGATGCGCGCGTTGAGAATTCCGCACGCCGTGCGTTTGTCGAGCACCTCCTGCGCGAGCGCCTCGAGCTCGCTCGCGAGCAAGTCGTGCACGAACAGTCGGCCGCGCTCGCGCTGCTCGAGCGCGTACGCGAGGATTTGGCGCGCTCGCTCGTCGCTGATTTTCCGCGCAGCGCCGACGCTCACAGGTCACCGCAGACTTGCTTCGCCGGGTAGCACGTGTCGTCGACGACGTCGGCGCCGGCGTCGAGCTCGAGCTCGTCGACGACGTCGGCCGCGGCGTCGCCAGCGTCGACGATCGGCGGCGCGTCGACGTTGCCGCCACAGGCCACGAGGAGAATTGCGATTGCTGCGTACTTCATGGTTTCACCCCATCCCGATCGCTTTGAGCTGCTCGAGCACGTCGCCAACATCGGCGAGCTCGTCGGGTTCGATGGGGCGCGCGACTGCTTCGCGCGGCGGCGACGTCGGCCGGCGCTCGAGCGCACGCAGGCGGCGCTCGCCTGCCTCGACGTGCGCGAGGAAATTGCCGACGTCGCCGAAGATGAACACCGGCCGCGGCGGTCGACTTGAACGACGATGCGACTCGAGCCACGCGGCCTCCATCGCGGCCTCGAACTTCGCGAGGTGGTCGCCTTGGAGCTCGCGAGCGCAACGAACGACCATCGCGAGCTCGTCGACGGCGAAAGCCTTCCGCGGCGCCGCGCTGGGAAATCGACGCGCGTGGAACTTCGCGAGCACCGCGAGCGCGAGCGCTCGCTCCTCCGCTGAAAATTGGAAAAACTTTTCTTCTTCGCGCGCGTGCGCGCGGTCCGAAGAAGAAGAAGGCTCTTCTGATCTTGAGAGAGAGTTAACTTCCCCGGCACCCACTGCCGACACGGGGGAGCGAGAACCGCTCGGCGCCGCCGTACCGGAAATAGCTTCCGCAATGCATCTTATGCGAACTGCTGCTGCCTCACCCAAGACCGATTCGATGTCATCGGCGACGCGCTCGCACTCGTCGCGCATGGCTTGGTTGGCGGCCCTCTCGGCCTCGAGCTCGCGCTCGAGCTCTTCGATGCGGTCGATCGCGTCGACGTCGACGCGCATCCTCGGGCCGCTTTCGCTTGTGCGCTTCGCGGCGAACGTTCGCAGCGCTGCGAGCGTTGCCGGGCCCGGCGCGTAGAACAAATGCTCGTGCGAGCCGACGCTGTATGTACGTCGAAGCACCACGATTTCGGAACGCTCGAGCGTCGCCGTCCATTCGCGGATGATACGCGAGCTCACGCGCAGGCGGCGCGCGAGAGTTTCCTGCGACGGAAAAGCTTCGCGAGCGTCCGGCGACCAGTGCCGCGCGAAGCGCTCGAACAGCTGCAACGGCCCGCGCTCGAGCGAGGCAAACGGCTCGAGCTCGCTGATGTCGTCGAGCGCGAGCTCGAATTGGGCGCGGAGGCGCCGTAGCAACCTCCGCTCGTCGTCGTCGCGATCGGGACCTGCCCGCTCGCTACTCTCTTCTTTCGGGTCCATCGTTGTCGCCTTGCTCGGTCCGCGACCTGCGCGGGCCTTCTGGGGTTGTGTTGAGGTTCAGCGTCACGAAATCGTCGACGATGTGCGCGAGCTCGACGAAGCGCGCCATCACATCGCTCGCGGGCACGGCCTCGCCAGGGTCACGGCCCTTTGCGAGCTCGGCGTAGTTCTGCAGCTCCGACGTCGCGAGATGCACGACGTCGCGCCCGAGCTCACGCTCCGCAAACGTCGGCGGGCGCGCTCGCGCCCAGCTCCCGAGGTACGAGCGGAAGGCGGCGCGCACCTTTTCGATCGCGTCGAGCTCGTAACCTTGGAGCTTCACACTCGCAGCGACGAACGCGCCGGCGGTGTCGACGATGCGCACGAGGTCCTCGTGCGCTCGCAGCGCGCGGAGTCGTTGCCGCTCGCTCGCGGCGTCGTCTCGAAAGTCCTGTGATTTCCCCGAGTCCAACACATGCAACATGCATGGAAAGCTGCTCGGGCGTCAAGTTTTAAAGCGAACCGCCGCGCACTCGGTTGTTGGACTCGAGGAGGCGCGGCGGCCCGAACGTCTCACTAGGAGCGCGTTCTCGCAGGAATTCGAGCATGTGCGCCCGGTCCGGTCAAGAAACGCC
>Ga0207686_10001821_pt1 | contig 11857 bp, 10 predicted proteins | sample KBSM24metaG_FD_184396 | JGI IMG/M metagenome (GOLD analysis project Ga0207686, IMG submission 184396) | Miscanthus rhizosphere microbial communities from Kellogg Biological Station, Michigan, USA - KBS M2-4 metaG (SPAdes) (version 2) | ecosystem: Host-associated > Plants > Roots > Rhizosphere >...
CGATTCCCCAGGGCGATGTCCTCTTTTTGAGACCTCAGACATTGACCAACGACAGCAACAGCGCTTGAATGGTCAACATGCCAAACTTCTAATTTGTTCCGTGACGCACCTTTTACTGGAAAGCGCAGAGTGGCGGACCGGGAACTTGTAAGATTTGCCGAACCAAGCTGGACCAACCTGAATCCAAGTCTTGTACCGAGTCGATTCACATGAAGCCTCTAGAGCCGACACCCTCTGCATTGAATGAGGAGATGCCTGACAGCCCCATGGCGTCCGTTGCCCGCGCCTTGCCCGCGGGTGCCTGGCTCGACGAGTTCGAGCTTGGGGAAATCATCGGCGAAGGCAGCACCACGATCGTCTACGCGGCCACGGACCGCGCTCGCGCGGTCCCGGTGACGATCGCGGAGTACATGCCGGCGCGGCTTGCGCAGCGCAATCACGAAGCGCAGATCACCCCGCGCACTTCCGCACAGGCCGATGCATTCGCGAAAGGGCTGAAGGCCTTCATCAATGAAACCCGCACGCTGGCCCGATGCAACCATCCTTCGCTGGTGCGGATCGTGCGTCTATGGGAAGCCAACGGAACAGCCTACCGCGTCATGCCGCGCTACCAGGCCAGGCGCCTGCTCGACGTCCGCGTGGGCATGAACGAACCTCCCGAAGAGGCGGCAGTTCGCGCGCTGCTCGACCCGCTGCTAGGCGCACTGGGGGTGTTTCACCAAGCGGGAGGAGGTCACGGCAAGGTCACGCCGTCCAATATTCTGCTGCTGGCCGACAGCCGGCCGCTGCTGCTGGCCCCCGGTGCAGCGGGCCGGGCGATCGCTGGCGACCGGATCGACGTGCTGATGACCGGCGCCGATCCCTGCTTCGCGCCGATCGAGCAGATGGTCGAATCGGCCGACATTCCGCTGCGTCCTTCGGTCGACCTCTACGCGTTGGCCGGCGTCGCACGCTACTGGATCAGCGGGCAGTTGCCGGGGCCAGTCTTCGGCGCGCCCGACTCCCCACGGCGTGAAAAACTCGAAGACACCGTGCAACGGCTGCGCCTGACCTGGCCGCGCCTGCACTACAGTGCCGCCTTGCTGGACGCGCTCGACAGCGCGTTGTCGATCTATCCCGCCGAGCGGCCGCAGAGCGTCGCGCAGATGCGGGCGCGGTTAGGTACCGCACCTGCGGTCGCGGCTGGCCCAGCGATCGCGGCAATAGCCCCTGTTCCTTCGCTGAACGATGCTGGACCAAACGCTGCCATAGCAAGCAATGTCGTACCAAGCGATGGCGTACCAGGCGATGCCGTACCAGGCGATGCCGTACCAAGCGATGCCGTACCAAGCGATGCCGCACCAAGCGATGGCGTACCAAGCGATGGCGTACCAAGCGATGGCGTACCAAGCGATGCCGTAGCGAACGACGCCATACCATCGTGGCCGGCACCTGGGCCGCAGCCCGCACCGGCGGACCGCGTGCCGCAGGATTTCGACGTTGTGATGGCGGTCGTGCCCGATGCCGATCCGCTGGCGATTTCCGGCCTCGCTGGCATCGACGGTGACCCGTCGGCGCGGACGGGTTTCGCACGCCGAGCGTCCAAGCCTCGACACATCGCGAGATGGAGCGGCGCGGTGCTCGCACTGCTGGTGCTGCTGCTTATCGGCGTGTTCGAGTTTGGCCAGGAAGGGCGCTTTGGGCGCGTGCTCGATGCCCTCGGTGTCAGCCGTGGCACTGCCGTTGAGGACAGCGCAGCTGTGTCCGCGCCAGCCGTAGGCACCGACGTCGGGCAAAGCGACGCTGTGTCCCCGTCCGTGAGCCCTGCAGCCCCGGCGCCACCGCCGATAGCCGCGGACGCCGCGAGCCCGAATCCGATGCCGCCGGAGTCCACCGCCGCGGAATCAACTGCAAGCTCCGCCGCGCCTGCGTCTCCCACCGGCGCCCCGATCGCTTTGGATGCAGGGGCCGCGGACTCGGTGCCGACGGAGCCCGCCGCAGCGGACGCTGCCGCGCCTCCATCTCTCGCCAATCCCGACCGTACGACGCAATCGGCCGCAGCTACCGCTGCGTCGACCGAACCGGCGGCAATCGCGCACCCACCCCCCACCCCCATGCCACCCTCAACGCGTAGCGCGCCGCAACATACCGCGCGCGCGCCGGCCAGCCCGCGCGAGGTCTGTGGTGCGCGCACGCAGTTCTCGCTGTACCGCTGCATGAAAACGCAATGCAGCCAGCGCCGGTGGGCATCGCATGCCCAATGCCAACGCCTGCGTGCTACCGATAGCGTCGACTGACGCGCAGCGCTCTGTCGCGAATCACGGGCTAAGAGCGGTTCTCACGTCATAGGTAGGGCCTGAGCCACGCCAGCCCGGCTGAAGTGCCGCCGGCTTGCATTCCCTTGCGCGGTCGGTACTCGCAACCGATCCAGCCGCCGTAGCCAAGCTCGTCGAGCAAAGCGAATAGATAGGGGTAGTTCAGCTCACCCGAATCGGGCTCGTGCCGCTCCGGCACGCCCGCGATTTGGATATGGCCGACTTTGCCGGTTGGCACGTAGCGTCTCAACTTCACCGCGACATCGCCCTCGACAATCTGGCAGTGATAAAGATCCATCTGCACCTTGAGGTTGGACATCCCGACATCTTCGCAAGCCTTGTGCGCTTGGTCCTGGCGATTCAGAAAGAAGCCCGGGATATCGCGTGTGTTGATGGGTTCGATCAATACGTCGATTCCCCGCTTGGCGGCCTCAAGGGCCGCCCAGCGCAGTTGTTCGATATAGATCGGATACAGCGCCTCGCGCGCGCTGCCTGCTGGCACAAGCCCAGCCATCACATGAACGCGTGGGCAGTGCAGCGTTTCGGCATAGTCGAGCGCCTTGATGATGCCCGCGCGGAACTCTTCTCCGCGCTCCGGCAGGCACGCCAGTCCCCTCTCGCCCCCGTCCCAATCGCCGGGCGGCGCGTTGAACAGTGCCTGTTGCAGGCCGTTGGCTCGTAGGCGGGCTGCGATTTCGCGGGATTCGAATGCATACGGAAACAGAAACTCAACCGCCTTGAAGCCGTCACGCGCGGCGGCCGCAAAACGATCGAGAAACTCGAGCTCCGGATAGAGCATGGACAAATTGGCGGCAAATTTTGGCATGGCATTCACCAGCGCGCGCCGAAGGCCCGGCGCAGCTCGTCGATTTGCGTTTCCGTCAATGGGACAAGGGTGGATGCGCTAAGGATGATGAGCCGGGCGGTTTGTTCCAGCTCCTCGAGTGTGGCCATGGCCGCTGCAGGGGACTCGTGCCAGACATTCGGCCCTAGGCGCTCGAGCATGACCGCGCGAATCGGAGTCCCGGCTTCGCCATAGCGACGAATGATCTCCGCGACCAGCTGCGCCGCCTCGGGGGCGCCCGGGCGATGGTACGGCACCACGGGGACATGCCCGACCTTCATTACAAAGTAAGGCGTCAAGGCCGGTAGCAATTCTGCGTCGCCACGCTTCAGTGTCAGCGCGACACAGTGCGCACTGTGAGTGTGAATCACGCAGCATGTTTTCTGATCGAAATGGCTCGCAGCCGCGTAGATCTGCGCGTGCAGCGCCATTGTTTTGCTGGCAAGATCACCGCTGAGTTGCCGCGTACTCGAGTCCACCCGCGCCAGTCGCGCAGGATCGAGGAAACCAAGGCAGGCGTCGGTCGGCGTGATCAGATAGCCGCCACCCTGGGACTCGTTCAGTCGCACGCTGATGTTGCCCGCCGTGGCGTGCACGTAGCCTCGCTCGAACAGACTGCGCCCGACGCGGCAGATTTCATCCCGGGCTTGAGCTTCGGTCATGCCAGCATCGAAAAGGCTTTGCTGAAGAAATCGTCGGCACCGAAATTACCGGACTTCAGCGCCAAGTGCAGGTCCACTTCCGGCACGGCGTCGGTGCGGGCGCGGGCGTAGCACCAGGGGACACCGGGGTCGATTTGCGGGCCGATTTTCATTTGCGTGATGTTCAAGGCTTGTACACAGGCGCCAGCGGTTTCGCCGCCAGCTACAACGAGCTGGCGAACACCGACTTCCACCAGACCGTGTGCAACCGCAGCCAGCGCATTCTCCAACAAGGTACCGGCTTGATGCACACCGAGTTTCCCTTGCACCGTCTTGACTGCATCGGGATCAGCGGTCGAGTAGATCAGCACCGGTCGCTGACTCAGCAGAGGCGCAGCCCAAGCCAACACCTGCGTTGTTACATCCACCCCGGCAGCGATCTGCAAGGGATCGATACGGAACGCCGGACCACCCGCTTGGATGAAAGCCTGTACCTGCCGATTGGTAGCCGGAGAGCAACTACCCGACAGGGCTGCCTGCAATCCGGCGGCTCCGGGCAAGGTGGCTGCAGCGTTCGAGGGAGTAATCCCAAAATTGGAAGGCAGACCAATCGCTACACCCGAGCCCGCCGTCACGAGTGGCATGCCCTTGAGTGCCGGGCCCAACCGCAGCAAGTCATCGTTTGAGATCGCGTCCACGATGGCCAAACTGACGCCTTGAGTCCGCAACTCTCCGATGCGCGCACGGATAGCCGTTTCACCCTGTGCCACGACTTTGTAGTCAATCAAGCCTACCTTGCGGTGGCATTGCGCCTGTAGCACGCGCACCAGATTGGAATCCGTCATTGGCGTAAGCGGATGGTTCTGCATGCCACTCTCATTGAGCGGCACGTCGCCCACGAACAGGTGTCCCTTGAATACCGTGCGCTGGTTGTCCGGGAATGCGGGCGTAGCAATGGTGAAATCGGCGCTTTCCAACCCTGCCAACGCATCCATAAGCGCTTCGGCCACCGGCCCGATATTGCCTTGCGGAGTACTATCGAATGTAGAGCAATACTTGAAATAGATCTGCTGAGCACCCTGCGCTTGCAACCATTTCAATGCGTCCAGCGACTGGACAACGGCTTCATTCCTGGGCGCCGTTCGCGACTTCAGCGTCACCACCAGCGCATCGGTATCCGTGTCCAACGGCCGTCCCGGCACACCAATGACCTGCACAACGCGCATCCCGGCGCGCACGAGGCTGTTCGCCAGATCCGTTGCGCCGGTGAAGTCATCGGCAATGCAGCCCAAAAGGACATTCGTCATGCCATCTCGAGCAGATCGATGGTTATTATCCGACCGCTGCGCTTGCTAGCCGCGGCCGAAGGTTTGCCGTGAGCGCCGAATGTCCTGACTGGACGCGTCACTTTGCAGCCGCTCTGCGAGCCTCGTGCCACTGCGCGACGCGCTTCGATCGATAACCACGTGCCTTGCCATGAACATGCGCAGCAAGGCCCATCGGCCGAGGATCGAAAATGCGCGCATCCATCTGTTTAAGGTCGCGCGCAACCCGTGGTCTGAATCCCATGTTCGAAATGACATCGCGCTCGGGGTCGAGCCCGGGCGCGATCTCGATCAACTCCAGCGCGTCAGCTCCAATCCGGAAGACCGCGCGCTCCGTGACGAAAAAGGCCACCTGACCTCGCTCGCGTCCGATCTCTGCGCTGTAGCAGATCTGCTCGAGTTTCGGAACGAACTTCTGATGGCGACCTTCCTTGCGGATGACGGTCTTGCCTTGCTCCCAGGTGACGTCGAGATCGCCGGCGGTGAGCGTTCCGCCGAATACGACGCATCTCGCATTCTGGCTGATGTTGATGAACCCGCCGACGCCAATGATCCTGTCGCCGAAACGGCTGACGTTGACATTGCCTTGCGGGTCGACCTCGGCGAAAGAAAGAAAGGCCAGATCGAGTCCCCCGCCATCGTAGAAATCGAATTGCGCCGGCTGATCGATCATCGCCCAAAAATTTTGGGCTCCGCCCGAGTCGCGGCCGGTGATCGGAGCTCCCCCAATCAGGCCCTGTTCGTTGGTTAGATGCACTGCGTCGAGCAAACCTTCTTCGGCGGCGATCGTCGATAAGCCTGTCGAAACGCCCGCGCCAAGATTGCAGATTGCACCTGGAAAAAGCTCCATCGCGGCGCGACGAACGATCACCTTGCGTGGGCCGAACGGGAGCGGTTTGATATGGTCAACCGGGATGCGCAGTTCCCCGGAATAGCTGGGATCGTAATCCGTCGCATAGGTCTGGCGCTGCTCGGCATCGACGACGACAAAGTCGACCAGGATTCCTGGAATCTTCACTTGCTGAGCGGGTAACGTACCACGAGAAGCCATCCGCTTGACTTGAACGATCACGATGCCCCCGACGCGCCGGGTCGCTTGCGCCATCGCGAGCATCTCGCCAAACACGGCCTCCTGTTCCATCGTCACGTTGCCATCTTCGTCGGCGGTCGTACCGCGCAGAAATGCGACGCTGACCGGCACCGGCTTGAAGAGCAGCCACTCCTCCTCGGCGAGAGTAACGACTTCTACGAAATCCAGCGGGGTACACGGGCTTTGCCTGGCGCCCTGCTGTCGTGGATCGACGAAACTGTGGAGTCCCGTCTTGGTTAACAGGCCGGGTCTCCCAGCGGCCATATCGCGCATGAGCTGCGACAGCACACCTTGGGGAAAAGTGTACGCTTCGATCTTGTTCTCGGCTGCCAAGCGAACGAGGCCAGGCGAATCGACGAGAGCGCTCGTGATCGCCCGCTTGAGCAGACCCTCGTGCGCGAGATGGCTGGCACCCAGAGCCGCCCGATCGCCGACGCCAACAACGCTGACCGATGTAAGTCCTCGCGGCTTGCCTTCCGCTTGGAAGCGCCGCTCGACCGCGGCGAGCAAGGTTTCGGGCACGGAATGACCGCCACCAGAACCACTGATCAGGATCGCGTCGCCATCCTCAACAAGTCGAGCCGCTTCGTCCGCTGTAATTTTTTCCATGACCTTTTCTTTAATCCCAACTGCCTTGCGGCTCAAGCGTCCTGCTCGACGGTAACGCGTGCTCTAGCCCTGCGTCTGATTGCCCGCTGATCGCGTCTGCAAACTTATCGGCCCTTGAATTCTGGTTGGCGTTTGGCAAAGAACGCTGTTACACCTTCGTGGAGATCGCTGCTGTCAAATATCTGCTGCTGAGCCTTTGTCGACATCGACAGCCCAGCGTCAAGGGGAAGGTCTTGGGCTGCGTCGACGAGCTCCTTGGCGAGCCGGTTAGAGACCGGCCCGCGCAAAACGATGGTGGCCGCAAGTTCCCGGGCGCCATCAAGCGCCGATCCATCGGTGACCACGCGGTTCACAAGCCCCCAGGCCAGCGCCTGGTCATCGGAAACCGTTTCTCCCGTAAAGAGCATCTGCTTGGCTCGCGCAGGCCCTACGAGACGCGTCAATCGCAAAGATCCGTTTCCCGCCAGCCCGCCCAGCCGGGACTCGGTAAGGCCCATTACAGCTCCGCGCTTGGATACGCGAAGGTCACACGCGAGAGCGAGTTCCAGTCCGCCCCCCAACGCCGGGCCGTCGATCGCCGCGATCGTTGGCATAGGCATGTGCGCCAAATGCCTGAGTACCATGTCCTCAAACAAGATTTTATGTTCGCTGGCATCCTTCCGGAGATGAGAAAACTCCTTGATGTCACTCCCGGCACAGAAGGCGCGTCCCTCTCCGCCATGCAGAATCAGACATCGGACTTCCGTGCTTGCGGCAACCTCGATCAAGACGCCATTGAACGCACGGAGCATTGCCTTGGTCACAAGATTGATCGGACCGTTGTTGATCGCCACTTCGGCGATCATGCCGTTGAGTGCCACTGAAACAAGGGGCGGGGAATCCTCCTGCGACGTAGCGTTGCTCGGCTCACTGGTCGTCATGGCGAAGCGCTCCTAGTCTTCAGCGGCCACGGGACCGTCGACTCCATGAAGCACTCCCATTCGTTCGAAATGTCTGTGAATCTTGTCCACATAGGCACCGAATTCCGGAGCGTCGCCGAGAACGATGGGGCGAGGACGGGGCAGATCCACTTTGATCTGTTCCACAACCTCGCCAGGGCTGGGACTCATCACCAATACGCGGTCGGAGAGACCCACTGCCTCCTCCACGCTATGCGTGATGAAAAGCACCGTCGGCCTCCGGCGAAGCCATAGCGCTTCCAAATCCATACGGACCTGCAGACGGGTCAAGGCGTCCAACGCCCCGAACGGCTCGTCCATCAGAAGCACCGACGGGTCGTGAACGAGCGTGCGAACGAGAGAAACACGCTGGCGCATACCCCCAGAAAGTTGACGGGGATATTTGTTCATGGCCTCAGTCAGGCGAAGCTGCTGAAAAAGCTCTTTGGCCCGGGTCTCGATCTTCTTCTTCGGCAGCCCGCGAATCTCGGCCTGCAGCGTAACGTTCGCTATGGCACTGCGGAACTCGAGGAGCAAGTGGTCCTGGAAGGCGATCCCGATGTCGGTGATGGGTTTTGTTACGCTCTTTCCCGCCACCACAATGTCGCCCCGGCTACGCTTCAACAGCCCCGCCACCATGAGCATCAAGGTGCTCTTTCCACATCCAGACGGGCCGACTACCGAGATAAACTCTCCCGCTTCGATGTCGACGCTGACTTCCTTGAGCGCGAGAAACGGGTGATCTTCGTCTTCGCCAAAGGTCTTGGACACGTTGCTGATTCGGATCGGGACACCGGACCTCGCTTCCGTTGCATGGGCGACATTCATCGGACGCCGCCTCTATTCCCTGGTCTCGACATCAGCCGACGCCGAGATCGCTTCGAGGGGAACCTTCGAGAGCAGTAGCGCCTTGCGGCCGCGCTGCACGATTGTGTCGTCCTGGTTCACGACCGATACGTCGAACACCGCAATCGCCTGCGTCGGTCTGGACTGGCTGTCCCGGAGCTCGCTGATCTGGTAGTTCACGAAGATCGTGTCGCCGATGAATATCGGCCCCACGAATTTCCAATCGCTTATTCCAAGGAAAGCGATCGCCGTTTCGCGCAGTTCGCCGGTCCTGGGCCACATCAGGCCGTGAGCATAGGCAAGGCCCAACAGTCCGTGAGCGACCCTGCGTCCGAACTGGCTGCTCTTGGCGTAGACGTCGCTGGTGTGCAGCTCCGAGAAGTCCCCCGTGAGACCGGCAAAGCCCACGAGATCGGCGTCCGTAATGGTGCGTCCGGGACTGCGGAACGCCATGCCGACATGAAGGTCGGCATATCGGTAGCCAGTCCGTCGTTCGTTGGCCATGTCAGATTCCGGTTATCCCCGGCGCTGCACGTCAGACAACGTCGTCACGTCAAGCCTTGCAGGCACGCATCTCCGATGCGGGCGGCAGATACGCGTTGGTGTAATAGGTCTTCGGATCCTGGCCGGCGGGCAGAAGCTTCACCTCCGAGAGGAGATCCTGGGTCTTCACCCACAGAGCATCTTCTGCCTTACCGATGTATTTCGCTCCGCCGCTGCAGAGCAACGGCTTGATCGACGCCAGCTCGGCGGTAGCCAGCTTTTCATTCATTTCTGGGAAGACGCTCTTAAGGTCCTTCACCGCCTTTTCGGGATTGTCCAGAGCGAAGTACCAGCCCTTGAGGCTTGCCGCGATGAACTTTTTGATAACCTCCGGATTGTTCTTGATGTAACTGTCGCTGGCGAAGATCGAGGTGCTCACGGTGGGGACGCCATGATCGGCAAACATGAAGTTGTCTGTTTGCGCACCTTGCGCTTCCAATTGGATTTGATACGAATCGACCGATCCGAGGATCGCGTCAACCTGCCCCTGTAGCAAAGAAGGCACCATCGCTGTGGGAGGCATGTTGATAAGATTTACGTCCGATTCCTTCAGGTTGTTGGCTTTCAAAAGCAGGGGCAGCATGGTTGTCTGAGACGAACCAGACGGAACGCCCACCTTCTTGCCGGCAAGGTCCTTGATCGACTTGATTCCGGTTTTTTTCAGCGCTGAAACTTCGTTCGGATTCGATTGATAGACTGTGGACAGCACCTTCATCGGGGCACCCTTCGCGATTAGCTGACTCACCGCGACCGCATCGGCGTACGCAATCTCGGAACGACCATTCGCGACCAGTTGCGCGGTGTTGCCCGAGCCGTTTCCCTGGACAAGCGTCACGTCTAGCCCAGCGTCCCTGTAGAAGCCTTCCGCGACGGCAGCGGCGAAACCCGCGTTTGCTCCGCCAGCTACCCAGTTGAGCTGAAAAGTGATCGGCGTATTAGCCGCTACCGCATTGCCGGCTGCAAGGGCAAGACCAGCGGCAATAGCGGCGTCCATAAACAGTCTGCTGATTGATTTACGCATTTCATCTCCTCTCGATATGGGTTGGCCGGACGGCCTCCCGAAGAATCGGATCCTTATGTACTCGCGGCCACCAGCCTTCAGCCGTGCGCTTGCTAGTTGTTTTTCGCGCGTTGCCATGGGGTCATAGCCCACTCACTGAATTCGACTATGTAGTTGATCGCGATGCCAATAACTGTCAGCACGACAAGCACCGCGAAAACGAGTTCAAGATCCATGGTACCGGTGCCACGGAGCAGGACAAATCCCAATCCTCGATTGGCGCCGACAAACTCGGCGACGATAGCCGCCGTGGCGGCGATGGTCGCCGACGTTTTGACGCCAGAGAAAATTACGGGAAGCGCAGCCGGGAATCGAAGATAGCGGAAGGTCTGCCAACGAGTGGCACCCATTGACTGGGTCAGATACAGAAACCGGGTATCGAGAATCTGGAACCCGCTGATGCTGGCCAGAAGCAAGGGAAAGAAGGTCATCAGCACAGTCAGCAGAACTTTGGATTCGATCCCAAAGCCAAGCCACACGAGAAAGAGCGGCGCAACCGCAATCTTCGGCACCAGCTGCATGAGCATCAACGGCGGGTAGCCAATCTGTTTCGCCAGCGGCGAGAGGGCAATAACGAGCCCGAGCGGGATTGCCGTCAACACGGTCAAACCAAAGCCAAGGAGAATCTCGGTCAGCGTTACCACGGAGTGATTCCAAAGCATCGGTGCATCCGTTACGACCCGCGAAAAAACACTCCCCGGACCCGGCAGCAGGTAAGCCGGTATTTTGAAAATGGGAACGGCAGCGGCCCACAATGCGACAATGATAATAAACGTCAGAGGCGGCAGCAGATTCCAGCCGATGCGCTTGACCTTGCGCATTCGCCTTGATCTCCTCGTGGGGCCGGTCGCGTACAAAACGGTGGGCAGAGATGCTTCCGAAGCCTCTGGACTCTGGGGGTCGTCGGGCGGCCCTCGCGATATCTTCAATGACACTGAAACACCTCCTTCTTCGCCTTTTGCCGCCGTGCTCCTGGACGAATCACCGCACATCGCTCTGGCACTGGCGCTTACCCGACTGCGACCCGGCGAAGTTTCGCTGGGACGTGATGCTCCCGGACAGGCCACAGCTGGGAAAGCTCGGACGCGGCGGAAAGAACCGTCGGGGCGATTTCGTCGATGCGCTTTCGTGTCAGCCGAACGCTTGGGCCAGCCACGCTTACGGTCCCGACGGCGGGTAATTCTTTACGATCGCCGGCTCGAATTACTGCAGCGAGCGCGGTCACGCCAGGCTCTGCTTCTTCGTTAACCATGCCGTAACCGCGCGTACGCGTCTTGCGCAAATCATCGCGCAATCGGCCGACGCTTCGGACAGCGTTCGGACCTACCGGAACGCTGTCAAATCCCTGGCGCAGGACGATGCGTAGGGCGTCCTTTTCGGGAAGCGTGGCGAGCCACGCCTTACCGGTTGCAGTGGCATGCAGTACGACCGGGTGGGCCATGATTGGATCGAGACGCAGCGTCGTCTTTGCACCCTGTGCCTTCGCGACCCATACCAAGGACTCACCGTCGACCACCGTCATTCGGACAAGCTCTTCCGTTTGGGCCGCGAGACGATCCAGAACCGGCTGACAGATCTCCGGCAATCTGGTCGCGCCAAGCTGACGGAACCCAAGCGACACGAGGTGCATGGTGGGCTTGTAATGTTGCGTCAGTGCATCTTGCGCG
>Ga0207686_10001822_pt1 | contig 11857 bp, 17 predicted proteins | sample KBSM24metaG_FD_184396 | JGI IMG/M metagenome (GOLD analysis project Ga0207686, IMG submission 184396) | Miscanthus rhizosphere microbial communities from Kellogg Biological Station, Michigan, USA - KBS M2-4 metaG (SPAdes) (version 2) | ecosystem: Host-associated > Plants > Roots > Rhizosphere >...
TAAATACTGGGGCTGGCGAACTGGGCCAGGTATTTTAAGAACTCCTGCCAGATCTCTTGCTTGGCAAACCAGGGCGTGTAGGCCGCGCGAAACGCGGATGTGCCGCGCGGGTCGGCGTCCTTGGGCCGGAAGGTCAGCACGGCGAACTTATCGCGCCGCAGCCAGCCAGGGGGCCACGAGCCGCCGATCGTGGATAGCGCGCCCAGAGAGAAGCCCATGCCCGGCCGCGCCGTGCTGATCGCCTTGACGTTCATAAAGGCGTCGACGACAAAGCCGGTCGATATTCTAGGCTTGGGCTTGAGCGCGGACAGGATAAGCAGTGGCTGGGTGCGCGAGATCGGACTCGTGCCTGGCAGCGCATAGGACGCGGCCGGCACGTCGCGGTAGACTTCCTCGGCGGTGCGGCTGCCGAGCAAGATCGCGTCGAGCAGATCCCAGAGCACGTCGTCGAGCGGGATCTGCAAGTCATTGAGCACGCTTTCGCAGAAGTCCTCGATCTCCTGGCCGAGCTCGTAGCCGTCGTCGGCCTCGTCGTCGAGTGGGCAGCTCAGCCGCACGCCCTCCTCGATGATTGAGGCGCGCAGGATGTTGAGATTGGCATTCACGATCGGGTCGAGGCGCATGCGCTCGTACAGATCGTCGCCAAAGTCCTGCGTGATATCGTCGATCGCGCCAGGCAGCGTGCGCAGCGCGAGCGGCGACCACAGGCCGGAGGCGCCACTAACGTACTCGGTGGCGAGGGTGGAGCGATCGGTTGTGGCGAGATCGGTCATAAGAATCAAAAGGAGCGCCGCGACTCTTTACGAAAAGAGCCAGGGCGCTCGGTGGCGTCGAATGATATGCGATTGTGCTGCTATTCTAGCACGTTCAGTCAAGGCTTGCGTAGAAACGGCGCCAGGTCGATCTCTTCGGTCGGCCGCCCGGCGCGCGGCTTGACCTCTAAGATCAGCCGGGCCCGATCGATGTAGCCGATCAGGTGGCCGCTGGGAGAGCGCAGCGGCACGAAGTTCGGGCGCGGCAGTGGCGGGCGCTTCAATGGCGTATGCCTCGCTCGATCGCGCTGTCCATGCGCCGCGAGCCGCCGACGGTCGGGGCGAAGTCTTCGCCCATGGCCTCTTCATTCGGGAACAGATCGGTAAATGCCCACACCTTCGCGTCCATCCGGTCGGGGCTGTCCTCGCCAGGCACCCAGGTGCAGCACTGATCTTCCAGTTCGGGGAATGCGCCGACGTAATGCCCGCGCTGCTCTTTGGGTGCCCAGAGCATGCTGATCGGCTCGGCGCGCGTGTGCTTGCCGCGTGATGCCCAGACCAGCTCGATCGGGAGATTGGCGCCCCTGATCAGGATGCCGCCAACCTCAACGCTGGTTTGCCGGATGACATGTGCAACCATTGCCCCGCCCTGGTTCTTCTCGGCCACAATCTTATCGGCCTTGAGTTCGATGTACGCCCTGATCACCGCTGGCGCCCACTCGGCCGGGTCGCCTGACGCGGTGAAGTCGCCGAGCACATAGCCATGTTCGCGATCGTCCTTGCCACAGCCGACGATTCCGGTTTCGCCATCGACTCCGCCCGCCGATGGGTCAACGCCGATCACGATGCGCGTCAGCTCGGGCGCGTGTTTCACGCGCGTCGCCTCGATCCCCGATCGTGTCCAGAGCGCGCCGGGCGTGTCTTCCAGGATCTCGGCGTCGAGTTCCTGGCGGCCCAGCCGTGTGCCGGCCAGTCGCCTGATCACGCGCCGCACGAAGCGCTCTGAGACATTCGCGCGATTGATATGCGTCGATAGATTGGTGGTCGGTCTGACGGTCTCCTGATCGTCGCGCAGCTCTTTGATCAAAGGGATTGGGCGTGGCGTGGTGGTGACCACGGCGCGCGGATCGTTGCCCAGCCGCAGACCCATCTCCATATTGCTCCACGCATCCGGCGCGTACTTCCACTTGGCTAGCTCATCCGCCCAGACCGTATCGTGCTGCGGCCCGCGAAGCTGGTCAGGTTCATCGCCACTGTAGGTGGTTGCGATTGCGCCATTCGGCCAGGTCAATCGCCGCTTGGTCGGCTCATACTTTGGCCTATTCCAGGGTGGCGACACGGCCAGGATGCCCGACTCGCCCTCGACAATCACGTCGCGCACGTCGGCGGTGGTCTGCGCGATCAGGCCGATCCGCTGCGCGCCGCAGTGTTCGACCCGGTAGCGGACGTACTCGGCACCGGTGCGCGTCTTCCCCCAGCCACGCCCGGCCAGGATGAGCCACACGTACCAGTCGCCATCAGGCGGCAGCTGCTCTTGTCTCGCCCAGAAGCGCCAGTCAAAAAACAGCGCAGCCTTTTCACGTTTGCTCAGGCTCGCGAGAAACGTCTGTTGGCGACTCGTCGGCCATGCCCGAAACGAGCTTGCGGTCAAGCGATTCTGCGGCATCGCCAATGAAGTCAATCGTGGTCTCCGTGCGATCGATAAGTAGGCCGTGAATCTTTGCCAGCAGAGAGAGCGCGGCGTGCGCGTCGTACAGCTCCGCGCGGAGTCCCTTGTCGGTCAGGCTGTAGCTTTTGATCAAGTGCAGCTTGCCGGCCTTCTCGGCCTTTTCGAGATCGAATCGTGCGACCGGGCGGCGTACCGTCTCGGTAGTCGTCAGCACGCCATTGATGTGTTGCTCGATGACAACATCCTCCTCAGCGATCGTGAGGAAGTCGCTCATATCGCCGCGCGCGTGATCGGAAATCCGTACCAGCACCTCGTCAGCGCTCATTGTCAACTCGGCCAGGCGCGCCTGGATCGCGGCTTGAATCTCAGGTTTTCTTAGGTTTTCAGAGCCAATCGAAGCCGCCGATCGCTCTGCGTAGCCTGCATCAATGGCGGCTTTTGTCGCATTCCAATGGCTCAGATAGGCGTGAATGAAAGCGTGTTGTTTTGCTCTGAGTGCCATAAAAACCTGAGAAAACCTAACATTCCTGCTTATCGACGCCACATTAGCCAATACAGAATCGCACCGACTGAATACCAAAACAGTATCCACAGCGCGCCAGTGACAACCGCAGCCAGACCGCGCAGGACAGCAGCCGGCGCGACAGGATGCGCTGATATCCTGCGCGGCATCATACGAATACGCCCGCCTCGATCAACTTGGCAACGATCTCATTCACGCCCTTCAGCAGTTTGAGCACGCGCAGCGCTGTCTCCTCTGGCGTGTCGAATTGTTCTGCTGTATAGTTGCCGTGCCACAATGCAGATATCGCCCCATCGGGCGGTATGGCGACCGGATGAATACCAGCGCCTGGAGCGCCGACCACGCCGAGCTTTAGCTGATTGATCTGCGCCTGGAGCGATGGAATGGAGGGGAAGGCTGCGAACCCTGGCACGATGCCAGGATAGAACTGCGCGCCTTGCCACGCCATATAATGCGCTCGACCATCGCTCCATTGCACGTCGGCGTTGCCGCGGCCGTCAACCGAATCAGGCAGCGCGCGCTCGACATAGACCGCCGACGCCGCTTCTTTCCAGAACGCGCGAAAGCGGAACAATTTATCCGGCCCAGTCGCGTTACAAAATACCCAATGCGCGTTCTGGGCGTCGTAGGCGTCGGACGGGTCTGCTCCTCCGTAGAGCTTCTGTCCATCGATGAGCACCTGCTGGTCGACGCCAGGAGGAGGATCGAAGCTGTAGCCCTCGGGTAGCTGGAATCCCTCGGGTAGTTCAGATGCCATAGCTAGACTATCCCTTTCACTTCGGCGATGCGCGCCGCCAGGCTGGCGGCGGCGGGTCCGTCCTCGGGCGGCGCCTCGGCGACCGGCAGCGCACCACACTTGCACCACTCCACTGCCAGCCCACACGCGGTACAGCACATATAAAAGCCGCGCTTGACGAAGGTGCGCGCTGGCGCCTTGCCGCACTGGCACATGGCGATCGGGCGCGTGCAATGCGGACAGCACGGCGGATTGATCGGCCTCATTGCGACTCCTTTCACGCGGCATGCGCCCTGATAGGATCGTCCCACTGTGCGGCGATCCACGGTGGCACCTTGCGCACCTTGCCAAACGGCGCGGCGTTCCACGGCCCGCTCACCACCGCGCAGCGGTGGCACCAGCGCGGGTATCCCCACGCAAAGAGGCGGATCGGCTGATGACAGCCGGCGCAGCGGATCGCCGGCATCACGCTTTGATCTCCTGTTCCCATGATCCATAGCCGCCCCAGACGTAGCCAACCACTCCTGAAGGCAGCCTGACACGCGCCCACTGATTGGCGCCCCTGTGGGCGATACCCCTGACCATGTGGCCAGCCAGGCGCTCGCCAGCATGCACGACACAGATGATCGGCGATGAGGCGAACGCTTGCAGCCGCACGCGACTGGAGGAGATCGGCACGAAGGTGCGATCGAACAGCGCGGCGTCGTTCATTGCGGCTCCTTGATACACCCGCGCACATCGACCCAGCCGCGCCCGTCGAGCAGATGCCCGCTCGCGTCAATCTGGACGTGCTCACCTGGCAGCAGATAGCCCCACAGCGGACCAGTCATCTCGGGACGCTGGTAGACTGGCAGCCCGAGGACAGCATAGGCGGTATACGCTGGCGGCGCTGGCGCGACGGCGTACACGCTGTCCACAAAGACAGCATAAGGAAAACCGGCCGGGTCTGTTTTGCGCCCCTTCGGCGTGGCGATGTCGGCGTGCCGTACTAGGTCGAGGCGCACAATGCGATGGGTGGCCACCTTATCGCGGCAGAGCAGGCGGCAGCTCTCGACCTGCACAGCTGGATACGGATCGCTGCCAGAGTTCGTATTGACCAGCTCGATCCCGATCGATGCCTCCTGAATCTGCTTGCTGTTTCGATTGCGCCAGCCCGATCGCCCCGCGTGCCAGGCTGCCATATCGTCCACGACAAGCTGCGTGATCGCGCCGTCGCGGTCGATCAGGTAGTGCGTCGATGCTTTGGACTGCGGGTTGCGCAGCCAGGCCAGCGAATCATCATAGCTGCCGACGGTCGCGTGTAGGACAATCATCGAAATGGGAGTCCCGTTGCGTGGACTGTGGTTGGGAGAGGGCTTGTAGATCATGCCGTGTCGCCTCGTAGTGCTGATTGAAGAACGTTACGCCACCCGGTACGAACGCCAGACTAGCGATTGCCTTCGCGAATGTGTTGAACGCCCGCGCGGTGTTGCCCTCTAGCCCGCCGAAAAGAATATCTTCGTCCCACAGACCGCTAGAGGCGATGTAGGCGTCATTCGTCCAGGCATCCCAGGTCGTTCTGAATGTCGCCGGGTCCATCTCCGTCAGGCGCATGATCTGGAGTCGCACCGCAGCTTCGAGCAGGCCCAGCAGGATGTCGCCTACGGTGACGGTCACCTATCCGATCTCCCGCTCCAGCAGCACGTCGTTCGTATAGGATCGCACGGTCGACTCGCTGAAGCCTATCTGCCTGGCGATAGCCGCTGGCCGTATCCCTGACGACCTGAGACGACGCATCTGCGCAATCTCGTCGGCGGTTGTGTGGCGCTGTTTGGGACGCCGCCCGAGCACGATCCCCGTCGGTAGCCGAGGCGCGGCGACCGGTGGCGCATCGTCGTACAGGCTGCGCCGCTCGATCGGCGGCAGCGCCGGCGCGACCTCTATGCCCTTGAGCATCGCGATCTCGGCCTCCAGTCGCAGGCAGCGCGCGAGTAGATAGCGTTCGCGTTCGGTGGTCATAGACCGCCCTTTGCCGCAATATAGGCCACCAGCGCGACCGAGATAATAATCGCCGCCAGCGCGAGACTGCCGATCAGCTGGAGTGAGCCGCGCAGGCTGTCGATCGCGGCGGTCAGTCGAACCTCGGTCAGCAGCTCGACATCCGACTGCCGCGCGACCATCGCGCGCCGCTCGCGCTCTAAGGTTCGCTCGACCGCGCGGCCGACGTTATCGCCGCGCCCGTTGCCGGGGATATCCGCGCGCACGTTGCCGACATAGGTGAGCTTGAACAGCGCGGCGTCGATCGGCACCAGCTTGGTTTTAATGTCGCCGATCTCGTTCACGACCTCGGGCGGCGTCGTGTTGCCCGATCGCGCGGCCTGCACCTCCAGCACCTGGAGGCGGCCTTTGTGCGCAGTCCGCAGTTCGTCAAGTTCGCCGATCTGGCGGGTCGTCTCGGCATCCACGCCGCTCCTGGCACGCAAAAAAAAGAGCAAGCCGCTCGCGCGGTACTTGCTCCGTAAGTGTCATACTACCACTAATTTGCAGCAATAGATAGCGGCGGGATTACTACAGGACTGGTACAGGCGTGCTACACTGTCTCACGCGGTTGGCCGATCGTGTTGCGCACACTTGCTCCTGCGCGATCGGCCAATCGTACTAGGAGACCCATGAACAACATTGCGCTAACCCAGCACCTCACCCGGATCGAAGAGCGCCTGATCGCGATCGAGGAGGCGCTGAAACGGGTCGAGTCGCCGAGCGCCTTATCGCTGGTAGCGCAGCGGCTCGGCTCGATCGATGAGAAGCTGACGGAACGCGTGCCATCAAGCGAAATTCGGCAAGCGATCGAGGAGGTCTTCGAGACTTGGGGTCTGGTGGCGCAGCTGAAAGAGGTCTACACCACCCAGCGCGACGAGCTGCAAGCGCTGGTCACGATCGCGGCCCAGCTGCTGGCCGAGGAGCGCGAGCACGACGCGACTGGCGTGGACGAGCGCGAGACGATCCGCCAACTGCTCTTGCAATTGCGCGAGCTCGGCCGCAAGCACGTCGCCGGCCTAGCCGATCTGGAGCGCGCATTCGGCTGGCATTCGGGCGATGCCGAGCGGCGGAAGGCCAGCGGGTTCTAGTGCGATGGATGACGACGCGATCATAGCGGCAGCGAAGGCTGGAGACGAGGATGCCTGGCAGCTGCTCTATCAGCGCTACCAGCCGCGCATGCATGGCTTCGTGCGCTCGCTCGGGATCGAGAACGCCGATGATATCTGCCAGGATGCGTGGATCAATCTGGTGCGCTTCCTTCCTCGATTCGAGCAGCGCAACGGCGCGCCCTTTTGGACGTGGCTGGCGATTCTCGTGAAGCGAATCGCGTGGAAATCGATCCAGCGCGAGCGCTACGTCCAGATCGTCTACGATGAAATGGCGGTCGCGCATGATGATAGTGAGCAAACCGCGCTGGGCCGGGTGTTCGCCATGCAGCTGCTCGCGCGCCTCCCCGATGCGCGTGATCGGGAGGTGCTCACGCTACGGGTATGGCACGATCTGACCTTTGCTGAGATCGGAAGGCGGCTCCAGATCGAGAAGGTGGCGGCGCGCGACTACTACAACCGCGCGTTGTGTGATCTGCGGGATATCCTCCAGGGTCTGGCGCCGCCTTCGTCGCACATCCACCACGCGCCCGGCTTGTCTGCCGAACTCCAGGCCGAGTGCATTCGGCGCTACACCAGCGGTGAACTGAGTGTCAAGGCGCTCGCGCAGCTCTACGGCGTGTCGCCGATCACGATGAACGCCTACGTGCGCAATACGAAGCGGATACAGTGCGCCCGCTGCGGGGCTGCCGACGTGCGACCAGCGCGCGCGAATAGCCCGATCTGCGCGCCGTGCCTGTCCTCACTCAACGCTGCCGACCAGCGTTGGTGTTCGAAAGGTGCGCATGCGGTTGGGGCTGGAGCGTGGCGAGTCTGCGGGGTGTGCGCGCCATGTTCACGCCTGGTGTATCAACAGCGCAAATCAACAGGATACTATGAGCGCGGCGCTCGCGATCGTTGAGTGCGCCCGCTGCGGCCGGTCGTGTATGCTGCGCAGCCCGTACCTACCATTGGCGGATACTTCGGGACTCCCCACGCTTGTTCCATCCACCGCGCCGGGCGGGCTGTGTCAGGAGTGTGCAGCGCACTGGTGGATATTCAGTCGCGATGGGCTGCGCTGGTCGTTCAGCGACGGGCCGGGCGTGCTGGCCTGGCCAGTCGTGCAGGCCGAGCTGGGGCGCGTGCTGGGCTGGATGCATCCAGCGCTGGGGGCACTCGATTGGCCGCGGCTGCTCGACCAGTGGGATCTGCCGTGGCCCTCTGACTGGGCGCTGCCGAGCGATGGGTGAACTAGTCAGGCTGTTGCTTGGAGAAAGCGAGCGCACAGATCGCGTACAACTCGCCCCATATCGTAAACGACACGATAGTGCGCTGGCAAGCCACCCAATTGGACGCAATCAAGGTCGTCGAGTATCAGCGGGCGATCTAGGTCATAGTGCCTAGCCTCCTTATCGGCCACTAGAAGGAATATTTGCTCAAGTGTATAGTCCTGTCCCATAACCGTTGTATGCATGGTCTTCAACGCAACATCGATCGTCGTCGCGACCGATCGTAACTCATCACTATCTAATGCAATAGAATCACCTTTCGAATAGAATATCGGCGGTTGTGGGCCGATATTCATTACTTTTTCGGTATACGCCGAATCGGTTTGATAGATCGTGAGCGGGAAGCTCCGTTCCCGTGCTAACTCTATCAACAAGGGGTGAGAGTTCGCGCCTTTGCGAAGCATTGTATATAACTGCTGTGCTACAGCACGAAGAGAGTAAATCTGCGCGTGCGCTTCGTAGTGATCGAGCGCATTGATCAGCATATTGAGTGCGCCGACGAGTTGCTCTCGACGCTCCTCGAAAGTTAGTCTTCGGGTTGCCATGCACGCTCCCTGGCGCGCCGGCGCTTGCTTCCACGCACGCAGGGTGCTAGAATAGCAACGCGCTCACGCGCAACAATCGAAATGTGCGAAATGACCATCCTCCGCCGCCAAGCAAGGGGATGGTCATTTCGCGTCTGGATACTATTTTAGCACACACGATCCGACAGGTGGTAAAACAAAAACCCCCTGCGTCGGCATGGAGCCAACCAGGGGGCGTGGATCCCGAATCGCGCATGAGTGTCACGCGATGCAGACATTGTAGCACGCTGCGTGGGCCGCTACAGGATGAGCTTATGCTGCTCGACCGCTGGCATGACCGCCTGCGCCGGCTTGAAGGGCGCATACGCCGGCGGCATCTTCACCTCAGCCCCGCCGAGCAGCTCCGCGATTGTTAGCACCTGGAGTCGCGGGTAGTCGCGCCCCCAGCCCGGCGAGCGATAGACGCCGGCGGCGGCAGCTTCCGTGAGCATCTCGCGACTGGGCGGCTCTAAGGTGATGAACGCGCCCAGCTGGGCCTGCTCGCGCTCGATCGTGCCGCGCAGATCGCGGATATCGCCGGCGCGGACGTGCCCGCTCTTGACCTGGATCAGCGCCCGCTTGGGCTTGGCGCTGGTGTCGTCGAGGAACGGGATCATCCCATCGATCCCCTGATCAGCGCCCTTCTTGCCTTGCTTGCTTCCATCCTGGCCGCCCATTGGCCGCGCCTTGATGAGTGAGAGCGCCCACCACTGGAACTGGTAGCGGTCGTCGAGCGCCAGCTTGCGGGCGGCGCCGATATCCTTGGGCTCGCCGACGGTCTGAAACGTGATGCCGGGGAACATCTCCAGCATGCGACTCTTCTGCAGCGCGATCGCCAGGTGGGTCACGTCGATCCCAATCCAGCGCCTCCCGAGCTTCTCAGCCGCCGCCACCGCCGTGCCGCAGCCGCAGAAGGGATCCAGAATCACATCACCGGGGTTACTGCTAGTCGCAATGATGCGCTCCAGGAGCGCCAAAGGCTTCTGCGTGGGATATCCAAGCGCCTCTTTCGAGCGGTTGTTGATAATCGGAAGGTCATCCCATAAATTTTGAATAGGGACACCGGACATCTCATCTAAATAGCGCTTGTACTGCGGCACCGCGCCTGGCCTTGTTTGAATGATTCTGCCTCGTTTAATCAGTTCATCCATATTTTCTTTCGAGTAACGCCAGTAGCGCGATACACCCATAACGTCATAATAGGGGTTGCCCTTTTCCGCGCCCCCCGGGCCTTGTAAGTTGTCGATGCGATATCGGCGGCCATCCGCATCAACGCGCCGGTAGTCACGTTCTACATAGCTTGCATCATAGGGTGCATACTGCTGATTCCAAACGACTTCGCTCCCCTTCGAATAAAACAGGAGGGTGTCTGTAACGCGCCCGTAATGCCGAGAGCCTTGCTTTGTGTCACTATGCGCGCTGCTCCGCTTCCAAATAATTTCATTGCGAAAGTTCTGCGGGCCAAAGATCGTATCGAGAATAATCTTCAGATAGTGACTGGCGGTCGGGTCACAATGCAGATACAGGCTCCCGGTCGGCTTGAGCACGCGGTGCAGCTCGACCAGGCGCACGGCCATCATCACCAAGTAGGCCAGCATCTGATTCGTACCCAGAAAGCCGCGAAGACTGCCGATCATCTGGCCGACGTGCGCCGGCCCATCGGTCACGAGCTCATAGTAGGTCTGCTCGGCCGCGGCGTTCCAGTGCCAGCTATCCTCAAACGCCTGGATCTGGGCGTCTGCGGCCTGGCCATGCTCGTCTTTGAAGAGCACGTTATAGTTGCGATTGGAGTTGAACGGGGGATCGAGATAGACCAGATCGACGCTGGCGGTGGGAATGTGCTCGCGTAAAACAGAGAGATTGTCGCCGTAGTAGAGTGTATTGCGAGAAGGTAGCATAAACGTTCTCAGATGCGACGTAATGAGTGAAGAAGTTGTTTTTGTCGCTTTCTCTAGGATAGTGCCTTTACCGAAGGCGAAAAGAATCAATCGTATATCAATGACATGATTATCGATGATTATGCCGAGATGTTCGCGTATAACTACAGGGGTGGTACAAAGACGCGACGCGCTAACCTAGCAGCAGGCACCGCAACGCCGGCGGGATCCCGCCGGCGCCCTTGTCACCTTGTCACCTTGTCTCCCTCACTCCTCACTCTTCGGCATCGCCGCGTACATCTGCGCGACCACGCCGGCCGGGTCGATGATCTGCTTCTTCTGCTCATCGTAGGCAGCCCAGATCTGGGGGAGGCTATAGAGGTAGCGGCCCAGCCCGAACGCTGCGCACGCGCGCTTGAATGCCTGCGCCTCGGCCGACGTGGCCGGGTTCTCGTCGCTGCGGTCGACCGGGTAGTCGCCGGTGGCCGACTTCGTGACGCCGAAGACGGTCAAGGCGCACACCGCGCCGCGCTCGGAGAGCGTGATGCTGTGTGACCAGTTCTCCACGCCGCAGATCTGATCGAGCCGCACGAAGTAAGCGCGCATGTCCGCATGTGGCGTGGCCAGCGCGCGGGTGCGGTCTTTGGTCAGCGCGGTGGGCTTCAGGGCGATATCGCGCTGATAAAACGGCTTGAGCAGCCAGGGCGCAGCCTCAGCGAGCGACGTGGGCCGGGCGGCCTTCGCGGCCTTCGCGGCCGGCGCATCGGCCGCCGCTGTCTCAGGCGGGGTGAGTTCGTCGGCGGCGCGTTTGGCAGCGGAGAGCTTGCCGGCGCGCTCGGCGGTGGCATTGTTCATGATCTCTTTGGCGGCAGGGCTGACGACCTGGCGGCCGGCTTGTACCATCTCCGCTCCCGTTGTTATGGACGCTGCTGGTTTAGATTGCATCTTCGTTGCCCTTCATTGATAAGAGAAAAGCCGCTAGTCTGACAGGATCGCGGTAGTCGATTGGCTTCGCGTGCTTGCGCATATTACAGGACAGGCAAAGAGGTTGGAGGTTGACGATTGCATTCGTTCCACCTCTGGAGAGGGGGACAACGTGATCGACCGTGAGTCTACCACCAGCATCGCAACACAGGCAAACATTGCCAAACCATGCACACAATGCGCGCCACTCAGCCGCCGTGTACGTCCCTCCATTCCCGATCTTCCGCGCAGCACGGTTGTGTCGATCTATTCGTCCTTTGTCGGGATGCGCAACTCGGTACTTCTTATACTTCGCCAGCACCTTTTCAGGATGCGCCGCATTGTGTGCGCGTTGCTTGGCTGCGACCTTCTCAGGATTCG
>Ga0207686_10001833_pt1 | contig 11830 bp, 9 predicted proteins | sample KBSM24metaG_FD_184396 | JGI IMG/M metagenome (GOLD analysis project Ga0207686, IMG submission 184396) | Miscanthus rhizosphere microbial communities from Kellogg Biological Station, Michigan, USA - KBS M2-4 metaG (SPAdes) (version 2) | ecosystem: Host-associated > Plants > Roots > Rhizosphere >...
CTATAAGAATCATTATAGATCATTGCCACTTCAACTGCAACATTCGTTGCTTCATCTCGACCTTCCACAAAGATCACTTTGGGCAAAAGCGGGCTTCTGCCTGCATTGCTGTCCAGCATTTCTACAAACTCAACAATACCTCCTTCACTGTAAAATGTTTTTGCGTAAGTTCCATTCTCTTCTTCCTTTTCACGAAGATCATTCAATATGATCCGCACCCCCTTATTTAAAAAAGATAGTTCACGAAGACGAGCTTCCAAAATATCTTTTTTGTAAACAGTAACAAGGAAGATGCTGTCATCGGGCCAGAATCGAACCGTAGTCCCTGTTTTATCAGTTGTGCCAATTTCACGAACGGGATATTGAGGTACTCCTATTTTATAATCCTGCTCAAACTTTTTTCCTTCACGACAAACTTCTACGTGTAAATTTTTACTCAATGCATTTACACAACTTACACCGACACCATGTAAGCCACCTGAAACTTTGTAGGAGTTTTTATCAAACTTTCCACCTGCATGCAGCACCGTCATAACAACTTCCAATGCACTTCTTTTTTCTTTCGTGTGCATCTCAGTTGGAATACCACGGCCATCATCTTCTACTGATACAGAATTATCTTCATGAATGGTAACGACAATATTTTTACAATAGCCCGCTAATGCTTCATCAATAGAATTATCGACAACTTCATAAACAAGGTGATGTAACCCTTTTTCACTGATATCGCCAATGTACATTGCAGGACGTTTGCGAACTGCTTCCAATCCTTCCAATACCTGGATGCTATCAGCATCATAACCATTACTTACAGGGATAGCTTTTGCTTTAATTTCTTCGCTCATAAATTGGTGAATCCTCGCTTAAAAATTAGGTAAATGAAATGCTTGCGAATGTACGGAATTCAGCTCTCTAAAGGGCTTTTAAGAGCTTAATTTTTGAGTAATTTTTAGCACCAAAGTGGATAAAAAATAAGGCTGAAAAATTGTCTTTTTCAGCCTTGCAAAATCATTTGTTTTGCATCAACTATTGCGTTTTACTATCTGCGCAACGAGGTCGGCTTCAGTGCAAATTTTATTGCCAACATATACTGTTCCTTTCATTTCACATATGCCACGGCGAATGGGCGTAGAAAGCTCCATTTTTAGAAGCATTGTATCGCCGGGTTTTACCATTTGCTTGAATTTGCAATTATCGATCTTCAGGAAATAAGTATCATATAATCCTTCAGGACTCATGTTCATTGCCAATATACCACCGCATTGAGCAAGTGCTTCCACTTGCAAAACTCCCGGCATGATTGGGTTCCCGGGAAAGTGTCCCTGGAAAAACCATTCATTGAAGGTTACATTTTTTATTCCAACAATATGCGTATCGCTTAATTCAATAATCTTATCCAATAATAAAAATGGATAACGATGGGGTAATTTTTTTTCAATGTAGGCAAGATCAAAAACGGGTGGCCTTGTGGGGTCATAAACCGGGACACCACGAGTATGTTTTGTTTTCTTAATGTATTGCTTGATCTTTTTTGCAAATTCAACATTGCTGCTATGTCCAGGCCTGTTTGCAATGATCTTTGCTTTGATAGGATAACCAACCAATGCGAGATCTCCAACTACATCTAATAATTTATGACGGGCAGGTTCGTTTGGAAAGCGTAATTCAAGATTATTAAGATAACCTTCGCTTTTCACTTCTATTTTATCTTTCTTAAAAACTTTCTTTAGTCTTTCCAATTCAATTGCGCCAACCGGTTTATCAACCACAACAATTGCATTGTTTACATCACCACCTTTGATAAGATTATTATCCAATAACATTTCCAATTCATGCAAAAAACAAAAAGTTCGACAAGGAGCGATCTCGGTTTTGAAGTCTGCCATATTTTTCAAACCCGCATGCTGCGTTCCAAGAACAGGAGAATTAAAATCGATCAGCGTTGTAACGGAATAATCAGGTGCAGGCATAGCCACCATATCCACTCTTTTATTTTCATCCTGCAGGTAAATATTTTCATCAATGCAATACCAGGTCTTTGATGCATCTTGTTCATGTATGCCTGCCTTTTCAATCAGATCAACAAAGGGCTCACTGCTTCCATCCATTATTGGCATCTCTGGTCCGTTTACTTCTACCAAACAATTATCAATACCCATTCCTACCAATGCAGCAAGCACATGTTCTACCGTGCTTACTTTGGCACCATTAAATTCAAGAGTTGTTCCGCGGCTGGTATCTGTTACAAGGTCACAATCTGCTTTTATAACTGGTTTTCCTGGAAGGTCGATGCGCTGAAACTGGATGCCAAAACCCGGAGTAGCAGGCTTCAAAGTGAGATCAACAAGAACACCGGTATGCAAACCAGTACCTGAAATACTTGCTTCGGAGTTTATAGTATGTTGCTTATCAGGGTTGAATTGAGCAGTCATATTCTCAGCAATATAATTCTTATTTTCTGTGGATGAAATCATGCGTGCAAAGATACAGTTTGAGAGGGAAAATAGAGATTAATTAACCTGCTTATGTAATTCTATTAAACAACGAATTTTATGAAACTCTCTCGCTTATTAATTGCTTCACCAATGCTTCCAATTCTTTAATTCTTTTTTCCAATTCAGGAAGCTTTCGACTGATAGCCTGGCTACGTAAAGCAGAAGTATAATCATGAGCAGGCGAACCGGTAACAGCTTTGCCGGCTTCCACCGATTTACTTACACCGCTTTGGGCATTGATCTTTGCGCCGTCTCCAATGTTAATGTGCCCAACAATGCCAACCTGTCCACCGATCATTACACCTTTACCAACTTTTGTACTTCCACTGATACCGCTTTGAGCTGCAACAACTGTACTATTTCCTATTTCTACATTATGTGCTATTTGTATCAGGTTATCAAGCTTGGCGCCTGATCTTATGATCGTAGAACCAATCGTTGCCCTGTCAATAGTTGCATTAGCCCCGATTTCTACATTATCTTCAATTATTACGTTACCGATCTGCGGTACTTTTTTGAAACTGCCATCCGCTTGCGGTGCAAAACCAAAACCATCACTTCCTATTACAGTCCCTGCGTGAATAACAACATTGTTCCCAATAAGACAGTCATGATAAATTTTTACACCGGGATGAATGATAGAATTATCACCAACTCTCACATTATTACCGAGATAAACATTGGGATAGATTTTTGTATTGTTCCCAACCTTTACATTATCGCCGAGATAAGCAAAAGCACCAATAAAAACATTTTCGCCATAAGAAGCAGAAGCAGAAATGTAAACCGGTTGTTGTACACCATTTAATTGCTGTTGCATCATTTGCTGATAAGTGCTTAATAATTTTGCAAAAGCAGTATATGCATCCGGCACACGGATCAACGTCGCTGTAACAGGTTGCTTTAATTCCAATGATTCATTGATAATGATAACTGATGCCTTGGTGCTGTATAAGTATTCTTCGTATTTAGGGTTAGCTAAAAAAGCAAGCTGGCCATCCCCTGCCTCTTCAATTTTTCCAAAAGAAGTGACAGAGATATTTGCATCACCTTCTGTTTTGCCACTGATAAGTGCTGCGATCTGTAGTGCCGAAAAGGTCATCAATTTAGCTTTTATCTGTTAGTGAAAAGCTGCTAGCAAAAGAAATTAGCTCACAGCTATCTTAAGTAACAAATGTACTGTTTTTTAACCGGGCTGGCGAGATGCTGGTGGATCAAAGCATTGTCAACTTTCGAAATATCTTTTACGCTTCCATCTTTGAATAAAATATTTATCCGCTCGTCTTCCGGGTTATAGGTTGTGTTTATTGCTTCACCCGTAAAAACGAAATAATCAGTTTCTTCATTGCTGATACCGAACCTTTGCATCAACTCTTTTTTCTTTTCGTTAACAAGTGAATTGTCAAATAAGTCGGCTTGCAATTTGACTTTATAAAGTTTCCGGTCAACCAATCCCCTACAAAGTGTCGATAAAATTTTATCCGGATGATCCATCCAGTTTTTTACAGTTGACATTACATCAAAATCATCAAGCCTGCAGAATGTATCAAGATGTTCTTGCGTTTTATGGTCTGTGGAAGGGTTTTGTAAAAAATAGTTTAATGCTGATGTTGCTGCTTCTGTTTTTATTCCTTTTACAATTAATTCTTTTGCTCTTTGAATAATTTTCACCAGCATCATTTCAGCACTGAGCACGGTTTTATGCAAGTACACCTGCCAATACATTAGCCGGCGTGAGACTAAAAATTTTTCTATAGAGTAAATAGCTTTTTCTTCTACCATTAACTGGCCGTTCTGAACAGTCAGCATTTTTATAATGCGATCATAGCCGATCACACCTTCTGAAACACCGGTAAAAAAACTGTCACGTGTCAGATAATCCATTCGGTCAACATCCACTTGCCCCGCGATCAATTGGTACAAGAATTTTTTAGGATAACTATTAGTAAAAATTTCAATAGCTGTTTGTAATTGCCCATTGAACTCTTTATTGAGCACTTTCATGATGAGCAGCGAAATGGCCTCATGATGGACATCATTGATCAATTCTTTTTCGAGAGTATGAGAATAAGGTCCGTGACCGATATCGTGTAATAAAATAGCAACCTTTGCGCCGAGTTCTTCTTCGTGAGTAATTTCAATGCCTTTATTCTTTAGTTCACTTAACGCATTACTCATAAGATGATATGCGCCTAGTGAATGATGAAGTCGGGAATGAACAGCACCCGGGTAAACAAGATGCGCAAATGCCATCTGGTAAATGCGGCGAAGACGTTGATAGTAGGGATGAGCAATAATATCCAATATCAAAGGATGATCGATAGTAATAAAACCATAAACGGGATCGTTGATTATCTTTCTGGTGTTGGACATGTTGCTGTTTTGTTAAGGCAAGGCAGCAAAACTACAATAGCTGAAGTTATTAAACTAAATTTGAACTTCTTCATGCTTGCTGAATAGCGAATAAAGCGTACAAGAGTGCGACGCAACGAAAGCTAAATAGTAGCACAGAAGTTAGGCACATAATAATAAACCACGACCATAAACAATTACAACAAAGAATGGCATTAGCAAAAATTCTCTGGGTGGATGATGAAATAGAAAGTCTGCAATCACAAAAACTTTTTCTTGAAAGCAAAGGATACGAGGTACATACGCTAACCAATGGGTTTGATGCGATCGATTATGTAAAAGAAAATCTCGTTGATGTTGTTTTGATCGATGAAACGATGCCGGGCATTACCGGGCTGGAGACACTTGCAAAGATCAAAGAAGTGAGCCAGCAAATACCGATAGTACTGATAACAAAAAATGAAACAGAGAACCTGATGAATGATGCCATCGGCTCGCAGATCAGCGATTATTTGATCAAGCCGGTGAATCCAAACCAGGTATTACTGAGCCTGAAAAAAATTCTTGATAATAAAAGATTGGTGGCGGAGAAAACAACCACGGCTTATCAGCAACAGTTCCGTAATCTTTTTATGGCGCTAAACAGCAGTCCTGATTATAATGAATGGATGGATATTTATAAAAAGCTTGTGTATTGGGAACTGGAAATGGAAAAAAGTGATAGCCCTGAGATGCAGGAAGTGTTGCAGAGTCAGAAAAGTGAAGCAAATACCGAATTCTTTAAATTTATTTCACGCCACTATTCATCATGGGTGAGACCAAAAAGTGGTGATGGCCCTGTGATGTCACATACATTGATGCAGTTTAAAGTGCTGTCTCATTTGGAAAAAGGAGTACCACTGTTTTTTATTTTGGTTGATAACCTTCGTTTTGATCAATGGAAAGCGATACAGCCAATGTTTGCGGAGAGCTTTCGTATACTTGAAGAGGATAGTTTTTACAGCATTCTTCCAACTGCTACACAATACTGCCGGAATGCAATTTTTGCAGGCATGTTGCCAGTTGATATTGAAAAACAATTCCCGGTTCAATGGAAGAATGATGACGAACAAGGTGGAAAAAATTTACATGAAGAAGAATTTTTCAGATCACAATTAAAACGGTTGGGTAAAGGAGATTTGAAAGTTTCTTATACCAAGGTGGTGAATAACCAGGCAGGGCTCGATCTGCAAAATAATATTCATAACCTGCTGGGCAATGACCTGAATGTGATCGTGTATAATTTTGTTGATATGCTTAGTCATGCAAGAACGGAGATGGAAGTGCTGAAAGAACTTGCCAGTGATGAAATGAGTTATCGCAGTCTTACACGCAGTTGGTTTGAACATTCGCCGCTACACCAGGCATTAAAAAAAGTAGCTGATAAGAATATTAAAATCGTTTTAGCCACCGATCATGGAAGTGTGAAAGTGAAAACGGCATACAAAGTGGTGGGAGATAAACAAACAACTACTAACCTTCGCTATAAACATGGTCGCAATTTGAATTACGAACCAAAAGAAGTGCTTGCTTTCCGCGATCCGAGAGAAGCAGGATTGCCGGTGCCAACTGTAAATTCATCGTTCATTTTTGCAAAAGAAGATGGGTTCTTATGTTACCCTAATAACTATAATTACTATGTGAATTATTACCGAAATACTTTTCAACACGGAGGTGTGAGTATGGAAGAGATGATAGTGCCGGTGATAAAGATGCAGAGTAAATAAACCCCCTTACCCTTAAAGGGTGACATAGGTTTAAAATTTCCTGACATAATGTTGATAATTGTGTAGCCAGCTTTGGTTCCCTGATTGTACTTTCGTTGCGACGCTTCGTTCATCTTTTGTTTTCAATCGGGCAAGGCGTGATCATAATTAAAAATTAGTTTTTGACACAATGAAATATACTCAGACAACCCTTGATAAATTAGAAACTGTTGTCGAAGAAGCTGGTTATGTTCTTCGATACGAAAGAGGTACTTTCCAAAGTGGCTATTGCATACTGGAAGAAAGAAAAGTTGTTGTGCTGAATAAATTTCTCCAACTCGAAGGCCGCATTAATACAATGCTTGACCTGATACCGCAACTTGAGATCAATACCGATCTATTATCTGAGGAATCCCAAAAACTTCACAAAGAAGTAATTTTGAAACTAGCCGAAGGGAATGTGAAATAAGGAATAAGAAATATTAAATAAGGAATGAGAATGTAATAGAGGCTCTTCTCCTTCCTTATTCCTAATTTTTCGTTCCTCATTTCTTATTTTTACCATGTGTCTTATCCTCCGCTTAAAATAACTTTTCTTGGTTCCGGTACCAGTGCAGGTGTTCCTATGGTAGCATGTGACTGCGAGGTATGCACTTCACTTGATGAAAAAGATACAAGACTTCGGCCAAGTATAATGGTGCAATCACCCACAACAACTATTGTAGTTGATACCACACCGGATTTTCGTTACCAGATGTTGCGGGAGAAAGTAAAAAAGCTGGATGCTGTTCTTTTTACTCATTCCCATAAGGATCATATTGCCGGTCTTGATGATGTGAGGGCTTTTAATTTTTTCTATAAACCGGTTATGGAAATTTATTCCACCTCAATGACCGAAGTGGCTATCAAAAGAGAATTTCCTTATGTTTTTACTGAAGAAAAATATCCAGGAGTTCCTGTAATAAATTTGAATACGATCACCAACGAGCCATTTATGATCGGTGATATTCCAATTCAACCGATAATGGTCTGGCACTTAAAAATGCAGGTGTTTGGGTTTCGTTTTGGAAAGTTTACATACATAACAGATGCCAACCGCATAGATGAAAGTGAAAAAGAAAAAATAAAAGGAAGTGAGGTCCTGGTGCTAAATGCCCTGCGCAAGCAACATCATATTTCTCATTTTACTTTGGCTGAAGCAATTGATGTAGTACAGGAATTAAAAATCCCCAAAGCTTATTTCACGCATATTTCTCATCAGCTTGGCCGGCATGAAGAAATTGAAGCCGAATTACCTGATGGTATTCATCTTGCATACGATGGACTTATGTTAGAGTTTTCATGAGTGAGAATTCTGGCCAGAAGGAAGAAAAACCGTATTAAAAAGGAAATAACCCACCTCAAATGTTTACAAGTAAGTTTTCAAATTGGGTTTTTATGCATTACATTCAGTAAAATTTTTCATAGGATAAGGTTTAATGGTTAATGTTTTTGATAAGAAAGCCCACCAGTTTCCACCGGCGGGCTTCTTTATTACTTGCTTTGCCAAACTCAGGAAAGGTTGTCAAGAATAAAAGCTAACAGATGTTAGTTCTTCTTAAATTATCCTTACCTTGCAGCGCAAATTATTTAAACAGGTCTTTTATAAAAGAAAGGAGCAATAATGGATTTTCAGGCAAGCGAAATAACACAGCATGCTGCACAGACAGCCCGGGATTTTGCACAGCAATATATCAAGCCACATGTAATGGAATGGGATGAATCGCAGGAGTTCCCTGTTCAATGTTTTAAAGAAATGGGAAAGCTGGGAATGATGGGAATATTAGTGCCTGAGAAATATAGCGGCGCAGGCTTAAGTTATTTTGAATATAAAATTATCATTGAAGAAATATCAAAAGTTTGCGGCTCTATCGGTTTAAGCCTTGCTGCGCATAATTCACTTTGTACAGGACATATTTTAAGTTTTGCAAACGAAGAGCAGAAGCAAAAATATTTACCAAAACTTGCAACAGCAGAATGGATAGGTGCCTGGGGCTTGACCGAACCCAGTACCGGCAGCGATGCAGGCAATATGAAATGTGCCGCAGTAAAAGATGGAAATGACTGGGTGATCAATGGAACAAAAAATTGGATCACTCATGGTAAGAGTTGTGATATAGCTGTAGTGATATGCAGAACTGGTGAGCCAAGAGCAAAAAATAATGCAACCGCATTTATTGTTGAAAAAGGCACTCCCGGTTTTAGCGGTGGAAAAAAAGAAAACAAACTGGGAATGCGTGCAAGTGAAACCGCAGAAATGATCTTTGATAATTGCAGGATACCGGATACAAATCGATTAGGCGAAGTGGGAGATGGTTTCAAACAATCATTAAAAGTATTAGATGGGGGCAGAATATCTATTGCATCACTTGCATTGGGGATTGCGAAAGGTGCATATGAAGCTGCATTGAAATATTCACAGGAACGATATCAATTTGATCAGCCTATCTCAAATTTCCAGGGGGTATCTTTTAAACTGGCAGACATGGCAACTGAAATTGCCGCATCTGAATTGCTGATACTGCATGCATGTGATCTGAAGAATCGGGGACAACAAATGACAAAGGAATCAGCGATGGCAAAGTATTATGCAAGTGAAGTGGCAGTGAAGGTGGCAAATGATGCTGTCCAGATATTTGGTGGTTATGGTTATACCAAAGATTTTCCCGTAGAAAAATATTATCGTGATTCCAAGCTCTGTACTATCGGCGAAGGGACTAGTGAAATACAAAAGATCGTTATTTCGAGAGAAGTGTTGAAGTAAATATTGAAAACAAGGTCAACGATACTTGTCAGTAATTGTATAACAAATGCGATCAGTGATCTTATAAAACACCTGATCCTTTATTTTCCGAACCTGTTTTGTACGCCTATTGTCCAACAATCTTCCTTTTTCATCAAATGATTGGGCGGTTCTGAAATAGGCCAATGCAACATATTTTGGCGGAGAAAAAATATAGCGTATGGTCACAGGTTTTATACTTAGAATTATCAGTTGTTGCGGTTGGTCATTTATGTAATAATCAAAACTGTTGATCCATGTAACTTTTGTTTGTTGCATTTTCCTTATCAGATAATAAATGCCGGCTGTATCATAGTTATATTTTCTCAAAGTATCAACCAGTCTTTTTTCAGTAACATTAAACTCATAGATTCTTGTCAGGGTATCCGTGATCATTTCAAGGGAAACGATGTTAAATTTTTTATCAGTAAAGGCAAGGCTAAAATGATTTGTCGGGTTTAATTTTTCGTAACGGCGTTCAATATTGTCAAGGTCTTCTTTATGTTCCTGGTAAATATTAGTTGAAACGATCTTAGTGCTGCATGAAGTAGCCAGCAACGAGAAAGTGATCAAAATGATAAAAAGGTGACGGATCATTTATCAATGGTTATAATTCCAAATATTATTTTTTTCAATGTGCGGGAAGATACCTGCATTTGCGTTTCCCCGCCGTAATCCCAATAGCGAAGCGTTATCGTATCATTTTCTTTACTTATTTGCCGAAGAATTATAAAATGTGTAGGTATGGAGAATTTTATTTTATCATGATTCTTTTTATGAATGATGCGATTGTTGATATAGAGACTGACAATATTGCTGTCGATCCTTTTTGAGAGGTAACTGTAAGGATTTTTCACCGAGGGTTTGATCAGGTCGCTGCCAACTGCTTTTACATGAACACCACACATTTTATTAACCATACGATCGAACTTGGCAAGGTTGGTTGATGCCCAAAAACTATTTTCATCACCTTCATTGAATTTTTTATCAAAGAAATTAAGATAACCTTTGAATTTATCTGCCAATGCAAGAAACCACATTTGCTCTGCATGACGTATATCAAGCACTCCTTTAAATTTTAAAGTACCTGCTGCTTTCATCACAGCATTCGAAGGTTTGAAATGATTATTATTAAAAACTGCTTCACCCTTATCGTATAATTCATTCATGAATTTTACATAACCAAGTGGATCCTTTTCCATTACTAAATAAGAGAGAGCTCCGTATGCACAAAAATTGGTACTGCGGCCGGGATAAAAACTCCCTGGCTTTTCGAGATTTAGTTTAAGGTTATTATAAAACAATTTTGGCTTTATGTTTGGCCACAAACTGTTTTCTTTTGATTGATCTATTTTGTCAATAAATGCTAAGGCATCTTTTTTTGTGGAATTTATTTCCGAAAGTAAATTTCCGGCAATGCCTTCTTCTTCAGATAATAGAAACAGGAATAGAAGTATGACGGGCTTGAAAGACAAATGAAAATTATTTGACATGACAATACAAATATCAGACCCTTGTTTTATCAATATGCCAAGGACTGTTAATAATATAAACGTAAAATCACGTTTTCTTACTGATGGTTGAATTGATCTTATCTCACTTCCTGCATCTCTACTAGTTTTTTATAAAAACCATTTTGTGAAAGCAATTGGTCATGTGTGCCTCGCTCTACAATTTTTCCTTTTTGTAAAACAATGATCTCATCTGCGTGGCGAATAGTGCTAAGACGGTGAGCAATTACAATACTTGTCCTATTTTGCATCATATTATTAATTGCATCCTGTACTAATCTTTCGCTTTCTGTGTCGAGAGAAGAAGTGGCTTCATCCAAGATAAGTATTGGTGGATTTTTAATAACGGCCCTTGCAATAGTCAATCTTTGTCTTTCGCCGCCGCTGAGTTTGCTACCTCGATCGCCGATATTAGTTGCATAACCAATTTCTTTTTGAGTAATAAAATTATGCGCATTGGCTACTTTGGCCGCCTGCATAATTTCCTCTTCAGTAGCACCGGGCTTTCCCAAGCTGATATTATTCGCAATTGTATCATTAAAAAGGATCGGTTCCTGTGTTACGATACTCATTAGACTTCTTACAGAGTGAAGTGAATAATCTTTAATATTTATTCCATCTATCAAAACTTCGCCGCTTGTTACATCATGAAACCTTGGAATAAGATCAGCCAACGTTGACTTGCCGGCGCCGGAGGAGCCAACCAATGCAATTGTTTTTCCTTTTTCTATTGTTAGATCAATATTATCAAGAATCACCGCATCTTCATAGGCAAAACGTACATTCCTGAATTCAATTTTATCATTGAATGATTGAAGCTGAATGCCATTTACATTATCATCAACAGTTATAGGAGTTTTCAATACTTCTTCGATCCTCGCAATGGCAGCGCTGCCTTTTTGCATA
>Ga0207686_10001834_pt1 | contig 11821 bp, 11 predicted proteins | sample KBSM24metaG_FD_184396 | JGI IMG/M metagenome (GOLD analysis project Ga0207686, IMG submission 184396) | Miscanthus rhizosphere microbial communities from Kellogg Biological Station, Michigan, USA - KBS M2-4 metaG (SPAdes) (version 2) | ecosystem: Host-associated > Plants > Roots > Rhizosphere >...
CCGCTTTTTTGGGATGACGCGGCTCGATCAAAACCGCGCTGTTTACCAATTGGCGGCGAAAGCGAACGCGGGCGTCGAAGAAGTGACCCACATGACCATCTGGGGAAACCACTCTTCCACTCAGGTGCCCGATTTCTTGAATGCGAAAATCCGCGGGCGTCCTGCCGTCGATGTCATACATGACAGAAAGTGGCTGGAAGGGGAGTTTGTCCAGAAAATACAGAAGCGAGGCGCCGAAGTGATCGCCGCTAGAGGAAAATCTTCTGCCGCCTCTGCAGCGAATGCAATCGTCGGAACTATCCGATCCATTGTCACTCCAACGCCTCAGGGCCAATGGTTTTCGCTGGCCGTGATTTCCGAAAAAAACCCCTACGGAATCCCTGAAGATCTCGTCTTTTCATTTCCATGTAAAAGCCAGGGAAAAGGCGATTGGGCGATTGTTCCCGGCCTTGCTCTCGATCCTTTCTTGAAAGAAAAGATAAAAGTAACGCAAAAAGAACTCATGGAAGAACGAGATCTAGTGTCTCATTTATTGCAGGGATAATCATCTATGCGCGAAGGCGTCCTTTTCGAGATTACCAAGGATTCGCTCGAATCGGGATTGAGGGGAGTGCCGGCAGGATATTGCGTCACTTCGGCTGTCGATCCCATGAAGGGGCTCACCTATGTCGGACGCCCAATAGGAGAGTTGGCTCACCGCGAATCGATCGATGTGATCTATCTCCTGTATTTTGGAGAGCCAGGCAGCAAAGAACAGGTCTCGAAATTCCAGGGGGATCTCAATAAGCGGGCGGCATGCAAACCTGAAACTCTCCGCCGTATCGCATCCTTGCCTCTGGCCGGCCATCCCATGGACAGTTTTGCCGCAGCGCTTCTCATTGTTGGGATGTGCGAAGGAACAGAGGATTACCGCGAAGATTGCTTGAATGTGATCGCCAAGCTGCCTCAGATCGCCGCTGCTGTCATCAATCATCGGGCTGGATGGGGTGATACGCCTGCTTCTCATCCCGCATTGGGCTACATGGAAAATTTTGTCCAGATGCTGCAAACGCCTGGAAAAAAACCGGACGATTTGATTCAGGTGATGAAACTGTTCAATGTCCTCCATTTCGATCATGACGGAGGAAATCTCTCTACGTTTGTCGGCAAAGCGGTCGCCTCGGGATTGGAAAACATGTATGGCTCCCTTTGCGCTGCGATGACGGCCCTTGCAGGTCCGAGACACGGCCGGGCTAACCAAGACTGCCTTGAGTTCGTCGAAAAAGTCCTCCAAGAAGTAGGCGAAAAGGCCATTGCATCGGATGTCGAGCAGCTCATCCGTAAAAAATTGGAAAGCAACGAACTTGTCTTTGGCTTCGGCCATGCGGTACTCCGCGTCGAAGATCCTCGCGCCACCGTTTGCTATCAATACTGCCAGAAGCATTTTGCCAATCACCCCCTTGTAAAGATCGCCCTTCTTCTCAGATCGGAAGGAAGCCGCGTTTTGAAAGAAAATCCGAAAATTTCCGATCCTTACCCAAATATCGATGCGATCACAGGCTCAATGCTCGTTGCCGCAGGATTCAATTATCCTGAGTATTTCACCATCCTCTTCGGCCTTTCCCGCTGCGTCGGAATCTCGATTCAGATCGTTTATGAGAGGTTAGAGGCTCGCGGAGGCAAAGGAACTCCCATCATCCGCCCCAACTATCTCTACAAGTCCAGAATCTGATGGGCATACACAAATAGCCTGAAAACTCGACGAAACCGAAGTTTCAAAAGAAGTCATGAGAACGAAATATCCACCCATCGAACCTAACCGGACAGGGTTCCTAGACGTCGGTTCCGGACATTCCATCTACTGGGAAGAATCGGGTAATCCGAAGGGCAAACCTGTCATTTTTCTTCATGGAGGCCCTGGATCGGGAACCGAGCCAAGCCACCGCTGTTATTTCAACCCTGAAGGCTATCGGATCATTTTGATGGATCAAAGGGGAGCTGGAAAAAGCCGCCCCCATGCGAACTTAGTCGACAATACCACTTGGCATCTTGTCGCCGATATGGAAGCGCTCCGCGTTTATTTGCATCTCGAGCAATGGGTCGTTTTCGGCGGTTCTTGGGGAAGTTCGCTCGCTTTAGCTTATTCCGAAACGCACCCAGATCGAGTTTTGGCGTTGATCGTGCGAGGCATTTTCCTTGTCCGGAAAAAAGAGATTCACTGGTTTTACCAATTCGGGGCGCATCACATTTTTACAGACGAATGGGAGAAATTTCTCGATCCCATCCCGGAGGAAAAGAGGGGAGATCTCGTCGCTGCCTACTATAAACAGCTCACTTCCCTCGATCCCGCTGTGCGGAAGCAGGCGGCATCCGCCTGGACATGCTGGGAGGGAGCGGCTTTAAAACTCATCTTCGACCCGGTTCTTTATCAGCAATTCACTCAAGACGATCATGCCGATGCGCTAGCTCGGATCGAATGCCATTACTTCATCAACCACGGCTTTTTCAAGACGGATAACTGGCTCCTTGAACACGCCGGCGCCCTGTCTCAAATACCTGGATTCATTATCCAGGGGCGGTATGACATTGTCTGCCCTTTCGAAAGCGCGTGGGAACTCCATAAGGCTTGGCCAAAGGCTGAGTTCGAAGTCATTAAGGATGCAGGACATGCTGCGAGCGAGCCTGGGATTACCGACGCTTTGCTCCGGGCGACCGATTTCTTGTTAAATTAATATTGATCAGCGTCGTCGAACCCTATCAGCCATGGATTGCCGGCGGATTAATCGTCGGAAAGTTAGGCTGGCGGCTCTACAGACAGAAGCCCTTGGAACGAGAAATCAAAAAACTCAACGAAAGGATCCAAAGGAACGCCGCAATCCTTTCCACAATTGGAAGCCGCCTCAAAAAAGCCGCGAAGCTGTCCATGGGATTGGTTTCTATGGCGGGTACCGGAGCCTCGTTGGGCCGAAGCATGAAATGGATCGCTGAAGATAACCGGGCGAGTCATTTGCTCAGCGGGCTTGCCATCGGAGTCCATGCTATTGAAGGCGTCATACTGGTCATAAACACTTTGAGTTCTTGATTATTCCAGCTCTCTTGTAGCATAGTATTTATATCTAAAACAACTGCAAAAGTTGGGAGTTTGGCAAGGAGGCTCCTTCTTTCAAGTTGCATAATTTCCAACTTCTTCATTAGAAAAATTTCTATGCATTGGAACGATCTCGAGAAAGCCTTTAACCGCGCCATTATTCTATCGGTTTCCCGGAGGAAGCTGGCCCTGGCATTTCCCATCCTCGTCTTATGCGGGATCCTCTCGGTTTTTTGCAGAGCGGTTTCGTTCGAATCCGGGGAGTGGATCGCTATGAGCTTTGCCTTTTTGCCGATCCTTTTTTCCTCGGGGATTTTGCTTGCCCTCGGCGTCCTGCTGATCCGTATGCATCATCATGAGGCCAAACAAATCGCGCTTGATTTCAGGAAGCTGATCGGCGGATCGATGGATCTAATCATCGGGACTTCCTACTTGTCGATTCTTCCCATACTCGCCTATTTATTCCTATGGACGCTTTTAGGGGTTTTTTTTCTACTCAAAGAAATTCCTATAGTCGGCGATTGTTTCAGCGTGGTCTTGTCCTTCGGTCCTTTTCTTCTCATCTTCGGATCGCTCCTCCTTTGTCTATTCAATTTAGGACTTCTCTTTTTCGTCGCGCCCGCAGCTGCCCTCCAGCCATTGAAAAACATCCCCTTGTCCAAACGAGTATGGAATGTTCTCAATAGAAAGCTATTCACTGCATTGATCCTTTTAACTGTCGCCCTCATTCCCATCGCTTTCATCGGAGGCCTGCTATGCTTGGCCGCCTTTTTGACCAATGTCAGCTTTTTGGTCGCAGAACGCTCTCTTTCCGTCGCTCTTGAATGGTTCTTTATCATGCTGCCCTTCTGTGCCATCCTGACTCCCGCTGTTGTTTTCTTCTTCAATTTCGCCGCTGAAAGCTATCAACTTTTGCAGAAGATCCCGTCTCCAGCAAAGGCAATGTATGGCGAAAAAGTTCGAGAACCGGCTTATTCGGAACAATAGAAAGTGTACCGTAAAAAATGAGGATCGCAATCGTAGGAGCGGGACTTGCAGGCTTAAGCGCCTGCTGGCACCTTTGTCAAATTCCCGGCCTTCGGCTTACGCTCTTGGATGCAAAAGGGATTGGAGGAGGAGCTTCGGGTATCTCTACCGGCCTTTTGCACCCTTTTCCCGGACGCCGCGCACTCCGTTCCTGGGGATCGGCAGAAGGGATGGCGGCAACCCGCAGCCTGATCGAGATTTCGCAGCAGGCTTTGGGACGCCCAGTCGCTGAGGCGACGGGTATTTTCCGTCCCGCTGTCACTCTTCAGCAAAAAAAAGATTTTGCCTCACGTGCTCAGGAGGACTCCGAGGCTATTTGGCAGCAGCACTCGATTTTTGGTCCAGGACTTTGGATCTCAAGCGGCATTACGCTTTACTCCCGCCTTTATTTGGAGGGATTATGGAAAGCATGCCGAACCTTAGGAGCCGCTTTCGTCCAACACTCAATTTTCTCTTTGGAAGAGCTAAATGATTTTGACGCAGTTGTCTTGACGGCGGGGTTCGAGACGCTTAGGTTTGCTCCTCATCTACCCCTCCAGGTTACAAAAGGACAAACGCTTCTTTGCCGATGGCCCGAAAGGCTTCCCTTCAGCATCGTTTCGCAAGGGCATATCACCCCTACCGAAGATCCTTTCATTTGCCAGATCGGATCGACGTATGAGCATGGGTTTACAACGCTCGATCCTGACAGAGGCGCTATCTCGGAATTGCTCGGAAAGGCGGCGAACTTTTATTCTCCCGCCTGCGATTTCGAAGTCGTCGAGATCCGCGCCGGAGCCCGTATCTCCCGCCCAAAAGGATATCGCCCGATTGTCGAAAAGCTCAACGCCAAAACGTGGATCTTCACTGGACTTGGATCAAGAGGAATGCTCTACCATGCCTGGCTGGGCAAGCAGCTCGCCGAAGCAATGCTTGCGGATATACTAAAATTTTTAGATATGAAAGCGGGACCGTGATTTAAGTTTTATTTAAAGTCTCTTTATGATATCCTATTTTATCCTACAGAAGAGGTTAAATCATGTCTGTTCAATCAAATTCTGTATATTCAGAGAAACTTCCAGTGTCGGAACCTGATTTGGAAGAATTAGCGGATCCATTTGAAACCCATTTACATCGAACAATGCGCAGAATATATGGGTTCTCATTTTTAATACCACACCACACAGTACTTGGGCTCTTATGTTCAATACCTGGGATGATGTTGGCCGATGCGTATGTTGATCATTTGAAAAGCGAACAGATCGGCTATAAAATGCCTGTTCGAAATCCAAAGGCAAATCCTGACTTATTCATTCAAAAAGAAATCTATTCAAGCATTCAAAGGTATACTGACCGTTCTAAAGCTATCAAGACTGTATCGGGACTTGTAGGAATTGCTGGTGTTCTTTTATTAAAACACGCTCTCCATGATTTCAAGGTGGGAATGGATGCTAATGGTAATTTTGGGTTCCTCCATGTAAATAATTATACAAGTCTCGAGGCATCGAACGTCTTATTCCTGATAAGCATGGGTGGTTTTTGCTATTCTGTGGTTCGTCGACATACTGAGGGACTTCAATTACAAGCTGATAACATGGCGTTGGCATCTAGACTCTCCTACGCAAAACGTAAGCAAATTTGAGGGCATTGGTTTTAAATCATGTCTGTTCAATCAATCTTATATTCAGAGAAATTTCCTGTGTCGATGCCTAGTATATTGGAATTAGCGGATCCATTTGAACCCAATTTCAATCGAACAGGATTCAGAGTGATTGGATATCTATTGGCACATGGGACAAGGGTAGGAGGAGTATTTGGAGCGATGTTGGCCGATGCCTATGTCGATCATTTGAAAGGCGAAAAGATCCGCTCTAAAGTCGATCAGTTAGATATGGCTGTTCGAGATCCAAAGCCAAATCCTGGCTTATTCGTTCAAAGAGAAATATGTTCAAGCATTCAAGAGTATACTGACCGTTCCAAAGTGATCAAGACTGCATCGGGATTTGCAGGAATTGCCGGTAACTTTTTATTTAATTTTGCTCCTGCTTATGGGGCTGTCATATTCCTGATAGGAGTGGGTGGTTTTTGCTATTCTGTGTTTCGTCGATATACTGAGGGACGTCAATTACAAGCTGATAATATGCAGTTGGCATTGGCACCTAGACCCTCCTGCGCAAAGCATAAGCAAATTTGAGGGCATTGCCTCCAGGGCGCTCTTATGATCAATTGACCTCTGGGGGGGCCTTTGCGCGTCCCTGTCGCATTTTCGTTGCCTTTGGTTCCAAAGGGCAAAATTCTCTCAAATCAATTCTTGAAGATTTTCTTGAATTTATTGCTCTTTTTCGCGAAGAATCTGTAGTTGGCATGAAATCGATCTTCTTCTTTTTGATTTTGATCGCGGCGGGATTTGCTGCGGGCTTAGGTGCGGCGCGATGGAAGACGCTCGCGTTCCTTTCTTCGAAAGTAGCAACATCCAAAAAAACGCATCAATCCATTGAATTCCGGCCCACCCAATATCCGCTGGAAAATCTTCCTTACTGCATCGTGATCGTCGGGCGAAACAATGGCGCTAACCTGGAAAAGACACTCGAGTCGGTCTTCGCGCAAAATTATGAGCATTTCCGGATCGTGTATATCGACGACGCGTCCGATGATGGAAGCTATGATTTGGCAAGAGATTTGATTTACGCCAGCCGCCGTTTTACGCAAATCCAGTTCCACCATAACGAGCAGCCGCTTGGAGTTCTGGCCAGTCTTGCCGACGCAGTTCGAGGATGCGCCGACGAAGAGATCGTAATCGTATTGAATGGGGACGATTGGCTTGCCCACGAATGGGTGCTGATGCGTCTCAACCAATATTATGCCGATCCCGATCTTTGGCTGACCTATGGCCAATCGAGAGATTATCCGACCTATCAGCTAGGCAATGCCAGAGCCTATCAGGAAAACGGGAAAACGATCCGCTCACAGCCGTTCTCAGCTTCCCATTTGAAGACTTTCTACGCCTGCCTATTCAAGAAGATCGATGAAACCGACTTCAAATATAAAGGCGAGTATTTCCAGAGCGCTGCCGATCTCGCCTACATGTTTCCGATGCTCGAAATGGCCCAAGGCCATTCCCAGTGTCTTTCCGATATCCTCTATATATGCAATCGGGACGCTTTAAAAGGGGAAGAACGGGAATTGCAGTCGTTTTACGAAAAGCATATCCGGTCGATGCAGCCTTACGCGCTGTTGGCTTCTCTCGAATTGCAGCCCGTTGCGGAAGGTTTTGAATGATCCCCAAGTTTTTTTACCTATTTCCTATTTTGGCCGCGGTTTTTTTCGGATATTGGATGGGCGAAGGACGCACATCGAAAGAGGAAACGGCTTCCATAGAAGCGACTTTTCACCCAGAAAAAGATTTTCCCGTGACGGAAGAGAAGCAATTCGCCGCCGTTGTCTATTCTTACAAAAATGCAAAGGTCTCTGAAAGGGTTCTTAAATCGATCTTTGAGCAGGAGTACGACCGTTTCCGCGTCATTTTTTTCGATGACGCTTCCCAGGATGGCACGTTCGAAAAAGTTCAATCCTTCGTCCTCGAAAATAAGCAGGAAGATCGGGTCATCCTAATCCAGAATAAAGAACGGATCGGCCCCGTAGCATGCCTCTACCGCGCGGCGGCTACTGTCCAGGATCAAGAGATTCTCCTCCCAATCGATGCGAAAGATTGGCTGGCCCATCCAAGAGCGCTAAGCCGTTTGAACGCCGCCTACCAAAATCCGGATGTTTGGATCGCCGCGGCCGGTCCCATTCTCTATCCGAGTTATGAAAAATGGGATTGCGAATCGAACTGGGAGAATTTGCCCTCCCACATTCCCGTCTCTTTCTACTCGGCCCTTTTCAAGCAGATCCGGCTCGCCGATCTCATGCAAGAAGGGCGTTTCGTGAGCGGAAGAGACGCTTATCTCCAACCTCTCATCCAGATGTCGGGAGGCCGCAATAGAGTTCTGAACGACCCGCTTTTCATCGCCAATCTCGCCAGACCTTTTAGGGAAGAGGTGGACAAACCCCTCTCTTCGTATCAGTCCTTGGCCGAATTCCCAACCGGGGAGAAAGGCGGGGAACAAGCCGATGTCGTCATCTTCTCCTGCGACCGTCCGCTTCAGCTTTTCGCTTGCCTCGAGTCGATCTATCGCTACATGGTCGGATTCCAGCAGATCCATGTGCTTTGTCGCGCGAATGGAGACAGCTATCTAGCTGGTTATAAAAAGATTGCGTCATGTTTTCCGGAGGTTCATTTTGTTTTTCAAGGAAAAGATCCAAAAAAAGATTTTAAACCTCTGCTTCTGAAAACTCTTTCCGAATCTCCTTCGGAATACGTCATGTTCGGCACCGATGACGATATCGTCAAAGATTTCACCGATTTGGCTATCTGCATGGAAATGATGTCCAAAACGGGGGCGTACGGTTTTTATTTGCGGCTTGGAGCTCATATTGCTTACTCTTACCAATTTAACCGCGATCAACCGGTCCCTCCAAGCATTGATCTCGGCAAAGGGATTTTCTCCTGGAACATCAAGGTCGGATTTTCCGATTGGGAATTTCCCCATACCCTGGATATGACTCTCTATAGGAAGAGCGTTTTGAAAACACCGTTCGAAAAGATGCGCTACAAGAACCCGAACAGCCTCGAATTTTGTTGGGCGAAAGAGGTTCGACCGGAGCATGAGATCGGACTTTACTTCGAACATTCAAAAGTCGTCAACATCCCCCTCAACGTAGTAAGCCGAACGGGCAACCCCCATATGAACTATCTCACGGCCCCTGAACTGCAAGCCAAATTCGAGCAAGGGTTCAAGATCGACATCGAACCGCTTTATCGCGTAGATAATTCTTCTCCCCATTTCGAGTATTATCCGGAGTTCATTTTAAGGTAAGAGGGCAGAGACAACGATAGATAGTTTTTAACCCTCCCCATTTCATCCTCTTCTTCCGATAATTGTAGAAATTTCCTATGATATCCGCCATGCTCGGAAAGTTTTTATTTCTTGGAACCGGCGCTTCGGCCGGGGTCCCCGTCATCGGATGCAGATGCTCGGTCTGCTCTTCAACCTCTCCATATAATAAGCGGCTCCGTACTTCGGGATTGGTTCGAGTGGGGGAGAAGGCGCTCCTGATCGACGTAGGCCCTGATTTCCGGCAGCAGGCGCTGAAAAACAAGATCGATCGTCTCGATGGCGTATTGCTCACCCATCCCCATTACGACCACATATCCGGGATCGACGAGCTCAGGACCTATTATTTGTCTCAAAAAAATCCTGTGCCTTTTCTCCTTTCTCAAGAGAGTGCCGAAGAATTGAAGGTCCGTTATTATTATCTGCTCGAACCGATCGGCAACGGGGCATCATTGACTGTTCAGCTCGATTTGCATATTTTGCCGCAAGAGAGGGGAGAGATCGACTTTTTAGGGTTAAAGATCGGCTATTTCAGCTATTTTCAAGGAACAATGAAAGTGATGGGATACAGGATCGGCGATTTTGCCTACGTCTCAGACATACGAGAGTATGACGAGAAGATTTTCGATTGGCTGTCGGGCGTCCGGACACTGGTTGTCAGCGCCCTTCGTGAAGGGGGGGCCAGGTTGATGTTTTCTTTGGATGAAGCGGTCGCATTTTCGAAGAAAGCGAAGGTTGAGGCGGCGATCCTCACTCATATGAACCATGAGATGGATTATGAACTCTTAAACCGGAAACTGCCTGCCGGAATAGAATTGGCCTACGATGGATTGGAGATCGAATTTGGAATCTGAAAAAAATCTTAGGGAGGGACGCCTCCACTTTCTTGCCCCCCAAGAAAAAAGGGCCTTGCTCGTCGGCACCTATTTGACCACCGACGCTAAGCCTCAAACGATCGAACAACTCGATGAATTGGAGAGCTTATGCCACACATACGGCCTGAAAACAGCCCTCAAGCTCCCGTCTCCCGTTCGGGAATTCAATGCGGGGACGTTCCTCGGCAAGGGCAAAGTAGAAGAGATCCGGCAACTGGCCATCGAGCACCGGTGCGATATCGTCATTTTCGACGATGAGATCTCTCCTCAGCAGCAGCGCAACCTCGAAAAGATCTTTGAAAAAATCGTGATCGACCGGACCGAGCTCATCCTCGGCGTTTTTGCCCAAAGAGCCCACACGAAAGAAGCGAAGCTCCAGATTGAACTGGCCAATTTCCGATACCAGATGCCACGCTTGAGACGCCTTTGGACCCACTTGAGCCGGCAAAGGACGGGCGGGGCTGGCGGTGGATATCTCAAGGGGGAAGGAGAGAAGCAGATCGAGATCGATCGACAGATCTTGAAGCACAAGATCACCCAGATCCAAAAAGAATTGGAGCAGGTCAAAAAACACCGCCAAACCCAGAGACGGGAACGAGAAAGGACGGGCATCCCCACTTTTGCGATCATCGGTTATACGAACGTAGGCAAATCGACGCTGATGAACGCCCTGACTGATGCCGATGTGTTGGTCGAAGACAAGCTGTTCGCAACTCTCGACACTACGACCCGCAAATACGTCCTTTCGAACAAGCAGTCGGTCCTCCTGATCGACACGGTCGGTTTTATCCGGAAAATTCCTCATCAGCTTGTCGCCGCGTTCAAGAGTACCCTTGAAGAAGCTGTCCAAGCCGATATTCTTCTTCACCTAATCGATGCGAGCAATCCAGTGGCGCCCGCTCAATCGGAGGCTGTTCACGGGATCTTGAAGGAGCTTGGAGCCGCGAGCCGCCCGATCATCACGGTCCTCAATAAAATCGACCAATGCAAAAACCGCCTCGAGATCGATCGGCTCCGCTTCAAATATCCAAAAACCGTCGAAATCTCCGCCTTGAAGAAAGTAGGATTCGACCGCCTTTTGGAGCTCATGATCCGGGAGATCGCCCTTCTCCGCAAGACGGTTCACTTGCGCGTTCCTCAAAGCCAGTATGCTTCCTTAAGCGAAGTGATGAGGGATGGAAAGATCATCACCCGGGAATACGAGGAGAACGATATCCTTCTCGAAGTGGAGATCCCAGCCTATCTGGAGCGGAAAGTGGCTCATTTCGAGGTATGCAAAAACGAGTGAATCTCAAATCTCTGCCTGTCCAAGAAAGACCCCGCGAAAGGCTTACCCTGTATGGGGCGGATCCTCTTTCAACCCCCGAACTTTTGGCGATCCTGCTTGGCAGCGGGACGAAAAACCGCTCCGTCCTCCATCTCGCTCAAGAGTTGCTAGCCCATTTCGGGTCATTGAGAGCTTTGAGCGAAGCAAGTCTGCAAGAATTGCGGGAAGTGAAGGGGATCGGCGCCGCTAAAGCGCTCCAATTGCAAGCGATTTTCGCTTTGCTCTCGCGGATCGAAAAAAAGCAGCCAGCAGCCAGCCTTGACGATCCGCAGAAAGTCTTCGAGCTGATCCGGTCCGAGCTGAGCGAGCAGAAGATTGAGATGCTCATGGTCCTGCTTTGCGATGTGAAGCGGCGGCTGATCCATCGGGAGATCTTATCGAAAGGCACTTTGACGGAGACCCTTCTCCATCCCCGTGAAATTTTCCACGCCGCGATTCGCCACCGGGCCCATTCGGTGATCCTTGCCCACAACCATCCTTCAGGCGATCCGACTCCATCGGCGCGGGATCTTGAAACGACCGAAATCCTCGCCCACGCCGGCAGAGTGGTGGGGATCGAGCTCTTCGACCACATCATCATCGGCCGCGATTCTTATGTTTCTTTCCGTCA
>Ga0207686_10001840_pt1 | contig 11799 bp, 9 predicted proteins | sample KBSM24metaG_FD_184396 | JGI IMG/M metagenome (GOLD analysis project Ga0207686, IMG submission 184396) | Miscanthus rhizosphere microbial communities from Kellogg Biological Station, Michigan, USA - KBS M2-4 metaG (SPAdes) (version 2) | ecosystem: Host-associated > Plants > Roots > Rhizosphere >...
TCGTACTCGACGACCTCGCCGCCGAGCGCCTTGATCACCTGCTCCAGGTAGACATCGCGGTCGGGGTGCTCGTCGTAGCCGAGGCGCTCCTTGGGGCGGACGATGTAGCAGCCGTAGAAGGGGCCGACGCGGAGGCCGGAGAGCGGCCGCGTCACCTGGGCGGCGAGCTTGTCGAGCCCGTAGTCCTCGACCAGCAACCAGAGGAAGTTCTTGTTGTTCCAGGAGCCGTCCTCGGACTTCTCGTAGGCGAGCCCCTGGCCGGAGAGCACCTCGTTGATGTGGGACCGGTAGGAGGAGTCGGCGTCGAGGCGCTGCTGGCACTCCGACTGGGCGCCCTGGCAGGTCGAGCAGATGTTCATCATCGAGAGGCCGGTCTGCTGGGCGAGGGCGAAGGTGCGGGCGTTGAGCGTGTCGGCCAGCTCCTGGTTGTGCTCGGCGATGACGCCGGCGCCGCAGCAGTTGGCGCGGTCGAGGGTGACCAGCTCGATGCCGATCTTCTCGGCGACCCAGGCCATTGAGCCGTGTAGCTCGGGGGTGAAGCCGCGCGAGACGCAGCCGGGCCAGTAGGCGACCTTGATCTTCTCGTCAGCCATTCGGGGTCTCCTCGCTGGCGCTGGGGGCGGCAGCCGCCTCGGCCGCATCCTCGCGAGCCTCCTCGGCCTCGATCTCGGCGAGCTCGCCCTCATCGCCCTTGATGTACAGGTTGAATTCCTCGTTGTGCTCCTCGGTGTGGGCGTAGATCGCCTTGACCTCGTCCTGGGCGTTGCCGGGGAGCTTGTGGTGGACGCCGGGGATCAGCTTCGGCAGCGAGCGCATCTTGCCCGACTTGATGCCGCGGAACGCGGTCGGCAGTGAGCCGAGCATTTCCTTGATCGCCCGTTTGCTCGGTTTCAGCTTGCCTTTGAGGCCGGGGGCGAAGGACTCCTGCAGCAGCAACGACTCGTCCAGGGTGCCCTTCTTCTCAATGATCTTCACGAAGGCCATCTCGTGGTCATGGCCGCTGTTCGGGTCCTCGACGCCGTTTTCGCCGGCCTTGCGACGCAGGCGCATGATCTGGTCCATCGGCGCCACGTCCTTGGGGCAGGCATCGACGCAGCTGAAGCAGTGGGTGCAGTCGTAGATCCCGTGCGGATCGTTGGCTAGGTCATGCAGGCGCTCGACGGTCTCGGCGTCGCGCGGGTCGCCGACGAAGCGGTAGGCCTTAGCCAGCGCTGCCGGACCGATGAAGTCGGGGTCGGCTTCCATCGAGAGGCAGGAGGAGACGCAGGCGCCGCACTGGATGCAGGCCATCGACTGGGTGATGTCGATCATCGATTCCGGCTCGACGATGTACTCGCGCTCGGGCGCCTCGCCGTGGGGGAGGAGCCAGGGGGTGACGCGGCGGATCTTGGTCCAGTGGGTCGACTCCATGTCGGTGACCAGGTCCTTGATCACCGGCATGTTGCCCATCGGCTCGATCACGATCGGCGCGTTCTCGACCTTCTCGCCGCTGGCGCTCGCTTTCTTGTCGGCCAGCTCCTGGGCCTCGCCGATCTGGGTCTTGCAGCCGAGCCCGGACTGGCCGTTGATCTTCATTCCGCAGGAGCCGCAGATCGCTGCTCGACAGGAGCAGCGCACCGCCAGCGAACCGTCGTCGCGGTCCTTTGCCTGCAGGAGGCTGTCGAGGACGGAGAGCGAGGGATCGAGCTCGACGCCGAACTCCTCCCAGTAGGGCCCCTCACCGCTCTCGGGCTGGAACCTGCGGACTTTGATCGTGTACTCGGCCATCAGTACGTCCTCGCTTCCGGTTCCCATTGGGTGATGGTCACCTCGGAGTATGAGATCTGGGGCCCGTCGTCGCTCAGCTCGAGATCGATGTGTTTGAGCCACTCCTCGTCGTTGCGCTCCGGGAAGTCGGTGCGGTACTGGGCACCGCGACTCTCCTTGCGCTCGAGCGCGCCGATGCAGGTGCACTCGGCGTTGTCGAGCATGTAGCCGAGCTCGATCGCTCCCAGGAGATCCTGGTTGAAGATGCTGCCGTGGTCGTCGACGTAGGCGGTGGCGGCCTCCTCTTTGAGGCGGCGCACGGTGTCCAGCGCTTCCTGGATCCCGGCCTCCTCGCGGAAGACGGCGACCTTGCCGTCCATCGTCTGGCCCAGCTCCAGCTTGATCTCCGAGACGCGACGGCCGGAGCCCTTCTCGCGGGCGAGGATGTCGGCGATCATCGCCTCCTCGTCCTCGAGCACCTTGCGCGAGGGACGCGAGCCCTCGGTCCGCTTCGCGCGGGCGGCGGCGTCCCGGCCGGAGCGCTTGCCGAAGATCAGCGTGTCGAGCAACGAGTTGGCGCCGAGCCGGTTGCCGCCGTGGACGGAGACGCAGGCGGTCTCGCCGGCGGCGTAGAGGCCGGGGATGTCGGTGCGCCCGTCGATGTCGGTCTTGACGCCGCCCATCGTGTAGTGGTTGCCCGGCTTGATGTGGATCGGTTCGCGGGTGATGTCGACGCCGGCGAAGTCACGGCCGACCAGGACGATCTCGCGCAGCGCCTCGTGGACGCGCTTTTTCGGGACCACGGTGATGTCGAGGGCAACGGTGCCGTCGGGGAAGCCGCGACCCTCGTTGATCTCGGTCTGCTCGGCGCGGGAGACGACATCGCGCGAGGCCAGCTCCATCTTGTTCGGCGCGTACTTCTCCAAGAAGCGTTCGCCGTTGGCGTTGAGCAGGTGGGCGCCCTCGCCGCGGGCGCCCTCGGTGATCAGGAAACCCTTGCCCGCCAGCGTCGTCGGGTGGTACTGGATCATCTCCATGTCCATCAGCTTCGCCCCGACCCGGTAGGCCATCGCGATCCCGTCGCCGGTGCAGATCAAGGCGTTGGTGGTCGGCTTCCAGACCTGGCCGTTGCCGCCGCAGGCGAGGATCACCGACTTGGCCTCGAAGAGCTCCATCGAGCCGTCGGCGACGTTGCGGGTGACGACGCCGCAGCACTCGCCGTTCTCGTCGATCGCCAGCGAAGTGCAGAACCACTCCTCGTAGCGGGCGACGTCCTCGGAGTACTTCATCAGCTGCTCGTAGAGCACGTGCATGATCGCCTGGCCGGTGATGTCGGCGACGTAGTACGTGCGGGCGGCGGAGGCGCCGCCGAAGGCGCGGGTCCCGAGCTTGCCTTCCTCATTGCGGTGGAAGGTGACGCCGAGGTGCTCCATGTGGAGGATTTCCTCCGGCGCCTCGCGGGCCATCACTTCGATCGCGTCCTGGTCGCCGAGGTAGTCGGAGCCCTTGACGGTGTCGACAGCGTGCGACTCCCAGCTGTCGTTGGGGTTGAGCGCCGCGTTGATGCCGCCCTGGGCGGCGTTCGAGTGCGAGCGGACCGGGTGGACCTTGCTGATGATCCCGACCGAGACACCCTGCTCGGCGGCGGCGAGGGCGGCGCGCTGGCCGGCGAGGCCGGCGCCTATGACCAGTACGTCATGGGATGGCACGAGGGCTGATCCTATAGAGCCGAAATCCGAGGGCGCAGTCGGAATTCGGTTGGGACGAAGGAGAGCCGGGGAAGGGTCTCTCTCGCAACAGCGGGGAGGCTCGTTCGACCCTTCCCCGGCTCTCCTTGGAGCCAGTGAGTTCCGACTGCGCCCTGCGGACTAGAGCCAGTGGGTTCCCAGCCGGCGCACCGCCGCTTCGGCGAGTGTGATGCCGTCCGAGACGGTGTCGAAGTCGACGTTCTCGGCTAGGTCGTGCCACCAGTGGTAGTTCGCTGGCTGCTTGAGGTCGGTGCAGCTGGCGAGGACGGCGGACTCGTAGCCGGCCGCCAGGGGCTCCAGGCCGTCGGTGCCGTTGTGGAGGCGGAGGTTGGGGAAGAGGTAGATGTCGAGCTCCTCGGCGAGGTTGTCCAAGAGCGCGAGCGATTTCTCGGGGTACTCGCGCATCTTCAGGAAACCCTCGCCGCGCAAGACCAAGAGGTGGGGGGAGCCGAGGGTCTCGAGGCAGAGGAAGAAGGTGCTCTCGCGGGGCAGCTCGGCGAAATGGCGCTCGCCGAAGGCCTTGATCCCCTCGCTGAAGGACTCCTCGGAGCCGACGGAGAGGAGGATGACGCGGATCCCTGCCGGCGGATTCGCCAAGAAGCGCTCGGCCAGCGCCAGCTCGGCGACGACGGCGGTGCCGTTGTCGTTGGCGCCGGGGACGACGTCGCGGGCGCCGATCTCGGCCATCGCCGCCGCCGAGCCGAGCCCGAGCAGAGCGCCCAGCTTCGACAGGGGGCGCCAGCCGGTCAGGGCTCCGAGGGCGGCCAGCAGCGGCCCGCCTAGCACTGGCGCCATCAGCATCGGGCTGGTGTCGGTGCGCTCGATCAGGCCAAGGCGGTCGCCGATGTGGGGCAGGGCAGGGTGGAAGACCAGGCCCGAGTGGGCGGCGTCGTGGTGGGCGATCAGGACGATCGTGCGCTCGGCCTCGGGGTCGCCGAGCTCGCAGACGACGTTATAGGTGGTGCGCCGCGGCAGCAGCCGCCGCAGCGGCCGCTTGCCGGGAGGGAAGTCGGCGGCGATCCCACCGGCCCCGATCGCGCCCAGCAGGGCCCCCAGCAGTCGCCGGCCGCGCAGCGCCAGTAGCCCGCTCAGCGCCCCCAGCGCCGCCCCGATCCCGAGCGGCCACCAGTAGGTCCCGTGGGCCGGCTCGGCCTCGATTCGTGCCTCGGCGCCGAGCTCGGCGAAGCGGGCGACCAGCCACTCGGCGGCGCGCCGCTCGCCCTCGGAGGCCGACGGGCGGTCGATCCGCTCCAGTTCCTCCAGCCAGCTGCGCAGCTTCGCCTTGTCGACCGTCATGGGAGCGGATCAAGCTACCCACTTACCATTGGGGCATGCTCGGTGGTGGCTCGATAACCCTCTTTCATGTTCGCGGCATCAGGATCGCCGTCGATTGGTCCTGGTTCATCGTGCTGTTCCTGGTCATCCTCTGGATGTCCCAGTTCTACGGCGACCTGCTGGGCGAATCGGCCTCCTCGACGACCCCCTTCCTACTCTCGCTGGCGAGCGCGATCGGCTTCTTCGGCTCGATCCTCCTCCACGAGCTCGGTCACGCCATCGTTGCCGTGCGCAACGGCATCGGCATCTCCAGCATCCAGCTCTGGATCTTTGGCGGGATGGCGCGGATGGATCGCGAAGCGGAATCGCCGGGGACGGAATTCCGCGTCGCCATCGCCGGGCCGCTCGTCACCCTCGCGCTAGTCGTCCTTTTCACGGTCGGCGGCATCCTTGCCGGGGGCGCCGAACAGTTTCGCGAGGCGGCCTTGGTCGAGTCCAGCTCCGGCGCCTCCGGACTGCTGGCGATGGTCGCCTGGCTGGCCTCGATCAACCTCCTGGTCCTGATCTTCAACCTGCTGCCGGCTTTCCCGATGGACGGCGGACGCGTCGCCCGCGCGATCGCCTGGGCGCGGACCGGCGACCGCGGTGCCGCCACCCGCTTTGCTGCCGGCCTTGGCCGCATCTTCGGCTGGTTCTTCATTGTCGCCGGGCTGGTCTCGGTGGCGACCGGCTTCTTCACCGTCATCGGTGGCATCTGGTTAGCCCTGATCGGCATGGTGATCAACGGCTCGGCCCGCGGTGCCGCGATGCAGACGGCGATCACGAGCCGGATCAGCGACCTCCGCGTCGCCGACGTGATGGACCGCCAGCCGGTCACGATCTCCGGCGAGCTCAGCGTCGAGCAGGCCTTCGATGAGTACTTCCTGCGCTACCGCTGGCCCTGGTTCCCGGTCGTCGACGCCGCCCACCGCTTCCTCGGCCTGATCGTCCGCGACCGCGCCGACGAGGTTCCCGAGGTCTCCCGCGCCAACTCCCTCGTCTCCGATGTCGTCGAGCTCGACGACGGCACCTTCCAAGTCCGCGACGACGCCCCGCTCGACTCGCTGCTCTCGAACCAGAACCTGCGCCGCTTCGGTGCGCTGATGGCCGTCGACGCCGAAGGCCACCTCAGTGGTGTGATCACCGCCGAGCAGGTCGGCCGGGCTCTTAGGGACGCAGCTGCTCGCTAGGCGACCGCGCGGTGGCGGTCGATGATGCGGGCGAAATCGGTGCCGGGGGGCAGGGTCCCGAAGGCCTGGCCCCACTCGCCGCTGAGGCGCGAGGCGCAGAAGGCGTCGGCGACGGCCGGGTCGCCGTAGCGAACCAGCAGCGAGCCCTGGATGGCAAGCGCCATCCGCTCGACCAGGGTGCGGGCCCGCACCTCGATCGTCTCGACGTCGCCGGGCAGCTCGGCCCGCAGCGACTCAGCGTAGGCAGCCAGGCGGGGCTCACCGGCGGCGCCCTCTTGCACCTCGGCAAAGAAAGCCTCCAGCGAGGCCGGGCTCTTGATCATCGCCCGCAGGACGTCGAGGCACTGGACGTTGCCGGAGCCCTCCCAGATCGAGTTGAGCGGGCTCTCGCGGAAGAGCCGCGGCATCCCCGACTCCTCGACGTAGCCGTTGCCGCCGAGGCACTCGAGCGCCTCGCCGGCGTGCATTGGTGCCCGCTTGCAGATCCAGTACTTGAGGACGGCGTTGGCGATCCGCTTCAGGTGGGTCGCCTGCTCGTCGCCGGCGATCGACTCGTCGTAGGCGCGGGCCAGCCGCATCGCCGCGATCGTCGCCGCCTCCGACTCGACCGCGAGGTCGGCGAGGACGTTCTGCATCAGCGGCTGCTCGACCAGCTCGCGGCCGAAGGTGGAGCGGTGCGAGGCGTGGTGGATCGCCTGGACGACGCCGGCGCGCATCCCGGTGGCACCGCCGATCACACAGTCGAGGCGGGTGTGGTTGACCATCTCGATGATCGTCCGCACCCCGGCGCCCTCCTCGCCGACCAGCCAGGCCGAGGCGGCCTCGAACTCGATCTCGCTGGAGGCGTTGGAGCGGTTGCCGAGCTTGTCCTTGAGCCTCTGCAGGCGGAAGCGGTTGCGCTCGCCATCCGGGGTCCAGCGCGGGAAGAGGAAGCAGGAGATGCCGCCGTCGGCCTGGGCGAGGACGAGGAAGGCGTCGCACTGCGGCGCCGACATGAACCACTTGTGGCCGGTCAGCTCGTACTCGGCACCGGGACCGCCGCCGTTCACCGGCCGGGCACTGGTCGTGTTGGCGCGGACATCGGAGCCGCCCTGCTTCTCGGTCATCCCCATGCCGGCCAATGCCCCGGACTTCTCGGGCGCGGGAGCGTTGCGTGGGTCGTAGGTGGAGGAGAAGAGGCGCGGCTCCCACTCGGCGGCCAGCTCCGGCTGCGTGCGCAGCGCCGGCACCACCGAGTAGGTCATCGAGATCGGGCAGCCGACCCCGGCCTCGGCCTGCGAAAAGCACATGAAGGCGGCGCCGCGGGCGACGTGGGCGCCGGGGCCCGGGGTTTTCCACGGTGAGGCGTGCAGCTCGAACCCAACTCCCGCGGTCATCAGCTCATGCCAGGCGGGGTGGAACTCGACCTCGTCGACGCGGTGGCCGTAGCGATCATGGGTGCGCAGCTTCGGCCCGTTCTCGTTGGCGAGGCGACCGAGCATCTGAGCGCGCTCGCTGCCGGCGAACTCGCCGACGGTGGCGATCCGCTCCTCGGCCCAGTCGGCGCCCTCGCGGCGCACCGCCTCGACCAGCGGCGCGTCGGCCCTGAAGACGTTGTAGTCGACCAGCGGTGGCGGCTGGTTGAAGACCTCGTGGTTGCCGACTCCTGAGCGCTCGACGGTTGCCATCGGCCCCGATTGTGGCATGTAGGTAGCATCGCGCGCCGGTGGCGAAGATCAGCGTCAAGAACCCGGTCGTCGAGCTCGACGGCGACGAGATGACCCGAATCATCTGGTCCTTCATCAAAGAGCAGCTGATCCTTCCCTACCTCGACCTCGAGCTGAAGTACTTCGACCTCGGTATCGAGAGTCGCGACGCGACGGAAGACCAGATCACCGTCGAGGCCGCCGAAGCGATTAAGCAGTACGGCGTTGGCGTCAAGTGCGCGACGATCACTCCCGACGAGGCGCGGGTCGATGAGTTCGGCCTCAAGGAGATGTATCGCTCACCGAACGGGACGATCCGCAACATCCTCGGCGGCGTCATCTTCCGCGAGCCGATCGTGATCTCCAACGTGCCCCGGCTGGTGCCGGGCTGGACGAAGCCGATCGTGATCGGCCGTCACGCCTTCGGTGACCAGTACCGCGCCACCGACCTGGTTGTCCCGGGCGAGGGGACGCTGACCCTCACCTACACGCCCGAGGACGGCTCCGAGCCGGTTGAGCTTGACGTCTATGACTTCCCCGGCGGCGGCATCGCGATGGCGATGTACAACCTCGACGAGTCGATTCGCGAGTTCGCCCGGGCCTCGATGCGGTACGGCCTCAATCGCGGCTACCCCGTTTACATGTCGACCAAGAACACGATCCTCAAGCGCTACGACGGACGCTTCAAGGACCTCTTCGCCGAGGTCTACGAGGCCGAGTTCAAGGAGGAGTTCGAGGCGGCTGGGATCAGCTACGAACATCGCCTGATCGACGACATGGTCGCCGCCGCCCTGAAGTGGGAGGGCGGTTACGTGTGGGCCTGCAAAAACTACGACGGAGACGTCCAGTCGGACACGGTCGCCCAGGGCTTCGGCTCGCTCGGCCTGATGACCAGCGTGCTGATGAGCGCTGACGGCAAGACCGTCGAGGCCGAGGCCGCCCACGGCACGGTCACCCGTCACTTCCGCCAGCACCAGGAAGGCAAACCGACTTCGACCAACCCGATCGCCTCGATCTTCGCCTGGACCCGTGGCCTTGCGGCCCGCGGGCGGATGGACGAGACCCCCGAGGTGAGCAATTTTACCGAGACCCTCGAGCGGGTATGCATCGAGACGGTCGAGAGCGGCAAGATGACCAAAGACCTTGCGCTGCTTGTCGGCGATGGCCAGGAGTACCAGACGACTGAGGAGTTCCTGGCCTCGATCGACGAGAACCTCCAGCGAGCGATGGCGTAACGGTCGCAAACCCCAACTCCGAGGAGACGATTTCAGTGAGTACTCCCGTCAAGGTCACCGTCACGGGCGCCGCCGGACAGATCGGTTATGCGCTCTTGTTCCGGATCGCCAGCGGTCAGATGCTCGGCCCCGACACCCCTGTCGAGCTCTGCCTGTTGGAGATCCCCGACGCCGTCAAGGCCGCCGAGGGCACGGCGATGGAGCTCGACGACTGCGCCTTCCCGCTGCTGCAGAAGATCGACATCAGCGACGACGCCAAGTACGCCTTCGACGGCTGCAACGTCGGCCTGCTCGTCGGCGCTCGCCCGCGCGGCCCGGGCATGGAGCGCTCCGACCTGCTCGAGGCCAACGGCGGCATCTTCAAGCCGCAGGGTGAAGCGATCAACGCCGGCGCCGCCGCCGACGTGCGGGTGCTGGTGGTCGGCAACCCGGCAAACACCAACTGCCTGATCGCGATGTCGAACGCCCCCGACGTGCCCCGCGAGCGCTTCACGGCGATGATGCGGCTCGATCACAACCGGGCGATCGGCCAGGTCGCCAACAAGCTCGGCCGGCCGGTCACCGCGGTCACCAACATGACCACTTGGGGTAACCACTCGGCGACGCAGTATCCGGACCTAGTTAACGCCAAGGTGGACGGCGCCAGCGCCTGGGAGGCCGTCGACGACGAGGCCTGGATCGCCGACGAGTACATCCCCCGGGTTGCCAAGCGTGGTGCTGAGATCATCGACGCGCGCGGCGCGTCCAGCGCTGCCTCAGCTGCCAACGCCGCGATCGATCACATCCACGACTGGGTGCTCGGCACCCCGGAGGGCGATTGGGTCTCGATGGGCGTTCCCGCCGACGGCTCCTACGGGATCGGCGAGGGCATCATCTGCGGCCTTCCCTGCACCTGTACCGGCGGCGAGTGGTCCGTGGTCCAGGGGCTGGAGATACCGGACTTCTCACGCCAACGAATCGACGCCAACGTGCTCGAGCTCCAACAAGAGCGGGACGCCGTCGACCAGCTCGGCCTGATCTAGGGAGATCTGCGAAAACGGGCCCCGGGTGGGTCTTCCAGACGCACTTCGTGCTGAGTGTCTGGAAGACCCACCCGGGGCCCGTTCACATAGGTGGGCCTGAGTCAGCCGCCCGGGTAGTACTGGCGACCGTCCTTCTTGACGCGACCCTCTTTCTCCAAGTCACCGAGTACCCGGTAGAGGTAGTTCGGCTTGATTTTCATAGTTTTGGCGACGTCCGAGGCGCTGATGCCCGGCTGGCTCTCGATCAGGGCGACGGCCTGATCGGCGCGGGTGCCGCCGCGGCGTTTGCGACGTTTGCGGGTACCGCCGGCAGCGCCGCCGGTGGTCGCTTTTTTGCTGCCTCGCGGCCGACCGGGCGAACGGCGCGTCGTGGCTTTGCCGCCTAGCTCAGCCAGCGCACGCTCTAGGCGCTTGCGCTCGTCCTCGAGGTCGGCCAGGCGCTTCTGCACCAGGTCGCGAGCCTCGTCCAGTACGTTGCTTGGCATATAGGTGTCCTTTCAGGCAGGGGGCGTACCTGAGCAGTGTGACATAGGCCATGTTCACAGTGACTATTCATTTAGTCAGGAACGATGTCCCGTTGTAGCCATTTGTATTACGGACAGGGCCGTACTGTACGAACTGTCTAAAGCGATCGCTCTGTCTGGCGCTCCGCTGAGATGCGAATCACGTTGTGGGCGAGCCCGAGTTTCTCCATTGTGGTTATCAGCGCCGCCGAGGGGTCGAGCTGGCCGCGACCGAGCCCATGCACGGCGGAGCGGGGGAAGGCGTGATGGTTGTGATGCCACGACTCACCCAGCGACGGCAGGGCCAGCCAGAAGACGTTGGTCGAACGGTCATCGGTGTCGAACTTCCGGGTGCCGAGGAAATGACAGATCGAGTTGACGCTCCAGGTGACGTGATGGACGAAGAAGATTCGCACCAAGCCGCCCCACAGCAATCCGGTCGCTGCTCCCAACAGGGTGCCGCTGACCAGGTACCCCGCCAGTGCCGGTAGGGCCAGGGTCAGAAGTACCAGTGGGACGAAGTTGCGGCTGATTCGGCGCATGCCCTGGTCCTCATAGAGATCGGCTGCATAACGCTTCCAATCGGCCCGTCCCTGCGTCGACATCAACCAGCCGCTGTGGGCATGCCAGAGGCCGGCGAGGACGCCGCGGACGCCGCCGTCGTGGCCGACGTGGGGGCTGTGCGGGTCACCCTCTTCATCGGTGTGGGCGTGGTGCTTGCGGTGGTCGGCGACCCAGGAGATCACCGGGCCTTGCACGGCCATCGAACCGAGCACGGCGAAGGTGTACTCGAGCGGCTTGCTGGTCTGGAAGGAGCGATGGGTGAGCAGGCGGTGGAATCCGACCGTGATCCCGACCGCGGTCAGCAGGTACATCGCCGCCGCGATCGCGAGGTCAGCCGGCCTTACCAGGCTGTTCCAGAGCAGCACGACTGCGGTGACGGTGGCGGCGAAGGGAACCACGACGGCGCCGAGGTTGGCGGCCTTCTCGACTTTGGTCATCTCACCCATTGCAGGCGAAGATACGCTGGGTCTGACACGATATATCCGTCTCTAGGGCACTTTTTCGATCATATTTTTATAAGGCATATGACAACTTCTTTCCAGACCGAGCCCTGGGGCGCTCTCCCAGCCGAGGTCGCCGACGTGATCGAGCCGGAGCTGGAGGCGATCACCGAGGAGATCCTTGCCTCGATCGCCGCCACCGTGCCCGAGTACGCGCGGCCGCTCGAGGGTCGCTTTGGCCGCGGCATCCGCAGGGGCGTCGGTGAGGCCCTGTGGCAGTTCGTCGCTCTGATCCGTGATCCCGGCCCCGGCCGTGGCCCGGGCCGCGAGGTCTACGTCGAGCTCGGTCGCG
>Ga0207686_10001852_pt1 | contig 11746 bp, 7 predicted proteins | sample KBSM24metaG_FD_184396 | JGI IMG/M metagenome (GOLD analysis project Ga0207686, IMG submission 184396) | Miscanthus rhizosphere microbial communities from Kellogg Biological Station, Michigan, USA - KBS M2-4 metaG (SPAdes) (version 2) | ecosystem: Host-associated > Plants > Roots > Rhizosphere >...
GGATCCTTCACATGGCATTTATCATTCTTGTTGCAAACATGTGGGGCATCATATTAAAAGAGTGGAAGGGTGTATCGAAAAAAACAGCAAGAACAATTGCAGTCGGTATTCTTACCATCATACTTGCTGTGATAATTGTGGGAATTGGAAATAACCGTCATGAGAAATTGAAACAGCAAAAAGAGTTATCATATGTCAACAGCAACAGTAGAATTTAAACACGTAAGCTACTTGTGGGACGAGGCTAAAGCAGCAGCTTTAGCTGGTGATGAAGTAGCATTGTTGGTTTATCGCTCTAATTTGTTAGGTGCGGATCTCCGTCTTACAAATTATGGAGGTGGCAATACATCGTGCAAAGCAATGGCGAAAGATCCATTGACTGGTAAGGAAACCGAAGTAATGTGGGTAAAAGGAAGTGGCGGCGATCTCGGCACAATGAAGCGAAATGGGCTTGCTGCATTATATGTTGATCGATTGCGCAGCTTGAAAAATATTTATCGTGGTATAGAACATGAAGATGAAATGGTAGAGCTTTTTAATCATTGCATTTACGATCTGTCTTCAAAAGCTCCATCTATTGATACTCCTTTGCATGGATTTCTTCCATTTAAACATATCGATCACTTACATCCGGATGCGGCAATTGCAATTGCGGCAGCAAAAGATGGAAAGAAGATCACTAAAGAATTATTTAATGGAACAATTGGTTGGGTAGAATGGCAAAAACCTGGTTTTGATCTCGGATTAAAACTTAAAAAATGTTTGGATGAAAATCCCGGTATCCGCGGTATCATGCTGGGCTCACATGGATTATTTACATGGGGTGAAACTGCCTATGAAAGTTATATCAATACACTGGAAGTGATCGAAACCTGTGCACAATACCTCGAAGATAACTATGGAAAGAAAAGAGAGATCTTTGGAGGTCAAAAAATACAATCTTTATCTAAAGAAGAAAGATTAGCAAAAGCTGCATCACTAGCACCTGTATTAAGAGGTTTTTGTTCTTCTCAAACAAAAATGATCGGGCATTTTACGGATGATGATAGGGTTTTACAATATATCAATTCAAATGACCTTGAAAAATTAGCACCATTAGGTACAAGTTGTCCTGATCATTTTCTGCGGACAAAGATTTCTCCACTGATATTGAATCTTGCGGCAAATGAAAGTGTCAGCGATGTTAAAGCTTTAAAAGAAAAATTACAACCACTATTTGAAGCGTACAGAAAAATGTATGCAGATTATTATAATAAGTGTAGACATCCTAACAGTCCGGCAATGCGTGATGCAAACCCTGTAGTGATCCTTTATCCCGGTGTTGGTATGTTCACATATGCAAAGGATAAACAGACGGCAAGAGTAGCTGCAGAGTTTTATACAAATGCGATCAATGTAATGCGTGGCGCCGAAGCAATTTCAGAATACACTTCATTACCGAGACAGGAAGCATTTAATATTGAATACTGGTTATTGGAAGAAGCGAAACTTCAACGAATGCCAAAACCAAAACCACTGAGTGGTCGTGTAGCATTAATAACTGGCAGTGCCGGTGGTATTGGAAAAGCTATCGCAAAAAAGTTTGCCGAAGAAGGTGCCTGCATTGTAATAAACGATGTGAATGTAGAAAGGCTTAGTGAAACGAATAAGGAATTCAGGAGTTCATTTGGAAACGATGTTATCAGCAGTACGCTGCTGAATGTTACCGATGATTGTTCCATTGCAGCTGCTTTTGATGAAGCTGCATTGTCATTCGGTGGAGTTGATATTGTCATTAATAATGCAGGTATCAGTATTTCAAAATCAATTACAGAGCATACCATCGATGAATGGAATAAGCTTTATGATATACTTGTAAAAGGTCAGTTCCTTGTTTCTAAAAAAGGAATTGAGCTTATGCGTAAACAAGGATTTGGTGGTGATATTGTAAATATTGTTTCTAAGAATGCAGTAGTGGCCGGCCCGAATAACCCGGGTTATGGTTCTGCAAAAGCGGCGCAGGCACATCTCACAAGATTGATGGCTGCAGAAGTTGGCGCTGATAAAATAAGAGTGAATACAGTTAATCCCGATGCAGTGATCGCTGATTCAAATATCTGGGCAGGTGGTTGGGCCGAAGGTCGTGCAAAAGCCTATGGCATCACTGTAGATGAGTTGCCGGCTTATTATGCAAAAAGAACTTTGTTGAACGAAGTTATTTTACCGGAAGATATAGCCAATGCATGTTTTGCTTTTGTAGGAGGTCTGTTAAATAAATCAACCGGCAATGCACTTAATGTAGATGGTGGCGTTTCAATGGGATTTTATAGGTAAAGCCCCTGTCCCCTAAAGGGGAACTTAGGTAGTACATTTAATTTTCTTTGGCAAAGATTTTTTATCGATAGATATTATTATGTAATCAGCTAAAGAACTCTGTTCAACTACTGTTGCGTCGCACTCTTGTACATTCTGTTTGCTATTCAGCATAAATTAACAACCTCGAACTGAAAAAAGAAACATTAACTTAGGATATCGAAATTATAATTTATAGAAAGCTATATGATAATTGACAAAAAACAGATTGCAGACCATAACGATAAACACCTCTCAAAACATCAGCAACGCTTTTCATTTATAAAAGGTGAAGTTGACAATGTTGAAGCAATTATAAAAAAACTTATTGAATTCCAGGTGGCAATCCCATCCTGGGCATTGGGAACAGGCGGTACTCGTTTCGGTCGCTTTCCCGGTCCCGGCGAACCCGGAAATCTTGAACAAAAAATGGAAGATGTAGGATTGCTTCATTCACTCAATCGATCAAGCGGCGCTATATCACTTCATATTCCCTGGGATATTCCGAAAGATTATACAGCAATAAAAAAATTAGCCGCTGACCTGGATCTAAAATTTGATGCAGTTAACTCCAATACATTCCAGGATCAACCAGACCAAGCACTGACTTATAAATTTGGTTCATTACAAAACGTTAATAAAGCGATCCGCAAACAAGCTATTGAGCACAATATTGAAGTGATCAGGCATGGAGTTGAACTTGGTTCAGAATCACTCACAGTTTGGCTGAGTGATGGCAGTTGTTTTCCCGGACAATTAAATTTTAGAAAAGCATTTCAAAATACACTCGAAAGCTTACAGGAAATATATGCTGTCTTACCTTCCAATTGGAAAGTATTTGTTGAATACAAGGCGTATGAACCAAATTTTTATTCAGTGACAGTGGGAGATTGGGGTCAGTCATTACTCTATACAAACAAACTGGGCCCGAAAGCTTATACATTAGTTGACCTCGGCCATCATTTACCTAATGCAAATATCGAACAGATAGTTTCTTTATTACTAATGGAAGGAAAGCTAGCAGGTTTTCATTTTAATGACAGTAAATATGGCGATGATGATCTTACTGTGGGGAGTATTAAACCATATCAGTTGTTTTTAATTTTTAATGAACTGGTGGAAGGTATGGATGCAAGAGGCATGAGCCATTCAAAAGACCTGGGATGGATGATCGATGCTTCACACAACATAAAAGATCCGTTGGAAGATTTGCTGCAGTCCGTTGATGCCATTATGCTGGCTTATACTCATGCATTACTTGTAGACAGGAATAAGTTGAATGCGGCACAGGATGCAAATGATGTAGTGGCAGCACAACAAGTTTTACAGGATACATTCCGTACTGATGTAAGAGCTATTGCTGCAGAAGCAAGAATAAGAAGTGGAGGTGCATTGGATCCTTTGCAGTTTTATCGTGATGAAAAGATCCGCAAGCAATTAACAAAAGAAAGAGGAACAAAAAACGTTGCAACAGGTTTATAATGGCAAAGACACCTGTGATATTGATTTTCGATGTTGGCAAAACAAATAAAAAAGCTTTGCTTTTTAATGAACAATACAGGTTGGTTTTTGAAGAAAGTAAAAAATTTGAAGAGATAAAAGATGAAGATGACTTTCCCTGTGAAGATGTTTCGGCGCTTACCGAATGGGTAAAAGATTCATTTGATCGTTTGACTCAAAATAAAGATTTCGAGGTCAAAGCAGTTAACTTCTCGGCTTATGGAGCCAGCTTTGTTTATCTTGATAAAGATCTCAATGTTATTCCTCCATTATACAATTACCTGAAACCTTATACTCCTTCTTTACAAAAAAAGTTTTATAAAGATTATGGTGGCGAAAGTTTGGTTTCAAAGCAAACAGCCTCGCCTGTTCTTGGCAACCTGAATTCAGGAATGCAGCTTTACAGGTTGAAATATGAGAAAGCTGTAATATTTGAAAAAATAAAATATGCCTTGCATTTGCCCCAATATCTCAGTTATATTCTTACTTCAAAATTATATTCCGATATAACAAGCATTGGTAGTCATACTAATCTTTGGAATTTTCAGGACAAAAAATATCATGAATGGGTTAATAAGGAAGGCATTGCAGAAAGACTTCCTCCTATATTGTCGTATGATAAAGTAGCTGCTAAAATAAATGATCAAATACCGGCAGGTGGAGGATTGCATGACAGCTCATCTGCGTTGATCCCATACTTTATTTCATTTCATGAGCCTTTTGTTCTTTTGTCAACAGGCACCTGGTGTATAACGATCAATCCTTTTAATAATACAATGTTGTCCGATTACGAATTGGACGAGGATTGTCTTTGTTATCTTTCTTACGAAGGCAAACCAGTGAAAGCATCAAGACTTTTTGCAGGGTATGAACATGAGCAACAAGTAAAGCGGCTTGCTGATTTTTTTAAAAAACCAATGGATCATTATTCGACAGTTAAATGTGATCTGCAGATCCTGGCTGGATTACACAAAAAGAGGCTTGTCAAAACTAAAACAAACGACAACCGTCAATCAGATTTTCAATTCAGAAAGCTTGAAGAGTTTTCATCGTATGAAGAAGCTTATCATCAATTGATAGCTGATCTAATGAAACAACAGGTAAGAAGTACAAATCTGGTATTGAAGGGTGCTCATGTAAAAAGGATCTTTGTGGATGGTGGATTTAGCAAAAATCCTATTTACATGTATTTGCTGGCTGAAGCATTTCCAAAAATAGAAGTTTATGCTGCTTCTGTGCCGCAAGCTTCCGCATTGGGAGCTGCTTTAGCAATACACCAGCATTGGAATACAAAAAAACTTCCGTCTGACATTATTGACTTAAAACTTTATTCGGTTACACAGAGTACAAAAGTGTAACAGTATCTTCAATATTTAATAGTAAATTTTACAAAATGAAATTGAACTATAATACAAGCTATCCTTCACTCGATGATCTGATAAAAAAGGCAAAAAAGAAGATTCCAAAGTTTGCTTTTGAATATCTTGATGGCGGATGCAATGAAGATGTAAATCTTTATAAGAACACTGCCGAGATACGTCAAGTTGAATTGCAACCTTTCTATCTTTCTAAATATACTTCTTCAGACATGAAAACAGAATTGTTCGGGCATGTATATGATGCACCATTCGGTATAGCTCCCGTTGGCTTGCAGGGTTTGATGTGGCCCAATGCTCCGGAAATATTAGCAAAGGCAGCATTTGAACACAACATTCCATTTATATTAAGCACAGTAACTACATCAAGCATTGAAAGAGTAAGTGAATTGACAGAAGGAAGAGCATGGTATCAATTATATCATCCTGTAGAAAATGAGATCCGGGATAGTCTTATAAAAAGAGCCGAAGCTGCACATTGTCCCGTGTTGGTAATTCTTTGTGATGTTCCCACATTTGGTTATCGGCCCAGAGATATTCGTAATGGATTAGCCATGCCTCCGAGAATGACACTTAGAAATATTTTGCAAATAATGGGCAGACCTGATTGGGCCATCAGAACTTTAATTCATGGACAGCCTGCATTTGCCAATATGAAACCGTATATGCCGAAAGGGTTGGACATGAAACAACTTGGTGCGTATATGAATAAAACTTTTTCCGGAAGATTGAATGAAGAAAAGATCGCACCAATTCGGGATATGTGGAAAGGAAAATTGGTTTTGAAAGGCGTTGCTTCACCAGAGGACACAGAAATGGCGATACGATTAGGATTAGATGGGATCATTATTTCAAATCATGGAGGAAGACAAATTGATGCCGGCCAATCAACGATCAGATCTTTAGTGCCGATCGTTAAAAATTATAAAGACAAAATAAAGATCATGATGGATAGTGGTATTCGTACTGGTCCCGATGTTGCAAGAGCTTTGGCATCTGGTGCAGAGTTTGCATTTCTTGGAAGAACATTTATGTATGGAGTATCAGCATTAGGAAATAAGGGAGGAGAACATACTATTTCTATTTTAAAAACACAATTGAAACAGGTGATGGACCAGGTCGGTTGCGAAAGAACAGCTGATTTTTGCAAGCACCTTATTTAATAGTAAAGATTACTCAAAATTTCATTTCAATACCTCTCTTTGATAATTTCCGGTAACGATTGCGTAAATTTCTTGCTTTTAGATTGATTTACATGATGCCGCAGGATGGTTTTTGCCCGGTAGTCACTATTTTTAATTTGAGAACTAAAATAGGGTTGTATATTACTATTTTAATTCTTGATTTTTCGAACACATAAAACTGCTGCTATATGTTAAAACAAACTGCAATTTGCAGAAGTGTTTTTATGCTCACACTTCTGTTTTTTCTTTCACTTACTTCATTTTCTCAAACTACTTTTAAAGTATCCGGTAAAGTATCTGATGAAAACGGGAAACCTGTAGAAGGTGCCACAGTACAAGTAAAGGGTACCACCATTGCTACGTCCACTAGTGCTGATGGCTCTTATTCATTGATGGCCCCTTCGGGAGCTGCAACGCTGGTGATCACATCAGTTGGATTTACTCAAATGGAAGTTGTCATTAATGACAAACCGGAAGTGAACGTACGCACTATGAGTATTTCTTCATCATTACAGGATGTTGTTGTTATTGGTTACACAACAGTTAAAAGAAAGGATGTAACCGGCGCAATTGGGGGTATCAATCAGAAGGATATCAAGTCTCGTCCGGTTGACAATGCATTGCAGGCCATGCAGGGTAAAGTTGCAGGTGTTGATATAGGTTCAAATGAACGCCCAGGTACTATTCCCTCCATTAACATCCGCGGTGTACGTTCTTTGACTGCATCAAACACACCATTATTTGTAGTTGATGGAATTCCATTAATAACTGGCAGCATTGATAATATCAATCCCCAGGATATTGAATCAATTGATGTCCTGAAAGATGCTTCTGCCACTGCTATTTACGGCTCTCGTGGCGCCAACGGAGTTGTTATCATTACTACAAAACAAGCTAAGGCAGGAAAATTGACATTAAGCCTCAATAGTTCTTTTACTCTTGATGAATTAGTTGATAATACAGAAATGTTTAATGCAAGTGATTTTATTACTTTCCGTCGTTGGGCATATTATTATGCAGGCTTAAATACGACAACTGGTATCAGCACTTACCCACGGGGAGACCAACCGGATATAAACAGAGACAAAGTTTATTTTAGCCAAACAGCTGATAAATATGCATGGGCCAATATCGCCCAGGGATGGGCTTCTGGAACCTGGGATGGATCTAAAGTGGCGACCACAGATTGGAGAGGTATGGTTACACAACAATCCATGACTACAGATAATATACTCAGTGTAAGTGGTGGAACAGATAAAATTAGAGCGTATGCTTCTTTCGGTTATTTGAATAATAAAGGAACCATAAAAGGACAGTCATTTGAAAGATATACTGCAAGGTCTAACGTAGATATCTCTGCTACTAAATGGCTTTCTTTTGGAACTAATTTAAACTTTAGTTATGGTACGCAACAATATGGGCAATCCGGCACCGGGGTATCTACTGTCGGCAATCCGCAAGGCGGATTATATGAATCCGCAAGAGCAAATTTCCCTTTTGCGGTACCTTTTGACTCTGCCGGTAACAGGATCTCATTTCCGGGAGGTGATAATGCTATTAAGACCATTGTTGATGAATGGAAATATAATATAGATGAAAGAGTAACACTGAGAGCTTTTGGAAGTTTATATGCCCAGGTAGATTTTGGTTCAATTGCCCCAGTATTAAAAGGATTGAAGTATCGTCTGAACTTTGGTCCGGACCTGTCTTATTATCGCGATGGAGTTTATATTGATAAGAACTCAGTGGCTAATGGAGGTAGTAGTAGCTATGCTTCGCTCACCAAAACCAGTACCTATTCCTATACATTAGATAATTTGCTTTATTACGATAGAACCATTAACCAACATACTTTTGGATTAACTTTGTTACAAAGCGCAACAGGTTATACACAGGAAACAAGCAATTCAACAGGTCTTGGTGTCCCCTTTTCTTCTCAGTTATGGAATGCATTAACCAGTGGTACTGTAACCGGTTCCCTAAGTACATCTTCTAATCTCATCGAACAACAGCTCGCGTCATACATGGCGAGACTTAACTACAGCTTTAAGGATAAATATTTATTAACTGTTTCAGCCCGCCGGGATGGTTCTTCTGTTCTAGCAGAAGGACATAAATATTCATGGTTTCCCTCAGCTGCATTGGCCTGGAGAATTAGCAAAGAAGGATTCATGAATGGCGTGGGTTGGGTCAATGATTTAAAATTAAGAATTGGTGCTGGTCAAACAGGTAATTCAGCTATTGCACCTTATGCAACACAAGGTCCGGTAACTTCACTTTTTTATCCTTTTTATACTTCCAGCGCTGCAGGCTCAATACCAAATTCAGTTTTGGCAAACCACGAACTGGGGTGGGAAAAAACGACTCAATATAATATCGGAGTTGATTTCAGTTTATTCAAAAACAGGATTTCCGGTAGTGTGGATGTATACACTTCAAACACTTCAGATTTATTACTGCAGAGATCTATTCCAACTGTTACAGGTTTCACCTCAATTTTTGCTAATATCGGTGAAACAGCAAACACGGGAGTTGATATTACGCTAACAACAGTGAATGTTAAGCAGAAAGATCTAACATGGACTACTACAACGACTGCTGCATGGCAAAAAGAACATATTGTAACATTATCCAACGGAAAACAAAATGATATAAGCAATACCTGGTTCATTGATCAGCCAATTGGTGTGATTTATGGTTATAAGCCACTCGGATTATGGCAAACAAAGGATGCAGGTGAAATGCAGAAATTTAACGCCAATGGTAATGCGTTTTCTGCTGGTAATGTAAGGGTTGAAGACGTTAACGGGGATCACAAAATTGATGGAAATAATGATCGCCAGATAATTGGATGGACCAGGCCTCGTTGGATAGTTGGTATGACAAATACTGTTAACTATAAACAATTCGAATTTTCTATCTTTTTATACGGACGATTGAACTATATGTATAATTACGGGGGTGAAACAGAACCAGCACGCTATGTTACCAGGGAGGTTAACTATTATACTGAAAACAATCCAAATGCTGAATTTCAAAAGCCCATCTTTAATGCGGGTGGTGCGCCACTCGATCCTTATTATGCGTCATTAGGTTATTTGCATGCTTCATTTATTAAGATCCGAAACATATCGTTGGGATATAATTTTAAAAGTATAGCCAAAGCGGGGATCACTAACTTAAGAATTTATGCCCAGGTGCAAAACCCCGGGATGCTTTACTCCCAGATCAAATTCCGTGATATGGATGTCGTAAGCCCAACCTGGAACAGAGGCTATACACTTGGAATCAATGCATCATTTTAATAATAATCAAATTGAATTATATGAATAAGTATAATATTTTTAAAAAATTAATAATTTTTGCGGGAGTACTTCTCATTATTCCGTCTTGCAAAAAAGATTTTTTGAAAGAAGAACTTACAACGGCACCCAATAATGAGTTTTATAAAACTGATGCTGGCATACAACAATTGGCCGTGGGTACGTATTACCAGGTTTTTGAAGTTCCGACAAACGGGGAATGGTATTATTGTGCTACTAATTATGGAACGGATGAATTTCATATCGGTGGAGATCCGTCCAATTCACCCTGGAACAATTATGATCCAACGTTTAATCCTGCACTTGCTACCAATGGTAATTTGCAAGGAGTCAATAATCAATGGGATGCCCTGTATATAGGGATCGGAGATGCTAATTTGTTAATTCAAAACGCTACAAATAGTACTTCCACATCCGATGCTGTTAAGAAAACATCTTTAGGAGAAGGATATTTTATGCGGGCATATTGCTATTTAAGATTGGTAAGTCAATTTGGTGCTGTACCGCTTAAGTTATTACCACAATTACCACCAGGAACAGTTGAATTGGAATTTACAAGACAAGCTCCAAAAGATATATACGATCAGATAGTTAAGGATTTGCAACAGGCATCTAATCTGTTACCAACTGCAGGAGGCCCTTATCGTATTACAAAAGATGCCGCTGATCATTTTCTGGCAAAAACATATTTATACAGAGCAAGTGAAATAAACAGTTCTTGGAATTCTTCTACTGTAGCTGCAGACTTAGCGGCTGCTGTTACTCTTTGTGATGGGATAATCTCCAGGCACCCATTGGCTCCAGATTTTAAAAGTATATGGAACTTTACGGGTATCAATTCAACAAATGAAACATTGTCGGAAATCCTTCTTTCTGCTCAATTAACCAATGATGTAACTACCAATCTTAATACAGGGAATACTCAACATTTATATTTTGTTTCCAGGTATGATATACAGGACCAAATGGCTCGTGATCTGACCGGCGACAGACCTTTTAGCAGGTTAGCGACCACTTACTACGACTACCGATTATATGATATGGTTAATGATTCAAGATTTTGGAAATCCTTTAAAACTAAAAGCGCTGTAAATGGTACAGCTACTGCTCCAAATATTAAAGGTGACCTGGGAATTATGTTCGTGATCAATCAACCAGGCGATACTCGATTTCCTTTATCAAAAATTAGTAAAGGCACTATAGGCACGACCTATTCGCTAGTTAATGATGTTAATGGAACCGGTAGAGTTATACCCACTACTTATGTAGCATACCCAAATGGCAGAACAACAGACGGTGCATTGAATACTGATTTGACAACGGCTTATCAGGCTTTCCCATCTTTAAGTAAATACCTGGATGGTTCAAGAACTTCTTTGAACGCTGTTGAGGGCCATCGGGATTTTATTTTAGCTCGTTCAGCCGAGACTTATTTAATTGCAGCTGAAGCAAAGATCAGGCAGGCTAAAGCCGGTACCGGTAGTTATGCTGATGCGTTGCCTTATATTAATGCAGTTCGTACCCGTGGACAATTCGTTAATGGAGAAAGCAGGGCTGCCTATAATGACGGAGGTAATACTTTACTGTCAGCAACTCTTCAACCAGCAGGTGTTTCGAATTCATTTTATGCGGGAAATTCATATTACGAATCAAATAATATTCCGGTAACTACAGCTGCCTCTGCAAGTTTGGCTATTGCTGATGTTAATAATTTACCTGTACAAGATCAATTTATCATTAATGCTTTAGCACTGTCTAGTCAATATGATAAAATGCTATGTCTTGTGTTAGATGAACGTTCCCGTGAATTAATGGGAGAATATCACCGCTGGGCAGATCTGTCCAGAACGAAAACATTAGTTTCGAGAGCCAAGGCATTTAATGTTGAAGCCGCAACTACTATTGCAGATAAACATCTTTTACGTCCGATCCCTCAAACATTCTTAGATGGAATACAAGCGAGTGGAGCTGCGCTGACTCCGACACAAAAACAAGCAATGCAAAATCCGGGATACTAACATAGATATAAGCA
>Ga0207686_10001858_pt1 | contig 11720 bp, 6 predicted proteins | sample KBSM24metaG_FD_184396 | JGI IMG/M metagenome (GOLD analysis project Ga0207686, IMG submission 184396) | Miscanthus rhizosphere microbial communities from Kellogg Biological Station, Michigan, USA - KBS M2-4 metaG (SPAdes) (version 2) | ecosystem: Host-associated > Plants > Roots > Rhizosphere >...
ATATCGCGTGTCCACCAATAACTACTCCGCCGAATACGGCCGCACGTCGGGCTACCTGGCCAACGCCATCACCCGCACCGGCGTGAATCAGTTTCATGGCACTGCCTACCTGTACTTGAAGAACGAAATTCTGAATGCAAACGGATTTCAGGCAAATGCTTCCGGGCAGAGCCGGGCCGGATATAAAGAGACCCAGCCCGGATTCTGGGTGGGCGGGCCGATCAAGAAGGACAAGCTCTTTTTTTCGAGCGCCTATGAGCACTTCCGCAGCCGCGGGACCCAGGCGCCGCAGGTATTTACCTTCCCGAATACACCGGTTTTCCTGGGTTTTACGCTGCCGACGGCCCAATCCCGGGCCCTGCTGACGCAGTTCGCTCCTCCCGCCGTGAGTGGCACGGGGTTGACCGGACAACTGACGCTAGCGCCTCCGGTTTCCGTGAATCGCGATATCGCGATTCAACGCATTGACTACAACCGCGGCACGCGCGATCACTATACCGGAGACCTTCTGATTTCGCGGCTGAATCGGCCGGATTTCATCTGGTCCCCGTATCCGGATTTCATCTCGGCGCTTTATCAGAACACTTGGAGACTCTCAGGCTCGCACGTACATACGTTCTCGCCGAACCTGATCAATGATTTTCGCATCGCCTATAGCGACGACGATTTGAGCTGGAATCGCCCGCACCCTGAAGTGGCGACGCTGGTCGTAAGCGATGGAACCACGCTGCCCGGCAGCCCGGCCTTCTATGAATATAAGAATCGCAACCGCACTTGGGAGCTGTTGGACAACGTCGCCTGGTCCTTAGGCCGCCATCGGATAACGGCCGGCGCGGGAGCCTTGCTGCGCTCCTCCGAAGGATTCCTCACGGCAGGGCGCGACGGGCAATATACGTTTAACGGCATCCTGAATTTCGCACAGGACCGTCCGACGTTCCTGCGCGCAGCGATTCAGCGCAGCACCCTGCCCGCCGTCCAGCAGCCTGATTCCAATCGCGACTATCGCTACCAGCAGTATTTCGGATTCGCGCAGGACACGCTCCGCCTGACGCAGCGTCTGACCGTGAATTTCGGGCTGCGCTATGAATTATTCGGGGCACCGAATAACACCGGGGCTGTGAAAGACGCGCTGGTCATACTGGGCCCTGGCAACACTCTGGCGGAGCAGTTGACCACGGCTCGGCTGAGCAAGGCCGGTCCAGGCGACCAGCAGCTATTCGGCACCGACAAAGGGAATTGGGCAGTGCGAGCAGGCGCGTCCTACGACGTGTTTGGCAAGGGCCGCACGCTGTTGCGCGCATCCTACGGCATCTTTTACGACCGCCCCTTCGACAACCTGTGGCAGAACACGCGCAGCAACGATCTGATTCTTCCTTTGCTCGCGCTAAGCCAGGAAGGCACAAAATACACAGGCCCAGTGGAGGACGTTTTGAAGACGTTTTCAGGGCAGACGTTGAACGCCAACTTCCCCACCGTAACCTTGATCGATCCGAATCTGCGCAACGCGCGCGTGCATAGTTACTTCGGAGGGCTTCAACAGCAGCTGACCGGGAGGCTGACGCTCGAGATCAACGCGCTGGGTTCCTACGGGCGCGGATTAATCGCCACCGACGTGATCAATCGCGACTTCAGCACCGCACAGGGGCGTTACAACCCGGCTCTCCCGGACATCCCCTACCGCTCGGGAGCCGGCTTTTCAAACTACAACGCGCTCACCGGATTGTTGCGCTACCAAGGCAATCGCGGCACGCTCCACGTGGCATACACTTATTCGCACGCCATCGACAATCAGAGCGAGCCGCTGGCCGGGGACTTCTTCAACCTGACGTTCACCAGCATCCAGACCACCGCCTCCTCCAACGGACGCGCTGCCTTCTCACGCCAGTTTGACTCCCAGGCGGATCGTGGCAATTCCGACTTCGACCAGCGTCATAACCTGGTGTTCTTCTACTCCTATCATGTGCCGGACGCGGCGGCGGGCTCCCGGTGGTCGATGCTCACGCGCGATTGGCAAGTGGCGAGCATCACCGCCTTCCGCTCGGGATTCCCGTTTAACCTGACGGGTCCTTCCACCTTCGGCGGAGTGGGACAGGGCATCATCTTAAACAATCGTCCGGACGTGATCGATCCGGCCAACGCCGTGCTGTCCTCGCCAACACCAGTAGCAGGCGGCGTGCAGCTGCTCAACCCGCAAGCCTTCCGGGCGGCTACCGGCGGACTGGGAACGCTCGGACGCAACGCGATCGCCGGTCCGGGATTCTACAACATCGATTTCTCACTGTCCCGGAGTTTCACGCTCAAGTGGCTGGGAGAGGCAGGCAGGCTCCAATTTCGTGCCGACGCCTTCAACGTGTTGAATCATGCCAACCTGGGCAACCCGGACACGTTCCTGACCAGCAACACCTTCGGCATCGCGCGCTACGGGCGAGTCGGCAGGTCAGACGGGTTCCCGGCAGTGAATCCTCTGGCCGAGACGCCTCGGCAGGTGCAGTTAGGCGTGCACGTAAGCTTCTAGGAGCATCAGCCCTTGAGCGCGGCCTCGGTCACCGGCTCGGACTTCCTGGCCTTCTTGAGCCTCGACTTGCGGTCGAACATCGCGCGTGCCTTTTCCATGTAAATGTAAAACACCGGCGTGATGTAGAGTGTCAGCAGTTGCGACACGACCAGGCCTCCCACGACAGCCAGACCCAGCGGCCGGCGAGCTTCCGAGCCCGCGCCCAACCCGAGAGCGATCGGCAGAGTGCCCATCAGAGCCGCCATGGTGGTCATCATGATCGGACGGAAACGCACCAGGCAGGCTTCGTAGATCGCGTCCGCCGGCGGCACGTTATGCAGCCTCTGGGATTCGAGCGCGAAATCGATCATCATGATCGCGTTCTTCTTCACGATCCCGATCAACATGATGATGCCGACGAAGGAGTACATGTTTAGTTCGCTGCCGAAAATCAGCAACGTCAGCAGCGCGCCGAGCCCCGCCGAAGGCAGTCCGGAAAGAATAGTAAAAGGATGAATAAAACTTTCATAGAGGATTCCGAGCACCATGTAGATCACCAGGATCGCCAGGATCACCAGCACCCCCATGCCCTTCAGCGAATCCTGGAAAGCGGCGGCGGTACCTTGAAACACGCGGCTCACCGTGCCCGGCAGCACTTCTTTGGCGGTCTCGTCAATCTGATTCACCGCGTCGCCCAGAGCCACGCCCGGAGCCGTGTTAAAAGATATCGTTACGGCCGGGAGCTGCCCGAGGTGATTGACCGCTAGTGGGCCCACCGTTGTCCGTGCAGTCGCCACTGTGTTCAGCGCGACGAGCCTTCCGCCAGTCGAGCGCACGTACAACATGTTCAGAGCATTCGGATCCAGCTGGAACTGCGGCTTCAGTTCCATGATTACGGCATAATCGGAAATCGGCGTATAGATGGTCGAAATCTGCCGCGAGCCGTAGGCGCTGTACAGTACGCCCTCAATCTGCTCCGGTGAAACGCCCAGCGCCGAAGCGCGGTCGCGGTCGATATCCACCACCACCAGCGGCGAGGAAATCTTCAGATCGCTGTTCACGTCCGTGATCCCCGGAATACCCGCCATCGCTTTCTGCAAATCTGCAGAGGCTTGATACAGCTCATTCAGATCCTGCGACTGCAGCGTGTACTGATACAAGCTGCGGCTCTGCTGCCCGCCGATGCGGATCAGCGGAGGATTCTGGAAGTAGGTCCGCACGCCCGGAATCGCGTCCACCTTCGGCCGCAGTTGTTCGATGATCTGCTCCGGCGTGGCGGTCCGCTCGGGCCGCGGCTTCAGGCGGATCTGCATGCGACCGGAGTTCGCGCCGCCATTCCCGCCGCCTGCGTTCGAAAAGAACGCGTCCACGTTCGGATTTTCCCCCACCACCTTGGCCACTTGCTGCTGCAAACGCACCTGCACGTCGAAGGACGCGTCTTCTGAAAACTCAGTCGTACCGTTCAACTGGCCGGTGTCCTGGCTGGGAATGAATCCCAGCGGCAGCTTGCCGTAAACGAAATAGGTCCCCACGACGGTCCCCAGCGCCACCAGCATGGTAAGCCCTCGGTGCCGGATCACGCCGTTCAGCGACCATTTGTAAGCATCCCGCATACCTTCAAACACGCGCTCAAAGGCGTTATAAACCACGCCGTGTTTGGTGGCCGGAGGCTGCAGAAACCGGCTGCACATCATGGGCGTCAGGCTCAGCGAAACGAACCCCGAAATCAAAATCGCGACGCTGATCACGACCGCGAATTCATGGAACATGCGCCCCATGATGCCGCTCATAAATAAAACCGGGATAAACACGCTGGTCAGCGACAAGGTCATGGACACGATGGTGAACGCAATCTCGCGGCCGCCTTCAAAAGCGGCCTCCAGACGCGACTTCCCCATTTCCATGTGGCGAACAATGTTCTCCAGCACCACAATCGCGTCGTCCACCACGAAGCCCACTGCCAGCGTCAGGGCCATCAAGGACAGATTGTCCATCGAGAAACCCAGCACACTCATCGCCGCGAAAGTTCCCACAATCGACATCGGCAAAGCCATGCTGGCGATAATCGTCGCGGACATGTTCCGCAGGAACAGGAAGATCACCAACACCACCAAGACGACCGTCAGCACCAGCGTATACTTCACGTCGTCCACGGATTGGCGAATCGAGAGCGACCGGTCATACACCATGTCGAGCTTTACCGCTGGCGGCAACTGCCGTTCGAACTCCGGGATCAGCGCCTTGACGCGGTCCACCACTTCCACGGTGTTGGTGCCCGGCTGCCGTTGCACCTGGAACATGATGGATCGTGTGTCATTGATCCAGGCCATGTTCTTGTCGTTCTGCACGCTGTCGATCACGTCGCCCACTTCGTCCAGACGGACCGGCCTGCCGTTGCGATACGAAACGATCAGCGAACGGTACGCCGGGGCAGTCAAAACCTGTCCATTAGCCTGCACCGTATAGGCCTGTTGCGAGCCCCACAGCGTCCCCGAGGGCAGATTGGCGTTCTGCTGCTGGATGGCCGTCTGCACTTCATCGATGCCGATCCCGCGCGCTGCCAGCTGATTCGGATCCAGCTGGATCCGCACTGCGTATTTGGCGGCGCCAAACACGTTCACCTGCGCCACGCCCTCCACTTGCGAAATCCGCGGAGCGATCAACGAATCCGCGTACTCGGCCACCTTGGTCGGCGAGATCGTGGCGGAGTTCAGCCCCATGAAGAGAATCGCCTGATCGGCCGGATTCACCTTTTGCAGCGTCGGAGGATTGGGCATGCCGTTGGGCAGCCGCCGCGTGGCCTGCGAAATCGCCGCCTGCACGTCCTGCGCTGCGGCATCGATATTGCGGTCAAGCGCGAATTGCAGAGTGATCTGGCTCTGCCCGCGCGTGCTGGCCGAGGTCATCGAATCGATGCCGGCGACGGTCGAAAACTGCCGCTCGAGCACGGTTGCCACCGAAGCCGCCATACTCTCCGCGCTCGCGCCCGGCAAGTCGGCACGCACCTGCAGGGTCGGGTAATCGATGGTCGGAAGGTCGCTCACCGGAAGCGTCCGGTAGCCCGCGATGCCGAATAGCAGGATGCCACCCATCACCAGAGCCGTCATTACCGGGCGCCGGATAAACAACGCGGTGAGGTTCAAAAGTCCGTTAGCCCCCTAGAATCTCTATCGTACCGAAATGGACTGGTAAGCCGCCAGCATTCCCCCAGTTCCCCCCTTGCGTCCTACGTGAGAACCCCCGAATCGCTTACTTAAAAGACTTATATGCTGAAGGCCATGGAATCTCTAGAGAACAAAACTTGCCTGGTGACCGGTAGTACCCGTGGAATTGGACGCGCCATTGCCCGGATGTTACTGCAAGAAGGCGCTCGCGTGATGATCTGCGGGCGAACCCCAGAGTCGGTCGACAAAGCACTAGCGGCATATGCTCCGAACGCGGGTAATAAAGTCATTGGCAAAGCTGCCGATCTAAGGAACTACGGAGAGGTTGAAGAGTTGTTCCGACACGTGGATGGTTCGCTCGGTGGTCTGGATGTGCTGGTTAACAACGCCGGCGTTGGACTGTTCGGTTCGGTAGGCGAGCTCTCTGTGGATGACTGGAAAAAGACGATGGAGACGAATCTGTACGGGAGCTTCTACTGCAGCCGAATGGCGTTGCAGAGGTTTGAAACCGGCGGAGGGGGTTTCATCGTCAATATAAGTAGCTTGGCTGGTGCGCATGCATTCGCCGGCGGGGCCGCTTATAACGCCTCGAAGTTTGGTTTGACTGGCTTCAGCGAAGCGTTGATGCAGGACGTGAGGAGCAGGAACGTGCGGGTCAGTTATGTGATGCCTGGAAGCGTCGCTACAGAGTTTGGAAGCGGAACGGTATCCGGGGCAGAGTGGAAGGTAACACCGGAAGATGTTGCCGAAGTGGTACGGATGATCCTCAAGATGCCGGCCAGAACCTTGGTCAGCCGTGTAGAGGTCCGGCCGTCTCAGCCGAAGAGTAAGTGAGAGATTCCGAAAGGGTTGGCAATTTGAATCCGCCGGAAGCAGGGAGCATCTAACGAAATGGCAATCGAGTTGCCTGCAACACAGTTGGGGACGGTGCTTAGAGAGTTCAGAGGAGAGCCGCGGCAGACGGCGCTCCCGCGAAGGAAGGTGGTGGACAAGATGGTACGGCTCAACATACCCTTGGACCCCGGCAAAACGGGAAGAGACGCGACGACGCTGGAAACCGGCCTCCGCCGCATGATCATTGGACAGGATGAAGCGATCCAGCAGATTGTCAACATCTATCAGATGCACTTGACCGGGTTGAACCCTCCCGGACGGCCCATCGGGAATTTTTTGTTCCTGGGACCCACCGGATCGGGCAAGACTCGCATCGTCGAGGCCACCGCCGAGATCCTTATGAAGAATCCGCGCGGCGTGATCAAGATCGATTGCGCGGAGTTCCAGCACAGCCATGAGATTGCCAAGCTGATTGGCTCCCCTCCCGGATATCTGGGACATCGGGAAACCCATCCGCTGCTTTCTCAGGAAGTGCTGAACCAGTTCCACACCGAAGACATGAAGCTCAGCTTCGTGCTGTTCGACGAAATCGAAAAAGCGTCCGATGCCTTGTGGAACCTTTTGCTCGGCATCCTGGATAAAGCCACGCTCACCTTGGGCGACAACCGTAAGGTTGACTTCTCTCGCGCACTCATCTTTATGACGTCCAATCTGGGCGCCAGCGAGATGGCCGCCATGATGACGCCACGGCTGGGCTTCGGCGCCGGCACCGCGCGTGCCCAGGCCACCACGGGAGTTACCGACGATAAGCTTAACGGCAAGCTCGCCCGCACCGGAGTCGAGGCAGCGCGCCGCAAGTTCACGCCGGAGTTTATCAACCGGCTCGATAAGATCGTCAGCTTCCAGCCGCTCGGCAGCGAGCAGTTGAAGAAAATTCTGGATATCGAATTGAACCTCGTCCAGCAGAGAATCTTCAACGCAGCCATCGATCGCGCCTTCGTGTTCACGGTGTCTGACACCAGCAAGGATTTCCTGCTGACGGAAGGCACCGATCTGAAGTACGGAGCCCGCCACCTGAAGCGCGCCATTGAGCGGTTACTAGTACAGCCGATGTCCAACTTGATCGCGACCGATCAGGTGCGCGGCGGCGACTGGGTCCGGGTGGAGTTCGAGGAGGGCAGCAACGCCCTGCACTTCGCCCGCGAAGCCGAAGGATTGCCGGTCCAGGACATGGCTCGTTTGGTGGACACTTCTGTCACCATCCCGGCCCTGCAGATGGCCAACGGCGCCATGGCGGAAAACGTCCGCACGCAAAGCGCCCGCAGCTCCAAACGCAGCTAAAGCAGGCTTCGGAGTGCGCGGTCTAGGCCGCGCACTCCCCGCGTCCAAGTTTGAGCGAGAAGTCCTCGTCATCGCCCCAGTCTTTGTACAACTCGGGGGACATCTCGGAGGGCTTCACCAAGTCCGCTGTCAGCTTCTTAAATGTCTCCACCTTGTGCCGCTTGACGTAGTCGCGGAAGGCCTCGCCTTCCTGCCGATTGGCGACATAGTGCGCCAGCACGCGTTCCACAGCCACCGGAGCCATGCGAGCCGGGATGCTCTGCACTGCGAGCCCAAATTCCTGCACCGTCCCGCCCAGCAGCATCAGATAATACGGAAGCTCGCGCCCTTCGATCTTGCGTGAGTTGCCGTAGAAGCCGAAATCCCCGATCCAGTGTTGTCCGCAAGCATTGGGGCAGCCGCTGATGCGGATCGTTAGCTCGCGAATCTGGGGATCGTCATACTTGCGCACGGTCGCAGCCAGCGCATCGCCGAGTCCCATGGACTTGGTCAACGCCAGGTTGCAGCTATAAGCACCCGGGCAAGTCACGACATCACTAATTTCATCGGCGCGATCTTTCGCAAGCCCCATCGCGCTCAGCGCTCCATAGACACGCGGCAACGCTCCCACCGGAACGTAAGCCAGCACGATGTTCTGAGCCATCGTCACCCGCAGCGCCCCTTCGCCTGCCTGCTCACTCAGATCGGCCAGCGCGCGCATCTGGTGCCCCGTCAGGTTACCCTGCGGAGTCATCACCGTGACGATGGCGTAGCCCGCCTGCTTCTGCTCCCGGACGTTGGTATTGCGCCATTCGTTAAACGCCGGAGAAGGATTGAACAGCGGCAGCATTTCGCCCGAACCGTGCGGCGGCTTGGTGGACTGGAACCCGCCGAAATTCTCGGGAACCGCGACAGGCATCGGAATCCCGCCGTTCTTCACGATGTCGTCATACTGCTCCGCGATGGCATCGCGCAGCCAGTCAAACCCGCGTTCGCGCATTACGAACTTCAGGCGAGCCTTGTTCTTGTTCGCCCGATTCCCATGCGTGTTGAAAATGCGGATCACCGCTTCGACGCGCCGGACGACATCATCAGCCGGAAAAAACTCATGCAGCACTTTCGATTCGACCGGCAGAGGACCCAGCCCGCCTGCCACCGTCATACGGAATCCGTTCACGCCATCGCGCACGATCGCCCGCAGCCCGACATCATTGATGGCCGTCGCGATGCAGTCTTCCCTGCAGCCCGAAAACGCGACTTTAAACTTACGCGGAAGGCTATCGGTCAGTTCCTTGTGCAGAAACGCCAGAGCCAGCCGGCGGGCATATAGCTGCACATCGAACGGCTCTTCCGGCAGCAGCCCCGCCAGAGGACAAGCCGTCACATTGCGGACCGTGTTGTAGCAAGCCTCGCGCGTGGTCAGCCGCACATCGGCCAGCATGTGCAAAGCATCGGGGACCTGCAGCAGCGGGACAAAGTGATACTGCATGTTCTGGCGAGTGGTCAGGTGGCCTTTGCCGCCCCCTACCGCGTCGGCCACGCCCGCCAGGTGCCGCATCTGGTCGGCCGTCAGCAATCCACCCGGAATCTTCGTGCGGATCATCTGGACGCCATCCTGCCGCTGGCCGTAGATCCCGCGCCGCAACCGGAACGCCCGGAATTCATCGGCGGTTATCTTGCCGGAAAGGAAGTCTAGCGACTGGGACCGGAACAGTTCGATATCCTCGCGAACGGTTGTATCGTATTCCTGTTCAAGGACTTGCTGGTCGTGAAGGACGTCGGCAGTAGGCATACTCTAATTCCCTATAGAGATTATACTACTTGAGCCACCCGATCTGCCGGGTGCGTCACTGATAATACCACCGTCAGTCCAGGGCAAAGGCATGTTCATAGCTTTGGCGCAATCCTGCCTGCTGCTCTCCTTTCAGCAGGAAGCAATCCCCGATCACCAGAACCTCGATCTCCGTCCCCATGAAGCAGCGGAAGGCGTCCTCGGGAGTACACACGATCGGCTCCCCTCGCACGTTGAAGCTGGTATTGACCAGCACCGGACATCCCGTGCGCTGCTTGAAGAGCTCGAGCAACCGGTAGTAGCGCGGGTTCGTTTCGTTATGCACCGTCTGCACCCGAGCCGAATAATCGACGTGGGTAACCGCCGGAATCGAACTGCGCGGCACATTCAGCTTCTCAATCCCAAAGAGCCCCTCTTCTTCCACGCTCATGGCCTGTCGATGCTCCCTAGCCACATCCGCCACTAGAAGCATGTACGGACTATCAACGTCCATTTCAAACCATTCGGCCACGTCTTCCCGCAATACCGAAGGAGCAAACGGCCGGAACGACTCCCGATACTGACCTTGAGATTCAGCGTCGACTGTATCCGAGGGCTGCGTGCGTCGGCGAGAATCGACCTTCCGCCCAGCCCCCTGGGCCCAAACTCCATACGCCCCTGGAACCACCCGACTGCCTTTTCATCGACGAGCGCCTCCACGGTCTCATGCAACAGAGCCTCGCCGCTCATCACATGATAGTGTGCGCCCACCGCATCGAGCCTCTGCTGGATTTCGCACTGGCTATACTCCGGACCGAGGTACGCCCCCTGCATCGAATCACCTGCTGGCGGCGCGATGCGTTCCTTCCCGCAGTGCAAGTGATAACCTGCGAGAGCCGCCCCCAATGCCCCGCCCGCATCGCCCGAGGCCGGCTGAATCCACACACGCTCAAACCGCCCGTCCCGCAGGATTCTCCCGTTCGCGACACAGTTCAGCGCGACCCCGCCTGCCAGACACAGATTGCGCATGCCGTACTCCGCGGCGAGCGCCCGAGTCATTCGCAACACGACTTCCTCGAGCACCTGCTGGATCGAAGCCGCCAGATCCATGTGCCGCTGCGTGAGCAACTCATCGCTTCCGCGAACCGGCCCTCCAAACAACCGATCAAAGCGACGGTTAGTCATCGTGAGCCCGCTCACGTAATTGAAGTAGTCGAGATTCAACCGAAACGACCCGTCCGCCTTCAAGTCGATCAAATTGTCCAAAATCGTCTGCACATACCGCGGCCGCCCATACGGAGCCAGCCCCATCAACTTGTACTCTCCCGAGTTGACCTTGAAACCCGTGTAATAAGTGAACGCCGAGTACAGCAACCCCAATGAATGTGGGAAGTGGATCTCCTTCACCACGTCGAGACTCTTCCCCCGTCCCACCGCAACCGACGTGGTAGCCCACTCCCCCACCCCGTCCATCGTGAGCACCAGGGCTTCCTCAAATGGCGAAGGATAAAACGCGCTCGCCGCGTGGCTCAAATGATGTTCTGTGAACAGGAGCTTTTCGACGCCGCCCAGCTCGCGTCCCAGCAGACTCTTCTGGAAAAGCTTCTCCCGCAGCCACAGAGGCAGCGCCGCCTGAAACGACCACAGCCCGTGCGGAGCCGTCGCCAGATAAGTCTCGAGCAGCCTCTCAAATTTCAAGAAAGGCTTGTCGTAAAAGACGACATGCTCGACGTCTTCCAACCCCACGCCACCCTGCGCCAGGCAATACTCCATCGCCAGCCGTGGAAACGCCGAGTCGTGCTTCTTGCGCGTGAAGCGCTCCTCCTGCGCCGCCGCGACGATCTCCCCGTCCCGCACCAGTGCCGCCGCGCTGTCGTGATAGAACGCCGATAGGCCCAGAATGTCCATGTCAGAACTGATTCTTCATGGACCCCGGCGGACTCCGCGCCAGCCAGTAGGTCGCCGCCTGAGCATCGATCTTCCTCCGAAGCGAATCCTTCCCCAGCGCGCGCGCCGCGAGCCCCATCGGCGTCACGACCAAGTAAAATAGCCCCGCCGTCATGATGGGATTCGTTACCCGCGCCAGCATCCCGGCCAACCGCATCCAACAGCGATTCAGCACACTCAATATCCGCGG
>Ga0207686_10001859_pt1 | contig 11720 bp, 16 predicted proteins | sample KBSM24metaG_FD_184396 | JGI IMG/M metagenome (GOLD analysis project Ga0207686, IMG submission 184396) | Miscanthus rhizosphere microbial communities from Kellogg Biological Station, Michigan, USA - KBS M2-4 metaG (SPAdes) (version 2) | ecosystem: Host-associated > Plants > Roots > Rhizosphere >...
CGGGGGTGATATCGATCTCGGCACCCGATCCCTTGGTTACCTCGGTGACCGGGTGGGTGTGGATGGGAGCGTCGGACACCGTGCCCGTGTGCGTGTGGTCGCCGTTGGCGTTCAGCGTGTGCGAGTGCTGGGAGCCTTGCTCCAACACATCGACCTCACCGATGGCGGGCATCGTCCACTGCGCCTTCTCGACTGAGTAGGTGTGGTTGCGGTCGTTGAACAGGGCGTCGATCTTATTGCGCCCGCCCCAGGCCACGGCGATGACCGGCGCTGGCGTGCCGTAGTTGTCCATCCCCTCATGGACGTGCGGGTGTTCGTTGACCCAGTGGATGTGGTTGCCGCCAGCCACCATGGAGTGGACGTGGCTGCCTTCTCGGGACATGCCCACGGTCTGCTTGCCGCCGCCACCGTTCGTGACCGTCACGTCATGGTCGTGCGCTGGCATCTGAGCCACGGCCAGGGTGATCTTGTTGGTGGCCGGTCCACCCTCGGTCATCACGGTCTTGGTCCAGTTCGTGAGCAGCACGCGGTTGGTGGCGTCGTGGAGCTTCATCGACCGACTCCCGGCCGCTCCGGTGATCGTGCCCAGGCCAGCGATGGCGAACAGCGACGGGTACTGCGTCTCGGAGATGGTGGCTCCGTCGAGTGGCACCCACCCGAGCGGCGTCATGAACGTCTTGGGCTGGGCGCTGAGGATGATCGTGCCCACCGGCACCGTGGCTTCGGTGGTGGCGATCTCCTTCCAGAACCCGCCCTGACGGACGTAGATACGGCCGGTCGATTCGTTCTGGAAGATCGTCCCGGGCAGCGCCGTGCCGGGGAGCGCCGTGCCAGCGATGATGTTGGAACCCGTGACGCGGTCGGTCACCGTCAGGGCAGCGCCCGTCAGGTTTCCGACCGCGGCCAGGTTCCCACTGAGATTGAGGTGGTTGCGGATGCGGAGCGTCGCCACCCCGACCCGCTCCATGAACGTGTCGTCCTCCCACGACGTGGAGCCGTCACCGAGCATCTTGTAGTGGTTGCCGGTGTTGTTGAGGTTCTGCACCAGCGGATCGCCCGTGCTGATCTTGGTGAGCAGCGACTTGGCGATGAACTTCCGCTTGTCCACCACGTTGTCGGAGAGGTTCGACGTGCCAGTGGGCACGAAGACCGACGCCAGCACCGTATTGTTCAGCGGCACGTCCTTGAACACCGGGTCGTTGGCTTCGATGCCCTGGATCACTCCCAGGGTCCCAGCCTCATCGACCACGATCAGGTCGAAGCGATCCAGAGCGCCGCCGATACCCAGGTTCAGGGACGAGTTGGAGACTCGCACCATCTTGCCGTTGACGAGCGCCAGCCCGCCGAGGGTGGATGCCGTGGACGCTGACACCGTCACCAGGCACCCTTCGATCACCCCCCACAGAGCGTGGGCGACCGTGTTGAAGTCGATCTGGTCAGGCTCGGCCATCCGAGGGCTGGATACGCCAGCGGCGTTGGGAACCAGGAACCCGTCGTGTATCAGTTGTGCCCGAGCCATCGGACTGCTCCTATCGCGAGTAGATGTAGCCCAGTGCGTGGAGGTAGCGAGCTACATCGACGGGGATGCGGTAGCGCTTCCCGGCCTCCAGCCGGTACGTGTAGTGCGGATTCCCGTAGGTGAACTCTTCGATCGTCTCGGCCATGCGGATCTCGACCATCCCCGACTGATCAACCTCGGCCTTGGGTGGTTCGACCGACTCGACTTCGATCTCCCGGTGGACCGGGATGGGACCCGACTGCGTGGGAGCAGCGGGGAACCCGAGATCAGAGGGCCGGGTGACCTGGCTCTCTTCCTCCTGATCGACTTCGATCTCGGCTGATGGTGCAGTTCGTTGTGCCACGTTGGTGATTCTCCTTGGATTACGTCAGAAAGTCGTTCAGCCAGTCCAGCAGAGTGACGCGTGCCTTGCCGGTTTCTTCCAGGTCGAAGATGTCCTGCGCCTCGTCGGGGTGCTCGGTGACGAACTCCTTGACCTCGTCCACGCTGTGAGCGGCCGGGTCATAGCCGACCGGGATCTCTTCCTCACCGTCGTCGCCAGAGGGGGGTGCCGACTGCAGACCGGCCGAAGGACCGGTGCCCGTTGCCACCGGAACGGTGGTGGGGTAGGTACCCGCTGCCGGGTACTGCGCCGAGTCAGAGGTCACGGTGCCGCCCGACGCCGTCGAAGTGACATCGGCCCCCACACAGGGGAAGGTGAACGTGGTGCCGCTGGGCGTCGAGGCGATGGTGAACGTCCCATTGAAGGGAGCGACCATGCCGGTGATGACGACCGACTGGCCGACCTTGAAGCCGTGCGTGGCCGACGTGGTGAGCGTGGCGACGTTGCTTGCCAGCGCCTTGTTGCTGACGGTGCGCGACACGTTGGTGACGGTCAACGTGGCCGTCTTGGTCGGCTGGGTCGGCCGGGTGGGATCACCGAAAGTGGTGCCGACTGCGGCGTAGGTGACCTCGGCCGGGTTCGCCACTGTCTGCGGCGTGGGGGTGCCGTCAGGCGGGAAGGCCCAGGAGAAGTCTTGGTCCGGTCGGGTGGTGCTCTGGTCGAGCTTGAAGTCCCACTTCATCCCGTTGGTGCTGTTGACCGTGCCCATGACGGGACCGGCTTCCTGGACGCCGCGAGAACCCCAGGTGTTCGGGCCATGCACTGCGACGATGCTCATGTGATACCTCCGTATCGACAGCGTGGGTGAAGGGTTTGACCCCTTCACCCACTCGCGCTGCGTTGGACCTAGTTGGTGATGATCTTCACGACGGACGAGTCCGTCACGACACCCCAACCCCAAATGGAGTACCAGGCCAGAGCGTGCTCACGACCGAAGTCGAGCACGCCGCCGTCGCGGAGTTCGACCGGCAGCGAGATGGCATGGCCGAAGGCGTTGTCGCCCAGCATGATCGCCTCGTAGACGCCGTTGCTCGGACCCCACGGCTCGCCCCATCCGGGAAGCGCCGTCTCACCGGTCGGCAGGTCGTCCAGCGTCCCGTTGGTGTCGTCCAGGTCAGCGAACGGCGAGAGGTCGCCAGCGCCGAGAGCGTCGCCGCCCTTGTAGCCGAGCGCCGTGCCACGCCAGTCCGGGTTGAACGGGTTGACCGAGGTGAGGTTGCCACCGGGAAGCTGCGGCCACAGGTCGGTGGCGTCGGCCGTACCGGCGAGCGGGTTGGAGATCTGCGTCGTCTCGATGAAGACCACGTCGTCCAAGCGGCCGATCTCCCCCAGCATGAAGTTCCCGGGTGCGGCGTATTTCGTGACCTCGATCCATTCGGGCGTATCACGCAGACGACGTGACTGGTGCGGGTGGATGAAGCAGACGTACGTCTCCCCGAGCCGTGGCACGTTCTTGGAGGCGAGCACCTCGACGGCGTCCTTGATGCTGTAGGGCGTCAGCCAGAAGTTGTCGTCCAGAGCGCCGGTACCGGCCGACGTGGTGACCTGGGCGAGGCCGGTGGCGGGGGTGCCGCCCTCGTACACGCCGTAGCCGACGTTGATGGCGGTCGGCTTCTGATAGCCGAAGACCACGGACGACGCACGGGCGAGCGTCGAGCGCGCCTGGCCGTCCATGTACAGCGCCATGTTCCGGCCGAGCAGACGTGAGGCCGAGGCCATGATGTCATCGAAGCTGGCGTTGAGCAGCAACTCCGAGACAGCGACGGCGAAGCCCTGCTCCTGCACGGTGATCGCGTACTGGTTGGCCGTGATCGCGTGGGTCTTCATGCGGACGCCTTCCACCAGAGGCCCAGCAGGCATCGGGAGGTTGTTGTAGCGCATGAAGTTGACAGTGAGGCCAGGCATGGTGCCCAGTTCCTGCTTCTTCACGGCGAACTGCTCGAAACGCAGCACCGGCATCGACTGGAAGAGGATCTCCTTCGACCAGATCGTTTGGATCGCCGGTCCCAGCATGGTCGAGCCGGTCGCAACCGAACCCGAGTAGCCGACAGGCGTGTTGTCCATGGTTGCCAGGCCCTTGTAGCCGATGGCAACGTCGTAGTTGGAGTAGGGACCTCCGGGGGCGACCCGCGTGGTACCGGTGATACCGGATACAACAGGCAGTTCGCCACCCAGGCCAGTACCTGCGGCCATGGTGGATCTCCTTGTGGAGCGCGGGTCCCGCTGGGCGGTCCCCTATGTGGGTGTTGAGTTACCCACTAGCCTCGGCGGTTGGCCTGGCTAGTCGCTTGCAGGAGTTGATTCCGGTATCGCTTGTACGTGTCCATGTCCATGCCCTTGATGTCCTCGGGCGTCAACGATTCATACGACGGCAGTTGTTCCATTGGTCCTACAGGTGGAGCCGTGGGTGAGGCTCCCCGTGGTTGATACGGTACCGGAGGCGGTTCCGCAGCCACGAAGTTGGCGACGACGGAGGCCGTGCGGGCCTTCATCATCTCTATCGACTGGTCGATCTCATCCGGCGTCGAACCCGTGATGAAGTCACGAAGCTCGGGCAGGATGTCGTTCGCCTCTTGGGCGATTCGGTCACGCCGGTAAAGCTCGGCGTCGGCCAGTTGGCGCTCCTTCTGGAACACCTCGCGGTCGGCGTCGTACCGTGCGTTCAGCTTCTGGATCTCATCTCGCCACTCGCTCTCGCGCTTGGTGAGCAACTCGCGTGTCTCCATCTCGCCCTCTTCACGCAGACGACGGGCGTCGTCGGCTTCCTTGGCGAGGCGCTCACGCTCGGCCTGCTCGGCCTCACGCGCTTCTTGGAGTTGCTTGAGTTGGGTCTGCACGTCCTCGATACGGCCGTACAGCTTGTCTTTCTCTTGCTTCCGGGCGTTCTCGATGTCCTCGTCGGTCCATCGGTAGGCCGGTCGCTGCTCCTGGGTGGGTGCGCCGTTGGAAACACTGACGGGCTGGCTGACGGCCTGGTCGGGTCGCTGTTGCTGCGCCCAATCCGCCGCCATCCGTGGCTGCGCGGGCTGCACGCCCGTGAGGAAGCCACTTCCGGTGTCTCCGCTGTTCTCCGTGGTTGCGTTGGCGTTGCTCATGATCCTCAGGTGTTGTCCGAGGGCTTGCGCCCGAGTTACTTATATCACGTCTGCAGTTGATAGTGGGGTATCTCAGCCCTGGGTAAGGGGGCTAAGGGACGCTCACGACAGGTCGTCGCTCTCGAAGTCGGCCATCTGCGGTGGCATCCCTCCGTAGGCCAAGAACTGAAGCTCTTGGGCGATCTCCGGGTTGACAGGAGGCGTCGCCGGGACGGGGTTGCCCTCGGCATCGGCACCCATCAGCGGCTGACCGTCCGGTGTCATGCCCGTCGCCATCATGTTGAAGGCCGCGATCTGGCTCTGGATGAGCGAGAGCGCTCCCTGCTCCTTGGCGTCCTCCATGACCTCTTCGAAGATCTCCCTGATCTTCTGGTCGGGGAACTGAACGCCCAGGTCACGTAGTGCGCCACGGCGGGATTCAAGGTTCATCGCCATCAGTGCCTGGATCTCGTTGATCTTGAGCAGCTTGTCGATGGGCATCGGGCTGGGCCAGTCCACGTACGTGCGGTAGCTGACCGGCATCGATGGGTCGAGTTGCGGCATCTGGTCGGGCTTGAGGTACGTGGACGACAGAACCGGGTTGTAGACGGTCAACTCGGGAGCGAACACGAAGGCGTGGCGCATCACCAGTTCGTTGACCCGTTCGAACAGCCGGGTGTAGTTGACAGCCTTGCGCTCATGCTTGAGCATCAGCGGCTGGTACTGGATCGCCAGAGCGACGCCCGAGGTGTTGGAGATCGGCTGCATCGTGCCGAGAGCCTGGGCTGGTACCCCGGTTAGCTCATGCATCGACTGCTTCAGCAACTCCATGTAGCCGAGCGGCCCGGTGAAGTTCGTCTGTAGCTCCAACTGGGTGATCTTGGCGTCCTTGTTGTTCACCGCCCACACCTTGCGAGGCCCCTTCTCCAGATTGGAGGCCTTGGCTCCCGTGATCACCGTCACCGGGGAGGCGTGGTAGTTGATGATGTCGCTGATCTCGGTGGCCTTCTCGTTGTACTCACGGTTCAGGCTGATGATGTCCTGAACGTCCGAGAGGCCCCAGGGCGACGAGGCGACGGCGATGTTGGGGCAGAAGGCGACGGCGATCTCACCGATGGGGTTGGGCCGGGAGTCGATCAACTCGTCGTTGATGTATTCCTCGATCATGTCTTCCGTCATCAGTTCGACGTATGTCATCACCTGACGGGTGCCATCCTGGGCTGATCCCCAGAACTTGTACTTCGTCTTGAAGCGGATCATCCGGGAACGGTCGTGGGGATGCCACTCCGGGAAGCAGAAGGCCGGGTTGATAGGGAGGATTCGGATGCGGCCCTCCATCGGGACACCGGCAGCGTCCACGTAGGGCGGCTCATAGGCCACTTTCACGAAGCAGTCCCCGGAGACGCTGCCAAGCTGGGCGACCTCCATCATCACTTGCTGCTTGTTGTTATGAACTTCCCACACTTCCTTGAGCGTGTACGGCACGATCGCCGCCGTGGCCTCGGGGCTGTGGAAGTTCACCCCCTTGGAGAACGAGAAGTTGACGAGGTAGTCCGAGAAGGCCTTGATCCAGTTGAAGGTGAGTTGCGGCTCACCGATCTCGCGCTTGTAGGCCCAGTGGTGACCCAGGTACCAGGCCCAGTTGTTGGCGTAGCGGTTGAGGCGGGGACCGTGGACTTCGAACTCTTCGTCGGCCAACTCCACCAGCCCGAGAGGGCTGATGGCGATGGTCAGGTCATTGGCGGCGGCGCGGTAGGAGCCGCCGTAGAAGGCAACGGTCATGGTGTCCTAGCTCAGGCGCTTGAGATTGATGTCAACCCGGCGCGCTTCTTCCGGTGACATCTTGCCGCTGCGAGCGCGGTCGTACTCGCGAGAGCGGGCATCCATCGCTCCCGCCAGGCCGTAGCTGGAGCGTTCGACCTTGCGGCTGGGGTGATTGGCCTTGTCAGGCTTGGGTACGCCGTGTCCGCTCGCCATCAGATCAACGCTCCCAGTTCGTCCAGCAACTGGTCGAGACGCTGGGCGACCTCGGCCTTGACGGCTTCGAAGCCCTCACTGAGCTTGGCCTTGAGTTCGTCGCGCTTGGTGGCGTTGGGGTCGGGGTTGGCGGTGCCGGTGTCGGTTGCTTCAGCCATGGTGGTGTTCTCCTTGCTCAGAGTCGCTGCCTGGAGTAGGGCGACTTCATCCTCATGTAACTGCGGTATGCGTTCTTGGTCGGTGATCGAATGTACAACTGCGGGAACTGCGTGTTGCTGATGGGTGGGAAGGGGTCCTCCACCGGGCGGCTGATGTGGGTGGCCGCGTTCGTGACGATGTGGTGCTGGACCGGCTGACGCCGGGGCCGCACCTCGCCACGGAACTCGCTAGCCATGACCTACCCCTTGGCCCTCGTTCGTGCGGCCTTCTTCGCCATCCGTGATCGGGCCGCTGGACCCTTCGCCGCCTCGTTGGAGATGGCTGCGGCCTTGCTCTTGGAGTAGCCCTCTTCCTTCAACGCCTCGTACTCGTCGGGCTTCTTGATCGACGGGCCTGGCTTCTTGCCTCCTGGCATCAGCGCTCCCGTCCACCCTTGGAGCGCTTGGCCTCACGGGTCTTGGCGGTGTCCTTCACCGTCGAGGGTGCCTTGTGCTTGGGCGCTTCCTTCTTGCCCTTGCTGAAAGACCCCTTGTCCTTGGGGTCGGTGTGTTGTGCTCGTTCGGCCATTACTCAGCCCCTTTCTGTACTCGCCATGGCTTGGTGCCCTTCATCCCCTGGCCTCTGACCAGTCCGACACCGGTCTGACCAAGGCGCTTGCCGCTGGGATCGATGCCCGTGAAGTAGCGCTTGCCCTTGGAATCGACAGTGAAGGCACCGTGCCCTGGGACGTGGACAGTGTCACCGACGCCGAAGTTCTCGGCGCTGACCTGGCGGCTGGGATCGTGCTCGCTGCGTTGTCCTCTGGACATTGTGATACCACCCTATGCCTGGTCAACCACACGGCGGTTGAGGATCTGTCCGACTTGTCCGTAGCTGTTGGTGGGCGTGGTCGGAGGACGAGAGAAGTGCGTCAGGTTCTGCACGATGGTGCTGCCCAAGCTGGGGCCGGGGTTCCATGTGGGAGTCACGGCGGGCGCACGCACGGTCGCTGGGATCGTCGGCCCGCTCATAGTGGCCTGATTGGGGTCGCTGTTGAACTGCGCCGATCCCGGGAAAGGAAGGCCGCTCCACGGGCCAGGAGTGGGCGTCGGTGGGGTCAGGTTGTGAAGCTGGGCAGTGGCGTCCTCGGCGCTCATACCGGAGTCACGCAGCGCCTCCCAGTTGTTCTGGATGACCATCCCAGCAGTGTGGGGATTGGCCCCGCCGTCAGGCGTAGGCGTAGACACCAAGCCAGAAGCCTTGAACTGACCGCTGTGGAGATTCTCATGAGCAGGCATCAGCCACCACGCCGCCGATCACGTTCACGGTCGTAGGCATCGGGGTCTTCGTTCATGGCGATGCCTTCGAAGTTGGGCTTGACCTTGTTCCACTTCGGGTCGGGCGGGCCGACCGAAGGGTGGTGGGCCATCGACCGGGCGAGCGCATCGAACTCCGGTCCCCGAAAGCGCGAGCGACCTACCTGGCGGTTGGGGTGTGTCTCTCGTCGTTCGGCCATCAGAACTCCAGACCTAGTCGTTCGGCAGTGGGAGAGCGCCCAGCGAACTGATCGGGGGCAATATGCCCGGGAACTTGCTCGGGGCGCGGACGAATCTTGCCGCCCCGAGTCTTCTCCAGCATGGAGGTGCGCCCCAACGGCTCGGGGTCGAGGGACTTGCGTCCCATCCACACCTTGGACTGGTACATCGGGGCCAACTCGCTCTCGGCCAGGGACGACCGCCGCCCGGTCATCTTCACCACGCCGATGCCGCCAGGGGTCTTGAGGATGTCCTCGTCCTTGCCCGTCGAGCGGGCGTCGTGGGAGTCGGGGGTGTACGACAGCGCCGCCTGACGGCGCACGGCCTGGGAGGGGTTCGCCAGGTTCAGGCTCTGGTTGAAGTTGGGCACTTTCTGCGACTGGATCTCCGCGATGTGGATCGGATCGGTCGGCTCCTTGGTGGCGAGGTCCACCGCTGCCTTGGCCTTGTGCTGGCCTGGTGTCTCACCCTTCGCCGTCATGCCGATTTCGTGGTAGTCCACCGGAATGTCCAGTTGCTCCGACACAGCCTTGGCCTCCAACGTGTCATGCACCACGTTGCGAGCCGAATCGACGTTCGGCTGCTCGTAGTCATCAGTGCCTGGCGTGCCCATCGTCCAGGCCGTGCGAGGGCTGGTGATCGCCGTCGCTCGGGCCATCTGCGGGTAGTTGGTGCCGGTACCACGCGCCGCCGAAGCAATCATCTTGGTGGCGGTGCCCTCATCGATCTCCAACCGACCCTGGTTGGGGTTGTCAGCAGGGGTGGTGGAACGCTGACGAACGGTGGCGTACCAGTTGGTGCCCTCCCGGGGGGCCAAGGACGCAGTCAGACGGCGCTCATGCATCATCTGTGCGATAGGGCCGTTTCGGGGACGGTCGATGTCCGCTATGGCGTCTTCGGACCACTTCCCTGGAGCGAGGTGCGTAGCTGCGGCGATCTGCGCCTTGACGGCGTCACCTGCCGATGGCCCGGGAAGATCGAAGCCCGTCGTGCGGTTGATCCCGGCCTTCATGATCTTGTGGGCTTCGGGTGTGGAGATATGAGGCCCACCCTGGGTGCGCTCGTACACCTCGGGCATGAACCCAGGACGGCTACCGAGCAGCGGCGGGGCCACCCCAGCCTTGAGGGCGAGAGCCTTGGCCGTCTCGGCCTGGGGAAGCTCATGCGGAGCGAACAGTTGCCCCTGGTTGGGGTCGGCAGCGCCCTGGTCGATCAACCCGTGCGCCGCCATGACTGCTTCGTGCCGAGGCAACGTCCGACCGTGACCACCAGGACGAGGCGATGGACGCCCACTCTTGCGGCCGACAAGTCCCTGGTAGAAGCCCTCTCCCGAGGCATCAGGAGACGAAGAGGCGACAACCGCTGACCCGGTGGGGTTGGTCAACGGACTCGGCTGTGCTGCCTTCTTGCGAATAGCCACTACGCCCTCTTTCTGCCGTACTGCGCGTCCCAGTTGCCCTGTTGCTGCTGCACGCTGGTGGCGATCTGGTCGTCCTCGCGGCGCTTCTGCCCGATGGTCTGCATCTGATCGGAGAGCACCGACTTGCGGACGGGATGGTCGGCCGGGTCGAACAGTTGGCCCTGCTCGGGCGCTGGCTGGGCTGGAGCATCGCCACCCTTGTACGGGCTACGCCGGTCAGGTGTCTGGCCCTTCTTGCTGGCCCACGACGGCAGGCCGACGAGACGGCCCTCCTGTGAGGCGAAGGTGTTCTCCGGGGAGTAGTTGAGATACGAGTTCTGACCCCGTGTCTCGGAGGCTAGAGCGGCGTGAGCCGCCGCAGGGAACATCTGGCGGTGGGCCTGGAAGGCCGCTTCCTCGGAGTCACGGGAGAAGCCCCGACCGATGGATGCGTGACCGAACACGTCGTGGACGGCCCGGAACTTGTCGTTCTCTTCGTCGGTGAACAGTTCGTGCGGGCCGGTGGAGGCGGTGGCGAAGGTCTTGATACGGCCCTGTCGCACGTCCTCGGCCATGTGGGCAGGCGTCTCGTAGGGGTCGCTGGACGTGACCTCATGGGTCATCCCCATGCCGCCCTGCTCCTTGGGCTTGGTCATGTGCTCGTACTGACGCCCGACATGCTCACGCATCGCCTCGTAGCTCTCACGCAGCTTGGGCGTGTCGGTGCTGGCCGGTGTGTCGGAGGCGTCCATGGCGTCGCGGTAGGCCAGGTAGGTGGCGTGACCGGCCTCCGGGTCACGATGCACGTCACCGAGGCCACCCGTGCGGAACGTCTTGCCCTGTTCGGCCTGGTAAGAGGCAGCGCCCTCGGCTACGTGGCTGACCGGGTCAAACTGACGGGCCAGGTTCTTCAACTCACCGGCCTTGAACAAGCTCGGTTGCTGGCTCATGTCCAGTCTCCTTGGTCAGAGCGGTTGGGCATCATCCACAGGGCACGGCTCAGGTTCGTGGTCGCAAACTGGGGCTTCTTGTCGGTGACGATCCCGGACTGGTTGGTGCCACGGGAGTCGGGATGGACGACCACCTTCTTGCCCACCCGCTTGGACAGTGGCAGTTGCTTGCGCCTCGGCCCGATCGGCATGTCATCCCTGCCGACTTCTTGGCTTGCGCCAACCTCGGGAGATGGCCTTGGACCGCCCCGCCTCCATCACCTCTGGCTTACGGAGGAACTTCGGCTGTAGAGCCGGTGGCAACTGACCGGCCTTGAGGTACTTCTGGTGTACCTCCTTGAGCACGTTCGGGTCGGTGTTGATCATCTCGTACCCGGTGTCCACCTCCGCTGTTGGCTTGATCAGGTATCTGCCGATGTTGGAAACTGGACGACCGGGCGCTCCACCGGGGCGCACGGAAGCGGCGGGAGCCGGGGCAACCCCCGGCGGATGAGGGTTACCGGCTCCCGCCTTGGCCTTCAGCAAAGGTCGGCGGGAACCCACGCTGAAGACGAACTAGTCGGAGACTTGCGCCGGGTTGATGCGGCGAATGCGAGCCTCGGAGCCGACCTCGCGTTCGAAGCTCGACGGCCCCTGGCCGATCGACGCTCCGATGACGAAGTCGTTGAGCATGGTGGGTGCCTCGATCCACGTCGAGGAACCGAGATGGGCACGCTCACGCATGGTGTCCTGTGGGGACTTGATGT
>Ga0207686_10001868_pt1 | contig 11703 bp, 12 predicted proteins | sample KBSM24metaG_FD_184396 | JGI IMG/M metagenome (GOLD analysis project Ga0207686, IMG submission 184396) | Miscanthus rhizosphere microbial communities from Kellogg Biological Station, Michigan, USA - KBS M2-4 metaG (SPAdes) (version 2) | ecosystem: Host-associated > Plants > Roots > Rhizosphere >...
ATTTCCGAGCCGGCGCGATCGAAGGATTCCGTGTCTCAGTCCGTGACATCGAATTCACCGGTCACAACTCCGGCGCGAACAAATCTCTCAACAAAGCCTGCTCGCAGCCTGAAGAGTCACCGCGGAAAAAAGAGGTCTCGCAACCATCGACGTAAGTCGCGGCGGCTGCATAATCACGCGATCGAGGTGGCCACGTCATCGCCCGCGTTCGTCTGTTCCATCGATTACAGTCTTCACAACATTTACTACACAGCGGCGCTAAACGGCGTTCATGAGAACTTCTTCGGGCCCGTCGTTTCCGGTAACGCCGCCAGCGTCACGCTGTCCACGCGCAACATCGAACGGACTTCAACTGCGCCGGTCCAACTAACCCTGTCGTTGCAGGGCGTGACGCTCGGGACCCATCAAATCAATGTTTTGGTAAACGACACGCTCGCCGGCTTGATCACTTTTTCCGATCAGTCAGCGACGTCACAGACTCTTTCATTTCCCGGCGCCTGGCTGATTGACGGCAACAACGTGATCAAGCTGATGCCGACCTCGGCCAACGATACGAGTCTCGTCGATGACATTCGCTTAACGTATGCGCACAGCTTCCGCGCGGAAAATGACTCGCTGCAATTCACTCTAAAAGCGACGCAAAGCGCGCGGGTCGATGGTTTCACGAGCGCCGACATTCGAATCGTGGATGTGACCGATCCCGGCGCCGTTCAGATCATCCGGCCGGCGATCGACGGCGGCGGGAACGCGTTCGCCGCGACCGTCCCCGCCGGAGATCGCGGCAAAGCGCGTCGTCTGATCGCTTTGCCCGCCTCGCGTATTTCGCAACCCGCCTCGCTGACGCTTAATCAGCCTTCGACATTGAACAGCAATGCGAACACAGCTGATCTCGTAATCATTGCTTACAAGGATTTCATTCCGTCACTCGCGCCTTTGGTCGCGCAACGCCAGGCCCAGGGGTACTCGGTAAAGGTCGCGGACATCGACGATGTTTACGACGAGTTCAGTTTTGGCGAGCACACCTCGCAGGCGATTAGCGATTTCATGCTGCTCGCAAAAAACAGCTGGACGCACGGGCCGTCGTATCTGCTGCTGGTGGGCGATGCGAATTACGATCCGCGCAATCGGCTGGGTTTCGGCAGTTTTGATTTGGTGCCGACGAAATTGGTGGACACGGGCACAGCCGGCACAGCCACCGCACTGGAAGCCGCGTCCGATGATGCGCTGACTGATTTCGACGGCGACGGGATCGCCGACATTGCCGTCGGGCGTTTGCCCGTCAGAACAGTTGCGGATGCCAATCTCGTGGTCGGCAAGATTGTTAATTATTCACCTGGCAACACCGGCAACAAGGCTTTGCTCGTCGCCGACACTCAGGGCAGTTACTTTTTCAATTTTGAAGCAGCCAATGATCAGGTGGCGACGACGCTGCCAGCCGGTATGACGATTCAGAAGGTCTATCGGCGACTGCAACCGTCCGACGCGATTGCGCGAACAAACATCATCACGAATCTTAACTCGGGCCAATCAGTCACAGTCTATTCAGGCCATGGCAACGTCGACATTTGGGGTGGCTCCATATTTACCGGCAGCGACGCGGCGGCGTTAACGAATGGTAATCGGCTTTCATTCGTGGTGGTGATGGACTGTCTCAATGGATATTTCGATGACCCGGCGCTGGTGAGTCTCGGCGAAACTTTCCTCGCCGCACCGAACGGCGGGGCAGTCGCCAGCTTCGCATCGTCCGGACTTACTCTTCCGGACGGCCAGCATGCGATGGGATTCAAAATGTTTCAGTTGCTTTATAGCGGGAGTCCGATGCCGATCGGCGATGCGAGCCGGCAGGCAAAGTCAGCGACCAACGATATCGATGTGCGCCGCACCTGGGTTCTTTTCGGCGATCCGACGCTGAAGATCCGGTAACCATTCAAGCTCGCGGGCATTTTAATTGTCGTAGTTCAGTCCTTCGCCGGTGCCGAAGTAACTCTCAACCTTCACGATCAACTTGTCCATGCGTTCATTATTTTCATTGGTGCTGACCGTGCATTCGCCTACGGCCCGGCCGAGTGCCTTCAGCGCTTCCAAAGACTCTTTGTGCAGTTCGACCTGTTGATGCATTAAGTCGCCGGAAGAAATGAATAACTTGCGCCAGTGGTCGAGATAACCCATCAGACTTCTTTGATGTTCGATCAGCGCGTCGATCAGACCAGACAAATCGCGAATGGTCTCAACAAATTTGCGCTGACTGTCCGCAATCAATTGCGCTTGCCTATCCAGATCGTCAGTGGTCATGTTGTGTCCTTTCGGAAAGCAGACTGCTAAGCGTGTAGCGCAAGATGTCATCTTGCGTAGGTTTTATGCCGCCGAGAACGCAAATTAACATTTTGCGCTGCATCAGCCAAAGAATACCTCCGCTACTCGATAGATATCTTCATCGAGCCTCTTCAATTCGCCAACGGCCGATTCGAGGGGGACGCCTACGATGCGAGTGCCTCGCAGCGCCGTCATCTGCCCCCACTGGCCGGCCCGGACCAGCTCGTAAGCTTTAACGCCGAAACGAGTGGCGAGAATGCGATCGAACGCCGTCGGCGACCCGCCGCGCTGCACGTAGCCGAGTTTAGTCACACGAGTTTGGATATCCGTGCATCGCTCGATTTCGGCGGCCAGCGCTTCGCCAATCCCACCGAGCCGATCGTGACGATAAATCAACGCCCCTTGTTCCCTGGTAAGAAAATCTTCATCCGGATGTGGATGCGCGTCTTCGGCGACCACGACAATCGAGAAAGCGCGGCCTTGTTGCTTGCGCTGCTTCAACAGATCACACACGCGTGAAATGCGAAAGGGGTGTTCGGGGACCAGGACGACATCAGCGCCGCCGGCCAGTCCCCCGCACGCGGCGATCCATCCAGTGTGGCGACCCATGACTTCGCACACCATCACGCGATGATGCGATTCGGCGGTTGAATGCAGCCGGTCCACGGCGTCGGTCACAATCGAAATGGCCGTGTCGAAACCAAAGGTGTAGTCCGTTCCGCAGATATCATTATCGATCGTCTTCGGGACTCCCACGATCTGCATCGCATGATCACGGCAAAGATCGCGCGCTGCCGAGAGCGAGCCCTCGCCGCCCACTACAACCAACCCACTCAGCTGATGCATTTGGAAATGTTCTTTTATTCGCGGAATGGATTGTTCGTCTTTGGTCGGATTGAACCTTGAGGTTCCGAGAATTGTCCCGCCGCGCGGCAGGATGCCAATGACCTCGTCGCGAGTCAGAGGCGCGAAATCGTTTTCAAACAATCCGAGGTAACCGTTACGAAAACCAAGCACTTCAACATTGTCCGCGGAAGCGCACCGAACGACGGCCCGGATAACTGCATTAAGTCCGGGGCAATCGCCGCCGGCAGTCAGAACTCCAATTCGCATGATGACACTGAGTGTTTTATGATCATTGCGCGGCAGGTGAGATGTCAAACGACAAGGGAACCACGGACCAAACACTAATTCTGGCGATCGAGACCGCGACTCGTGCCGGTGGCGTCACGGTTGCTCGCGGAGAAACGGTGCTGGAGACAATCTCTGGTGACGCATCGATCTCTCATTCGACGAATTTGCTCGAGATGATCGACGGCGCCCTCCGAAAGGCCGGCGTGCTGCTGGCCGACATAGAATTGTTTGCCGTGGCTTCCGGGCCCGGGAGTTTTACCGGACTGAGGATCGGGCTAGCGACCGCCAAAGCTTTCGCGGTCCACCTGCGCCGGGAAGTCATCGGCGTGTCAACGTTGGCGGCCGTCGCACACGCATCAAAGCTCGATGGAAATATCGTCGCGCTTTTGCCGGCCGGGCGGGGTGAAGTCTTCGCCCAGAGGTTCACACTGCGCGAAGGAATAGTAGCGCCAGTTGATGAACCGCAGCATTTGGGCCCCAACGCTGTCCGTGAAAAATATGCGGCAGTTGAAGCATTGCAATTCGCCGGCGACGGCGTGCCGTTGGTCAAGAACTCGATTGACGACAGCGAGACTATCTCCTTCGCATCAGAGTCTCCGATTCTGGCGCCATCGATTGCAGTGCTCGGTTATCGCGCGTACCAGGAAGGCAAGGCAGTGCCGCCAGAGAATCTACAGGCCGTCTATGTCAGGGCGTCTGACGCGGAAATCAACGAACGATGGCAGAAACAGCAACAGCCAGCCAACCAGTAAACTTTTTAATCGACCGCATGACCGAGCACGATCTGGTCGAAGTCTGCGCGATTGAAGAGATGAGCGAACTGAGCGCGTGGGGCTGGGACGCGTATTACAACGAGATGCGGTCGCACCTCGATACCATTATGCTGGTGGCGCGTCTCGATTCGACTCAATCCGAATATCAACTGGCCGGGTTTATCGTGGCGCGGCTGATTGCCGACGAATTGCATGTGAACAACGTCGCGGTCAGGCCCGAATTCCGAGGCCGGGGATTGGGCTCGATGCTTCTGCAAACGACTCTCCAGCAAGGACGTTTGCGAAATGCAAAGATCGCCCAATTGGAAGTTCGGGCGAACAACACCGCTGCGCAGAGTCTCTATCAACGATGCGGCTTTGAGGTCGTTGGGCGGCGCAAGAATTACTATCGGGCGCCGACTGAGGACGCGCTGTTAATGAGTCTGTCGTTTACGTGACTCAGGTCACAAGCCAAAGCGTTTTGGAAGGGATTTGCGACACGATTCATCTTGATTTAACGCGACTCGTTGGGATAACATTTCGGCCATGACGAACTGCCCCGGGCAATTCTCATCCGCAAGCACTTTCTTTCCAACCCCAACTATCGAGAGGAGAATACTGATATGGAAATGACGAAGGCGGACAGCCTGAAAGAGGAATTGATGGCGAGCAATCCCGAGTTCCGGGAAATGGCTCGCGAACATGGGCGATACGAAGAGCGTTTGAGTGAATTGTCCGCACTTACATATCCGAGTGACGAAGAACAGTTGGAAGAAGTCACGCTAAAGAAAAAGAAGCTTGCTCTCAAAGACCAGATGTATTCATTGATGCTCCAGGCTGAGAAAGACGGCACCGAGCACTGAAATTCCTCCGCGCCAGTTTGCCGCGCGGCTTTTCATTTCATATCCTTTTGAACGGGGCCCACCGGCATCGCTGTTGTGCCCCGTTTTGTTGTCAGGAATTTAGTATTTGCTGATGGTTCGTGATGGTGTTCCATATGTAGTTGTGCCCGGGCTGGTAATGACCGGTTTTATAGGGCTGAGTCTCTGGGTGAGTTGGTTTGCCCTGGGCGGCATTCCGTTCTTTCTGCTCATGATGTTCATGGCCCACTTCTTTCGCGACCCGCGACGTTCAATTCCGCTCGAACCGGGAATCGTGGTCGCCCCGGCGGATGGCAAAGTCACAATTGCCAGGCAAGCCACCACCGAAGAGCCGCACGCGCTGGTGAGTATCTTTCTTTCACCGCTGGACGTGCATATTAACCGCGCGCCCATTGAAGGCGAAATCGTCGATATCAGCTACAAAAAAGGCAAATTTTTGATGGCGACGAAAAATGAATCGCGCCTGCTCAATGAGCAAAACTGCCTGACCATCGTGGGTTCCGAGATTACCGTCAAATGCGTTCAGATTGCCGGCGTGCTGGCCCGGCGCATTGTTTGTTGGAAGCAGCGCGGCGAGAGAGTAAAATGCGGCGAGCAATTTGGCATGATAAAGTTCAGCTCGCGCACGGACCTGTTGATGCCCGCGAATGTCGAGGTCATGGTTAAAATAGGCAGCCGCGTTAAGGGCGGCGAAACCATCATCGGACGAATCAAGAATTGAACGTAAGCAGATTCCAAACTGGACCAAGACTGGGACCGGCGCCGGCGCCGCCCGGCCGTAAGGGCCTGAAGAAGGGCGTGTACCTCGTGCCCTCGTTCTTCACCGCGCTGAACATTCTCGCCGGCTTCTATTCGTTGATGATGACGATGAGCGCCTTTCGCTTTCTGCAGTTCGACCAGGTCGATTCGACCAGGATGCGTCTGGACAACGCGGCAATTGCGATTGGTCTGGCGTTCGTCTGTGACATCCTCGACGGCCGCATCGCGCGCATGACGAAAACGGCGACGGAGATCGGCATTCAACTCGATTCGCTCGCCGATATCGTTTCGTTCGGACTGGCCCCGGCCTTTCTCGCTTACGTGTGGGGCTTCGGCACGACTTTGGAAGGTTGGACGAACGGCCGACAGGTCGCCTGGTTCGTGTCCTTCATGTTCGTCATTTGCGGCGGCTTCCGCCTGGCCCGATTCAACGTGCAGGCATCCCGGCCGCGTCCGCTGGCTGAGGGCACCCCGAAAGTCGATAAGAAGAGTTTCGTGGGTCTGCCGATTCCGGTGGCTGGTTGCTTGATTGCGGCGATCGTCCATTTCACACCAACGCCATTACTTAAGCACGGTCCCAAAGCTCCGGTGCTGGCCATCGTGATGATGGTGCTCGTGGCTTTCCTCGCACTGCTGATGGTGAGCACGCTCCGGTTTACCAGCCTTAAGGGGATCGGCACCGGCCGCAAGGACGCGCGCCTGGTGATCGGGTTGATAGCCCTGATCGGATTAATCTATCTCTATTCTCAGTGGGTGCTCCTCATCCTCGTCTCGGCATACCTCGTTCATGGACTGCTGCTGCGCGGCATTACCTCTTTCGCCCGTCGCGGTCCTGACAAGCAGCCGCCCGAAATGCGCGAAGTTTAAAACCGTCAAATATTAAACTGCTATTAGCTTTAGCTACTTGCGATTTGCGCTCGAGAACGCGAGCAGCCCGTGCGGGATTGTGATCAGAACCAGGTTGTTTACTGAAACCGGTGCGGCCGAGCTACTGTTTTCTTCCCCGAGCGGCAAAGTATTGGCAGTCTTACCATCCTTGAGATTCAAAACGATCGCCTGATCGGTTGAGAACGGTGTGAACAGCGCGTCATCGGCCGACGTGATTGGTCGCGCCGAGATTCGCCCCGGCAGCTGCCTGCGCCAAACCAGCGATCCTTTATTCAGCGACAGCAAATAAGCAAAATTATCGAGAGATGCAGCCAGCACGCCGTTAGGCACAACCGTCACTGCTTGCACCGACGCTCCCGTCCGCCGGTGCCACAGCAGTTTCTTTCGTGATTCACTGTACGCGTAAACGTTGCCGTCATTCGATCCGAAGTAGACGACATTGTCGAGGACCGCGGGCGTCCCCTGAATAGCGCCCGCTGCTTTGTATTGCCAGGCAACTTCTCCGGTCTTCACATTCAGCGCGCGGATCGTCCCGGCTTTGCTTCCAAAATAGACGTGGTCGCCGGCCACCAACGGTTGGGCCGTAAACTCTTCCTGGTATTGAGTGCTCCAAAGCACCTGTCCGTTGTGTTTGTCGAAAGCATAAACGTTGCCGTCAGCACTGGCCCCGAACAATGCTGCGGCATCGACTGATAACCCGGCAGTGATGGCCACCGGCAGGATGCGCATCCAGAGTGTAACGCCGGTGGTCTTGCTCAACGCGCGCAAGGTCCCACCTTGCAGTTGCTGCGTCGGCTCGCCATAACGTTGGGCCACGAACACGCTTCGTTCATCGACCACTGGCATCGTAGAAAAGACACCGCCGGCTTCGGCCTTCCAATTCAGTTTCCCATCGCTCGCGTTCAGGGCCATCAGAACGCCTGAGCCGAGCGGGAAAAAGACCGTCTGCGCATCGGCGGCCGGCGTGAAGTCAGTCGTTTGGTCCGTCTGATAGCGCCAGGCAATTCCCAGGGGCTGTGACAGGATTAGCCCGTCGTCTTTGCGATGTCCATCCGATTTTCCGAAGGACCCGAGCGGAGTTACCAGGCAAGCCAGCACGATGCAGACGATAATTCCGGCGCGAGTGGGTGAGGATTTGGATTGGTCGTATCTCAAGCGGTCTTTCTTTTTTCGTGAACAGATTTGGCTGCGTTGGACGTCAACTCTATAATCCCAAGTTCCAATCCATCAGCAGCTTTGACGTTCAATCTATCGCGGAGGTTTTCTTTTTTTGCCAACCGATGCTCACGAAAGAGTAATCATACTCGACTTTGGCTCTCAGTACACTCAGTTGATCGCGCGGCGCGTTCGCGAAGCGGGCGTCTATTGCGAAATCCTGCCCTTCCATACGCCGTCCGCCCGGATTAGAGAAATCAAGCCGCGCGGACTGATTCTGTCGGGCGGACCTGCGTCGGTGTACGAAGAAGGCGCGCCGCACTCAGAGCCGTCGTTAATCAACGAAGCGGATTTTCCCGTACTCGGAATCTGTTACGGACTGCAATTGATGGCCCAGCAGTTGGGTGGCGAAGTGAAACCTTCGGGCAGTCGCGGCTACGGCTACGGCCGCCTGACAGTTGTAGATGACACAACGAAACTCTTTGCCGGAGTGCCGAACGAACTGGACGTCTGGCTGAGTCACGGTGACCGCGTGACGCAACTGCCGGCGGGTTTTCACATGACAGCTAAGACCGATGAAGGTGTGAATGCCTTTGAAAATCCTGAGCGAAACATCTATGGCGTGCAGTTCCACCCCGAAGTGGCGCACACCCCAATGGGGGCTCAGATTCTGCGAAATTTTCTGTTTGAGATTTGTAAGTGCCGCGGTGACTGGTCGCCGGCCGCGGCCATCGAAGAACAAGTCGCGCGCATTCGCGAGACGACCGGCGAAAACGAGCGCGTGATTTGCGGCATCTCGGGGGGCGTCGATTCTTCAGTAGCCGCGGCGCTTGTGCATCGGGCCATTGGCGATAGACAAACGTGCCTGTTCATTAACAACGGGCTGTTGCGCGAAGGTGAATTCGAAACAGCGTTGGCTCTTCTAAAGCAGAGCGTGCATTTGAATATCGTCGGCATTGACGCCAGCGAAACATTTTTGAAAGCACTCGCAGGTGTCGTCGATCCGGAGCAGAAACGAAAGATCATCGGCGCGACCTTCATCGATGTCTTTGATGAAGAAGCCAACAAGATTGGCGACGTTAAGTACCTGGTGCAGGGAACTCTCTACCCCGACGTTATCGAATCGGTTTCCGTCCGCGGCCCGTCGGTCACGATCAAGAGCCACCACAACGTCGGCGGTCTGCCTGAGAAGATGAATCTCAAGCTAATCGAGCCGCTGCGCGAACTGTTCAAAGATGAAGTGCGCATCATCGGCCGCGAACTCGGCGTCCCCGAAGAGATTCTCAACCGCCATCCTTTCCCCGGCCCCGGACTCGCTGTGCGCGTGCTCGGCGACATCACCGCAGAGCGCTTGAAGATCCTCCGCGCCGCCGATCGAATCTTCGACGAAGAACTGCGCCGCGCAGATTTGTACGGCGCCGTCTGGCAAGCGCTAGCTGTGCTCCTCCCGGTGGCGACGGTCGGCGTAATGGGCGACGAGCGCACCTACGAACGCGTCATCGCCTTGCGCGCAGTCACCAGCGTAGACGGCATGACCGCCGACTGGGCCCGCCTCCCGCACGATCTCCTCGCGCGCGTCTCATCGCGAATCGTCTCCGAAGTCAAAGGCGTCAACCGGGTGGTCTACGACATTAGTACCAAACCGCCGAGTACGATTGAATGGGAATAGGGAAGTGAGCCGTGAGCAGTGTGCAGCAAGCAGTGAGCAGTTAGCCCGCGGGGCAGTCGCCCGATCGTAAGCGAGAGTGTAGTCCCGCGAGCGGTAGCGACCGGGTAATCACCCGAAGCGTGAAATCAGATCGCCGACACCGGCTGCTTTGATATAATGACCGCTATGCAAAGCCAGCTGACCGAAGAAGCAAAGAAGCTCAGCATCCCTGACCGAATCCTTTTGGTCGAAGAAATCTGGGACAGCATCGCCGAGGAAAACGAGGCCTTTGAGTTGACCGCAGCGCAGAAGAGCGAACTAGATCGACGGTTAGAATCTGCCAGAGCTAACCCCGGACAGGGTCGGACCTGGAATGAGATCAAAGCTGAATTCATGAAATCGCGGTAATCGCCACATGATCATTCGGTTCACTCCCGAAGCCGATGCCGAACTCGCCGAGGCCCGACAATGGTATGCCCGCCAGCGCGAAAATCTTGACATTGAGTTCATGCAAAGAATCGACGAGGCCCTCTCGCGAATTGTCCGCAATCCAAACTCGTATCCAATTGTCTATGGGACACTAAGACGCGCGGTTGTTCGTCGCTTTCCGTTCGCCGTCTTTTATGAAGTCATCGCGGATGAACTTGAGGTCATTGCCGTTTTTCATTCGCGACGCGATCCCGAAAGATGGAAGTCGAGAATCGAATAAGACGCCGTCATGCCGGCTGGCGCTGGGCGCGCCTGCCGCATGATTCGTTGGAGCGCATCCTCCGGCCGCATCCTTTCCGAAGTCAAAGGTGTAAATCGCGTTGTCTATGACATCAGCTCAAAGCCAACGGATACGATTGAGTGGGAATAGGGAGTGACCGGTGAGCAGTGCTCAGTAAGCCCGCGGGGCAGTAGCCCGACCGTCAGGGAGGGCGTGGGCTGCCCAGTCCGCGCCAGCGGACGAATGGTAATAGCCCACCGATTCATCGGTGGGATCATCGCCGGTATTGATTCGTGAGTCCGTGAAACGGACGGCTGACCTCCTCGAATCAGTCGTCCGCTTCGCGGACTCATTGTCTTATCTACACCAATTCCCAGCGCTGAAGCGCTGGGCTATTTTCAAACGTCCGCTTCGCGGACTCATGGGTGTGATCCGAACGAATAAGCCCCTCACATTAATGCGAACGACACGTGAAATTCGCATCCAGTCCGCGCCAGCGGACGAATGGTAATAGCCCACCGATTCATCGGTGGGATCGTCGCGTGTCTGATTCGCGAGTCCGTGAAACGGACGGCTGAGATCAGCGAAAGACATAACGCTTGTCATAGACGATGCCGTGTTTGTCCAATAGCTGAATGAATTCTTCTTCGAAGGTCCTTTTTCGGTGATGCTCTTTCTGGTTGTTGATGTAGGCAATTGTTCGGGCCAATTGGGACGGACTGACGCTGAAAGCTCCATAGCCATCCTGCCACGCGAACTTCCTGTATTTGGCGAAGGTATCGTGTACCCATTTTGAAGAACCACCCTTAATCAATTGAACGGCCTTTGCGAAGCTCATCGTTGCGGGTAGAGATAACAAAGCATGAATGTGGTCAGGCATGCCTCCTATCGCCAAAGCTTTCATTTGATTCTCTCGGGCGATGCCACCGAGGTAAGGGAAGAGGCGGGCTTCCAATTCTGCATCGATCATTCGAAGCCGTTCCTTGGTGCTGAAGGTGCAATGCATGAGGTTGCTTACGTATGAGTGTGGCATTGGCGGGTACAATAGCCGAGAGATTCATCGGTGGAAACGTAAATGTTTTTGCATACGAGAGTCCGCGCCCGCGGACGAATGACGTAGCCCAGCACTTCAGTGCTGGGTAGGGAGGCACCGTGCGTTGCCAGTCCGCATTAGCGGACGAATGGTAATAGCCCACCGATTCATCGGTGGGACCATCGCGTATTTGATTCGCAAGTCCGTGAAACGGACAGTTGACCTCCTCGAATCAGTCGTCCGCTTCGCGGACTCAGGATTCTTTCGTTCCTGATCCCCGGCCATAAATGGCTGGGCTATTGACAGTCGTCCGCTTCGCACACTCGGCGTATTGTTGATTGCCAGTCCGCATTAGCGGACGGATGGTAATAGCCCACCGATTTATCGGTGGGACCATCGCGTATTTGATTCGCAAGTCCGTGAAACGGACG
>Ga0207686_10001871_pt1 | contig 11689 bp, 26 predicted proteins | sample KBSM24metaG_FD_184396 | JGI IMG/M metagenome (GOLD analysis project Ga0207686, IMG submission 184396) | Miscanthus rhizosphere microbial communities from Kellogg Biological Station, Michigan, USA - KBS M2-4 metaG (SPAdes) (version 2) | ecosystem: Host-associated > Plants > Roots > Rhizosphere >...
TGAACCCGAAGCTTGAGCCCGTGCTGATCACGATCGTGATCAGGCTGGCGGTCGCGGTGGTGCTGGCGTTCGCCTTCGCCGGCTGCGCGGTGCCGCTACGGTGAACAGCTCCTGCCGGCGCGCTGTGCCTCCGCTGCGCCCGTCATGGTACTGGCAGCTGGTGCGGGACATGCAGTCACTCGCTCGCGCCCTGCAAGCACCTCCCTCCGCAGCGCCGCCTGGAACGCCAAGTCCTGCTGGCGCAGCGACTTCAGGTCGGCGCGCTCATATTCGCTGATCTCGTCGAGGAAGACATCCATGGTCAGCTCCGCTGTCGCATGCGTTCCTGCATGGTGGTGCCGTTGCGCGTGACCGTCTGCCAGGGCGTCCACTCGCCCCATGGTGCGGGGGCCATCGTCCGATAGCGGCGCGGCCGGAACGTCGGCGTCACATCCTCCGGCGCGGCATGGTAACGGCGCTTCTCGCGCTCGCGCTGGTCCAGCGTCATTGCCCGCGCATGGTCGGCGTCGCGCTGCTCCCAGAACAGGTCGCGCTCCTGCCGCCGACGCTCTACCGCCTCGGGAAGCTCCTTGCCGCCACCCATCCTGCGCACCCTCGCTACCGGATACTCATGCCGCGATCCCAGCTCCGGTCCCGCATAATCCTCCCGCGTCAGCGCCGCAACATCAGCCAACTGCTTGACCTCCGCAGTCGTGATTACATCCGCCACCCGCGTGTGCCTGCCCTTCCAATGCTCGTATAACTTGCCCTCGTCCCAGCTGCCGTTTGCTGGCCTTTTCCTGCCCATTTGATCAATCGCCCCGTTACATGCTACGCTGGTGCGTAGGGTCGGTGGTCACCTAGTGCCACAAGCACCCCTCCCCCCCCTCTTACTTCCTTGATTGCCCTCCGTTATCTCGGCTTTTGCCTCGATAACGCGAAACATCCCCAAATCGCCCCGGCCCGCAGAAAATCAGCCCTCATGGGGCCCCCTCCTGCAGCACGCCGGGCACGAACGGGATGGGTACTGCCCCAGCCACGATGGCTCCTGGCGTCGCCTTCGACCCCGGTACCCCCCCCTCTGCCCCATAGGGATACCACCGGGGCGGGCCGACGAGGAGGGTCTGTCCTCGGTACTGACGCGAGATGTGCCTGTGCTGCAAGGGTTTCCTGCATCGGGCATGGGCTGACACCATCAGCCAGCCCATACTCGCAGCGAGGGACAGCGGCAGGGTGCAGACCGGGATCGTGGCACAAGGACGCCACAGCACGGCGGAAAGCCCAACGATATCAACGGCCTGATGCGAAGACGGAGAGCGGGACAGAGGCAGAGCGGTGTGTGGCTACCGCTGAGGGAGCAGGTAGGCCAGTGGCCGAGGGCAGAGAGCGAACCAACCGGTTCGCGACGTAGTTTCCCTGTCCCCCGATGAGGTCCGCTGCTCGGTTGTGCTGCTGAGTGTTCCTATAGTCCAGCACAGTTGCGCGGCGTCAGCTCTCTACCTCTTGTTTCTTTGGTTGGTCTTGCTGTGTGCTGCGCGCGCGTGAGGTCAGCTGCGGTCGCGTTTCCCGGCCCAGTCGGCTGCGGGTGTTTTGGCTCCGGTGTCTGCGATCGGTGCGGGCTCGTCGTCCTTGACGAGGTTGGCTCCTGCGGCCTGGATGTGCGGATCGCAGGCGAGGAGCAGCATTCCGAGTGCATCGAGCGCGATGGCGAGGCGCTGTGCGAAGGCGTCGGCTCCGAGGACTTGGTCTTGCGGTCCTGCTGCGACGATGGCGCTGGTGATGTGCTCTGCGGCTTCTGCGCGGGTCATGCGTCGGGGTCCGGTTTGGTGGTGGGCGTTGGTGAGAGATCGAGCTGCGCATCAGCGCGTTCACGCGCGTCTTCATGCAAAGCTGCCGGCAGCTGATCGATCTGCTTGGCGCGCGATGCGGCGAGCCAGTGTTCGAGCTGGGCGAGCTCGTCGTCGCTGAGATCGGAGAACGGGCTCTCGATCTTTTCCTGCTGCTTCGGCATCAGCGAGACGATCGCCGCGAGGTAATTCGAGGGCGCGGTGAGGCGAACTTTCTCGATGACGCCTTCGCCGTATTGCTCGAAATCCTGCAGCAGTTTCGTCAGCGCGAGTTCGGTGAGCTTGCTGCGCGCGCCGCGCGGGCGGCCTGCGGGATTACCGGATTGTCCCGGTTTCCAGGGAACGAGATGCTCGGTGTTTCTGGCTGGATTTCCCATGCACTCAGACTAGCTCTGTAAATTCACTGTTAGCGCGGGCTGTTTAGCCCCGCTGTTTCGTGTCACGATGTTAAGTACATCCTTGACCATGTAGTCGATGAGCTTGCGACAGCGCGCGCAGTAGAGATCATCGGCGGCGGCACGATGTCGGCAGCTGCGAACGGCGCATTTCCCACCAGCGCGGTTACGCGCGTCTTCGTGCATGGCCATCACGGCTTTCCTGCGATGCGTTCGATCAGTTGCTGCAACGTGAGCTGCATTTGCCGTACCAGTGCGATCTGCCGCGCCTGTATCCGCAACAGCTCCTCGATGCGGTCGAGCTGGGTTTCGCCATCACGTACGGTTGCGCTATCGGCCATGGCATTGTTTCACGTGGAACGGGTTCCCTGCTTAGGGGATCAGCGCCCGCGCGACCGCTTGGTCGGCTTCGCCTTGCGTGCCGGCAGCTTGCCGCCAGGATCGGCCGCGATGAACTCCTTGGCGACCTTCTTCGGGATGCCGAGCGTCGATTTCCCGCTCGCAGCGGCTCCCATCGCGCGGCGTTGCGCCTGACTTACAGGTGGCATGTGTGGCTCCCAGATATCAACAGCGGGCAGCTGGGGATTGCGGCGCGTACAGGTTTCCTGTAGAAATGCGATCGGCAATTCCGCCAACCGAAGGTAACAGGCCTATGATCGTCGTTCGCAAGCACAAGGGGCGCAGTGGCATCAGCGTCTACGAGTGGCGTGTCTATCGCGTCACCAGCGGCCCAAAGGTCCACAATACCCAAGTGGCCAAGTATCGCACCGTCGAGGAAGCCAACCGCGCCGCTGACTTCTACCGCGCCCGTGACATCGAGGTCGCCCGCAAGTGGCAGCAGATCGGGGGCTCGCGATGACCGACGTTGCACTGCTCGATCAGGGCTCGCTGATCGGCTTCCAGCCGGTCAGCGATGCCGCCCAGGAGTGGTTCGCCGATAACGTCGCCAGCGAGGACTGGCAGTGGTTTGGCCCGGTCCTGTGGGTGGAGCACAGGCTCGCCCGCGAGCTGGCGATCGCCGTCGAGGCCGCTGGCCTCAGGGTGGAGGCACAGCGATGAAACACAATGCCAAAGCCGAGGCCGCGCTGCAGGCCATCCTGCAGGCCGAGATGGATGCCCGCAACGAAGGCCGCGACTACCACAAGACCGCGCCCAACCTGATGCTGGTCGAAGTCTCGCGCCATGCGTCGCGTCTGTACGATAAGAACAGCCTCGTGATCGCGTTCCTGCAGGGCTACAGCGCCGCGCGCATCCATCACGAAGAATGGCTGCGGGAGAGTGAGCTATGACCGGCTACGTCCTGGCGCACAGCCCCTGCCTCGGCTGTGGGCGCATCTTCGCCTACAACCCGATGCGGGTGCCGTCCTGCAGCGCAGCCACCGGCAAGCGCGAGCCGATCTGCCTCGACTGCGTCCACCGCGTGAACCCGCAGCGGGTGAAAAATGGGCTCGCGCCCATCATCCCGCACCGCGACGCCTACGAGCCCTGCCCGGAGGAGGAACTTCATGACTGACCGCAGCGCCGGCATCGGGCACCGCGCCGCCCGCACCCTGATCGAGGAGATCAGCCTGCTGCGCGACGAAATCCAGCAACAGGGCATCCTGTTGCAGAGCATCGATATCGCCATGACCGCGATCTATCGCGAGTTGCACCAGGGCATCCGCCCGCGCTACCTACGCCCGGAGGAGTGAGCCATGATTGAAACAATATTATTTATCGCCGTTTTAGGCTGGCCCGTTCTGATCCCGCTCGCCTTCATCTTCCTGATGTGCGTCGCCAGCATCGAGTAACCACTACGGGACGAGGGGCTTACCTCATCGGCGAGCGGCGGCGTCGGTGTACACGATAGGTGCCCTGCGGTCCTCGTCCCGTGAAGCACGAACCGTCCAAGGGCATCGACCGCCGCAACTTACCGAGGAGGCCACTCTGTGATCACGATGAGTACGGAACTGACAACGCAAGAGCTTGATCTGCTGATCGAGGCGCTCAATCACCGCGCCTCGCGCCACGAAAGCATGTCGCGCTTCAACCCACGCGGCGCAGGCCCACACGATCGCGTCGCCAAAGCCATGCGCAAGCTCGAAGGCCGGTTGCTGCTGCTCGCCGACAAGGTCGATTAGCACGGTGCGACTGCAGCCGGGGCTAGTACCAACCCGGCCGCAGCGCCACCCACGCGGTAGAGGAGGGCAGCTCCTGCGCCCGCGCCGGGTAGACCCATGCATATTTGGAAACCCTAGCGTTATGGGGTGCTTCGGCCGCACACGTCAAGATGTAGGGGTGCAAGTAAGTGATACTTACTTGCACCCTTGTGCGTTCAGGGTCTGTTCACGTCGAGCCAATAGGAAGCCCGCTGGTGAGCCCGAGCCTCAGGGGGTTGCCCGAGTAGGGGGGAGACTGGTTTGTCGAATGGGCGAGCCGCGCGCGGGCTCCTGCCGACATGAAAACGGCCCGTGTCGGGGGGACTGAACCGGGCCGTCTCCGCGTGGCCGCCTAGCGCGGCGGCTGACCGGGCTGTGGCTGTCCCGGTTTCGGTGGTGTCGGGGCCGGGTGGTCGTCACCCGGCTTGTTGGGATCGTTGCCAGCCATGGCTTGAAGTAACATGGGCGTTTACTCCGGTGATACTAGCATGGAACAACGCCGCCGGGTTCCAAACGTTCAGAGGGCCAGGATCGCTCCCGGCCCCCTGCATCCCAGCGGTCGGTCGGGGGACTATCCCGCCAGGAAGGCGCTCTCGGCCGCCTGCAGCTCGGCCTGATCGTTGCCGGCCGGGAACAGGTGGCCATACACGTCGGCGGTCACGCTGATCGTGCTGTGCCCCATCAGGCCCTGCACCACCTTGAGCGGCAGCTCGCGCCCGCCATCGACCTTGCGGTTGATGCACCAGCTGGCGAAGAAATGCCGCAGCGCATGCAAGCCGGTGTACTTGGCCGCGCCGTTGGTATCCACGATGCCCGCCGCAACCTGCGCCTGGGCAAACTCCGCGCACACCGTGATGCGGTGGCGGGCGTTGCCACGGCTGTTCACGAACACCAGCGCATCCGTCCGGTTTGCCCCTTGACCGGACGACAGGGCCAGCTCGCGCAGCGCGTTCACCACCAGCCCCAGCAGCGGGATCGACCGCTCGCCCGCCACCGACTTGGTCTGGCCGATCGTGCCGTAGCGATCCATCCGCTGGGTCACCGACAGCGTGCCGGCGGCGAGGTCGACGTTCGCCCAGGTCAGGCCGCGCAGCTCCGACCAGCGCAGACCCGCGAATGCCGCCGTCAGGATCAGCGGCCGGATGCGGCCCTGCAGCTGCGGCAGCAGCTGCCTGATCTCGGCGGGCGACGGGATGTCCACGCCCACCACCAGCTTGCGCTGCGCCTCGCGCCGCTTGCTGACCTTGGCGGTGCCGGTCGAGCGCACGACGTTCTGCGCGACTTGGCCCCGGCGCTGCGCCTCGCCCACGATCTGGCCGAGGTTGACGCGGACGCGGCGGATCAGCTTCGGGCTGCAGCCCTTGGCCCGGAGCGCATCCTCCCACGCCGACACCGTCAGCGCGGTGAGCTGCGAGAGCTTCACGCCGCCGAGCACCGGCACGATGTGGCTGCGAACTTGCTGCGCGTAGAGCACCGCCGTCACCCGCTCCAGGCCGGCGCTGTCGCACTCGGCCAGCCACTGCGTGGCGGCGGCTGCGACCGTGATCGACTGGCTGTCGGGGGTGTGGGTGCCGTTCTGCACCGCGATGCGCGCCTTGGCGTGATAGTCGTCGGCGTCCTTCTTGCGGTCGAACAGCTTGCGGACGCGGGCACCGGAGGCGGCGCGGTAGGAAACCTCCCAGGCCGACTTCGTCTCGCCGGAGGGGGAAGTCCAGGTGCGGTTACGGATGCTCACAGCACCTCTCCCTTTGCCTTGGCGATGGCAACGCGGGCCTGATCGCGGATTTCGTCAATCGGGAGATTAGACGGCCAATCGACCAGCGGATGTTCGCTGATGTTGAGCAACCGCTGTAGTGCGGCTAGCAATTCAGGTGCGGCTTGGGCCAACACGGCGTTGGCCACAAGGGCCTGCGTGACGCGAGGAAGCTTGCGGGCGTCGAGCCGCGCGAGAACGTCTTCCGGCTTTTCTGCGGGTGGAACTTGAAAGGTGCTCATGGCGGTTACCTGTGGTTGGGGGTTGGGGTTCAGATCTTGACGACGGTGATGACGCGATAGCGGCGGGACACCCGGTTGCCGGTGTGCTCGTATAGGGCCGTGAAGGCCGCGCGCCGCGTGCCGTGGGACGACAGCGTGTACCAGCTGCCATCGGCTTGAAGGGCTTGGAAGAGGAAGGACATGGCGTACCGCTTTCCTGTAGGCGTTGCGAACAGAAGCTAAATCGCACAGCCGCAAGGATGGCGCAAGTACAGAAATTATGTAGTGATATCAACGCTTGAATGCAGTCTTCGGAAACGCATCACTTTTGTACGAAACAATTCACTTGTGCCCATTCTATAAGGGTTTCTCGCAAAACCAGGCTCAAAACGGTCTTAGAACTACCTCGCACAGATTATACCGTATTATCAACTGCTTGCTCCTATAGCAGGCAGCTAGACGCCACACGGGTGGCACACAGAAAATCTGTGAACAGCACCGAATAGAAGGTGCGAACAAATGACGGCCTGTTACATCTGGTGACAGGAGGCCACCATGGAAACAACCACAGAACGCAAGTCGCTGTCCGACGACCTCATCTTCGGAGCCATCAATATCGCCAATGAATTGGGGGTCGAGCCGCACACGGTCTATTATTGGCACCGTAAAAAAATGCTGCCAATCACCAAGGTCGGCAAGGCATTGGTCGCCAGCCGACGCAAGCTCCAGCGCGCTTTCGACGGCCTGACTTCTTGAAGTAGGTCATCCAGATCGGCTGTAGTTTTGCCTTGACATTTGCTGTCGCGATTTGATCTCCTGCCCTCTTCTCAAACAAGGAGGGCAGTATGGCTCAACTCGCCACCCAGGAAGAGGGCGCACTCGCGCGCCCGCTCGCCGTTCTCATCCCGCTGATCAAGGAAGACATCGCACAGGCTGAAGTCGCTGGTATGGCATACTACCGAGCAGCTGGCGAAAAACTGCTGGAAGCGCGTGACGGCAGCTTCGACGGTCGCCTAAACGAGTTCTACGAATGGGCGGAAAAACACTTCGGCAGAGCTAAATCCACCATCAGAACGTGGATCAGTCTGGTTCTGTCTGAAACCAATTCGGGACGTCAGTTCAAAAGCCTGCAAGCCCACGAAAGCCACAAGGCAGGCGTGGATCGGTCCCCCCGGATACGCCCACCATCTTGGCAAACCGCCGTCAACGAAACGGCCCGCCGCGCCTTTGACGACGCACAGCGCCTCGCCCGCGAGCAAAGCCTCACCCGACTGCAAGAACGTGAAGCCGACCGCAAGCTCGCACTGCGGCTGATCGACATCGGTTTCAAAGTCCTGGCGCGTGAACTCCATCCCGACAAGGGTGGATCACGCGATGCAATGGCGCGGCTCAACCGCGTTCGCAATCATCTCAAGGAATGCATCTGAGGAGGGCACAATGACCGACGCTGTTGCCAAACGTCATGTAACACCGCCAGCATGGCTGATGCGGCCCAATGGCGAGAAGAAGCAACTGGAGAAGGCGCGCTGGAATGTCGAGCGCATCGCCGAGATATTCATCGATGAACCCAACACCGTGTTCGAGGTCGATGATATTGCCCGCCTCGTCTACGGCAGCACTGGCAAGAGGAACCGCGAGAATGTGCGCAAGCATATCCCCGCGCAGCGCACCTACATGCTCTCCCGGCTCACGCCCATCATCACTCGATACGGCGCGCGCGGAAGGATCATATCGGTCAAGCTATACGAGAAAACCGGCTTGGATGACCGGCGCACGATGCTGGAAGAACTCGACCGGCTGAAGTCGCGCAAGGAACTGACCGAGGAACGCTACGGTCAGATGCGGAAGATATTCGAACTATGAGGAAACCGCGTTAGCGACACCTAAGCCGATAGACGTGAGCATACAGGCCGCTGTCGTTCATGCGACGGCGGCCTGTTCGTTCGATAAAACCCATCTCGTCCAGCTCGGTACATCTCGGTCGAATAGCCAGTACGGATTTGCCAACCTTCTCCGCTATTTCATCAGGGGTTAGCTCCCAACCCCCGGCCAAAGCTTCTAAGGCCATTGCGCGCAATGTGCCCGCACGCGGGGCAATGGCCTCCGCAGCATCGCGCGAGGTCGTCTCTTCCTTGTAACCGGGCGTCTCAGGATAGGTCGCGGACCTGAACCCGAATAAATCCGGTTCGTCGTCCTCGCCGTCCTTCACCGCGCTGCCCTCCCATGCGCCGCCTTCACCTCGGCCAGGACTGACAGCGCATCGCGAAAACGGTCGACGGTGTATCGCAGCCCGCGCACGCCCTGCCGGCCGAAGCTCGCCGCCGCCGTCCGAAACGACAGCCGCATGCCCAGCACGATCCACAGCAGCTTCGTGTCGCGCTGCCCGACGTGCCGCACCAGCCAGCCCAGGAAGGCGTTGACCGCATGGGCGCGCTCGATGCCGAGCAGCGCCGCGACCTCGGCCTGCGTCGCCGGATCCAGGCGATCGCCCTCGCACCACTGACCACCGCCGGACACGCGGGTCATGTGTTCGAACACCTTCTCGATCTCGCGGCCGACTAGATAGCTCGCCTCGGAGATCGAACCATCCCGGCGCTCCTTGTCGAGCAGATCGATCCGCGCCAGGGCGCGCACCCGGCGCTTCACGTAGCCGGCGCGCTCGTCGGCGTAAACATCGTCCACCGCGACCGGCTTCAGCTCCCGCGCCGTGTTGTGCTTGCTCGTCGGCACCGCCGGGAAGCCGCCGATCGGCTCGGGCACCCTACTCAGGTCGTGCCTGCCGGCGTTGCCGTTGGATCGTGTCATCGCAATCACGCCCCCTTCGGCGGATACTTGGCCAGCAGCGCCTCGACAGTGAGCGGTTGCCACGTCTGCCGCTGCGGCTTGGTTTCCGGCGTCTGCTGCGCCTTGTATTCCGCCATCACGCGCTCGACCACTGCGCGCCGATATTCGAGCGGCTCGCGCTGGTCGGCTTCGAACATGAGACGTTCGTGGATTTGTTCACGCGACCGTGCGTCGTAGTTGGCCGCGAAGCCCGCACGCCGGATGTGCTCATCGATGAACTCGACCACCTCGGCGATCGCGGGCGGGAATTTGCACGTCCGCTGGATGCCGGTGGATGGCGAGGTCACCGCATCGATTACCTTGTCGTCGTAGCGTTCCAGCACCATCGCCAGCTGCACGGCGTAGATGTCGGGATCGGCGAAGTCATCTTTTCGGTACGAGCTTAAGACCAGCTGCGCGCATTTCCTGATCCAGTTGGAGCGGTCGAGGCCCGCTGCTGCCGGGGACGTAATCTTCGCTGGCACCCGCTTGCCTGAGCTTTTCCCCGAGCCTGTCGAACGCATCCAGTACTGATCCTGATCGTCGTCCTTGTCCGTTGCCACGCTGCCCTCCGTTGGTCTGGTACGGTGATGTCACCCAGTTGCGCCACGTCGCAGCCCAGTCGGCTTTCGCCTTGCCGCTGGCCAGCCAGTAGTCGCGGAAGCGTTGCTCCTCGGTGTCGATCCGAGCTTGTGGCCAGCCCTTGGCCGCCGCAAAAGAACAGCCTTCTTCGGGGAGCACCCACTGCGCAGTCAGCGGCGTTGGCGTTCGCTTCGCGCGCGCGGCAGCAGGAAGAGGTCTATCAACTGAAGAAAGTGAAGAAAGTGAAGAAAGTGAAGAAGAAGGAAGGGAAGAAAGTATATGCACGCTGTCACGCTTATCCACATGACGCGGTGCTTGATCTGGCTCGGGTTTTTGTCCCTGTAACGCATTGTAACGTATGTCACCCGTTACAGGCGTTACAGGCGTTACACGACGGCGCTCCCGCAGCTTTCGGACGCGGAGCTTAGTTGCCTCGCGCTGGCGAACCTCGGCCTCTTCTCGGTCTGCAATTGCTTGCTGTTCTGCCAGATCACATACGCGGACGATCTGCGCTTCGTTCAACCCGGCCGCTCGCAGCATCGCAACGGTGACAATCATCGGATCGCGCCCCATCCCTTCAGGAGGTCCAGGGCTTCGTCCAGCCCGTAACACGTCACAACCACCACCCCTGTCTCCCGCAGCTCTTCCTGGCGCTTCCGCTGGGCCGGGGAGAGCCGTCCAGTCGCGGTCTTCAGCTCCAGTTCGCAGTACAACCCGGCGGGGCTTACTCCGCTGATGTCTCCCACCCCCGCCGTCATCCCCTGCCGCTTTAACTCGGCCCCCGTCCTCGGCGACCGGCGTGCCGCATTGGGTGTCGCCCAGAAATGCCAGCCCGGTTGCTTGCGGTAGGCGAGATGTTCGAACACCGCGCGCTGGATCGCCGCCTCTGGTTGCTGGCGTCGCTTTCGCATGAGCCGCCTCACGGCTCCGCGATGCCCCACAGCTTCGGTGATGCTCGATAGCCGCGCTCGGCGAGCGCCGCCGTCAGAACCAGAAACGTGCTCGCAGGCAATCGGCCGCCGTGCTTCCAGTTGGTCACATGCTGGGTCTTGCGGCCGGTCAGCACAGCCACCGGCCCGTTGCCGCCGATCGCAGCAATGATAGCTCTCGCACTCTTGAGTGCGCGCTGGCCGTTTGGGTTCGCGTGTTCCACAACGCGATTGCGCTTTCGAGCGGGCGGCATCGATGCACCTTCGGGCTTTTCGAAATTCGTACAGATCGCCCGTAGTCGTGTCAAATCCAGAAAAGCTCGATGGCGCGCAAATAAAATTGTGGGGATATTGCCAGCCCGTTCAACTCTCCTGTATCGTCGTGACCAGATGCGACGTTCCCAGGGAGGCCCTTGGGAGTGTTCTAAATGATGGCGGATGCGTCAGACGCAGCCAGCGCCGTCGAAATCGGAAAGCGATTAAAGTTGATCCGCGAAGCTCTGAAGATGAGCCAGACCGCGCTTTGTCGGCTTGCGGGCATCACCCCACAAACGTGGAACAACGCCGAAACCGGCGACAACCTACTCACGGTTCCGAATGCGGTGAAGCTCTGCCGGGTGACCGGCGTTACCATGGACTGGATTTATCGCGGACAAGTCGCGGCGGCGATGCCTACGGTCATGCTGGAAGAAATCCAGAGGCAACAGCTGCAGCAGTCACGCCCTACGCAGCGTCGCCCTCGTCGAAAAAACCAGAAAGCAAGCTGACAAGCCGCTGCGCCGCTCTACGATCCTCGGGAAACATGCCAAGGATATAGCAGGCCAGCCGGCGCTTTTCCCATTCTTGCTGCCCCTCAAATCGATTAATCGCCGCGCCCATAATGGCGACGATCTCCTGCGCCTCGTCGGGATCGTCCGGCAAGTACGGCAGCAGCTGGGAGGCCAAGTGCCGCTCCCATTCCATCTGACCATCAGTCACCGGAGGCAAAAACTCTACTACATTGGCGTCGTTGACAGTCGCAA
>Ga0207686_10001881_pt1 | contig 11639 bp, 5 predicted proteins | sample KBSM24metaG_FD_184396 | JGI IMG/M metagenome (GOLD analysis project Ga0207686, IMG submission 184396) | Miscanthus rhizosphere microbial communities from Kellogg Biological Station, Michigan, USA - KBS M2-4 metaG (SPAdes) (version 2) | ecosystem: Host-associated > Plants > Roots > Rhizosphere >...
TGCCGGGAGCGCCTACTGAAGCACTGATAAGACGAGGCAACCCTTGCAGGCTTTTCATGACAGACATCCTTGTTAGTTAAAGAAGTAGTGGCACTTCAATATCAGATCCACGCACTTGTCACACTCTGAAACAAGTGGCTGGCGGAAACTAACAAGGTGTTTTTTGGTTGTCCAGTGGCGCAGTTGAAAGTTGTGAAAAGTTCGTGAGTTTTCACAACCCAACCCTAAGCGGCGCTACTTATTGTCGCGACTTTTCGTACCGAGCTTTCCGGTATAGGGGTTCACATTGCCCTTGGTGCTGTAGTTATTGTTGCGCGTCGCATCCGGGTTGGTGGCATGAGAAGGACGCACGTAGGTGCCACCGCGGGTGTATCCGCTGATGGTGTGGTCCGATCGGCTAGAGGAATAACTGGAATGTGACGATGAATGCCCACCGAAACTGCTACCGCGTGCATAGGCGCTACTTGAAAAAGCCAACACACATGCCAATGCCGTCAACACCACTACTTTTTTCATGCCATCTCCCTATAACACGGTTGAATCGCTCATTGATGGCCGAACAATATCACACCTGAAGCGCGTCAAGAAAAATGTCCGCCGGACGTGCCTGATGCGTCAGAAGCCAGGCGTTTCGCGGATGTTGTGGTCATTTTGGTACTCGATCCACTCAACCACATCGTAAGGCAGATAGAGTTGCTGCTTGGCACGAGAAATCGCGATGTATATCGAACAGATTCGCTCGTCCAACTCATAGGGATCCTTAATTTTCACGTTGGTGAGCAGGCCGGTCGTTAGTAAGACCCGGTCAAACTCCATGCCCCCCGCCTCGTCTGCCAACATCAAAAGGCAGCCTTTCCCCGCCTGACTAAACATCCTGTTCAATCGGGTCAAATCGGCGATTTTGAAACCGTTATCCAACTTGGCTTCAACCCAGAGAAATGACTCATCACATTGATTGGCATCGCGCACTTGTTGCCAATCCGGCATATCACTGAAGTACGGGTGTACACCCATTTCACTCTCACTGGGTCGGTAAAACTCCGGCTTGAATAATCCGATAGCCGTGGTCATGAAATAAACGAGATCGCGCTGCGCGTCTGATGATGGAAACCCGAACGCACAGCTGGCATCGTGCAGTTCGATAGCCCACTTCATCATGTCCCACAGGGACGCAACCAACACCACACAGCCCTCCGGCGGCACGAAACCTCTCGGATAGTACTCAATAACGACGTCGGCATCACGGGCGCCCTCGAAAGGAACCTTGCTCTTTTTCGAGTGCTGGAAAATCAGCGGATTGACCAGACGCTCGATGTTGCGACCTGAGCGCACAGAGTGACTGATATTACTTTGCCGAACAGTGCGCGCTCTTTTGACGACGATGCCGCGTGTCTGTTGATACTCATCCCCAAGCGTAATCAGCACCTGACGGCCACGCTCGAGAATCTGCAACAGCGATGCGGGGATATCCTGGCTCTCGTCAATCAGCACGTGGGTACAACGAGGATGCACCGTACAACCCGCCAGGTTTGCGCGCTTGATCATCAGCAAAGCCTCAAACCCAGTCTGGTTGCCCCATAGCGGATTGGCCTCGAGGTAACCCCATAACCGGCTCGAATACTCAAGCAGCACCCTGACATCCACACCGGATAAAGGCTGTTTAAAAAATGGCAGGTGCCGCTCCGACAGACTGTAATCCCGGGAGCGGCAATAGCATTCGAGTACCTTGAGGCAAACATCCAAGGCTGCCTGCGCATCAAGGTGACGCAAGCCGAGGATGTTCAACGCGTGCGCCAGTGCTAGCTTGCCAGGCCCCTTTACCCGCTTGCTTACGGGCTGTGGCCTTGGACCGTGCAACAGGGTTCGCGCAAAATCATGGAAGGACTGGCCGGCTTGCTTCTCAGGTCGTGACACCATGCGACGACGAAGCGTTTCTAGCTTTTCCTCTGTCCGCGCCAGCAATAATGTCTTTTCAGGTTGCAGGTGCTCCATCAGCGCAACAAGCAAATGGCTTTTGCCTATTCCCGCATACCCCTGGACATGCAGGTCTTCCCCCAAATTGGCACGAAAGGTTCTGACCAGCTTGTCTTGCTCTGCACTCAGCCAACGCTCGCGATGACGCGGCGTCACCATCTGCTTGCTGAACGGGTTATTGGCCTGAAGATGGCGCAGCTTGTAACCCGTGTCCCACTGGCCATTGGGCAATAGGTAATCCTGCGCCGAGACTTCGTCCGCCAGGAGAAAACGTAGCTCCAGCTGTTTTACGACTTCCAGACCGAAATACAACTTGCGCGGGTCGAACAGACGCTGGGCTTCTGGCCATAAACCTGTGGCCTTTGAATGCCTGGCGTCGACAGCCCACCCAATAAGCCTGGCCAGAATCTTCTCTGCAGTAGCCCCGGCAAGGTCTTTTTCGGCCATTTGCGCCAGGTTCTGGATGACCAAAATCGCTGCCAATTCAGGATCCGTCAAGGTGGAGAGGACGTTTACATCAGCGGCGTCCAATACGCCCTTGGCGGTTTCAAAGGTGATAGGCAGGAACACTGGGCTGGATAAATCAAAATGTTCCGGGTGCATACATCCTCAGAGCCAGTGCAAGAAAAGTCACGGCGTCAGTCGTGGGTATAACTGTTCATTCATCTACAGGTCATTATCTGGCACATAGTTCGTTTCAGCGGACGAACGATCAACAACGCATGCCACTTGATCCGTTATTGATGAAACCATGCGGACATCGTCAAGCCACTCCAATTCGACTAAGCGCGAGCAAACCGGCCGCCTGGACGCTCCGAGCTTAGCACTCAGAACCACCACGACCCTGTGGCTGTGCAGGCGTCGAAGTATGCCACCCTTCAAACGCAATGATCGCTTTTGAAGGGTGCTGATCCCGATTTAACGGGGTGACAGAGCTCCAAGAGGCAGACCTCAAAAACGCAGTACTCCATTTATTCAACGTATCCAGCCATCCGCTGAGCTAATGTGGCAGGCGCAAATACTGCCCAAAAAAAATTCAAGGATTGAAATGAAAGCCCCTCTGCTGATCTTGTCGATCATGGCCCTGCTGTCCGGCTGTGCCTCGACGCCTACGCCAGACCTCTCACGCCCCTCCATTGCCGAAACGAAGTCGGTGGTGTTCGCGGGCAAGACGTTTGTCCTGAAATTCCAGAAAAACGGCTTGTGGGAATATTTTCCGGAAAACCAAAGCGTCGATGCCTGGACTGAAATGGTGGACTTTACGGTTGTGCCTCCCGATGACCGCTTCGAGCCGCTGGACCTGGGAAAGCGCACGGTGCAGTTGCACCAACAGGAAAACCCGGACATGCCAGCGGTCCTGGCAACAGACAACCGAACCGGGATCCTCTACCTGATGCTGTTTTATCCCTCGGCGCTGCGCAAAGACGGGCATTTCTCTGAATTCAGCTTCTTCAAGTACTACCGCGACGCCGGCACGGGCGCGATCGTCATCTTTCACTTCGCCAGGAACGTCCCGGCCAAGTCCCAGACCAGGGACGAGCGATGGGAAAGCGCCAAGACCCTGGGCGACGAAATAGTGCCGGTGATAAAGGCATTCCCCCTGTACCGCCCGTAAGCCTGTGGAGCGCACAGCAGAAATCGATTCGCAGGCAGTAATGGCCAGCAAAGCGTTTTAGAAATAAGGATTTTTGAAGATTCAGGAAGAGCGTTATGGAGGCAACCCCACCAGCCACACCCCGGCACACAATGTTCCCGCTGTGGCTGCTTCCTTCCGGATCTGACCAGGTTCACGGGTAATCGTTGCGGGGGGACCGATGGGGTCACCATAACGACGCTGGCCTCTCGGCAAGCCGCGCCATTGTACCGATCTCATCGGAAGTTACAACCGTTGGTGCCGGATTAAAATATGAAGGGGTTCAAGTACTTGCCATGGCCGTCAGCATCCCCGCCATCCCCTGTGGGAGGGGGATTGCTCCCGATAGCGGTCTGCCAGCCAATAAATCAGTAACTGACACACTGCTTTCGGGAGCAAGCGCCCTCCCACATTAATTCATCATGGTGTCTGCAACACCTCGTCCGCCCGGCCGCCCTCTTCCTGGATGACCAGGTGAATGAAGTGCAGCTTGGCGATCACCGCCGGTGGCAGTACGAAGGGATAGAAATCCGGCTGCCCCATGGCACGGGACAGTTCGTTGAGCATGCCGGCCAGTTCGATCCAGGCGTTGACGAAAGACAGGAACGCCGCACCGCCAGGGTGCTCGGGGTCGTAGAGGGTGCTCAGGGGAAATGGCTGGTAATCCAGGTCCAGTTCCCGCGCACTCATGCCAAACCCCAGGGCGGTGTCGACCGCGTCCATCATGTGCAGGTAGTGGGCCCAGGTTTCGGCCCAGTCTTCCCACGGGTGCATGGTGGCGTAGGCACTGACGCAGGTATGTTGCCAATCCGGGCGCGGGCCATTCTGGTAGTACTGGTCGAGGGCATCGGCGTAACTGGCGCTTTCGTCGCCGAACAGGTCGCGAAAAGGTGTCTGCCAATGGCTGTTGGCGATCAGGCGGTCCCAGTAATAGTGACCGACCTCGTGGCGAAAATGCCCGAGCAGCGTGCGATAGGGTTCGCGCATCTGCACCCGGACTTTTTCGCGGTGGGCGTCGTCGGCCTCCTTGATGTCGAGGGTAACCAGGCCGTTGGCATGCCCGGTGGTCGGCGCATTGCCTTCCAGGTCGATGCCGACGAAGTCGAAGGCCAGGCCGTTGTCTTCGTCGATGCTCTTGGGCACGACGCGCAGGCCCAGACTGATCAGTTGTGCCACCAGTCGGCGCTTGGCGGTTTCCACCTTGCGCCAGCGCTCGTGGTTCTCGGTGATCGACAGGTCGGGAATGGTGCGGTTCAGGCTGCAGGCCACGCACAGCGGTGCGGTGCTGTGGGCGGGAATCAGCCAGTTGCAGGCGGCGGGCGTGTCGAGGTTGGCGCAGCGGCGAAAGGCGCCTGCATCGAGGTTGTCGTCTTGCAGCCAGGTGTCCACGACAGGCCCCGGCTGCAGGGAGGACAATCGGCTTTGTTGGGGTTGATAGCCCAGCACCGCCGAGCAGGCCAGGCATTGGCTGTTGCGAAAGAACAGCGGCTGACCGCACCGGCATTGCCAGACCTTGCTGTTGCGCGAGGATTCGGCCATGAACGGTGCGGCGATGCGCGAACTGAGTTGCTCGAAATAGCGAAACATGGCGATCTCTCCCTGGGTGACAGAGACTAGATCATTTCTCGCTCGGGATCGTTCCACTTTGCTGCCCGACGCGGGGCGAGTCCTAATGCCTGTCGGTTAAGAATGGAACGAGCAAACAGTAACCTGTGGCGAGCGCAGCGCACGCTATCAGACGGTGATGTGATGCCCGGCGAGGAAGGCCACGAAAGCGTCTTCGTCCAGCACCTTCAGGCCCAGTTCGCTGGCCTTGGCCAACTTCGAACCAGCACCCGGCCCGGCCACCACGCAGTGGGTTTTCGCCGACACCGAACCGGCCACCTTGGCGCCGAGGCTTTCGAGCTTGTCCTTGGCGACATCGCGGCTCATCCGCTCCAGGGAGCCGGTCAGCACCCAGGTATGCCCTGCTTCCGGCAAGCCTTCGATCACTTTCTTCTCGCTCTGCCAGTGCATGCCGAACTCCTCGAGCTGCCGCTCGATGGCCAGGGCATGGTTGGCATGGTCGGGGTTATCGAAGAACTCGCGCACAGCCTTGGCCTGCTTCTCGGGCAGCGCCTGGCGCATATCGAGCCAGTCAGCCTTGATCACGCCTTCGAGGGAGCCGAACTTGTCCGCCAGTTTCTGCGCGGCGCCGGGACCGACGCTGGGCACATTGAGTTTGTCGAGCAAACCGCCGAGGGTGGTGCTGGCGGCGAATTCGGCGGCCAGGGCGCCTTCGTCTTGCAATTGCAGGCCGCATTTGTCCGGCGCCAACAGTGCGCCGATCACGTCCTGGTTGTGGCGGTCATCAAAGAAGCTGCGGATCTCGTGCGCGACTTCCAGGCCCACGTCCGGCAGGTACGTCAGCACCTCCGGCAACGCGCGCTGCACGCGCTCCAAGGCCCCCAGGGAACGCGCCAGCACCTTGGCGGTCTCCTCGCCCACGTCGGGAATGCCTAAGGCGTAGATGAAGCGCGCCAGGGTCGGGCTCTTGCTGTTCTCGATGGCGGCGATCAGCTTCTTGCTGGAGATATCGGCGAAGCCTTCCAGGTCGATGATCTGTTCGTACTTGAGCGTGTAGAGGTCAGCCGGCGAACCAATGAGTTTTTCATCCACCAACTGCTCGATGGTCTTGTCACCCAGGCCATCGATGTCCATCGCCCGGCGCGAGACGAAATGGATGATCGCCTGCTTGAGCTGCGCGCCACAGGCCAGGCGGCCGACACAGCGGTACACCGCGCCTTCGCTGACGGTTTCCTTGCCCTTGCTGCGCTTGACCAGTTGCGTGCGCTCGACGTGGGAGCCGCACACCGGGCAACTCTCGGGGATCTGCACGGCGCGGGCATTTTCCGGACGGCGCTCGGTGACCACCGATACCACCTGCGGGATCACGTCTCCGGCACGGCGGATGATCACGGTGTCGCCGATCATGAGGCCCAGGCGCGCCACTTCGTCCATGTTGTGCAAGGTGGCATTGGACACGGTCACACCCGCGACCTTGACCGGTTTCAGTCGTGCCACCGGCGTGACGGCACCGGTGCGGCCAACCTGGAATTCCACGTCGAGCAGCTCGGTCAGTTCTTCCATGGCCGGGAATTTGTGCGCGATCGCCCAACGCGGCTCACGGGCACGGAAACCCAGTTCGCGCTGGGAGGCAATGCTGTTGACCTTGAACACCACGCCGTCGATTTCATAGGGCAGGCTGTTACGTCGCTCGCCGATATCGCGGTAGTAGTCCAGGCATGCCTGGATGCCCTTGGCCAACTTCAGCTCATGGCTGATCGGCAGGCCCCACTTCTGCAACTGTTTCAAATTGCCGATGTGGGTGTCACTGATGTCTGCGGTGACCTGGCCAATGCCGTAGCAGCAGAACTCCAGCGGGCGGCTGGCGGTGATCTTCGAGTCCAGCTGGCGCAGGCTGCCGGCGGCGGCGTTACGCGGATTGGCGAAGGTCTTGCCGCCGACTTCCAGTTGCGAGGCGTTCAGTCGCTCAAAACCGGCCTTGGACATGAACACTTCGCCGCGCACTTCCAGGGTGGCCGGCCAGCCGGTGCCGTGCAGTTTCAACGGGATATTGCGCACGGTGCGCACATTGACGCTGATGTCTTCGCCCGTAGTGCCGTCGCCGCGGGTGGCGCCGCGCACCAGTTCGCCGTCCTGGTACAAAAGGCTGACCGCCAGGCCATCCAGCTTTGGTTCACAGCTGTACTCCACCGCGGCGCCACCGCCAAACAGATCGCCCACCGGCAGGTCGAGCCCCTCGGTGACGCGGCGATCGAACTCGAGCATGGTGGTTTCATCGAACGCGTTGCCCAGGCTGAGCATCGGGATCTCATGACGCACCTGGGTAAAGGCCGACAACGCCGCACTGCCGACCCGCTGCGTCGGCGAATCACGCGTCACCAGTTCCGGGTGCTCGGCTTCCAGGGCCTTGAGCTCATTGAACAAGCGGTCGTACTCGGCGTCCGGAATGCTCGGCTCGTCGAGCACGTGGTAACGGTAATTGTGCTGATCCAGTTCAGCGCGCAGTTCAAGGATGCGGGTGTGGGCGGCGGTCATGGGTGTTCTCTCATAAAGCAAAAGAGCAGCCGAAGCTGCTCAAATGTTGGTGCGCTTATTCTATCGACAACGCTTGAGGCCAATCCTCAGCGTTTCTGTGTCAGGGCGCGACGCTCGAATTCGACGATGCGCTGACGGTAGTGTTCGATGGTCTGGGCGGTGAGGACGCTGCGCTGATCGTCCTTCAATTCGCCATTCAGTTCCTGGGACAGCTTGCGCGCTGCCGCCACCATCACGTCGAACGCTTGTTTCGGGTGACGCGGGCCTGGCAAGCCAAGGAAGAAGCTGACGGCCGGCGTGCTGAACAGGTCAATATCGTCCAGGTCGAAGGTGCCCGGCTTGACCGCGTTGGCCATGGAGAACAGCACTTCGCCATTACCGGCCATGCTTTCGTGGCGGTGGAAGATGTCCATTTCGCCAAAACGCAGGCCGCTTTCGAGGATGTTCTGCAACAGCGCCGGGCCTTTGAAGCCCGCGGCGTCGCGGCAAATCACGCTGATCACCAGCACTTCTTCGGCGGCCGGCTGATCGCTGACCGATTGGCGCGGCGGGCTCTTGGTCGCATTCTCATCAGGGAAGTCGTCATCGCGGCTGCTGAAACTCGGGCCTTCGTCGACGTCAAGGTTCAGGTCGCCCTGGTGCGGCTCGGCAACTGCAGCACTGCCGCGCTTGCCACGTTTGGAAGACGGCTCGCGGGCTTCACGCACAGGCGCACTCATGGACGGCAGGTCATGCTCATCCAGCTGCGGTTCCTTATGGGTATCCAACACACGGGGCGGCCCCAGCAGCTCGGCGCTGCCGTCGTCGTCGGGCAAGTTGGACAGGTTACGGTCCAGACGGAATTTGAGCTTGCCCTTGCCACCGCGCATGCGGCGCCAGCCATCAAAAAGAATACCGGCAATGACAATAATGCCGATGACGATCAGCCACTCGCGCAGACCGATTTCCATGTAATCCCGTGCCTCTAATAAAAAATGCTGAAAAATAAGGGGTTTAGCACCGTGCAAACCGCTTTAAAACGTGGCGCCAACTCTATGTTCTGACTGACGTTTTGCCCACGCATACGAAAAATTGACATTAAACTAGCACGACCAAAGATAACTTTACACCGTCTGTCAAAATGCCTTGAACAAATATGTCCATTTGCCACTTTCGCCAGGGCGGTAAACCGTCTTACATCGCGCTGAAAATCTTCTCTCCTGGCGTGGCTCAGGATTCCACCATCGCCATCGCTTCTTCGACATCCACCGCGACCAATCGCGAACAGCCCGGCTCGTGCATCGTCACCCCCATCAACTGATCAGCCATTTCCATGGCGATCTTGTTGTGGGTGATATAGATGAACTGCACAGTCTGGGACATTTCCTTGACCAGGCGTGCGTACCGTCCCACGTTAGCGTCATCCAGCGGTGCGTCAACTTCGTCGAGCATGCAGAACGGTGCCGGGTTCAACTTGAAGATGGCAAACACCAGGGCCAATGCGGTCAGGGCTTTTTCGCCGCCGGACAACAAATGGATGGTGCTGTTCTTCTTGCCCGGAGGCCGCGCCATGATCGTTACCCCTGTATCGAGTAGATCTTCGCCCGTCAGTTCCAAGTAAGCGCTGCCACCACCGAAAACTTTTGGGAATAACGCCTGTAAACCGCCATTAATCTGATCAAAGGTATCCTTGAAGCGGTTGCGGGTTTCCTTGTCGATCTTGCGGATCACGTTTTCCAGGGTATCCAGGGCTTCGACCAGGTCGGCGTCCTGGGCGTCCAGGTAGCGTTTGCGCTCGGACTGCTGCTGGTACTCATCGATGGCGGCCAGGTTGATTGCCCCCAGGCGCTGAATCCGCGCGGCTATGCGTTCGAGTTCTTCTTCGGCGTCTTTTTCGTTAGCCTCGGCGGTCAAGGTGTCAAGCACGCCGTGCAGGTCGTAGCCATCCTCGAGCAACTGGTCCTGGAGGGTTTTGCGGCGCACGGTCAGGGCTTGCCATTCCATGCGCTGTTGTTCGAGCTGGCCGCGGATCAGTTGGGATTGCTGCTCGGCCTGGGTCCGGCGCTTTTCTGCGTCACGCAGTTCGCGGTCGGCATCTTCGAGGGCGATTTGCGCGGTCTTGAGTTCTTCGTCGACGGTCATGCGCTTGTCGAGCAGCTCTTCAAGCTTGAGCCGCAGCTCTTCCAGGGGCGCTTCGCCTTCCTCCAGGTTGAGGCTCAGTTGCTCGCGCTTCTCGGTCAGGCGTTCGGACTGCATCTCCAGGCGCTCAAGGGCCTGGCGCGTGGAGTCGTGCTGCGCACGCAGCGAGCCGAGGCGCACCGCCAACTGGTGGGCGTGGTCTTTGTGCTGGCGAGCTTCCTGGCGCACACGGTCGAGGCGTTCACGCAGGCTGTCCCGCTGGGCCAGCAGCAGTTCGCGTTGCTCGGTGTCCTGGGCCATGCTGTCGAGGGCTTCCTGCAATTGCAGGCGTGCTTCGCCGATTTGTTCGTGCTCGAGCGCGCGTTGCTCGCCCATCTCGGCTACTTCTTCATCGAGACGGGTACGGCGCAGGGTCAGTTGCTCGACCTTGGCTTTGCTCGCGGAAAGCTGGGCTTTCAATTCGCCTTGCTGACGCGCCTCATCCTGCAACAGGCGACGCAGGTGTTCGCGGCCGGTCTCTTGCTGGCGCTGGGTGGCGCGCAGGGTTTGCAGCTCGGTTTCCAGGCTTTCCAGGGTCGCTTCGCGCTCTTCACGCTCGGCGATCAGATTGACGATTTCCTGGCCACGGGCCAAGACCCCGCTTTCTGCTTCACTGGCGCGGCGTACCCGCAGGAAGTGGCGGCCGACCCAGTAGCCATCACGGCTGATCAGGCTTTCGCCGGCAGCCAACTGACCGCGCTGGGCCAGCGCCTGCTCAAGTGATTCAACCGGTTTGACCTGGCCCAGCCACGGCGACAAGTCAATCGCCGCCTCGACCTTGTCCAGCAAACTGCCCGGCACGCGGGTGCCGTCGGCGGCCGGGCTGAGCAGGCGCAAATCGCCCTGGGCAAAACCGGCCAGGTCGAAGCCCCCAAAATCGTCCACCAGTACCGCTTGCAGGTCGGCACCCAATACGGTTTCCACCGCCAACTCCCAACCGGCTTCGACTTTCAAGCCTTCGGCCAGGCGCGGACGCTCGGCCAGATGCTGGTCGCGCAGCCATTCGGCGGTACCGGTGCCAGGGTCCAGAGCGGCTTGCTGCAGGGCTTCCAGGGAAGCCAAACGACCGTTGAGCCGCTGCAGATCGCCCTGGGCCTGCTGCTGGGCCTGGGTCGCCTGTTGCAGTTGCTGGCGCAATTGCTCCAGGCGCTCGACTTGCTGTTCTTCGCTGGCCTCCAGCTCTTCGAGGGTCATCTCGCTTTCAGCCAGTTGCTCGCTGAGCTCCATGATCGCCGCGTCTTCCGGGTCGGCAGCGAGCAACACGCGTTCTTCCTGCAAGCGACGCTGGCGTTCGGCCAGACGCTCCATGCTGGTTTCCAGCTGCTGGATGCGTGATTGTTGCACTTCGGCCTGGCGCCGAGGCTCGGCGGATTTCAGGTTGAAGGTGTCCCACTGCTCCTGCCAGCCGTGCATGGTGGTTTCGGACTCTTCCAGGGCGGCAGCGGCTTCTTCGGCCGCCGCGCTGGTGATCTCCTGCTCGGGAGTGAGCAGGTCCAGCTCTTCGCCGAGGGTCAGCAGCAAGGTGCGGTCATGGCCCAAGTGAGATTCGGTCTCCAGGCGCGCGCGCTCGGCTTCCTTCAAATCCTCCTGCAACTGACGCAAGCGCTGCTGGCCGTGCTGGATGCTCTGCTCGACCCGGGCGATGTCCCCCCCCACCGAGTAGAAACGGCCCTGCACCAGATTGAAGCGCTCGGACAGGTCATGGTGACCGTCGCGCAGGCGCTCGATGCTGGCGTCGGCATTGCGTTGCTCGGCTACCAGGGCTTCGAAGCTG
>Ga0207686_10001882_pt1 | contig 11632 bp, 10 predicted proteins | sample KBSM24metaG_FD_184396 | JGI IMG/M metagenome (GOLD analysis project Ga0207686, IMG submission 184396) | Miscanthus rhizosphere microbial communities from Kellogg Biological Station, Michigan, USA - KBS M2-4 metaG (SPAdes) (version 2) | ecosystem: Host-associated > Plants > Roots > Rhizosphere >...
GCTATTCCCATCTGAATTAATATAAGCCACCGCTTTCTTCTTCAATTCCTCCTGGTGATCCTCTGCCCATTCCGTAGAACCAAGCAATGCAGGTTCTTCACCATCCCATGCACAATACACCAATGTTCTTTTTAATTTAAATCCTTTCTTAACCATTTCACCTACCACTCTTGCTTCCTCAAGTTCTGCCACCATGCCACTGATAGGATCCTCAGCGCCATTCACCCAACCATCATGATGATTGCCTCGAATGATCCATTCATCAGGCAATTCAGTTCCTGCAAGCTTTGCAATAACATCGTAAAGTGGTTGCAGATCCCAATTGAATTGTAAATTCAAATGCACTTTATCCTTGCTTGGTCCAACATGATAAGTGATGGGTAAACCACCACGCCAGGCAGCAGGAACTACCGCACCACCTAAAGATTGCAGTAATGGCAATGCATCTTCATAAGAAATAGGCAGCACCGGGATTTTCATGATAGTAATTGCATCTTTTCTATCCAAACGTTTTGCATCCTTTGTTGCGCCAATACCAGGAGTTAGCGGATCACCGGGATACACAGGCATATCCATTACCGACCCACGTTGCGCACCATCCTTCGGACGATAAGGGCCTTCAGGATACACATCCCCCGCCGCATAACCATCATCTGCAGGATCAGAATAGATCAAACAACCAATAGCGCCATGCTCATACGCCACTTTGGGTTTTATACCACGCCATGAGCCGCCATATTTTGCGATCACAATTTTTCCTTTTACACTTATTCCCATTCTTTCCAGCTCATCATAGTCGGCCGGAATTCCACGATTCACATACACCAGTTCAGCCGTCACATCACCATCAGCCGAATAGGCATTGTATGGGGGAAGCTGTTCTGATTTTTGTCCGCTTGTTTTATCTTCCTTCAGCGCAGACTCATCCAACTTTGCTTTGTATGGTTTTGCACCCAGCAACTCCAGCACTCTTGTCTTCGGAGTTGGGAACAAACCCTGGTATTCTGCTATCTCTGTTTGATAGCCCCACGAACGAAAAAGATTGGCCATATACTCTGCATTTGCCTTATCATGTGGACTGCCCACATGATGCGGATGCGATGTAAGGAACTGCATCCATGTATCGAGGTTCTTTGCATTCAGTTGCGCATCGTATTGTTTTTCCCAATCCAGTTGTGATTTTGCATTGGCTTCATTAAAGCCCATGATCTTTTGCGCATTGATGATTGTTGCTGATAACAGCAGTACTAAAACAAAATTGAGTCGTCTCATGTGTGTGATTTTTATTTTTGGAGTCGGCTAATTTACTACTATTAAGCATTCGTTGCGTCGCACTCTTGTACGTTTTGTTCTCTATTCGGCATTTATAAGAAGTTGCGTAAATTAGAGTTAGACGCAATTGATCTGCATTTTTTAAAATTAAATAAAATGAACCCGGAAGATTTACTTTTAAAATTGAAGAATGCTTTTAACACTCATGATATGAAATCTCTTATTGAGTGTTTTGACGTAAATTATTACAGTGAACAGCCGGTCCATCCTGATCGCACTTTCCAGGGACAGGAACAAGTTAAGAAGAATTGGGCCTCAAATTTTAATGAAATGCCTGACTTTTCAGCGCATTTATTAAAACAAACCATAAGCGATAACTCTATATGGTCCGAATGGGAATGGCAAGGAACAAGACAAGATAAAAGTATGTTACTTATGCGAGGAGTGATTATTATGATTATTGAGAACGGCAAAATAAAACGGGGAAGGTTGTATGTAGAGCCTGTTGAAGTGAGCGGGAAAGGCATTGAAGCGGCAGTTGAAGAAGTAATGCATGGCAAAAAGATTGATTAAACCAAAAATCTGCATTTATGACCACGTTGCTGTTTCAAAACGGGATTTTTAGAAATGATTGAAACCTATTCCATTCTAAATCTAAAACCGAATCACAAAATGTTGCTTCTCCTTAAACTCTTTCCTGAAAAAAACTATCCCAATAAAAAACAGATCAATGCTGCATGTAACTGCAGCATTATTTTTTATTGTTTTCCATGCCGCTTCCATTTCACCGCTCCAGTGAATATCATCAAAAACAAGAATAGAGTCGTTATTAGTTTTAGCAAGCAGTTCTTTAAAATATCTTTCCGTTGGTTCCTTCCGGTGATTGCCGTCAATGAATGCGAAGTCGAAGGTCGACAGTCCACGGACCACAGAAGAGAGAATGTTATCGAAGTTTCCTTCAATGATTTCAATGTTCCTGATATCAAGGCTTTTAAAATTTCTTTTTGCCGCTTCAGCAATTTCCCTTGAACCTTCCATCGTTTTCAATCTCGCATCTGGTTTTGCAAATGAAATGTAAGATGTTGTAATGCCCAATGAAGTTCCTAATTCAAGGATAGTTTTCGGTTGATAGTATTTTATCATTCGAAAAAGTAATTGCCCAAATTTTTTTGGCTTTGCAGCATTTTTTGCAATCGATGAAACACTTCTCTTATTCTTTTTATCAATGACAGAACCAGCGCCAAAATCCTCAACCTGCAGAACTGTACTATCATTTAAAAGCCGATTTCGCAACGCTTCTACTTTCTCATATTCCGAATAAAACGTTTTATCATTCAAGATTTTTGTAATAAAATCAAAAACAAAAGGTGAGTGCACCCCATGTCCCTTGCCATTTGTAGCAATGAGCAAATGTTTAAAATACCTTACAGCAAGTTGAAGTGGGGAATACATTTAGCAAATTTCAATAATTAACAATTATTAATTTTTAATTCTTAATTGTTAATTACTCTTCCTCTCCCATAGTTGAAACGAAAACGCATAAGCATGTTTTTCATCAGCAGGGTTATCAGTTTTACTCACTAGTGTCCAGTCATCTTTTTCAATCACCGGGAAATAAGTATCTCCTTCTAATTCTGCATGAACTCTTGTCATATAAATTTTATTGGCCTGGTCAAAAGCGATCATATAAATCTGGCCACCACCAATAACAAAAATTTCTTTGTAATTAAGTTCTTCTGCCAAAGCTGCCGCAGCATCCACACTATTTACTACAGAAACACCGTCGGCTTTCCATCCCGGTTGCCTTGTGATCACAATATTTTTTCTACCACTTAAGGGTTTGTTACCTATTGCTTCAAAAGTTTTTCTTCCCATCACTACCGGCATGGCCCAGGTAACATTCTTAAAAAACTTCAAATCCTTTGGCAAATGCCAGAGCAATTGATTGTTCTTACCAATCACATTGTTATCTGAAGCGGCGACGACGAGAGAGATAATCATTTTAGAATTTAGATTTAAGATTTCGGATTTACAACGAATCCCCTGCAATCTAAAATCTAAAATCCGAAATCTGAAATTAAACAGCAACTGGAGCTTTAATAGCCGTATGACTCTGATAATTTTCCAACGTGAAGTCTTCGAATTTAAAATCAAAGATGTTTTTAACTGCAGGATTCAGTTTCATCCTTGGCAATGGATAAGGAGTCCGACTCAGCTGTAGTTTTACCTGCTCCATATGATTATTATAAATATGAACATCGCCGAAAGTGTGAACGAATTCACCTGCCTCAAGATCACAAACCTGTGCGATCATTAAAGTAAGCAAAGCATAAGAAGCAATATTGAAGGGAACTCCAAGGAAAACATCAGCACTTCTTTGATAAAGCTGGCAACTTAATTTCCCATTGGCCACATAAAATTGAAATAATGTATGACAAGGCATCAGGGCCATTTCAGGAAGCTCGGTCACATTCCATGCACTCACTATTAATCGCCGGCTGTCAGGATTGGCATTGATCTGGTTTACAAGATCAGAAATTTGATCAACAACCTTTCCATCTTTGCCTTCCCAGCTACGCCATTGTTTTCCATATACAGGTCCGAGCTCACCATTTTCATTTGCCCATTCATTCCATATACTCACACCATTTTCTTTCAGGTAGGCAATATTGGTTTCACCTTTTAAGAACCAAAGCAACTCATAAATAATACTTTTCGTATGAACCTTTTTTGTAGTAACTAATGGAAATCCTTTTTGCAGGTCAAAACGCATTTGATAACCAAACGTACTGATAGTGCCAGTGCCGGTTCGGTCATGTTTTTGTGCACCGGTATCGAGAATGTGCTGAAGGAGATCGAGATATTGTTGCATGGTCGCAAGTTAAGAGAAAGCGATGAGCCTTGAGCTGCGGGCTACCTGCTGTGAGTAAATTTGAATTTAGCATAAATAAAAATACCCCGGTAAATGTCCTGAATTCACCGGGGAGGCCCAAAACCCTATGCAAGTATTCATAATATTATTGTATCGCTGATTCTGTAAACTGCTCTTTGTTTTCTTCTTTATATACAGGTTTCATAACGATCACCGGGGATTCGGGAATCTCTTCCTGGAGTATATCAGAAAGTTTCCGGTGAAATCCTTTAAAGAAGGTTTGGCTTCTTTCTAATCTTTCTTCCAATTTTATTTTAGCCTCATTAATTTCTACAAGTTGTGCCTGGAGTTCATTAATGAGATCATTTTTCTTATCTAATTCAAAAGAGAATTTTGAATTCTGCTCCTGCAGTTCTTTTATTGTTGTTTCCAATTGTACCGCTTTAGTTGTTTCAGATTGTACAACTTCTTTTAGAAAAATTATTTCCTGCTCTTTATCATGTACCGTTGTCTTGAACTCTTTAATTGATTGCTCCTTTATTTCGAGCTTCTCATTTGCATCTATAAATTTTATCCCCAGCTCCCTGAATTGTTGTTCTTCCAAATGATGATTTTTGATCCTTTGTTCTATTTGTTGCTGAAGAAAAATGATCTGTTGCTTTTTTTCTTCCAGGACGTCCTTCAAATATTCCTGTTCACTTATACGTTTTTTTAACTCAGCTTTTTCTTCGTCCCATTTTTGGATCATTGATGTGAACCCTGTCCCATTTTCGGAATAAACACTCAATTGTTCCCGTAAATTCATATTATCCTTTTCAAGGTTTTCAAAGGAAATTGTCAATTGATCTAATTCGGCGAGCAATTCTTTTTTTTCAAGGTCATATTCCTGTTTCGAATCAACCTGCTCATAAGATATTTGTTGCATATCTGTATGTATTGTTTCCATAGACTTATTTTTTTTTGTTTCAAAATTTTGATAACTCTTTACCTGTAATTGTTGATATTTTTCAGTAAGAACTCTAAAATCTTTTTGAATGGCGATATAGCGGGCATTACTATGCGAAAGATAATTCTTGATCCTTCTTGTCTCTTCTTTGTCTCCATGCAAAAACAAATCGAGGGGTATTAAAGAAACATCAGCTGCATTCGATCCTTCGCTTTCAAAAATGAATGATTCACCCAAACTCTTTTGCTTTTTTCTTTTATCTCTATAATGCATGACGGTAGTGAGCAACATCCCGACCAGCAGTGCCGGAATGCTTATCCAAAGAAAGACCTGGAGGAAATTGAAAAAAACAAATAATGATGCATCTAATAATAGTAGCATATTAAAATTTTAGAAAGAGATTAATAAAATCGGCGATTGGTTTAGCTGCTTAAGTGGTGAGACAGATGGTAGAAGTATCGAAACCCTCAATTAATACTCTCAGATTATATACATCAGATTATCCTATTGAGATTAACTTCAAGAATAGTACCAAAACATTCAATAAAGTCTAATGTGTAAATTTTTTGGAATTGTTTTTCTCCACAATCCAAATAGGCTTTGTAATTTTTTTTCAAATGTAGAAATCTTATACCGGAAAGGTTATTACAAGCCTCTCCTTTTGATCTCTTTACTTATCAAGGCCAGTTCGCGGCCAGTTTGACCGCCGATAGATGTATTTTCCTGTGCACGGCGCATGAGATATGGCACCACATCTTTTATTGGGCCAAATGGAAGGTATTTGCTGACATTGCATCCGGCCTTAGCCAGGTTGAAAGTAATATTATCACTCATTCCATATAGCTGGCTCCAATGTACATGATGATGCTTTAAGGGTAATCCTTTTTGTTGCAATAATTCAACCGCCAGCATATTGCTGCGTTCATTATGCGATGCCACTACCAATGAGATCTTATCAAGATGGTCTATGCAAAAACTTATACCAGCATCAAAATCTTTATCGCTACTTTCTTTGTTTGGCTGGATGGGCGAAGAATAATTCATTTCATCTGCTCTTTTTCTTTCCTTCTCCATATAGGCACCCCGAACAAGTTTGGCGCCGAGAATAAATTTTCTTTCAACAGCAGCCTCGAAAGAGTCTTTTAGAAATTGTAACCGATCATGACGATAATGCTGCGTAGTATTATAAACTATGCATTTTTCTTTGTTGTAAGTATCCATCATTATGATCGTCAAAGCATCAACAGGATCCTGTATCCATGTTTCTTCTGCATCCACAAAGACACCAACATTTCCCTTTGCTGCAGTTTCGCAAATGCGATGCATTCTTGTTCTTACCCGGTGCCATTCTTCTCTTTCGCCTGTGGGAAGGTCTTCCACCGCTTTCAAATGCTTTTTCATCAGGCTCCCTTCATTCTTATGCATCATTGCATCTAATTTTTCCAGCAAACCAAAACGGGCAAAGCCGGTCACTTTTACGCTCATGAATGGAATATTCGGCTGGGTGGATGCATAATTAATTACACGAATAAATTCATCACAAGCATGATCAAAATTCTCTTCTCCTTCTTTTCCTTCCACACCATAGTCAAGGATCACCTGTACGCCATATCTTTCTAATTTATCGGCAATCACCACGTTCTGCTCCAATGTTTCTCCTCCAACAAACTGCTGGAAGATCGTGTTGCGAATGATCGATTTTACAAAAGGGAGATTCCATTTTACTGCAGTAGGTGTCATCCTTGTCCCTAGTTTCACCAACCATGGTTTTCCCATTACTGAAAAAAGGAAATTAGCCTGTTTTAATTCTTTATCGGACTTGTAAGCAAATGCAATCTCGGTATTGTCAAAGGAAATTTCGGGCTGTGCCTGCATATCGATCTTTTATTAATCTTTGAGAATGGACAAATGTAAAGGATTCGGGATTCTTAACAAATGATAGTATGAATTAAAACGTATGACTAAAATGTGATTTTATAACTTCGTGCAAAATTTTTTCATGGAAACAAAAAAAGCAGCCGATAGCCTGGTAATTATGACAGAATTAGTATTGCCAAATGACACGAATACTTTTGGTAATCTGATGGGTGGACGACTAATGTACTGGATGGATATTGCTGCGGCTCTTGCAGCCATGAAGCATTGCGGAGCTCCTGTAGTAACCGCCTCTGTGGATAATATCTCGTTTGAAGCCCCGATCAAAATTGGAAATGTTGTGCATATTGAAGCAAAAGTTTCAAGAGCGTTTAATACTTCTATGGAAGTACATCTCGCAGTATGGGGAGAAGATGCGATTCATCAATACAAATACAAAAGCAATGAAGCCTATTATACTTTTGTAGCACTTGATCCAAATGGCAAGCCAAGACCGGTGCCTTCAATGATACCTGAAACTGATGGAGAGAAAAAATTATTTGAAGGTGCTTTAAGAAGAAGACAGGTAAGATTGATACTTGGCGGGAAAATGAAACCCGATGACGCTACTGAGCTTAAAGCACTTTTCACCCAGGAATAAAACCAATTTTGTATTTACTTAAATCAAGATATATGAAACATCGTTTTGTTTTTCTTTTGTTTACTCTTTTTACCATTTCATCTTTTGCCCAGGAAAAAATGACACCCGAACTGCTTTGGAAACTTGGTAGAGTATCAGCATTAGGAATTTCTAAAGACAAAAAATATATAGTTTATTCTGTAAGCACTCCTGACGTGGATGCAAATAAGAGTAAAAGAAGATCATATATTATTCCTGTAAATGGTGGTCATGCAACAGAGATAAATAACCCTGATAGTTTGCTTGTTAATGAAAAAATTTCTCCGGATGGGAAATACATGATCAGTAATAAAGAGGTCCTTATTAAAAAAATACAAAGTGCAGATGCATACCCGGATCTTAAAAAATCAAACGTATATGTTTTTGATAACCTGAATAACCGACATTGGGATACTTGGGAAGATGGCAAGTTTGACCATGTATTCATTTCCAAAATGGAAAATGGAAAGCCGATTGATGAAAAAGACCTTATGCCTGATGAACCGTATGACTGTCCTCAAAAACCGTTCGGTGGTGATGAAGACCTGATATGGGGACCTGATGGAAAAAATGTTGTTTATGTATCCAAAAAAAAATTCGGAAAAGAATATGCGATTAGCACAAATTCTGATATCTACTCTTATAATATTGAAACCGGGAAAACAGAAAACCTGACAGTAGACAATAAAGGTTATGATGTGAACCCGTCATATAATAAAAATGGGACACTGGCATGGATGAGCATGAAAAGGGATGGATATGAAGCCGACAAACAAGATATCATTGCTTCAACAGGTCTTGGAAAAGTAAATCTTACTGGGCACAGGGATGATATTCATGTACAAGGGTTCCGCTGGTCAGAAGATGGAAAAAATATTTTCTTTTGGGCACCGATAAATGGAACACTTCAATTGTTTGAAGTAGATTATACCGGCGCCACTATGAAGCTGCCTGATATCAAACAGATCACAAAAGGTGATTTTGATATTACTGGTGTTGTTGGTCAATCAGGCAATGCACTAATAGTTTCCCGAACTGATATGAATCATGCAGCAGAACTATACTCAGTTGATGTTTCAAATGGCACTATGAAACAACTGACACATGTAAATGATTCAACTTACAACACTATCGGAATGTGCCGTACAGAAAGAAGGTGGATACCAACAACTGATGGAAAGAAAATGCTGGTGTGGGTTATCTATCCACCAAACTTTGATCCTGCAAAAAAATATCCAACATTACTATATTGCCAGGGCGGCCCTCAATCGCCACTTACACAGTTCTATTCTTTTCGTTGGAATTTTCAATTAATGGCTTCGCAGGGATATATAGTTGTTGCACCTAACAGAAGAGGTATGCCGGGACATGGTACTAAATGGAATGAAGAAATAAGTAAGGATCATGGCGGGCAGGTAATGAAAGATTATTTTTCAGCAATAGATGCAGTGAGCAAAGAAAAATATGTTGATAAAGACCGTTTGGGTTGTGTAGGCGCCAGCTATGGCGGTTATTCTGTATTCATGCTGGCTGGCATTCATAAAAACCGTTTCAAAACATTTATAGCTCATGATGGCATCTTTGATACCAAAAGTATGTATGGTACCACGGAAGAAATGTGGTTTGTGAATTGGGATTATGGTGGACCTTATTGGGATAAAAAAAATACTGCTGCACAAAAAGCATACAACCAGTTTAACCCCAGTAATTATGTCGATAAATGGAACACCCCGATAATGATCGTGCAGGGAGGAAAAGATTATCGTGTACCTATAGAACAGGGCTTGCAGGCATTCCAGGCGGCTCAATTGAGAAATATAAAAAGTAAACTACTTTATCTGCCTGACGAAAACCATTGGGTATTGTCCGCACAGAATGCGTTGGTTTGGCAAAGGGAGTTTTATAAATGGCTGGATGAGACATTGAAGAATCCAAAATCAGAAGCAATAGATAATAAGAAAGCTTTTTAGTTATTAGCTGGCACTGGCTTTTGTCCAATGATGTGCACCTTTCAGCATGTATTCTTTACTCTGTTCAATTGCATCCATAATTTTTTTCATGATCTCCTCAGCCGGTGCATTATAATCGATTTGTAGCGGTTCCTTAAAATTTACAGTCAATAACGAACCTTTCTTTTTAAACTTCAATCCCTTTTTATTGAATGCCCGCCAAAATCCATTTATAACAACTGGTATAACGATCGGTTTGTTTTTTTTAATGATCAATGCGGTTCCTTTTCGTCCTGGTGCAAAAGGTTTAGTGGTTCCTTGCGGAAATGTAATGACCCAATTGTCATCCAATGCTCTTTCAATTTTTCTTGTATCTGAAGGATCTAGGCCCTTTCTTTTTATTTTACTGTCCGGGTTCCAGGTTCGTTTTACCGTGATGGCGCCTGCCAATGTAAAAAAGCGGCTAATAAAACTTCCTTGCATTGTTTCCTCAGCTGCTACATAATAAACTCTAGTAAATGGATTTAATAAATAGTAGGGAACTCCAAGACAGTTTTTTTTACCCCATTTCACCGCACAAAAAATATGAAGGAACGTAATGACATCAGCAAAATAAGTTTGATGATTACTTACAAAAAGGACATTATGTTTTGGAAGCTTACTAATATGTTCTGTACCTGAAATTTTCAGTTTATTCAAGATCATAAGCCCCGGATAAGAAACGATCCCTACAATAGCATAGACCACTGAACGAAGTGGTTTCATATGTTTTAATCTTTGAAAAAATCCAGCCATTGGACCTAAGAATCTTGACTCAAATTAAGGATTTGTGAACAAACCGTTATACCGGAATTAGTTCCGTTAATTAGTCTCAACCTGCCCTAAATAAAAAAAATTTACAAAAAATGCTTTTAATCTTCACAAACATTCTTATTTTTAAGACCCATTACTTACTTCGATCCCTGAAAATTCCTACAAATAATCCCCTCCTGAAAATGTGATCCTTAGCCCCAGAAATGGCGATTATGCCAAATGAAATCTTAATAACAGTTGTACGTTTTTTTAAGTAATCCATTCTCCAAAGAATTACCGCCTGTGTCGAATGACATTTGAAGCGAAAGATTTCGCCTGTTTAATCATCAGTATTGTTAACAAATTAATTGTGGCCTAAAGATTGTATTTAAAAACTTAATGTCTTTATTATGAAAGCGGAAATTAATGACCAAATGAGTACGAAATTCAAGATCCTTTTAGTTGCATCGATTGGAATATTAGCAGCGGTTATTGCCCTTGGAGAGATGGGAATTATATAACTATTCGTTTTAAAATATAGCATAAAAAAGTCTCGCCGAAGCGAGACTTAATAATCTGTATCTATTAGAAGTGGATTTTCTTACTCACTCTTAGGAGTTTCTTCCCCACCGCCTTTCTCTTCTTCTTTGAGCTTAGCTTTAATTTCAGCTAATGCGCCCAGATCACCTAGTGTTGCTTTTTCTACTTTCGCCTGTACATTCTTCACTGCTTTGCGGGTCTTGTCAGCTTCCACTTTTGCTTCCTTGCGGGCAGCTTCTTTCTCTTCCACTTTTGCTTGTTCCCATGTACGTGTATGAGATAAAACGATACGCTTTTCATTACGATCAAATTCGATCACCATGAACTGGGTGGTCTCATCTGCACTTACAGTTTTACCATCTTCTTTTGCAAGATGACGGGCTGGGGCAAAACCTTCCAATCCATAAGGCAATTGAACAACAGCGCCTTTATCATCACGACGAATAACAGTTCCTTCATGAACACTGCCGATAGCAAATGTTTCCTGAAGGCTATTCCAGGGATCTTCTTCTAATTGCTTATGACCAAGCTGAAGCTTGCGGTTATCTTTATCGATGCTTAAAATAACGATATCGATATGCTCGCCAACTTTTGTGTATTCACTTGGATGATTGAAACGCTTTAACCAGCTCAGGTCGCTGATATGGATCATACCACCGATACCAGGAGCTAATTCAACAAACACACCATAAGGAGTAATGTTTTTCACTAGGCCTTTATGACGGCTC
>Ga0207686_10001883_pt1 | contig 11630 bp, 6 predicted proteins | sample KBSM24metaG_FD_184396 | JGI IMG/M metagenome (GOLD analysis project Ga0207686, IMG submission 184396) | Miscanthus rhizosphere microbial communities from Kellogg Biological Station, Michigan, USA - KBS M2-4 metaG (SPAdes) (version 2) | ecosystem: Host-associated > Plants > Roots > Rhizosphere >...
TACGATGAAGATTTGGCTTTCGCCAGCCGAGGGATTAACCACAGAGGACACAGAGGAAGACAAATCAAAAAAAGAGAATATGCGTTCGCCGCCCGACTCGTGGGCCAATCAAATGCCGGACAGGTTCGGCCCTTAAAATGAGTTTTGGATGTTTCTTCCTCTGTGTCCTCTGTGGTTAGGTCTCAGTATCCCCGCAACTGCTCCCGATATCCGGCAAAGTTGCGCTTCATTTCGCCCAGGCTGTCGCCACCGAATTTCTCGCGCATGGCTGTGGCCAATGTCAGCGCCACCATCGCTTCACCGATGACACCCGCGGCCGGCACGACGGTGATGTCGGACCGTTCGAAGGCGGCTTTCTCTTCCTGCTTCGTATCGATGTCGATCGAGCGCAACGCGCGCCGCAGAGTCGAAATTGGTTTCAGATGTCCGCGCACGCGAATCTCTTCGCCGTTCGTGACGCCGCCTTCCAAACCGCCGGCGCGATTTGTTTCGCGAATAAACTCTTTCGTTTCGTCGCTGTAGGAAATCTCGTCATGAACCTCGGAGCCGGGCAGGGAACTCGCTTCCAGGCCCGAGCCGATAGCCACCGCCTTTACTGCGTGAATCGACATGATTGCCTGCGCCAGCCGCCCGTCGAGTTTTTGGTCCCATGATGTGTGTGAGCCGAGGCCCGGTGGAACCTTGCGCGCGACAACTTCAAAGATTCCGCCCAGCGTGTCGCCCTCACTCTTCGTCCGATCGATCAACTCGATCATCTGCTGCTGCGCATTTCCGTCCGCGCAATTGAGTGGTGAATCAACCGGGATGGCAGAGATTTGTTCAAAAGTGAGTTCGAGCGGTGGCGCCGGAATGCCGCCCAGCTGGATCACATGGCTGCGAATCTCGATGCCGAATTGGGCCAACAGCTGCCTGGCGATTGCGCCACACGCCACGCGCGCCGCGGTCTCGCGCGCCGAGGCACGTTCGAGCACGTTCCGCAGATCACGAGCGTCGTACTTCAGTCCGCCCGCGAGATCGGCATGACCGGGCCGCGGACGCTTTACCCGGCGCGATTTCTCAGGCGCGAGGTCGCGTTCCTCGGCCGCCATGATGTCCTGCCAATTGGCCCAGTCTTTATTCTCGATGGTCAGGGCCAGAGGCGAACCGAGCGTCAGTCCATGCCGCACACCGCTGAGAATCTCGACGCGGTCCTGCTCAATCTTCATGCGCGCGCCGCGGCCATAGCCCTGCTGCCGCCGCCAAAGTTCGTGATTGATTCGATCGACGTCGATCGGCACACCCGCGGGCAGACCTTCCACGATCGCGACGAGTGCGCGTCCGTGTGATTCGCCGGCAGTAGTGAAACGGAACATAAGCGGTTAAATCGTAAATGGTAAATCGTGAATAGTAAAAGCCGTCTAGTCCAGCAACTGTTCATCAAAGATGTTGCCGCGTCCCAGAATTCCGGCCGGATCGAAGGCGCGCTTCAACGCGGCCATTTCACGCAAGTGCGCGTCGCCGTAAAGCTCGCGCAGGTATTCACGTTTCAGTTTGCCGATGCCGTGTTCCGCCGAAATCGTCCCGCCGACATCGACGGCGCGGCGAATGAAGTTGCGATAGATACCCCGGCCCTTTTCGGCTTCCACGTCATTGCGCGGCAGAATGTTGACGTGCACGTGATTGTCGCCGATGTGGCCAAAGATCGTGTAACGCAAATCGCTGTCTCGTAAATTCTCCTGATAGAACCGAAGCATGCCCGCGAACTCGTCGTCCGGCACCGCCATGTCAGTCGAAATTTTCTTCTGCTGGTGTTGCGCGAACCATTCGTTCATCAGCACCGGGAGCGCGTGGCGAAACTCGCGAAGGTTCGCTTGATCCTGTTCGTTGGTGGCAAACCATGATTGATCGCCCAGCGCGTGATGAGTGTCGAGCAGAGACATCCATTCATCCATCAGTGCGTCTTCGGTCGCCGGCCTGGTTTCCTGTTCGAAGAAAATAGCGCCGATCGCCTGCGCGGGCACGCTCGAATATTTCTGTCGCAAAAACCCCAGCGACTCGTGGTCGAGGTATTCGATAGCGCGCGCGTCGAGCGCCGACACTATCGAGCCGTCCGTTGCGTTCGGGCTGCCGGCGCGCGTTCTCAATGAGCGTTCACGTGCTTCATGAACGAAGGCGAGCAGATGGTCCTCACGATCGAAGAAGACAACGCCGCTCAGCAGACCTTCGGGTTTGATCAGGAGCTTGAGCTCGGCTTCGACGATCACGCCGAGCGTACCTTCGCTGCCGATAAACAGATCGATTACGTCCATTCCCGGCGCGACGTAATAACCCGACGCGTGTTTGCGGACGCGCGGCATTTCGTAGGTAGGTAATTGCGCCGTTATCGTCCGGCCGTTATCCAACGGAATTGTAATTTCGCGCCCGCGCGCGAAAAGTTCACCACGTCGAATCTTGATCACATCCCCGGTGGCCAACGCCAGCTTCAGTGCCATGACATAATTTCGCGTCGCGCCGTACTTGAAGGTGCGCGCGCCGGAAGCGTTGGTCGCGATATTCCCTCCGATGAAGCACGTTCTCTCGGTGGGGTCAGGAGCATAAAGCAGTCCCTGCGATTCAACGGCACGCTGCAGATCAATCAGGCGAGTACCTGCTTCAACCACGGCGCGGCCGCCGTCTTCGCTTGTCTCAATTGATTTAATCGAATTGAGTCTGTCGGTTGCGATCACGATGCCGCCGAAGGGGACACGAGCTGCGACTGTACCGGTGCCCGCGCCGGAGATCGTTACGGGCGTTCGATCGCGCGTGGCTTGAACGAGTGCTTGAGCGACTTGTTCGGCGGATTCGGGAAACGCCACGCTGGCTGCGAAACCGCCGCGAACATGGCTGGCGTCCGAGAGGTAATCCTGAATTTCGTCTGGTTCGGATTTTGTCAGCATGAGTTGAACCACAGAGAACACAGAGGAAGACAAATGAATGAGGCAGGAAAGCATTGTTCCGGCGCCCCAGGCCTTTGTTATTTCCTTCCTTGTCTCTCTCTGTGTCCTTTGTGGTTAATCCTACGCCACCTGCAATTCCCGCTCGCGCAAGTACTTGATGCGATCGCGCAGCTCGGCCGCTTTCTCGAACTCAAATTTCTTCGCGTGTTCGCGCATCTCAAATTCGAGACGCGTAATGGTCTGTTCAATCTGGTCCGCGCTGTAGCCTTCGATGTCCTCAAGTTCCAAAGGTATTTTGAAATAATCAGCTTCAGCCGCTGTTACCAGCGTCGCTTCGATAGGTTTGATGATCGTCCGCGGCGTAATTCCGTGTTCGCGATTGTATCCGGCCTGCAATTCGCGGCGCCGGCGCGTTTCGTCCATCGCGAACTTCATTGAATCAGTTATGCGATCCGCGTAAAGAATTGCCTTGCCGTTGGCGTTGCGCGCGGCGCGGCCGATCGTTTGAATCAAGGACGACACCGAACGCAGGAACCCTTCTTTATCCGCATCCAGAATGGCCACCAACGATACTTCCGGCAGGTCGAGACCTTCACGCAACAGGTTGATCCCGACCAGCACATCGAATTCACCACGACGCAGGTCGCGCAGAATCTTGATGCGTTCCAAAGTCTCGATGTCCGAATGCAGATAACGCACGCGGACGTCGACTTCGGTGAAGTACTCAGTCAGGTCTTCGGACATCTTCTTGGTTAGCGTGGTGACCAGCACGCGCTCGTTCCGCTCGGCGCGGAGACGGCACTCGCCCAGCAGATGATCAATCTGACCTTTGACCGGCATCACTTCGACTTCAGGATCCATCAAGCCGGTGGGCCGAATGATCTGCTCGACGACTTCGCCGCTGGCTTTGGTCAGCTCATATGGACCCGGCGTGGCCGAGACGTAGATGCGTTGGCCCACCCGCTCTTCGAACTCGTCAAAGTTGAGCGGCCGATTATCCAGCGCCGAGGGCAAACGAAAACCATATTCCACCAGAGTCTTTTTGCGGGATTGATCGCCAAAAAACATGCCGCGCACCTGCGGAATCGTCTGATGCGACTCGTCGATGATCACCATCGTGTCGCGCGGCAGGTAATCAAGCAGGGTCGGCGGCGGCTCGCCCTCTTTTTTGCCCGTGAGATGACGGGAATAGTTCTCGACGCCGCGACAGAAGCCCATCTCTTTCAGCATCTCGAGATCGAACATCGTGCGCTGATGCAGGCGTTGTGCTTCGAGCAGCTTGCCTTCTTCAATCAACTTCGGTTCCCACCACTCGAGCTCCTGCTTGATAGATTTGATCGCGCGTTTGAGCGTGGTGCGCGGCATCACGTAATGGGACTTTGGATAGAGCGGCACGCGCGCAGTGTGCTTCTGTTTCACCTCGCCGAGCAGCGGATCGATGGTTGAGATTGAATCGATTTCGTCACCCCACAATTCGACCCGATAGGCTTCGTCCTGATAACTCGGATAAACCTCGACCACATCGCCGCGCACACGAAAGCTGCCGCGTTTGAAATCGATGTCATTGCGCTCGTACTGCAATTCAACGAGTCTCTGCAGCAAGGTATCGCGGGCGATGCGCATGCCGGGCTCGAGAAATACCAGCATGCCGTAGTACGCATCCGGATCGCCCAGGCCGTAGATGCACGACACGCTGGCCACGACGATCACGTCGCGTCGCTCAAACAGCGCGCGCGTCGCCGACATGCGCAACCGATCGATGTCTTCGTTGACGATCGCGTCCTTTTCAATGTAGGTGTCCGACGCCGGAACGTAGGCCTCAGGCTGATAGTAGTCGTAGTACGAAACGAAATATTCGACCGAGTTCTCAGGAAAGAGCGAGCGGAATTCCTGATAGAGCTGTGCGGCGAGGGTCTTGTTGTGCGCGATGACCAGGGTCGGTCTTTGCGTCTCTGCGATCACGCTGGCGACGGTGAATGTCTTGCCGCTGCCGGTGATGCCCAGCAGCACCTGGTCTTTGGCGCCGTCGCGAATCCCGCGCGTTAAAGCCGCAATCGCCTGCGGTTGGTCACCACAGGGATGATAGTCCGATTTCAGGTTGAAGGGCATAAAGAGAAATAGTAAATCGTGAATCGTGAATGAACAAACCTAAAGCAAAAGGCGCAGAGGGTTGACTCTGCGCCTGCAAAAAAATGACCCGTGTGGTCCCGGTTAGTTCGTGTCGGTTGATTGACTCGTGATTTGGTAGATTGCTTCCATCACTGCCGAACGAACTTCCGCCGGTAGCGAGCCACGGACGGCCATGCGGCGAAACGCCGACAAAACCTCAGGTTGTCCGCTCAAGGCCAGCAGCTTGATTACTGCGAGTCTGACTTCGGCGTTCGGATGCTCTTCGATCGCGCGCATCAAAGGCCGCACCTCGCCGGCCTTGGACATCAGAAACAGCAGAGAGAACGCGTCGTAAGTTTTGTCGCGGCTCTCGCCGGTAAGATTGCTGATCGCTTCATTCGCGAGACCGGATGACGAGATGGCCGTGCCGATGGACCGGCGCCGATCAGGCTCAGCTTCGCGTAACGCCCGCGTGAAGGCCGCAGCGCGATCATCCTGCAGGTCGAACAGGGCGCGTGCGGCAGAGCTGCGAACTTCAGGTGACGGGTCGTCGAAAGCCTCAGTGATTCGGTGATAGGCCTGTTCGCCTCCGATGCGCGGCAACTCGGCGACGGCAGAGGCCCGCGTCGCAGCGTTATTGCTGCGCAGCGCCTGCTTGACGTCCGAAGTCAGGGCAAACGATTCCGGTTCGTCGGGTACGCTGACCGCGCGAAACTCGCTCTCGTTGTCGGACGCGGGTGTAAACGGTTCCTGAAAGATTGATTGAGTGTTCGGTTCCGGCCCGGTTGGGATTTCGACTTCAGATTCGAACCACGGTGCAATTTCTCGCACATCCGACTTGCCCGCTTCCGCAGTTCCACCGTTTGATTCGTGATCAAGCGGAGGGGCTGCGGTCCTGGCCGCGGCTTCGGCCAACATCTCTTCACGCCGGCGCGCCTCTTCGTCGCGACGCCGTTCTTCGTCCTCGGCGCGCAACTTCGCTTCGATCTCGGCGCGAATGCGAGCTTCGAGATCTGCGCGCTCATATTTTTCGGCTTCCTGGCGTTGACGCTCCGCATCCTCAGCGCGGAGCCGTGTCTGAATTTCCGCCTGGCGGCGCGCCTCTTCCTCCGCCTGAAGCCGCGCAGCTTCTTCCGCCTGGCGGCGAGCTTCTTCTTCGACGCGCCGTTGCGCTTCTTCTTCGGCGCGACGGCGGGCCTGTTCGGCGGCGAGTCGCTGCGCTTCTTCTTCCGCCCGGCGGCGAGCTTCTTCCTCGGCGCGGCGTCGAACTTCCTCTTCCTCACGACGACGGGCGGCGGCCTCGGACCGCAACTCAGCTTCAATCTGAGCGCGCAAGCGTGCTTCTTCTTCGGCTTTGAGCCGCGCGCGCAGTTCAGCTTGCCGGCGCATTTCTTCCTCTACGCGGCGACGGTCGCTTTCTTCGGCAATGCGTTGCGCCTCGGCTTCAGCTCTCACACGTGACTCTTCACGTGCCTGGACGTTTTCGATCTCTTCCTCGATTGCGCGGAATTCCATTTCGGCGCGCCTTCGTAGCTCATCTTCCTGTGCGCGTCGCCGGGCCTGATCTTCGAGATAAGCTCGTTCTTCGTCAGCGCGGCGCCTGGCCTGCTTTTCTTCGGCTTCACGCAACTTCGCGAGTTCAGCTTCGTGCGCCTCTTGTTCCGCGCGCATCGCGCCGGCGGCTTCGCGACGACGACTCTCTTCGGCTGCGCGGAGCCGCATCACCACTTGTTCTGCTTCACCAATCTCGGCTTCGGCAATTTGGCGACGCTTATCCTCGGCGGCGCGGTCGTGGGCTTCGCGTTCGATCCTTTTTCGCTCGTGTTCAGCGCGGCGGCGGGCAATCTCTGCTTCCTGTTCATCCCAGCGCGCCTGCTCGGCTCGCAGCACGTCTTCCGCGGCCATGCGAGCTGAATCGACTTCGGCCCGGCGAGATGATTCTTCGCCGCGCAGTCGCATCAACTCAGCCTGGAGCCGCGCGATTTCTTCTGCGGTGCTATCAGTAATCGCGTGGTGCGTGGGCTCTGCCCAAGGCTCTTTGATGGCCGGCGGAGGTGTCATCGGATACGAAGATTCCACCGGGTGCGGCGCGACGGTCTGGACGGGCGGGACAGCTGGAGGCGGAGGCGTTGACGGGACCACGGGTTCGATAGCCGGAGGCGTTTTAATTTCGTCGGCAGGTGCACTTGATTCTTCTTTGAGAAGCCCGATTAGCGCGGCCTTGTTGGCCGAAAGGGCGGTGCGCAAATCATCGGTAACGGTCCCGCGCGGCGCGTCGATCACCAGTCGATCGTCACCCGAAATTTTTATGTCCACGCCCTTGGCGCGCAACTGAGAGAGTAGGTCCTGGGCGGTCATATCTCGATTACCTCGCGGTCAGTATCGATTGGTGGTGGAGCGGAAGGTACGGCGGACATGGCCGGCGGCGCGGAGTTGGTGGCGCAGGCCTCGATTGCCTGTTCGATCAGATGCCGCGGAACTTTCCGATCGTGTTCGCTTTGCAGCAAGTTGTTGAGAGCTGGAATGGCCGCCGGGTCGCGCTGATCCATGAGCGCTTCGACGGCCGCGCGCCGCACGTCGGGAGAAGAATCGCTGAGCGCTCCGACGAGGTGCGGCGTCGCTTCCGGATCCTGAACAAAGCTCAGACGACGAGCGGCCGCAGCGCGTTCATTGTCTGATCCGGCGACGCGCAGGTCGCGCGTGGCGTCGTCAAAATATCCGTGCTTCATGAAAGCCGCGCGCGCTCGTTCACGCCGTTCGGTATTGCGTCCGACCATGGCCGAGAGCAGCTCGGCGCCGACCATGCGACGGGTTTCTCGATCGTCAGAACCAACAATACTTTCGTCGTAGGGTTGGCCCGCGAAAACTTTGTTCGCTTCTTCGGCGGCGCGACTCACGCGCTCTTTGCGGCCGTTCTCCCCGGCTGGGATCACCGGCGGGACATCGGCGAGACGGGTCGTCTCCGTCACTTCTTCGCCTTTGTTATCCGGCTCGGCGGCCGTTGCCGCGGCGACGACAGGTACTGCGGCTGCCACAGAAGTCGCGGCCGGCACTGCGGCGGCCTGCGAACTTGATTTCGTTACCGTCTTTACTCGACGCGTCGCCTTCGCGCGCCGGCGTTGCATGAGCAGCAACGCGATGATCAAAACCAGAATCGCCGCACCGATGGCGACTGGAATCGGATTCAACTGGGCCAACAACAACCAGTAACGTCCCCGTTCTTTCGCGCGCGTCCAAAAGTCTGAACGCGCGGCTACGGGTGCTGCGGCCGGCGACGGGCTGACGGAATTGGCTGGACTCGCCGCACCCTGCGGCCCGGCCGCGTTCGTGTTCGGTTTCGCCGACGCGGTCGCTGAGGGCGACGCTAGCGGACTGGTAGCGGCACTTGCGGATCCCACAGATGAATTCGAATTGCCGGACTTTGATCCAGCGGAAGAATTCGTATTAGCCGGGTTGTTTGATGCGGTCGATGAGTTTGTATTCCCGGGTTTAAATTTGCTGTTTGAATTCGCAGCTGAACTCGCGTTGTCACGCGCTGACGAGTTCTTATTCGCGTTCTGGTTCCCGCGTTTATTTGCGTTGGAATCGAACGTGTCCCTTGACGGAAGCACGCGATTATTTGAGTTCGAGTTTGCCGGCCGCACGCCGCTGGTGTCTGACCACTGGAAATTGCGCGGGCGACTGAATGAGCCCGGCGTGTTGTTCCCGGCCACCGCAATCACGACGTCGAGCCGGTTACCGTTTTGTTGCACGTGAGCGGTCGAGCCGGGCTGTAAGCGGAAGGCGAGAGTTGTGCTGCTTCCACTTCTTTGGGCGCTGACGTCGGCAAAGCCGCGACCGCGCACAGCTTCGGCGCGCGGCACATCAGCAGCGGGAATCTTCACGTAGAACCGATCGCCGCGGCGGTAGGCTTCATAATCGGCCAGCGATTGATCGGAGCTGATCGACACGCGCGAGCCTTCAGACGAATCGGCCGAGTGAATGGTCGCGATGTGATTCCGTTTTCCGCGGTTCGAATTATTTGAGTTATTCGAGTTGGATGGATAAACCCTCTGGCCCACGACGGCTGAGGCCGTGAGCAGAGTTATCGCAGCCAATCTCAAGACTGAGGATGAGATGTGAAGAGAGCGGGGCTTTGGGTCCATCATGCTATTCATTGGGGCAACATCAACGAAAAAGCTGGCGAACTACGGGGAATTATGCAAGAACACGGCCTCATTGTCACTCACGTTCAAATCCTGGGTGACATTCAAATCGTTGGCGACGTTCAAATCAACCGGGGGCTGATCCTGATCAAGTTTGTAGAGCGCTTCGAGTATGGCAGTGCGAACATTTTCGGAAAGGCTGTCACGCGCAGCTAACTCGCGGAGCTTGGGCACTACGCTGCTCTCGCCGGCCATGTTGAGCACGCGCACGGCGCAGAGACGAACTTCTTCATCACGATGATTCTCGATGGCGTCGACGATGGGCCCGGTCTCCTGAGCGCGCGCCAACAACGAAAACAGCGAGAACGCTTCGTAAGCCTGACGGCGGTCTTCGCTGGCGAGGCGATCGACCGCTTGCGCGACGATGCCCGTGGCGACACATGCCTGAGCGACCCTTTTCAGGAGATCCTGGTCTGCCGTTTCCAGCAAGCGAACGTAGGCGTCCGCCCGATCGAAATGAAGACTCGTCATCGTGCGGGCCGCCGCCGCGCGGACGATGCGCGACTCGTCGCCCAGCCCGATCAACACGGGACCAAAGACTGACTCGTGATCGATCGAACCAAGGCTCGAGACCGCCGCCGCCCGCACTGAGGGCTCATCGTCTTCGATCACCATTGAAGTCAAAGCCACGACTGCGGCCTGGACCGGATGCAGGGCCAATTCCTGGGCGACAGAAATTCTCGCCGCGTCCTCGGCGCCTGCCAAACTCGCTAAAGCGGTCGCCAGTTCCTGATCGTCTTCTCCCGGCGGCAACTCTTCAAACGAAACGAATCTCTCGTAACCGTCCGAGGCTGCCGAACGATCGGATGACATGAACGAACGTTCGGCCGTGGGCGCGTCGAGGAAGCTCAGCGTTTCGACCGAGCACGCACTCAACGTGTCACTCAATAAGGTCGCCGGAATATCAGAATGGCGGCGCGCAATGTCTAACAACGCGCCGATGGCGGCCGGCATCTTCAACAGAGCCAGACTCGAGATGGCCTGGTTTCTTACCACCGGATCGGCATCGTGCAACGCTTCGATCAGGAACGGCAGCGATGCTGCAGATTTCATTTGACCCAGCGTACGCGCGGCAGAAGAGCGTTCCCAGGCGTCCCGACCCATTAACAACGTCGCGCTCTGCCGCGCCACGAATCCGTATTCTTCCAAAGCCTGTTGCACGCAGCGATACGAATCTGCCGAAACATCGTCGGCTTCGAGAGCTTTAATCAATGAATTCTCGATCGCGCGGCGATCGTCCGGCGCTCGCGAAGACATCACGTCGCTACGATGCGGTTTACCCAAAACCAATTTGCCTACTTCCTGGTCGACGCGATAAGCGCCAAACGCAGGAATAGCCGGCTCGGCGACTCTTTCCGGAGCGGGCACGGGTTCGCCGGCTGGCGACCTTCGCTCGTTGCCGCTCGCGGATGCGACCGCGGCGGCGGGCGCATTGAACTCAAACTCCTCGGCGTCCTTGCGGTTCTTAACGGGGTGTGCGGCGGCAAATTCCTTCGCTTCGCGGCGCTTCTGCAGCTGCTTGTAGACAAACAGGCCGCCCAGGACGACGACGAGCAGCGCCGTGATGCCGTAAGTTGAAAAAATGGCTGATGTCCACGAGTCGTCGGTCGCTTCCTGAATCGCTGCGTTTACGGTCAGCGATTGGGCCAGGATTAAGAAACCGGCAACGGGGAAGAGAATCGCGGCGCGTGATGGCCGGGTCGAGTTTTCAGTTCGCATAACTTTCATATTTAGATTGTGCGCCGCTCCCAAAGGTTGGTGCAGAGAGAGAACGGCGGAGTTGGAATTACGAAGCCTGGGCAGGCAGGCCCGCGGACTTTCTTATTCAACGTCAGAGAACTTGTAACCGATGCCCCAGACGGTCAGCACCAGTTGCGGATTCTCCGGGTTATCTTCGATCTTGGCGCGCAATCGATTGATGTGGGAATCGATTGTGCGATCGTACCCTTCGTAGGAATAGTCCCAAATCTTTTCGAGCAGGTATTTGCGCGGAAAGACGCGACCCGGGTTTGATGCGAATAGACGCAGCAGATCGAATTCTTTTGGCGTCAGGTCAACGTGGCGATCGGCGATCGTCACTTCACGACGGACGGGATCGACTCGCAAATTGCCGCGAACGATCGGCGTTTCATCGCTGCCCTCGGTGGCGGCTCCGGCGCGCGCGCGCCGCAGCACTGACTTAATCCGAGCTTCGACTTCACGCAGGCTGAAAGGCTTGGTGATGTAATCATCCGCGCCCATCTCGAGTCCGAGCACGCGATCGACCACATCGTCCTTGGCTGTCAGCATGATGATTGGCATTTGCGCAATCTTCTGTCGAAGTTCCTTGCAAACCGCGAGTCCGTCCATCTTCGGCAGCATCAAATCCAAAACCACGACATCAGGTCGTACTTTGATTGCT
>Ga0207686_10001884_pt1 | contig 11625 bp, 7 predicted proteins | sample KBSM24metaG_FD_184396 | JGI IMG/M metagenome (GOLD analysis project Ga0207686, IMG submission 184396) | Miscanthus rhizosphere microbial communities from Kellogg Biological Station, Michigan, USA - KBS M2-4 metaG (SPAdes) (version 2) | ecosystem: Host-associated > Plants > Roots > Rhizosphere >...
CCGAACGGTTCCGAGGGCGTCCCCGCCATCTACGAAGTGAACGGCCGCGAGTTCCTGGTGGTCCCCGCAGCCGGGAATAACGGCCTGATGGCTCCGCGTCTGAACAATGGAAAAGCCGCGGCGTTCGGTGGCCCGTCCTACGTCGCCTACGCGCTGCCATAGTCTTTGTCTATCCTAGCCCCCGGCTCCCCTCGGGTGACTAGCGCCGGTCCTCTTGAATGCGTGACGATGGGAACCAGGAGGAACGCGCATGAGCGAACCAGGTACGGACGTAGCGGATACGTCGAGCCAGCCTCTCTCGACTGAGGAACTTCAGAAGCTGGACGCTTACTGGCGCGCGGCGAACTATTTGTCCGTCGGACAAATCTATCTCTACGACAACCCCCTGCTGAAGGAGCCGCTCAAGCCCGAGCACGTCAAACCACGCCTGCTCGGCCACTGGGGCACCACTCCCGGATTGAATTTCATCTACGCGCATCTGAACCGATTGATCAAGCGAGACGATCTCAATGCGATCTTTGTGACGGGACCTGGTCATGGCGGTCCCGGACTCGTAGCCAACACCTACCTCGAAGGCACTTACACCGAGTTCTATACCAACATCACGCAAGACGCCGAAGGCATCAAGAAGCTGTTCAAGCAATTCTCATTTCCTGGCGGTATCCCGAGCCACGTAGCGCCCGAGACTCCAGGTTCGATTCACGAGGGCGGGGAGTTGGGATACGCGCTGGTCCACGCCTTCGGAGCAGCGTTCGACAACCCGGACCTTCTCGTCTGTTGCGTGGTGGGTGATGGAGAGGCCGAGACGGGCCCGTTGGCCGCCAGTTGGCACTCCAACAAGTTTCTGAATCCGATCACAGACGGTGCAGTGCTCCCGGTACTTCACTTGAACGGCTACAAGATCGCCGGACCCACGGTACTCTCGCGGCTCGAGCAGCAAGAGCTGGAAGATCTGTTTCGCGGATACGGGTACACACCCTATTTCCTGGAAGGCGACGACCCGGAGCAGATGCACCAGGCGATGGCATCCGTGATGGATAGAATGGTCGCCGAGATCCGCCAGATCCAATCCGAGGCGCGCCGCACAGGCTCCCCCGCACGACCCAGGTGGCCCATGCTCGTCCTGAGGACTCCCAAAGGCTGGACCGGCCCCAAGATCGTCGACGGCATTCAGATTGAAGGAACCTTCCGAGCGCACCAGGTACCTGTCACGGAAATACGTACTAACCCAGCACATCTGCGCATCCTCGAAGAATGGATGAAGAGTTACCGCCCCGAAGAGCTGTTCGACGAAAACGGTGCATTGCGGGGGGAGCTAGCGGAACTGGCTCCTCGTGGAACTCGCCGCATGGGTGCGAATCCCCACGCCAACGGGGGCCAGTTGCTGAAAGACCTGATCATGCCCGATTTTCGCGAGTACGCGGTGGCTGTTCCCAAGCCGGGCGGTGCGGTCGCCGCGGCGACAAGTCTGTCGGGAAACTTCCTGCGAGACGTCATGAGGCGCAACGCGCACCATCGCAACTTCCGCGTGGTCGGTCCGGACGAGACGACATCCAACAGGCTGGGTGCGATCTTTGAGGCAACCGACCGGACGTGGATGGCGAGGCGCTTCGACACCGATGACCATATCTCGCCCGATGGCCGCGTCATGGAAGTTCTGAGCGAGCACATGTGCCAAGGCTGGCTCGAAGGTTACCTCCTCACTGGCCGTCACGGTTTATTCTCGTGCTACGAGGCGTTCATCCACATTGTGGATTCCATGTTCAACCAGCATGCGAAGTGGCTCAAAGTCTGCCACAAGATCCCGTGGCGGCGCCCGATCGCGTCCCTCAACTACTTGTTGACGTCCCACGTGTGGCGCCAGGATCACAACGGTTTCAGTCATCAGGACCCTGGATTCATTGACCACGTCGTCAACAAGAAAGCAGACGTGGTCCGCGTTTATCTTCCGCCCGACGGCAACACGTTGCTTTCCGTAATGGACCACTGCCTGCGTAGTCGCAACTACGTCAACGTCATTGTGGCGGGTAAGCAGCCCGCGCCGCAGTGGCTCGATATCGACGCAGCCATTCGCCACTGCACCTCCGGCATCGGGATTTGGGAGTGGGCCAGCAACGACGATGGCCAGGAGCCGGACGTAGTCATGGCCTGCGCCGGCGACGTACCTACGCTCGAAACACTGGCTGCCGTAGACTTGCTCCGCCAGCACTTCAGCGACCTGCGGATTCGCGTCATCAATGTCGTGGATCTAATGACGCTGCAGCCCCCCAGCGAACACTCGCACGGTCTTTCGGACAGGGATTTCGATTCGATGTTTACCACCGGCAAGCCGATCATCTTTGCCTATCATGGCTACCCGTGGCTGATCCACCGTCTGGCTTATCGCCGGACGAATCACGACAATCTGCACGTGCGGGGTTATAAAGAGGAGGGCACCACAACAACCCCCTTCGACATGACAGTACTGAACGATCTCGACCGCTTCCATCTCGCTGGGGACGTTGTCGATCGAGTGGCCCGGTTGCAACCCGTCAGCGGCCACTTCAAGCAGTTCCTGCGCGACAAGTTGGTCGAGCACAAACAGTACATAGAACGGTACGGTGACGACATGCCAGAAATCCGCGATTGGCAATGGACCAGCTAACCGTCCTGGCTCTCAACGCCGGTTCCAGCAGCTTAAAGGCTGCCATCTATTCCTTTACCGGCGATGTCCCGGCGGACCCGATCACCCCATCGTGGACCGCTCGCACTTCCGGCAAACCGGAATTCGAGCCTCTGCAGCGTTCGATAGGTCCGGTGAAGATCGACGTCGTGGGACACCGCATCGTCCACGGCGGCAGCAAGTTCCGCGAGAGCACCTTTATCACGCCAGAAGTCAAGGCCGCCATTGTGGAGGCAGGCAGTTTAGCGCCCGCTCACAACCGAATCGAGATTCAAGGTATGGAAGCCGTGGAGCGACTTCTGGGCTCGGCAATTCCGCAGGTTGCCGTCTTCGATACTGCCTTCCACAGCACGCTGCCCCCGGCCGCGTATGTCTATCCGGGGCCATACTCTTGGTTGGAGGAAGGAATCCGCCGGTACGGATTCCACGGCATCAACCACCAATACGTCGCAGGCAAAGCCGCACGCCTTCTGGATCGTGACGTCGCGTCCTTGCGGCTCATCACTTGTCACCTCGGTAGCGGCTGTTCGCTAGCGGCCATCCGCGACGGAATCTGCATCGACACCACCATGGGATTCACGCCCATGGAGGGACTCATGATGGGCACGCGCTCCGGTTCCATCGACCCCGGGATCATACTCCACCTCCTGAGGCATGGCGTCTCAGTGGATCGAGTGGACGAGATCCTGAATCGTGAATCTGGGCTTATGGGGGTCTCCGGAGTCTCCTCCGATATGCGGGAAATCCTCGCCGCAACCGAGCGCGGCGATCAACGCGCGCAGCTCGCGTTCGATATCTACGTGCATCGAATTCGGTTCTACATTGGCGCATTGCTTCCTGCACTCGGCCGGCTGGACGCGCTGATATTCACGGGAGGCGTCGGCGAAAATTCATCGGCCGTTCGCGAGGCCGTTTGCCGTGATATGGATTTTCTTGGCCAGCATCAAGTGCTGGTAGTGAAAGCTGAGGAAGAGTGGCAAATCGCCCTAGAGTGCCTCCGCCTTCATTCAGCGGACGTGCGCTAGATACTGCCCCGTATACGACTCCGCCACCTTCGCGATCTGCTCCGGAGTCCCTTCCGCCACAATCCGTCCGCCCGCCGCGCCGCCTTCCGGACCCAGATCGATCACCCAATCGGCCCGCCGCACCACTTCGAGATTATGCTCAATGATCAGGATGCTCGCGCCATTGCGTAGCAACTGCTCAAAGGCGTCGAGCAGCTTAGCGATGTCGTCGAAGTGCAGCCCCGTGGTCGGTTCATCGAAGATGTAAAGCGTCCCCTCGCTCGTCGCCTGCGACAAGTGCGAAGCCAGCTTGACGCGTTGGGCTTCGCCGCCTGAAAGCGTGGTCGCCGACTGGCCCAACCGTAGGTACCCGAGTCCCACCTCCGCCAGGACCTTCAGCTTATCTGCCAGTCGCGGAGCGCTCGAGAAAAACGAGATCGCCTCTTTCACCGTAAGTTGCAGGACCTCGTGAATGTTCAGAGCGTGATACTTCACGTCCAGCACGCTCTGCTTGAAGCGCGTGCCCTTGCAGTCGTCGCAGATCAACTCCACGTCGGCCAGAAATTGCATCTCGACAGTGACGGTCCCGTCGCCCTGACACGTCTCGCAGCGCCCGCCCGGAATGTTGAAGGAAAAATGTCCCGCCGTAAAGCCCCGCCGATTGGCTTCCGGAGTACTCGCGAACAACTCGCGAATCTGATCGAATGCCTTGATGTAAGTCACCGGGTTAGACCGCGGCGTCCGTCCGATGGGTGATTGATCCACCAGGACCACAGAAGTCAGCAGATCGGCTTTCTCTACCTTGCGGCAGGTCTGTTTTTCCGGCGGCACGCCCCATTCATCGGGCGACGCCGTAGCCGCCGGAGCATTCCGGTCCATGCGCTTCTCCAGCGTCTGGTAAATCACGTCGTGTACCAGCGTCGACTTGCCGGAGCCCGACACGCCCGTAATCGCCACCATTACGTCCAGGGGGATGGTGACGTCGATGCCCTTCAAGTTGTTGGCCTGCGCCCCCAGGAACCGGATGGCTCGCTTCAGATTCACCGTCCGCCGGGTCTTCAAATAAGAGGTCTTCAGTTCACCCCGCAGATACTTCGCAGTCAGCGAATTTGCGCCGTCCGAGCACAACTCCTTATAGGAGCCCTCAAACACGATCTGCCCCCCGAGCTCACCCGCGCCCGGCCCGAGGTCCACAATGTGGTCCGCCGAACGCATCACATCCGGATCATGCTCCACCACTATGATCGTATTGCCCAGCTCGCGCAGCTCTTCGAGAATCGCGACCAGACGGCCTGTGTCGCGGCTATGCAATCCGATCGAAGGTTCATCCAACACGTAGCACGCACCCACCAGCCGCGAGCCCAAGCATGTCGCGAGCTGAATCCGTTGCGCTTCACCGCCCGATAGCGTTGCCGATAGACGGTCCAACGTCAGATACTCCAGGCCGACGTCATTCAGGAACTTGAGCCTCTGGCGGATCTCGACCAGCACGCGGTCCGCGATTGCGGCCTCTTCCGTTGACAGGTCCATCGAATCGAAGAACGCCCGAGCCTCAGCGATATTCAGGCGTCCGACCTCCGCCAGCGTCTTACCGCCGGTTCGAACCCACAGCGCCTCCGGCCGCAGCCTGGAGCCCTCGCAATCCGGACACCGCGAATAGCCCCGGTAGCGGCTTACAAACACGCGCACGTGAACCTTGTACTTCTTCTTCTCGACTTCCTTGAAATAGTCGCGAATCGCTGCGTACAGCAGCGCTAGTTCCTCGCTACGCAGCTCACCCACTGGCACGCTCATGCGGACCTTGCCCTTATGCTTCGACGCGAACTCCGCCCGGTACCATTTGTGCTGCGGTTTGGTCCACGGATCGACGGCGCCCTGCTGGATCGTGAGCGCCCGATTAGGGATCACCAGATCCATGTCATAGTCGACCGTATTCCCGAACCCCTGGCAGCGCTTGCAGGCGCCATAAGGACTGTTAAAACTGAACAGGCTCGGCTCCGGCTCGGAGAACGTTTTGCCGCACGTCTTGCAAGAGAACTTCTCATCGAACCGCAGATTCTCGCCGCCACCCGCCGGTTCAAAGATAGCTTCTCCAGCTTCGCGGTAGCAGATCTCGAGCGTATCGACCAGCCGTTGCCGCATGCCGCTAGAAACCGCCAACCGATCGACCAGTACGAATACGGGTTTAGAGAAATCCAAATCGAGCAAAGATTCAGGCGTCGAGAATTCAAAGACCTTCCCGCCCTGGTACAAGCGATTGAAGCCGCGCTTCCGCAAATCTGCGAGGCGATCCCGCAAGGCTTCGGTGGTCTTCTCCTTAGCGATTGGAAACAGCGCATACCACCGCGACCCTTCCGGCTGTTCCGCCATCTTGACCGCGACGTGATCCACCGTGTCGCGCTGCACGTAGTTGCCGCAGTTAGGGCAATACGTCCTCCCGGCGCGTGCCCACAGCAGTCGCAGGAAATCATACAGCTCGGTTGTGGTGGCGACGGTCGACCGTGGATTCCGCGTCGTATTCTTCTGCCGGATGGCCACCGGGGGAGCGATCCCGTCGATGTCCTCGACATCCGGCTTCTCCATGCGTTCCAGAAACTGCCGGGCGTAAGCGGACAGCGACTCGACATAGCGCCGCTGCCCCTCGGCGTAAATCGTATCGAAAGCCAGCGACGACTTTCCCGATCCGGACACACCCGTGACTACGGTCAAACGCTCGTGCGGGATCTCGAGCGAAATGCCCTTAAGGTTATGCACGCGCGCGTTACGGATGCGGATGGAGTCTTGCATTTTCTGTAGCGGAAGGCAGGAACTACTAGTATAGGAAATTGGACCACTCGACCATCCGCAGAAAACTTGCCAGCTGGTTTGAACGCCACCAGCGCGACCTGCCGTGGAGGCGGACTCGCGATCCCTACGCTATCTGGATTTCCGAGATCATGCTGCAGCAGACGCGCGTAGCCGCCGTCATTCCATATTACGAACGCTTCCTGAAACGCTTCCCGAATCCTGATTCCCTGGCTATCGCGGCCGAGACCGACATGCTCGCTCTATGGAGCGGCCTAGGCTACTATTCACGCGCCCGAAACCTGCAAAAGGCCGCAGGAGAGATGGTCGCAGCAGGAGGCTTCCCTCGCGACTACGCCTCCATCCGATCTCTCGCGGGGGTCGGCGACTACACCGCCTCCGCCGTCTCCAGCATAGCCTTCGGACTGCCGCATGCCGCCGTCGACGGCAATGTCCGCCGCGTGGTGACGCGCCTGACCGGCAGCGCCACAGCCGACGTTCCGGCCGAAGCCACGAGGTTGATGGATCGCCGCAACCCCGGCCAGTCCAACCAAGCCCTGATGGAACTCGGCGCACTGATCTGCCTCCCAGCCCGGCCCCTGTGCGCGGAGTGTCCGATCCAGGCGTCCTGCGAGGCCTTCCGCCAGGGAACCCAGGAATCCCTACCGCCGCCGCGAGTCAAACCCGCCACAGTCCGCAAAGAGCGGACCCTCCTCATCGTCCGCCGAAGGGGTCGCCTGCTCCTAGTCCCCAGCCCCCGCGTGAAGGGCTTTTGGGACCTCCCGGAACCCTTTGAAACAGCCAGACTTGGTGCCTCCGTGGGTTCGTTCGATCATTCGATCACCACCACCCGCTACCGCTTTGAAATCTGCGAAGCCCGGGCCTCCAAGATCCCTCCAGACGCCATCTGGTGGGACCTGAAATCGGGCATCAATTTGAGCACTGTGTCTAAGAAAGGGTTAGACGCCGCGGCGGTCGCCCCATAGGTCGACGTGCAGCCGAGCACTATAGCGGAACCCCTCTCGCTTGCACAGTTCCGCCAACCATCGGCCCCGTTCGTGGAGGGCGTCGGCGGAAATGCCTTCGGGCATCAGCAGCACCCGACTGCGATCGGCGCCGATTTCCGCGATCATGTGATGCACCTCAGGCAGATCCTCGGGAGCCGCGATCACGAACTTCAATTGATAGGGATACTCGCTTATCAACCGGCGCAGGACGTCCGGCTGATAGCGCAGTCTCTCGTGCTGGGCGGCATAACGCCCGCCTTCGCGCTCATGCGGAGTAGAGTTCGCCAGCTTCGGACTGATGCTCATCAGATCGCAGGCGACCGGCTGGTACACCGTACCCGCCGTCTCGATGGTGATCTGGCGGCCCGCTGCTCTGAGCCTCGCGGCCAGCTCGACGACCGTCGGGAAGAGCATCGGCTCGCCTCCCGTGATAACAACGTGCGCCGCTGCTGGATACTTCCCGACCTCGGTAGTGATCGCCTCCACCGTCATTTCCGGACCCTCGGGAGCCCACGATGTATAGGGCGTATCGCACCACACGCAGCGCAGATTGCAACCTGAGGTGCGCACGAACACACTCGGCACGCCTGTCAGGATGCCTTCTCCCTGAATCGAGTAGAAAATCTCGGCGATTCTCATGACACGTAGGGCAGGGGATCCGTCAGACCCGCCTCGCGAAAGCCCTTGCGACGCAGCAGGCACGAATCGCAGTGGCCGCAGGAGCGCCCCTGTTCATCCGGATCGTAGCAGCTATGCGTGCTCGCGAAGTCCACGCCAACCTCCACTGCCAGTTTCACGATACCAGCCTTATCCAGTTCCAGCAGGGGGGTGTGGACCTGCAGCTTCGTCCGCCCTTCCACACCTGTTTTAGTGGCCAGATTCGCCATCTTCTCGAACGCCGCGATGAACTCGGGGCGACAGTCCGGATAGCCCGAGTAGTCGATCGCATTCACTCCAATGAAAATGTCAGAGGATTCCAGAACCTCGGCCCAAGCCATCGCATAAGCCAGAAAGATCGTGTTGCGAGCCGGAACATAGGTGATCGGGATGCCCGCCGGAAGCGCCTCTGCGGACGAGTGCTTCGGCACGGCGATGTCGGCAGTCAACGCGCTACCACCAAAGGCTCGCAAATCGATGCGTGCAGTGCGATGCTCACGCACGCCAAAATGCCGAGCTACACGAGCCGCTGCGTCCAGTTCAATTCGGTGGCGCTGCCCGTAGTCGAACGACAGCGCGTAGCAGTCGAACCCCTCGCGCCGCGCTACGCCGAGAGACGTGGCCGAATCCAATCCTCCGCTGAGCAGGCATACGGCGTTCATGCTGAGAACATCATTGTGGCACAGTGTTATCATCGTCCGGACGGACAATCCTTATGAGCCAGCCGACCCCGAACAAGCATCGCCCCTTCGTTCCAGAGAACGTCACAATGACGGAATTCACGGTTCGGGCCGTGATGCTCGGCTTGTTTCTGTGCGTCATTTTGGGTGCGGCCAACGCCTACCTCGGATTGAAAGCAGGCGTAACGATTGCCGCCACCTATCCAGCGGCTGTGATCAGCATGGCCGTGCTCCGGATGCTCAAGGGCTCCATTCTGGAAGAAAACATCGCGCGTACCGCGGGCTCCATCGGTGAGTCGGTCGCCGCCGGAGCCGTGTTCACACTACCCGCGTTTGTGATCGCCGGCGCCTGGCCGACTTTCGACTTTGCGCATTCCTACTGGCAGTCGACGGCGATGATGGTGGTCGGCGGCATTCTGGGCGTGCTGTTCGTGTCGCTGGTTCGAAGAGTGATGGTGGAAGACCCGTCTCTCCCGTTCCCCGAGTCGGTCGCCGCCGCGGAGATTCACATGGCGGGACAGAGGGGTGCGGAAGCCGCGCGCTATTTATTCTGGAACATCGGTGTGGGGAGCGTGGTGCAGCTGCTGGGCGAGATGAAGCTGTACGCCATCGACCGCGATTTTACAGTTCGAGTAGGCCAGGTAGGGACCAGCGCGGTGCGACTGGGTCCCGCGGGCTCGACCAACCTTGTCCAGACTGGCGGGATCTCGACTATCGGAGCTCCAACCGTCAGCCCCGCCTATCTCGGCGTCGGCTACGTGATCGGACCCACTCTTGCCGCCTTGCAGTTTTCCGGAGCTCTTCTCGCCTGGGGCGTGATGGTTCCGCTGTTCATGTACTTATTGGGTCCGCGGATAAAAGAGTTCCTGCCTCCGGGAGCCGGTGATGGCGACTGGGCGGGGCAAGTGGCAGCGGTATGGCGCTACATCGTACGGCCGATTGCCGTCGGCGGGATGCTGGTGGGCGCGGCATACACGCTGTTCCGCATGGGAAGCAAGCTCACCTCCAGCTTGGGGCGGGCGTTCTCAGAAGTTCGGCATGGAGTGGCGCCTCTCGAAACCATGGCCCGCACGGAGCGCTATATGGGATCGAAGACTGTACTGTCCTTGATCGGCGTCGTGTTCTTGTTCATGCTGGCGCTGTACGTGTATATCTCGGGAAATGTCGCGGCGGGAGCAGTGGCCGCCGTGGTGATGTTGGTGGTCGGGTTCGTGTTCTCTACAGTGTCCGGAAACCTGGTGGGCATGATCGGATCGTCTAATAATCCCATCTCCGGATTGACGCTTTCCACGCTCATTATCGCTGCGCTGCTGATGGTCGCTTTAGGTGTGCGGGGACCGGAGGGCGTCGCCGTGGTTCTGGGAGTTGCCGCGGTGGTTTGTGTTTCGGCCGCAGTCGCGGGCGAACTCTTACAGGACTTTAAGGCAGGCTACATCCTGGGCGGCACTCCACGGTCGATTCAGATTGTCGAGCTGATTTCGGTAGTGCTGGCGAGCCTGGTAATGTGGTTCCCGCTGTACATCCTGAACGCCGACAACATTAATCGGCATGGAACCGGCTTCGGGGATAAGGCGCTTGCGGCGCCGCAGGCCGGATTGATGGCGGTGCTGGCCCAAGGCATCGTCGGCGGCGATATGCCGTGGCCCCTAGTCGTCACCGGGGCGTTCTTCGGAATCGCACTGGTTTTGCTGAAAGTTCGGAGTCCCATGCTGGTCAGCGTAGGTATGTATCTGCCATTTTCCACCTGCTTCGCGATCTTCGTCGGTGGCATGGTACGCGGCGTTTCGGACTACCTCAGCAAGCGTGCCGGACACAATGAGGCGCAGCGTGCGCGCGTCGATAGCGTCGGCATCCTGATCGCCAGCGGCATGATTGCGGGGGAAGCTCTGACAGGTATTATCGTGGCAGCGTTTCGATTCTATGACCGGTCTTTGCCGAATTTCTTTGATGAGCCGACTTACATTGTGGGCTTCATTGTGCTGATGATTCTCGGTGGCATCATCATCAAGCTGCCGCAATCGAAAGCTGGGCGTCCCGAAGATCCAGCTCCGCCGGCAGCCATTATGTAGCCTGCTACAGTAATATATTGTCACGACTTAGTGTCTCAGGCGACTCCGCCACCCCTGGCGCACAATGGACCCAGCTCTACCTCGGTCTGGGATTCACCACGCTTGCCACGCTGATTCTGGAACTGGCTCTCACGCGCCTTTTCTCAGTAGTATTCTTCTACCATTTCGCTTTTCTGGCGATTTCCCTGGCGCTCTTCGGGCTGGGCGCAGGCGGTGTATTTTCGTACGTCATCGCGCGACGTGCCGGGAATCTTTCATCCGAGCTCGGGCGCCTCTCCTTCCTGAACGCGATTAGCGTCGTGTTGCTGCTCTGGTTCATCCTGTCGCGCCACGGGGCAATGACGCTGACAACCCTGGCTACCGTTTATGCCGCGAGCGCCGTGCCGTTCTTCTTCGCCGGCACCGTCGTCTCCCTGGCGATCAGCGATGCTGTCGAGCGCATTGATCGAGCGTACTTCTTCGACCTGACCGGCGCCGCCGCGGGCTGCCTAGTGCTGATTCCGTTTCTCGACTGGTTCGGCGGTCCCAACACCGTTATCGCCGCGGGGGTTCTATACGGGGTTTCGGCCGCCTTCTGGTTCAACCGGGCGGGGGAAGGAAATCTGCGCGCGCTGGCCGTGTTGGTGGCTTTGCTACTGGTCATGCTGATGGTGGTGAACGGAGCGAATCGCATCTTCGATGTCCGCTGGGCCAAGGGTCAACGCATCCCCGTGGAGCGCTTCTCGAAGTGGAACAGTTTTTCCCGTGTGGCCGTCTCAAGGT
>Ga0207686_10001885_pt1 | contig 11619 bp, 9 predicted proteins | sample KBSM24metaG_FD_184396 | JGI IMG/M metagenome (GOLD analysis project Ga0207686, IMG submission 184396) | Miscanthus rhizosphere microbial communities from Kellogg Biological Station, Michigan, USA - KBS M2-4 metaG (SPAdes) (version 2) | ecosystem: Host-associated > Plants > Roots > Rhizosphere >...
CCAGAGCGACGCGCCGAGCCCGGACAAGTTCGCCTACACCTTCGAGCACGTCTCGCAGTGCGTGGAATCGCTCGTCGACGGCCTGGGCGTCAAGTCCTACGGGCTCTACATGCAGGATTTCGGCGTCCCGGTGGGGATGAGGATGGTGATGCGCCATCCCGGGCGCGCGCGGGCGCTGATCGTGCAGAACGGCATCATCTCGCCCGCCAAGGACGAGAGCGACAACTGGCTGCTGCCCTTCTTCAGGGACCGTGACGCCGCGGCCGAGAAGCGCCTTCGCAACAGCTACACGTCGGCCAACATCACGCGCAAGTACTACGAGCTGGGTGCTTCCGACCTCTCCCGCATCTCACCCGACAACTGGATCGCGGACCAGTACGTGCTCGACCAGCCGGGCGTGCGCGATGCGCGTGTCGAGCTCATGTACGACTACCGCAACAACATCATGGCGTGGCCGTCGTGGCGTGCGTACCTGCGCGAGAAGAAGCCGCCGACCCTGGTCGTGTGGGGCCGGCAGGATCCGATCTTCCCCGAGGAGCATGCGATGACGTACCTGGAAGAGCACCCGGGCGCGGAGGTGCACCTCGTCACCGGCGGGCACTTCATGCTGGAGGAGCGCGCCGGGCTCGTGGCCGAGCTCATCCGCGACTTCTGGCGCCGCGTCCCGCCCTAGTCGATCTCGTCCTGCAGGAACTGCAGCACCGCGACCTCGTCGCGGCGCAGGGCGGCGATCTTGTGGCGCCTCACGTGGTGGCGCATCGCCTCGGAAGGCAGCGGAACGGTGCGGCCCATCCGGTACGCCTCGATCAACGCCGGGTGGACGTAGTACTTGCGGCAGACCGCGCGCGTGTTGCCGAGGCGCTGGCAGACGGTGTCGATGGCGCCGATGATGTTGCGGTCGGTCTCGGTGCGCGTTGCTCCCGTGCCCATGGAGGCCAGCGCGACCGCCGCATGCATCGTGCCGCCCCACGTGCGGAAGTCCTTCGCAGTCACGTCGCGGCCGGTGATCTCGCGCAGGCGCTCGTTCACGTCGTCCGAGGTGATGGCCTGGCGCTTTCCGGCGGCGTCGACGAACTGGAAGATCTCCTGTCCGGGCAGCTCCTGGCAGCGCTGGATGATGCGCGCGAGGCGCTTGTCGGTGATCGAGACGTTGTGCTCGACGCCGCTCTTGCCGCGGAAGCTGAAGGAGAGCGAGTTGCCGCTCACGCGAACGTGGCGGCGGCGCAGCGTCGTGAGGCCGTACGACTTGTTCTCGCGCGCGTACTCGTCGTTGCCCACGCGGATGAGCGTGCGGTCGAGCAGGCGGATCACGGTCGCCAGGATCTGGTTGCGGTCGAGGGTGTCGCCGCGCAGGTCGCGCTCGATGCGCTCGCGCAGCGCCGGCAGGATCTCGCTGAACTCGAGCATGTGCCGGAACTTCGAGCGGTCGCGCGCCTCGCGGTAGGACGTGTGGTAGCGGTACTGCTTGCGCCCCCGCGCGTCGCGGGCCGTCGCCTGGATGTGGCCGTCGGGATCGGGGCAGATCCACACCTCGGTCCACGCCGGCGGGATGGCGAGCGAGTTGAGGCGCTTGCGCTTGTCGGTGTCGCGGATGCGCGCGCCGTTGGGCGCGAAGTACACCCAGCCGCTGCCCGCGCGCCGCCGGCTGATGCCGGCGAAGCCGTCGGTCACGTACTTGAGGCCCGCGCGAACCGCGGCGCGGCGGTGCTCCTGCGTTCGCTGCGTCCCCATGCTCCCCTCCCGGAACCTCGAGACCGGAGAAAGGATAAGCCCGGAAGCCTCAGCTGGCGAGTGCGGCGTCGATCGCGGCGCGGACCCCCGAGAGCTGGCCCAGGCCATCGGCCTGGAAGGTGATCTTGCCGGTGCGGTCCCGCACGGCGATGAACGGGCGCGAGAACGAGTCGGAGAGGGTCACGCCCTGGCTGGAGAAGGCCCGCGCGAGGTTGCCCGCGGGCCACGGCCGCAGCGCGACCGCCGCGAACGGCGCCCGTGTCTGCGCGAGGTATTCCGGAAGCCCCGGCTGGTCCTCGAGGTTGTCGACGGAGAAGGCCTTCCACTGCACGCGGCCCTCGGTATCGCGCGCCATGGCGGAGAGCTCGGGCATGACCTGCCTGCACAGGGGACACTGGGACGAATACAGGACCAGCACGGTGACCGATCCCCTGGACTCGCCGAAGCTGCGCGCGGCGCCGTCCACGTCCGTCAACCCGAGGCCGCCCGCGGCGGCGTCGAGCACCTCGCTCCTGATCTCGGTCATCTTCTTCTGCGTGACGCCCGTCGCGCACGGCGAATCCTGGTACGCGACCTTGCCGTCGGCGCCGGTGCACTTGAACAACTGCGCGGAGGCCGTCGTGCAGGACACGGCGACGGCGAGGGAGATGAAAAGGCGCAGGGCGGGCGTCATGCCCGCGATTGTCGCACCCCCGCGCGCGACGCCGCTACTCGATCAGGCGGTACTTCATCGCGTAGTGCACCAGGTCCACGTTCGTGTGCAGTCCCAGCTTCTTGAGGATGCGGCCGCGATAGGTGCTCACCGTCGAGGGCGACAGGCGCATCTCCTCGGCGATCTGGTGCAGCGTCCTGCCGGAGGCGAGCAGCCACATGACGCGGTACTCGCGATCGGAGAGGCGCTCGTGCGGCGGGCGCTCCTGCTCGGGCGTGAGGCGCAGCGCCAGCTTCTCGGCGAGCGTGGAGCTGATGTAGCGGCCGCCCGAGGCGACCTTCTTCACCGCCGCGGTGAGCTCCTCGCCGGCGCTCTCCTTGGTGATGTACCCGGCGGCGCCCGCCTTGAGGGCGCGAAGCCCGTGCGGGTCCTCCGGGTAGATCGACATGATGAGCACCGGCTTGTCCGGATAGTCGTGCTTCACGTCGGAGAGGAGCTCGACGCCGCCGCGACCGGGCATGGAGTAGTCCAGGACGGCCACGTCCCAGTCCACCTTGTGCGCCATGTCGAACGCCTCGTCGCCGTCGCGGGCTTCGCCCACCACGTCGACCTCGGGGTCGTTGCTCAACATCATCTTGAGTCCCTGGCGCACGACCGGGTGGTCGTCCGCGATCAGGACCCTCACGGGTTGGCCGTTACGGCCGTGTACTGGGGAGGTAGCGAAGCTCATGCGTGGAATACCGTTTGTTGTTGGGCGAGGTGCGGGATGCTCACGGAGACGGAGGTCCCCTTCCCTTCCTGGCCCTTCACATCGATCGATCCGCCAAAGGCGAGTACCCTCTCGCGGAGCCCCAGGAAGCCGAGCGACTTCGGGCTTTCGAATTCCTGGTCCTGTATCCCACGGCCGTTATCTTCGACCTTGAGCGTGAGCAGTTCCGAGTCCGCCAGTCGCACCCCCACCTTGGTCGCGTTGGCATGCCGCGCGACGTTGGTGAGCAGCTCCTGAAAAATGCGGAATAGCGCCGTGGATCGGTCCTTGTCTGGATCTGTGAACCCCGGTGCGACCTCGACCACGCAGCGAATCCCCGTGCGCCGGGAGAACTCGCGCGCCTGCCATTCGATGGCGGCGGAAAGCCCGATCTCGTCGAGCACCTCCGGCCGCAGCCCCGATGCGATGCGCCGCACCGAGTTGATGATCCGGTCGATCTGCTGCGAGAGGCCCTGGGTCCCCTCGGTGATCGACTTGCCTTCCGCGCAGCTCTTCGCCAGCGTGTTGATGTCGAACTTGAGGCCGGTGAGCGCCTGGCCCAGCTCGTCGTGGATCTCGCGCGCGATGTGGATGCGCTCCTCCTCCCGCACCGACTGCAGGTGGGCGGCGAGTGCCCGCAGGTTCTCCTCGGAGGTGCGCAGGCGCTGCTCGGTGAGCTCGCGCTCGGCGAGCTCCGCCGAGAGGATGCGGTTCATGTCGTGCAGGCCGATGAAGACCGAGAGCTTCGAACGCAGCACCTCGGGGGCGGCGGGCTTCTCGATGTAGTCCACGGCGCCCGCGCGGTAGCTGCGCGACATGGTCTCCAGGTCCTCGCGCGCCGAGGTGAGGAAGATGATGGGCGTGCGCCGCGAGCGCGCGCTCTCGCGCATCATGCGCGCGGTGGTGAAGCCGTCGAGCCCGGGCATGCGCACGTCCATCAGGATCGCGGCGAAGTCCTCGTCCTGGACGCGCCGCAACGCCTCCTCGCCCGAGGCCGCGGTCACCAGCCGCGCGCCGATCGTCCGGAGGGATTCCTCCATGGCCATGCGCATCGCCGGGTCGTCGTCCACGATGAGGATGCCCGCCTGGAGGTGGCCGCCGTGGCTCATTGCGCCAGCGCCAGGATCGAGTAGCCGCCGAGCCAGCGTGCGGCGGCGTCGGGCGCGGTGCGGTAGAGCGCGTTGCGCGGCAGCTTCATGAGCCGCGTCTTCCATCCCGGGTTGCCGAGCTCCGTGGCCCCGGAGGTGTAGAACCAGTCGACCACGCGGTGGCCGGTGTCCTCGAGGAGCGCCAGCGCCGTGTCGCGCGTGAAGTAGTGGATATGCCCCGCCGACTTTCGCATCGACATGAGCTTGCCGGGCCGCGCGAGGGAGAGCACCGAGAGGTCGAGCGGGATGTGGTAGATCTTGTAGCGCGCGCGCGTGCGCAATCCACGCACGAAGGCGAAGCAATCCTCGACGTGCTCGAACACGTCGATCGCGAGCGCGAGGTCGTGGTGCTCCTGCGTCTGCAGGTAATCGCCGAGGCGGAACTCGAGGTGGCGGTCGCCCTTGTCGGAGCACAGCGTGTACGCGTTCGGCGACACGTCGTAGCCGGTGAAGCGCGTGCCCTTCGCCAGCCGATGGGACAGGTGCACCAGCACCTCGCCCGAGCCGCAGCCGACCTCCACGATCGTCGGGGGCCGCATTTGATGCCGCTCGAGCATGCGCGCGATGTGGCCCGCCTTCCACGCGGCGTCGTCCGCGTGCCAGTCCGGGTTGTTGCGCAGATACGTGCCGTCGCTGTAGATCGTTGCGTCCATTCGTCCCGCCTCGTTGCGCCGGCCAATGCCGCCGCGGCACGACCAGTGTAGAAACCGACCTTTGCAACACATTCGTAGTCCGTTACGTGACGCTAGTCCTAGAGGACTACTGTCGGATTCTTCCTACGCCGGGGCCGATTCATGAAAAAGGGGCCCGAAGGCCCCCTTTTCCCGTCGTGGCTTGCGGGCCGGTGATCAGCCGCCCCTCACCGCGATGGTGATCGCCGGGTTGGGCGAGCTGAGCGAATACGTGACCGTTCCCGTCTTCGAGCCGCCGGCGCTCGGGATGTAGTAGATCGTCACCGTGCAGCTGCCGCCCGCGGCGAGCGTCCCGCAGGTGCTCACCTGCCGGAAATCCACGCTCGAGACCGCCGCGCCCAGGAACGAGACGGCGCTCGCGGTGTTGTTCTTGAAGGTCACGCGCTGGGACGACTGCAGGGTCCCGAACGTGAGCGACGTCGTGCTCGCCGTCACGCCGGTGCCCGACGGGCTCGAGGGCGGGGTCGTGGTCGGAGGAGGCGTCGTCGTCGCGGGCGGCGTCGCGCCGCCGCCGGCCACGCCGATCGCGAGCGCGCTGCCGGCGCTCGACGGCACCGAGACGGTCGCGGTGTTCGAGCCGGACGCCGAGGGCATGTACGTCACGGAAATCATGCACGTGCCGCCCGCGGCGACGGTCGTGCAAGCCGACTTCACCATGAAGCGCGCGCTGCTCGACGCAACCGACCCGACCGTCACGGTGGACGACGTCTTGTTGGTGAGCCTCACCGCCTGCGTCTGGCTGTAGGTGGGGAACGTGAGGCTGTACTTGTCCGCCGTGAGGCCGGAACCGGTCGTTGCCGGCGGCGTGGTGGTCGGCGGCGGCATCGTGGCCGGAGCGCCGCCCACGGCCGAGCCGCTCGAGGCGGCCACGCCGAAGCGCATGGCGGAGGTGCCCGACTGGTGCGCGCCCACGTCCGGGGCCGGGACGCCGTCGTTGAAGTTCGCGATCTTCGCGCCCTTGCCGTAGCCGGGGCTGGTCGAGGCGAGTTGGTACATGCCGCCCGACTCGCTCTGCCAGCCGCTGCCCGCGGCATACACCGGCGTGCCGAGGATCCCGTTGGTGTAGGTGGCCTCGCCGGGGCCGCCGTTGTACATGTCGTTGGCGAACTTGTTGTTCACGCCCACCTGGTACATGGCGCCGTTCGGCTTCCACAGGTGGTAGATGTTGTTCATCGACACCGTGTTGTTGACGAGCTGCGTCGAGCCCGTGCCGCCCACGCCCGCGCCGCCGCCCAGGCCGTACTGCGCGCCCGATTGCGTCGCCTGCAGCATCGTGTTGTGGATCAGGTACCGGCGCCCGTCGCCGAGGCTCGCGTCGGAGCCCGACTTGAAGAACGGCTGGCGATCGTCCTGGTCGGGGCTCGAGAGCTTGTCGTAGAACTGGTTGCGGTTGAAGACGTTGCGGAAGATGTACACCGGGCCCACGGAGGTCACGGTGGTCGCGATGCCGGTCGCCGTGCGGTCGAGGTAGTTGCCCCAGATGCGCACGTTCTCGTTGCCGCCCTCGGACTCGATGCCGTCGTCCCAGGTGGAGCTGATCTTGTTGCCGTAGATGTCGCTGTCGGAGTTCGGGAAGCCGGTCCTGGAGAAGTTGTCCTCGCCGCCCATGCCGTCGTTGAAGCGGTTGCCGGTGGTCGAGTAGATCTCGTTGTGGCGGATCACGTGGTTGCCGCCGCAGTACGAGAAGGTGATGCCCTGCGGGCCCGCCGGGTGGCCGTCGGTCCAGCTGTTGGCGCTGTAGCGCGGGTCGTGGATCTTGTTGCGCTGGATGGTGACGCGGACGAGCTCCTCGTTCACGCAGACGGCCCGGATGCCCGAATCCATGTCGGCGCCCCACTTGCCGTCGCGCGTGCGGCCCCAGCCGCTGATGTCGTTGTCCTCGATGATGACGTCGTGGACGTCCTTCGAGATGCGGATCGCGTCCTGGATCGCGCCCTTGAGCACCAGGCCGCGCACGATCACGTACGAGGCGTTGATGGTCACGTTGGAGTTGCTGCCGTTGCCCGCGTCGAGCGTGGCGCCCTTGCCGTCGTAGACGACGTAGCCGGCCGCGCTGCCGCCCTCGGCCACGTTGAACGTGCCCGAGCCGGCGCTGATCGCGATGGTCTTGGCGACCGGAACCTGGTTCGCCCACGTCTTGAACGTGAGCGCGCGCGAGGCGGCCTGGCCCGGGAGGTTGAGCTGCACTTCGTACGACGTGTTCGGCGCGAGGCCCACGATCGAGCCGCGGCATTGGCCGTCGCGCGCGTCGTACCACATGGGCAGGGCCGAGGCCCAGCTCGAGGTGCCGGCGACGCGATACTGCACTTCGCAGCCCGCGGTGCCGCCGGGGCTTTGCCAATAGAGGCCCACGGACTCGTAGGTCGGGATCGCGATGGTGTTCGTCGCGGAGAGCGTCTGCGCGCGAACGTTGTTCGCATAGAACGCGGTGCCGATCAGCAGCGCGGATAGCGACAGCGCGAGCGTGCGAGCGCGCTTGAAGGATCGGGTACGGGCGCCGGTGCTGCGAGGGTCATGTCGTTGCATGGCTCTGTCCAGTTGTAGGATTCGCCCTACTGCTAGCCAGAGCCGTGCCAAGACGTAAAACGTCTTTTACTTCATGAGCTTGAGACCGTTTTGGACCCTAGTCTGATCGGCCCCCTGTAGTGGATTCTTCGACGCGATGTAGGTGACCGCGAATTTTGTTGTAGCTCGCGGGAAATCGACTACGCGCGTGTAGCCGAATCACGACAACGCGTCGAAAAACGGTGACGCGATGCGTCAGCCGCGTGCTACAGCGCGGATTTCAGGGGGTCAACGGGAGGAAAACGTCACCGTGGGGCGACAGCGGCCCGAGGGCGCGTCGCACCGAGGGGCGCGACCACGTCGTAGGCCGCGAGGAGCTTCGGCACCTCGTAGCGCCACTCGAGCTCGTTCTCCACGCGCCGGCGGCCGTACTCGCCCATCGCCGCGCGGCGCGCGGGATCGTCGAGGAGCTCGTCGATCCTCGCCGCCAGGCTCACCGGGCTGTTCTTCTCCGCGTAAAGCGACGCATCCCGGGCCGAGAAGCGGCCCTCGGCGAGGTCGAACTGCACGATGGGCTTGCCGAGCGCCATGTACTCCATGATCTTGTTCATGGTGGACTTGTCGTTCATGTCGTTCGCCACGTCGGGATTCACGCAGACGTCGGCGGTGTTGAGCATCGCCAGCATCTCCGCGTCGGGCACGCGCCCCGTGAAGGTCACGTGGTCCGCGATGCCGAGCTCCCTCGCGAGCGCCTTCATCTCCTCCAGCGACGTGCCGCCGCCCACCAGGCCGAAGTGCACGTCCTGCCTTCCCATGTCGCGGATGAGGATGCGCGCGGCCCGGAGCAGCAGGTCGATGCCCTCCTGGCGTCCCATCACGCCCACGTAGCCCACGAGGTAGCGCCGGCCGCGCTTGAGGTGCGCCAGCGGCGAATGGACCTTCATGCGCTCGAGGCTCGGGCCGCTGCGCACCACGAAGACGCGGTCGGGATCCATTCCGCCACGCTCGATGGCGATGCGCTTGTACGACTCGTTGGTGGCGATCGAGACATCGGCGGTGCGGAACGTCCAGCGCTCCAGCGCCACCATCAGCTTCCAGAAGAAGTCGCGGCGCCCGAACTTCGCCTCGTAGAGCTCGGGGTTGATGTCGTGGTGGTCGAAGACGAACTTCTTGCCGAGGAGCTTGAAGAAGCCGCCGATGAGGAAGAAGAGGTCCGGCGGATTGCACGCATGGATCACGTCGAAGCCGCGCGTGAAGAGCACGCGCCAGCAGAGGAGGAACGTCCAGAAGAGCGCCGCGCCGTACTCGATGGCGTAGCCCTTCGCGCCCTCGGCCTCCATCGGGAGGTTGTAGCGGTAGATGGCGATGCCCGAGATCTCCTCGAACTTCTCCTCGTAGCCCTTCCCCGTGGGGCAGATGATCGACACGCCGTAGCCCGCGTCGCGCAGCGCGTTGGCCTCCTGCCACACGCGCCGATCGAATGGGCTGGGAAGATTCTCGACCAGGATGAGGACTCTCTTCATGTCTTGATCGCTGCGACCCGCAATCCCAGCAGCGCCTTCAGCACCTGCGTGTCCGCAAGGCGCCGGCGAACCCGCACCGGCAGCCGCTCGAGCGTCCACTCGAACGCCTCCAGCAGCGCGCACGGCACGCGGAAGAAATGGCCGCGCGCCCCGACGTAGGCGTGCATGGCGCCGAACCCGGCGCGCGCGAAGACCTCGCGCATGTCGCGCAACGTGTATTCGCGCAGGTGGAAGCCGCGGGCCTCGTCCTCGAAGAACGCCGAGATGTCGCTCGGCCCGTAGAGCTTGTTCGGCGTGATGCAGACGTACACGCCGCCGGGCTTCAGCGCCCGGTGCACGTTCGCGAGCTGCTCCGACGCGTCGTCCGGGTGGAGATGCTCCATCAGCTGGTCGCTGAAGGCCACGTCCACGCTGCCCGCGGGAACGTCGATGGCGCGCCCGTCGGTCATCACGTAGCGGACGTTGGCGGGAAGCTCGGCCTGCGCCTGGGGGCTGATGTCGACCGCGTGCACGCGCTCCGCGCTGGCGGCCACGCGCGCGGAGAGCGCGCAGTCGCCCGCGCCGATCTCCAGGAAATGGCAGCCCCGGCGCAGGTACGGCGCGAGCTGTGCCAGGTTCCACGCGACGTTGCGGTCGCGGTAGGCGGTGTTGGCGGCGCGCTGCGCGAGGCGCGGGTGGTCGGGGACGCGGCGGAAGAGCTCCTCGTACATGGTCGCGAAGAGCGCGCGGCGCTCCTCGGGCGTGGCCGCGGCGCGCACGCGGTCGGCGAGCTCGCGCTCGACGGCGTAATGCTCCCGCAGCCGCTCGGGGCTGCGGGGGTCATTGCGCTTGCGCGGGATGAAGGCGAGCCGGGCCGCCTGGGCGTGCACGGGCCGCCTACCAGCAGATGCCGTCGTAGACGCCCTCGACACTCCGGGTGTCGGAGATGCGCACCAGGTCGACGATCGACTGGCCGGGGCCCAGCAGCTTCGGCACCTCGCGGAATTCCGCCGATCCGTTGCCGATCACGATGGTGCCGGCGTGGTCGAGCACGTCCTGGATGTCGTCGACCATCAGCTTCGAGATGTGGGGGATCTGGTTGAGGATGTACTCGCGGTTGGCGCCGTGGATCGAGGCGATCTTCACGTTGGCGTCGTAGACGCGCAGGTCGTAGCCCTTGCCGATGAGCCGCTCGGCGAGCTCCACGATCGGGCTCTCGCGCAGGTCGTCGGTGCCGGCCTTGAACGAGAAGCCGAGGATGCCGACCTTCTTCGAGCCCTTGTCGATCACGGCCTGGATGCCGCGCTCGATCTGCACCTGGTTCGAGGGCAGGATCGCGTTGATGATGGGCACCTGCACGTCCATCGTCTTCGCCTTGTACGAAAGCGCGCGCACGTCCTTCGGCAGGCACGAGCCCCCGAACGCGAATCCCGGCTTGAGGTAGTACGGCGAGAGGTTGAGCTTGGTGTCCTGGCAGAAGATGTCCATCAGCTTGTGGCTGTCCAGGCCCAGGGCCTTGCAGATATTGCCGATCTCGTTGGCGAACGCGACCTTGAGCGCGTGCCAGGTGTTGTCGGCGTACTTCACCATCTCGGCGGTCTCGTAATCGGTGCGGATCATCGGGCCCGGCAGGTGGCCGTAGAGCTTCTGCAGCACGTCGCCGCTGGCGGCGTCGACCTGGCCGATCACCGTCTTGGGCGGATGGAAGTAGTCGTACACCGCCGTGCCTTCGCGCAGGAATTCCGGGTTGATGCACAGGCCGAAGTCCTGCCCCGCCTTGAGGCCCGAGGCCGACTCGAGCGCCGGGATCACCGTGCCGCGCATCGTGCCGGGCAGCATCGTGCTGCGGATCACGACGGTGTGGCCCGGGTGGTCGCGCAGGCCCACGCCGATCTGCTCGCACACGCGCTTCACGTACTTGAGGTCGATGTGGCCGTTGCCCATGCTGGGCGTGCCGACGCAGACGAGCGACAGGTCGGTGTGGCGCACGGCCTCCTGCACCTCGGTGGTGGCGCGCAGCCGCCCCGCGGCGACTGCGCGGGCGATCATGTCGCCGATGTCCTTCTCGATGATCGGGGTCTTGCCCTGGTTGATCAGGTCGACCTTGGACTGCTGGGGATCGACGCCGATGACCTCGTGGCCCTCCTCGGCGAGGCAGCCGGCGGAAACGGCGCCGACGTAGCCGAGGCCCATGATGCTGATCTTCATGAATTGCGCTCCGGGAGAATCGAGAAAGTTCGGGGTTGCCCTAGGATGGCGCCGACAATTGACCCGCTAGAGATACGCGGGACCCGCGGTGCTAGTCCGTTTGGCGTACGCGGCGTACCGGGCCCACAGCGACTCGATGCGAGGAAGGACCGCACCGACGGAAAAGGCTTCCGAGACGCGGCGGCGGGCCGCCAGGCCCATGGCCGTGCGCCGCGAAGGGTCTTCGAGCAATCGGGCGACCGCGTCGGCGATCGAGGCCGGATCCCCCGGCGCGACGAGCCATCCCTCGCGCCCGTCGGTGACCACTTCGGGGATTCCGCCCACGCGCGTCGCCACGACCGGCAGCCCCGACGCCATCGCCTCGAGCAATGCCATGGGCAGCGCCTCGACGTGCGAAGGGAGCACGAAGACCGACGCCGACTGCAGCAGCGCG
>Ga0207686_10001890_pt1 | contig 11602 bp, 13 predicted proteins | sample KBSM24metaG_FD_184396 | JGI IMG/M metagenome (GOLD analysis project Ga0207686, IMG submission 184396) | Miscanthus rhizosphere microbial communities from Kellogg Biological Station, Michigan, USA - KBS M2-4 metaG (SPAdes) (version 2) | ecosystem: Host-associated > Plants > Roots > Rhizosphere >...
AATACCTCGATCACCCAAAATTTGATCCACACGGTGATCCTATACCCGATACAAATGGGAAAATGGAAACAGGAAAACAAATAAGCTTACAAGAATTGCCTCTTAATAAAACGGCCAGGATCTGCTTTATCGCCAATCAATCCGGGTTATTACTGGAACATTTAAATGAAAAAAAAATAAATATAGGCGCTTCGATCGTTGTAAAAAGAAAATTCAATTATGACGATTCGCTGGAAATTAAATTAGACAATAAGCTGCTGACCATAAGTGATCAGCTGGCTAAAAATATTTTTGTAAAACATGGATAGTTTGCATAATTACCCTTCACTAAGCGAGGTGCACCAATCGGTAGACACAACCAGTACAAGAAGACCAGGTTGGAGAAAAATACTTTCGTTTTTCGGTCCTGCCTATCTTGTTAGCGTTGGTTATATGGATCCGGGTAACTGGGCTACTGATCTTGCAGGTGGCAGCCAGTTTGGTTATAAACTTATCTGGGTGTTATTGATGAGTAACTTGATGGCTTTATTATTACAAAGCTTATCGGCAAGATTGGGGATAGTGAGAGGAAGAGACTTGGCACAAGCCAGTCGTGAAACATATCCACGCTATATCAATTACGCATTGTATGTTTTAGCAGAGATCGCAATTGCCGCATGTGATCTTGCGGAAATACTTGGAATGGCAATTGGATTACAATTACTCACTGGCCTACCACTTATCTGGGGTGTGTTAATTACTGTGCTTGATACATTTCTTTTTTTATACTTGCAGCGTCTTGGCATTCGCAAAATGGAAGCCTTTATCATTGCACTTATTGCTGTCATTGGCATTTCATTTCTTATTGAAATAATTTTAGTCAAACCTCAATTAAGCGAAGTAGTGACAGGCTTTGTTCCTGCTATACCAAATGATACGGCACTATATATAGCAATTGGAATTATCGGCGCCACCGTAATGCCGCATAATTTGTATTTACATTCTGCATTAGTACAAACAAGAAAAATAAAACGGGATGATACGGGCATAAAAAAAGCATTGAAGCTAAATCTTATTGATAGCACTATTGCTTTAAATCTAGCCTTTTTTGTTAACGCTGCAATACTTGTATTAGCCGCCACAGCTTTTTTTAAAACAGGTCGAACAGATGTCGCCGAAATCAAAGTGGCGCATGAACTACTACCCTCTTTCCTGGGAACCAAATTTGCACCGATACTTTTTGCTATTGCGTTAATAGCATCGGGACAAAGTTCAACTATCACCGGAACACTCGCCGGGCAAATAGTAATGGAAGGTTATTTGCAATTGCGTATTGCGCCTTGGGTAAGAAGATTAATGACAAGGCTTATCGCAATAATCCCTGCTGTCATTGTCATTTTAATAAACGGAGAAGATAATATCGATAGCCTGCTGGTTTTTAGCCAGGTGATACTGAGTTTGCAACTTGGTTTTGCTATCATTCCCCTGATCCATTTTACAAGTGATAAAAAGACAATGGGGAAATATGCAATTAAGCCATTGGTGGTAGTGCTTGCATCTTTAATTGCTGCTATTCTTGTTTATTTAAATATCAGAATGGTGGTGGAACAGGCGACTAACTATTTTGCAACTTCCGACAATATCTTCTTGAAAGCATTGATCATTATTGCCGGAATATTTTTTGTAGGGCTTCTTGTTATTGCAACAATTTACCCTTTGCGCAAACGAAAAACAAAAGCTGTTATACAACAAATTCATGCAGAGTCGGGAAGCATAGAATATGCATCAATACCTTCTTATAACAAAATTGCTATTGCAATTGACTTCAGTGTTAATGACACTAAGCTAATTGCCCATGCGATAGGACAAGCCAATAAAAAGACATCATTTGTTTTAATACATGTAGTAGAAAGCGTTTCTGCAAGCATTTATGGAAAAGAAAGTGATGATCTTGAAACAAGAACAGATCAGCAAAAGCTGGATGAATATGTCTCTCAATTAATCTCCCATGGATTTGTTGCCGAAGGCAGGCTTGGTTTCAAAAACCGCTCAAAAGAAATTGTTCGCATTGTAAAAGAATCAAAAGCTGATATGCTGGTGATCGGTGCACATGGACATACGGGTCTTAAGGATCTTATTTATGGTGAAACAACCGATGCGGTAAGACATGAATTATCGATCCCTGTTTTAATAGTAAATCTTTAATAAAGGTTTTTCCAAATCGAAACCCGGTGATTAACTATAGAAAATATTTTGTCGCAGCTATTAAGAAAAATTTTCCTGGTCATTCAGATGCTATAATTACTAAAACGGATGTCCATTACAAAATAATTTCGGCAGATACCAGTTTTGCAGCAAGGTCAGCGAACCCAATTGATAAGCGACTTGATTTTTCTACTTATTTTTTAGCCCTTATAAAAACACTGGATGAGCAGGGCGAAAAATTTGAAACAACAAGAAAAATCTGTCTTGAGATAGTTATTGAATATGTCAGGCCAAAAAATAAACTTCAGCAATTACTAAAAAAACTTCCCGTTAAATTGATCAACACAAAACTTGCAACATTCTTTTTCAAAGCATTTAATGAAAGAGTAAGTAAAAACTCAAACCCGGGTGGATTTATTGCCAATATTATAACTGATAAAAAAGAAACGCTTGGGCTCGGTTATGGGGTTGATATCCTGGAATGTGGCATTTGCAAACTTTTTAAGAAACACAATTATCAAAAGTATTCTTCGATCCTTTGCGAAGTTGATCATATAACTTCTGACCTTGCCGGGCTTAAATTGGTAAGAAATGGAACGATCGCATTGGGTGCACAAAAATGCGACTTCAGATGGGAAAGAAAAATTTAATTCTGGTGAACGACTATTTTCTTTGAATGATCTTTTACCAGGTGTTTGAAACGACTGAATGTTTCGGGTTTGATATTAAGATATGAAGCAAGATATTTCTGCGGCACCCGCTGCATTAATTCAGGATGCCTGGTTACAAAACTTATAAACCTTTCTCGTGGTGAAAGCTTAACAAGCTGACTTTGCCATTTATCTTTAAGAACCATCGTAGCAGTAATAACAAGCCTTCCCAACCGCTGCATTTTTTCCGATGATGAATACATTTTTTCAAGACATTCATAAGTAATAGAACTTAGTTCAGTGGGTTCTATTGTTTCAATAGAATACTCTGAAGGGATGCGGCTATGAAAAGATTCCTGCGAATGAATGATATGCCCTTCATAAGAAATTTGTGTATTTACCTCTTCGCTTATTTTCTTATAATATTTCCGAACAAGCCCTGAATCAATAAAGTTGATATAATTTTCAACTTCACCGGCTATGGTAACGATCGACTTCTTATCAAAATGCCTTTTTATAATACAAGGAGCTATTAACTCATTGTATTCATCAAGGCTCAGGGGAATAAATTTATTTAGAAAATCGAGGAGTGATTTCTGGTGGCTCATAAGATTGCTACTAATACCGTAAGTTAATGAATTATTGATTCGAATCAACCAAATTTATCATTTTTGGCAGAAATGGTACAGAATTTTACTGTTTCGCGACCAGGTGTTTCATTCTGCTGAAAGTCTCGGGTTTGATATTCAGGTAAGATGCCAGGTACTTTTGAGGTACCCGCTGTAGCATATGTGGATGAGCATTTATATAATCGAGAAATCTTTCTCTTGCCGATCTTAGAAGTCGAAAGTAACGACTCTCCTCTTTTTTTACATACATGCCGGTCAGGATAAGACGCCCAAGCCGTTCTCCCTGGGGGAATTTATCCAACGCTTCTTCCATTTTATCATAAGTAAGGGAAAGCATTACCGTTGGCTCCAATGTTTCTACAAAAACCAGCGATGGAGTACGGGTAAGAAAAGATATTTCTGAATGGATCACATGGCCTTCGGTCGCAAGTTGTAATATCATATCGTTTTTTTTCACCCGCACATATTTCATTACAAGCCCTTTTACAACCATATTCAGATAATTATCAACCTCACCTTCCTTTACAAGGATCGTTCTCTTTTCGACCTGCCTGATCTCACAATAAGATAAAAGCATCTTCAATTCATCAATATTAATTGACATGAATCGTTGCAGATAACGATGTGCATATTCAATAAGCGAAGGGTTAATATCGATTAGGTTGGTCATTATTTAGGGTTCATCAGGTGTTTTAAACGGCTAAAGGTTTCTGGTTTAATGTTTAAATAGGAGGCAAGATATTTTTGAGGCACTCGCTGCAGCAGGTCAGTATTTTCGTTCATGAATTTTACAAAGCGTTCACGGGTGGAATAACGAATATTATCCATAAGCCGCATCTCCTGAACAAGAAAATATTGTGTTGTCATAATGCGGCCAAGTTTTTCCCATTTCTTTGAGCTTCCGTACATCTCTTCTAATTTTTGCCTTGAAATAGCAAATGCAGTAGTCGGTTCGAGTGTTTCAACAAAATATCTTGAAGGTTGGCCCGTTAAAAATGATTCACCAGAGCCAATAATACCACCTTCTTTAACAAGATGTGTAATGATCTCCTGATCCTTTTTTAAAAAATACTTCCTTATAAGTCCGCTTGTAATAAAATACATATACTCTTCTACGTCACCGGGTCTTGTCAGAATTGTCTTTTTCTCAAACTGACGAGGCTCGGTCCAGGCTATCAGTTCCGCAAATTCTTCTATCGAAACTTTTACAAACTTGTTTAAGAAAGTCAGCAGATCATTGATCATACTCGAAGATATTCTATCCGGAACATCAACAAATCATTTTTTCATCATTTTATGCTTCTTTTTCGAAAAAATAATATTCTTATGCCGGGTTGAAAAGATCCCGAAGTTTTTTGAATTGCTTTTGTACCATTGCTTCATTTCCGTAGGTTTGCGCCCTGCTTGCCGATAATTATTTTGGTTAATAAATTTAAATCCATGGCAAATAAAATTAAAGTAACAAACCCGGTCGTAGAACTCGATGGCGATGAAATGACACGCATTATTTGGAAGTTCATAAAAGAAAAACTCATTCTACCCTATCTTGATATTGATATTAAATATTACGACCTCGGTGTTGAGTACCGCGATGAAACTAATGACCAGGTAACGATCGATGCAGCTAACGCAATTAAAAAATATGGCGTTGGAATAAAATGTGCCACCATCACTCCCGATGAAGCAAGAGTGGAAGAGTTTAAGCTTAAACAAATGTGGAAGAGCCCGAACGGAACTATCCGTAATATTTTGGATGGCACCGTATTTCGTGAACCGATCGTTATTAAAAATATTCCAAGATTAGTTACAAACTGGACAGCGCCGATCATTGTTGGCCGCCATGCTTTCGGCGATCAGTACAGGGCAACAGATACGGTGATCAAAGGGAAAGGAAAACTGACAATGACATTTACTCCTGAAGGCGGGGGCACGCCACAGACATTTGAAGTTTTTAATTTCAAAGGAGATGGTGTTGCATTAACAATGTATAATACGGATGAAAGTATCATGGGTTTTGCAAGGAGCTGTTTTAATATGGCATTAAGCAAAAAATGGCCGCTTTATCTTTCTACAAAAAATACCATTCTTAAAAAATATGATGGTCGATTCAAAGATATTTTTGAAGATATCTATCAAAAAGAATTTAAAGCAAAGTTTGATGCCGCTGGTATTGTATACGAGCATCGCCTGATAGATGACATGGTGGCAAGTGCATTAAAATGGAATGGGAATTTTGTTTGGGCCTGTAAAAATTATGATGGCGATGTACAAAGTGATACAGTGGCGCAAGGCTTCGGTTCATTAGGTTTGATGACATCTGTGCTTGTAACACCAGATGGAAAAACGATGGAGGCAGAAGCTGCTCATGGTACCGTTACCCGTCACTATCGCGAACATCAAAAAGGAAGACCCACTTCAACAAATCCTATTGCATCCATTTTTGCATGGACAAGAGGCCTTGCTTTCCGCGGCAAGCTTGATGGCAATGATGCCTTGATAAAATTTGCTGATGCACTGGAAGCTGTTTGTATTGAAACTGTAGAGGAAGGAAAAATGACAAAAGACCTTGCCGTTTGTGTTCATGGAAATAAAGTGAACCACGGTGAGCATTATTTATATACCGAAGAATTTTTAGATGCGATAGATAGTAATCTCAAGAAAAAATTGTTATCCTGAGCGTAGCGAAGGATGGTTAAAATAATTTGAAATGAGTTTTAGAAATCCCGGTTTAATTGAGCCGGGTTTTTTTTATACTTTTTAAAACGGTTGGGTGTATTGTCGCAAGTTTTAAAATCTTACAAAAAACAATTAAACTCTTTGAAAATCAAAGTGACAATTTTTTAAACACGCCAAAAAAGGTTCCGTAAATTGTGACAATACATATGTTGTAGGCAATTTCAACAGACCCTAAAATGTAAAGTGACTTAAAAATGTATATTCCAAAAATAAATTTAGCAACAGACAGAGACGAAATAGTTGCCTTCATGAAGCAGTTTAGCTTTGCGACGATTATTACAGCAAAAGACAATATGCCTATTGCGACACATCTGCCATTTATCGTAACTATCCACGGCGACAATATTGTTTTGACCTCACATTTTGCAAAAGCAAATGAGCAGTGGGCAGACATTGAGAATAATAAAGCTCTTATAATTTTTAGCGAACCTCATGCTTATATTTCACCGAAAAATTACGACAAAGAACTGAATGTACCGACCTGGAACTACATTTCAATTCATGCTTATGGACAAGGGAAATTGATTACAGAAACAGAAAATACTTTTGAAGTACTTGAAGCGACAATTGACAACTACGACCCTTCATATAGACAACAATGGAACAATTTGCCAGAAGAATATAAATTGAAAATGTCAAACGGAATAGTCGCATTTGAAATTCTTGTTACGGACTTACAAGCAAAGAAAAAATTAAGCCAAAATAGAACGGATACAGAAAAACAAAAAATCATTGACACTTTATCAAAAAGTAATGATACAAACGAGCAACTAATTGCGGACTTTATGAAAAAGAACCAAGCGGCAGACAACTAAAACTGCTACAACAGAGGGTTTGCCTTGTAATTTTATTCAACAGAAGCTACGGGCAGACGATTTTCAAATACCGCCACAACCCAAGCCGTAGCCGTTGAATACCGTTTACTTTGAAAAAACTATCCTCGCATTGCAAGTGGAAAACATGTTTACCTAAAATAACTATATAGGTTTACCTTGTAAATAACTTTAATCTTACTAAGAATTTAGGGTCTCCAATTAAATCTGCCGGTAAGAGCAACAGTCTATTGCTTTCTCTTTTTTTTACTGATTTTAAAGCGGCTCCGGTCAAACATTACGGCTATGCTCGTTTCAGCATCTTCCCATGCCTTATCATGCCCGATTTAGGAAGTTGATAAAAGCATTTCGGTTTTTCTGATAAATGTTCATCTACCCAACCCGAGAACTTATGATAACTGGTCAGGATAAATTCACATATGATTTTCACTTAGCTGATCATGTCGGGCAAGCTGTCATCGACATGGGTGAAACGGACTATGAGAATTTTATTAAGGAGTATACCAATTTTCCCTGGCTTGATCAGTTAGAGATGGCAAATAGATTAAAGAATACTTCTGCTACAATTACAGTACAGGACCCCCTGAATAAGACAGAGCTTTGGACTTCAATTGCAGGTACACGGGATAATCATGGTTATATAGTGGGTTACAATTCCCCTAAGACAATTAAGGGCAATTTTTTTAGAAAAGAAAGAACTGTAAAATGGGTGATAATGTATGCAACAGAAGTCAAAGAAAAAATATTAAAATGCTATTCCCCCTTTTTTAAAAGAGATACAACAGGTTTGCTATTGGAACTTGACCAACTTTACTTCTATGGTGAGACGAAAGCCCACAAACAAGAATTTTAATTCCAGGTAATAAGTTAATTTCTCTTATTCCGTATATTTAAATCTTACTATTCAAAAAAAAATATTTTCTATGAGTTTTACAATTGCCATATCAAAAGACAGGGTGCCATTTAAAAAAAACATTTGGTTGTTTGCATTTATTGCAGTGTTTTCTTTTGTATGGTCCAATTCTTTAATTGGCACTACCGACACCGCAAATTGGTTACTCGAAAACACGTTGTCTTTTATTTTTGTAGCCTTCCTGATCATAACTTTTAAAAAACACCAGTTCAGCGACCTTAGTTATTTACTCATTTGCATTTATTTGTGCCTGCATGTCTATGGATCTAAATATACCTATGCCGAAAATCCATTTGGCTACTGGCTCAAGGACGTTCTTCACCTGTCAAGAAATCATTATGATCGTATTGTGCATTTTTGTTTTGGTTTTTTACTTGCCTACCCAATGCGGGAAATGTTTCTAAAATGGTTAAAGTACCCGAGATGGGTTGCCTGGTTATTGCCAATTGAAATAACACTTTCTATCAGCGCCTTTTACGAATTAATTGAATGGGCCGTTGCAGATATGTTTTTCAAAGAACACGGAGACGCTTATCTAGGAACGCAAGGTGATATATGGGATGCACAAAAAGATATTTTTGTGGCATTTTGCGGAGCAATTATAGCAACAACGATTGTTTCATTGGTAAAAAAGTTATTCAAAATACACGAACAATAAATATTGTAATTGGAAAGCTTTATAATTTACATGAAATAATGAAGGAAAGAGTTTTCACGAATTGAGTCTAGGAATTGTTTCAAGATCTTTACAATGAAATATTTTTTTAGCAGCGGCAGCTAAATACCCTAAATTTAAATCTTTAATTAAACTGTTGATCAAATGAAAACTTTAACTCACTCACTCTTAACTCTCGGCTTTATCCTGATCAGCCAGTTTTGCATTTCACAGCAAACTGCTCAGGACCCATGGAAACCAAACCAGTTAATGGCACCTGCTGATCTTGCAACCATTATAACCAGCAACAGCGAAACAAAACCTGTCATATTTAGCATCGGTCCTTCAGCATATATCAAAGGGTCGATTGATATTGGTGACACAAAAGAAAAAGCGAACCTGGATAAGCTGAAAGAACAAGTTAAAAAGCTTCCAAAGAATACTGACATTGTGATCTATTGCGGTTATTGCCCATTTGAACATTGCCCGAATATCCGTCCGGCATTTGAGCTCCTGGCAAAAATGAAATTCACCAATTATAAATTGCTCAATCTTGAGCATAATATAAAAATTGATTGGATCAATAAAGGCTATCCACGCAATTAACAACCAAAACATATGAAGAGATCATTTTTTGCCAGCGCATTAACAGCTGGTTTAGTTGCAGGCATATTGGATATTACTGCTGCATGCATTCATGCTTATGTTAGGAATGGTACTACACCTCTGCAGGTTTTAAAAGGTGTGGCAAGTGGTGCGTTTGATCCAAAAACTTTTACAAATGAAACTTTGCTGGCAACATGCGGACTAATAATTCATTTCATAATCGCAATCTCATTTACTTTTTTCTTTTTCTTTTTGGCCAAACAAATACCTTCATTGGTTAAATACCCAGTTCCAATTGCCATTTTATATGGAATATTTGTGTGGTCAGCTATGAGATTTATTATTCTTCCCAATTTATCTCGTATCACTCCAAAACCGATCGTTGGTAAAGAATCGATCATTAATGCAATTATCGGGGCTGTGATCCTAATGGTTTGTATTGGACTCCCCAATGCATTATTGGCGAGAAAATATCTTAGGACAAAAGCTTAAATTAGTTTTAAAGATCTAATCGTTATGACGAATTATTTAGTAGTACCCGGCCTTGGTAATTCGGGACCCGAACACTGGCAAACATTTTTTGAAAACTCTGGAGAAAATTTTAAAAGAATCATCCAACAAGAATGGGATGCTCCCGTTTGTAACGATTGGGTGACCACCATTGATAAATCTGTTTCTGACTACGATCTTGCCACTGTTATTTTAATTGGGCATAGTTTAGGATGTACAACGATTGCTCATTGGGCAAATCGCTACAGGAAAAAAATAAAAGGAGCCTTATTAGTGGCGCCAAGTGATGTTGAAGCACAGGAATATACTTTTCCCGCAAAAGGATTTTCGCCAACACCAACAGAAAAAATTAATTTCAAAACGATTGTTGTTGCAAGCGAAGATGATCCCTGGGTTTCTTTACAAAGAGCGAAGCATTTTGCGGAAATCTGGGGAAGCGAGTTTATAAATATTGGAAAAGCCGGGCATATTAACGCAGCTTCGGGTCATAAAGAATGGAAAGAAGGTTTAGACATTTTAAAAAGGCTTACTGACAACTAAAAAGAAATGTGATGCTCAGATTGATCCGAACTGATTCAGATAACAAAGATTTTATCCAGCTCGTTAAACAGCTTGATGCAGAATTAGCAATATTAGATGGAGAAGAACATGCCTTTTATGCCCAACTGAATAAAACTGATAAAATTAAACATGTAATTGTTGCTTATGAAAATGACAGGCCTCTAAGTTGTGGCGCTATAAGAGAATATTCTCCATCGATAATGGAAGTTAAACGGATGTATACTATACTCGAAAGCAGGGGCAAAGGCATTGCCACAAAAGTTCTAAATGAATTAGAAAAATGGGCCTCAGAATTGGCTTATCAAAAATGCATTTTGGAAACGGGCAAGCGACAACCCGATGCCATCTGGTTATATCAAAAGAATGGATATAAATCTATTCCTAACTATGGCAAATATGTAGTTATGGAAAACAGTGTATGTTTTGAAAAAGAGATCTACTAGAAATCGAAGCGACTTATTTTTTTACTGCAAACTCATAAATATAAGGTGGCTTACCATGTCTCGCTTCTGTGCTGATATATAAATTCCCTTGAGCATCAAAACAAATTCCTTCTGGTTGCGGCAGCATTTCTTTTTCGAGATAATCAAATGCTTTTAGCTTTCCATCATGTGTGAACTGCGCAATACATTTTGTATCCTTAGTTGAAATAATAAATATGTCATGTGTGATCGGATGAACAGCGATGGCAGCAGGATAAAAATCGATCTTCTCCCCTGCTATATTTTCAAAATCGCTTTTCTTTATCATCATAAATGGTTCCGGCTTTAATGAATCTGCTTTTGTATCAAATTCAAAAATTGCTCTTGTCGATTTCTTTTGATCTTCCAAACCGGCATCATCTTTACATGCTACGAGTAAGTTACCCGATACAGGATCGTAGGCTAATCCTTCTGTATTATTGTCTTTCTTGAGCCAGGTCTTTGCTCTTTCTGATGTAACTCCCTTTTTCTTATTTACGATCTTAAATATTGCACCATGACTCCATAATGCGTAAACAGTATCTCCGATAACTGCGAGATCTTCAAAATCAAATTTTTCTTTATCAGTTTCTTTGAATTCAGTCTTATTTATGATGGCAGCAGAAGAGTCGCCGAGTTTGAGCTCATATAAGATGGGACGGAGGTCTTCTATCGCTAACAATCTATCATTTTTAAAAAATGTAATGCCTGATATTTCTCCAAGACTATCGGAAAGAGCCCATTTCTTTACAGGATTCACCAGGTCATAATTAGTAGACAGGATTGAAACAGGCTTTGGGCCCTCTTCTTTTTCTTTTTTGCTTTCCGATTTGTTGTTACAGGAATTATGAAACAACAAACCAG